>Ga0222749_10001682_pt1 | contig 11041 bp, 10 predicted proteins | sample IncBWH2Mmetat_FD_197234 | JGI IMG/M metagenome (GOLD analysis project Ga0222749, IMG submission 197234) | Metatranscriptome of lab incubated forest soil microbial communities from Barre Woods Harvard Forest LTER site, Petersham... | ecosystem: Environmental > Terrestrial > Soil > Temperate...
CGAAATCGTGATCACTTAAGCAGCTGACTTTCGGTTCGAGTGAGGCCGTGACGGGCAACTCTTCTGAGAGGAACAACTTGATCATCACGGTCAGGATGATGAATGGCAGCGAGAGCAGAATCGCCCCCATGAACCAGCCTTCCAACCCGGCGAATTCCATTTTGTAGCTCATGACTCCGCGCAGGCTTTTGGAAAACAACTGGCCGCCGATCACGACGTTCCACCGCATCGCCAGCACGCCGATGAGAATCAGCAAAGCGCCACTGAAGTACATCCGCTTACGCACGAGGTCCGGCACTCGCTTGTGCAGCAGTTGCAGCGAGCCCAGCAGCAGCAGCGGCACCGCCGTACCCAGCGTCACCTGGCCAAGGTTCAACGTGTAAAAAAGCTTCTCCCGGGCCATGTACTGCATCACTTGGAAACCCTCTTCCGCTGAATAGACCCGGTGAATCCAATCCAGTCCTTCGATGGCCGCGTCCATGACCAAGGCGTAGAACAGGAACATGCACATCACGTCGAGGCATTTCATGTCGATGCTTTTGCGCCGCACCCAGCTCAACACCATGTAATTGAACACGCACAGGGCGATACCGGAGACCATCGCCGACATGATGAAGATGATCGGCATCAAGACATTGCCCCACCAGGGGTTGGCCTTGACGGAGCCGAAGATGAATCCGACGTAGCCGTGGAGCAGAAATGCCGAGGGAATACCGACAATCGAAAGGACGTGCCCCAACTTGTGATCCAGTTTGACCGCCGGTTGGCTAACGTCGGTCACTCCGACCGTGAAGAGCCGATACAAAACGCTCTTCAGGCCGGAAGTCCGGGCCGACCACTCCACGAAATCCCGGCGATAATCGAACCAGAGTTCCAAGAGCAGCACCGCCATCAAGTACCAGGCGTAGATAAAGCCGAAGATTGCCATCGGCGAAGTCAGGTGCGGTGTCATCATGACCTCAAAGCAGCGCTCGGGATGGCCCAGGTGAAAGAGCAAGGGCAAAGGCGCGCAGAGCAGGAACGCAAAGGCCGTCAGGAGTGAGAGCCGATAGACCGGCTCGAGGGCGCGCACGTTAAACACGCGCACCAGCGAAGCCATGATAAAGGCGCCGGCCACCAACCCTGTAATGTAGGGGTATAACACAATCAGCACACCCCAGAGCGGCTGTTGCGTGGCTTCGTTGGGATAAACATAACCTTCGAAGTGCGGCATCGCTTCGAACACGTAATTGGTGATGTCGGCCGTCATCTTACCGGACCTCCTTGTCGATGCCGGCGTAGAACACGCGTGGGTCGGTACCCAGGTGCGGCTTCAAAGCCTGGACTCTGTTATTCTGATAGAACTGCTGGATCGGGTCGTCGGCAACGGGGTTCTTCAAATCTCCAAAAACCCGCGCCTGAGTCGGGCAAACCTCGACGCACGCCGGCTTTAACCCGCGGGTAATCCGGTGATAACAAAGCGTGCACTTTTCAGCGGTCTTGGTGATGGGACTCAGAAACCGGCATCCATACGGACAGGCCTGAACACAGAAGCCGCAGCCAATGCAGTAATTGGGATCAATCAGGACGGCCCCGTCCGGCGCATCGAAAGTGGCGCCAACCGGGCAGACCTGCACGCACGCCGAATGCTCGCACAAATTGCAGAGCTTCGGTACGAAGAAGGAGTGCTGAATATCCTCTTTGGGCACCGCCGACGGCGGAAAACCGTGCATGCCGCCCTCCGGGCAGTCGACCAGCGTTTCTCCACGCGCCACGCCCGAGCCCGGCTTTGGCTTGGTGATAATGTAGCGCTCTATCCACGTGCGGTAATAAGGGCCTTCGGGAACATGATTCTCCTTCTTGCAAGCCTCCGCGCATAACCCGCACCCGATGCACCGATTGGCGTCAATAGCCATCACCCACTTATGCCGGGTGGGATCATAACCTTTGGCGGCACCGGTCGAGACCAGCACCTTCTGCACCGCCGCCTTGGCCGTCCGTGCGAGTGGTGCCGCCAACACTCCGGCGAGCGTGGCGCCTACTTTTCCTAACAGAGCGCGTCGGAGAACCTGGGAACTCATGGCACCTCCGTTGGGCTGTGTGGCACGTGGCATTCCGTGCACTTTGAGCCCGTGTAGTGTTCTTTGCTGACAATCTGCTTGTGCCACTTCGGCCGCGATGGATTGGCCTCATGACAACGCACACACGGACTATAGGCCTGCTGAGCAATTTTGATGTCCGGATTGTCCGCGTGAGCCTGGCCAGGCCCGTGACAGCCCTCACAGGATAAGCCCTTGTGCTCATGCTTCAGCACTTTTGCCATCTCGTCGGAGTGGCACTCCTCGCACGCCTTTTTGCCCGCAAAGACCGCCTCACGCGCCTGCAACTCCGTTAAAGCCTCGCCCCGAAACCATCCATACTGCCCAAACGAGGGGGGCGTCAGAAAATAGCGGGCAATCGAGTAGGTTGTGACAATTCCGACCGCCAATAAAAATAGCCGGAGGACCTGCGGTGGCATTTTAAATAGTCGTCGCATGCGGAGTCCATTTTTCCTGCGTTTTCACTGTCACAAGGATTGAGCGTTCAACTAATCCACGCTTCTCCTCCCTTGCTGATCTATTAGCCTTTTTTGCTTTGGCCATGTCCCCAAACAGTCGGTGTGATGATACAACGATACATATCTATCATGGCAGCTTATCTACTATAGCCCGAATATACCGGCAGAAACCCCGCAGCCACCATATCTCATTAACACCCTGCTTCAGCGGGGTGTTTGGCGTCCGAAGAAGACTCAGAACCGTTCGCTTTAAACGGTTTCCACAGCAGGCCAGAAACCGTTGAAAACGGTTCTGCAGTCTTGCCAGCGCGTAACACCCCGCTGAAGCGGGGTGTTAATGAGAACACCTGAAATATCCGTGGTAGAACCGGGCTAGAACCTGACCCCGGCGAAAGGCTCTCCTCACCTGGAACTGGGAAGTCCCCTCTCTGTTGGGGAGGTTCGCAAAAAAAAGGGGAGCACAAATGCTCCCCTCCTGGAATCGCTTGCCGGCGCCGCTTACTTCTTAAACGCGCGCACGTGCGCAATCAACGCCTTGACCTCGGCATCGCTTAAATCGCCGAAGGCTTTCATCTTGGTTTTGTCGTCTTCCTTGACGCCCTCCTTGATCGACTTGAGCATCTTTTCATCTTTCATCTCGGCCTGCACCTTGGCGTCGGTGTAGTCTTTGACCCCCAACTTTTCGCCCATCTTGGTCTTGCCCTTGCCATCCTCCCCATGGCACTTGGCGCAGTTTTTGTCCCAGGTTTCCTTCGCGTCCGCGGCGCGGACCGAAACGGCCCCCGCCATGAGCAGGGCACAAGTGATTACTACGAGTTTTTTCATACTTATAATGTCGTTTCAATCGATTAGTTTGACGGAGTATTGATTATGTTTATTGAACGCCCGGGGCGGATAATTTCAGTGCCCACCACGGCATTGCTCTGTCACCGCAAAAAATGGTTGCTTCGGGCCGCCCGCGCTTCCCCAAAATTGTCATTTCTTTGGCCTCTTTTGGCTGGCGGGGGTTACAGCCGCAACGCAGGCGGACTTTATCCTAGCCTTGCAATATTTTGGCTTCCGCGTGACTTTCGGCTGGGTTAAATTCCGCGCATCCGCCCGGCGCGCAAGATACAGCGGCTGCGGCTGTGCACATCCATGAACATGAAGACGTCGCTTACCGGTTTCTGCGTTGTCGTGCTGGCCGCACGATGCGTGGCGGTTTCCCTGCTCCCGGAACAAATTTCCCCTGCAGTCGCCGACAAGCAGGCCTTTCAGATCCCGGACCGAGAGCAACTAACCGGGTGGATTGGCAAGCGGATGGAGGCCAATGAAGGCAACCGGCTGGTGAAGCTGGACCCCACGCGCTTGCTGGAAGGCTATCGCAAACGGCCGGGCCGCCAATCCTGGGACGGCGAGCATGTAGGCAAATGGTTGCACGCGGCGACGCTGGCCTGGGCGAACACCGGGGATCCGGCTTTGCGAGAGAAGCTCGATTACGTCGCGGCCGAACTTGTGAAATGCCAATTGGACGACGGGTACCTGGGCACTTATCTGGAGAAGGACCGTTGGACCGAGTGGGATGTATGGGCACACAAATACAACCTGATCGGTTTGATCACCTATATGCGCTACACCGGCAACCAGGCTCCCCTGCCCGCTTGCCGGCGCATGGCGGACCTGCTGTGCCAAACCTTTGGCGACAGCCCGGGCAAGCGTGACATCATTAAGGCCGGTTACCATGCCGGCCTTGCTCCAACCAGCGTGCTCGAACCGATGGTGTTGCTGTACCGTTTGACGGGCGAACCGCGCTACCTCGATTTCTGCAAATACATTCTGCGCGCGTGGGAACAGCCCAATGGCCCAAAAGTCATTTCCACTCTCTTGAGTGTGAAACGCGTCGATAAGGTCGGCAATGGCAAAGCGTACGAGATGCTTTCCTGCCTCAACGGCGCCCTCGAGTACTACCGCACGGTGGGCGATCCCAAAATCCTCCAAGCTTGCCTGAACGCGTGGGAGGATATCGTCAAGAACCGCCTCTACGTCACGGGCGCGGCAAGCTACGGCGAACTATTCCATGGCGATTATGATTTGCCCAACGTCAATAACGTCGGCGAGACTTGTGTAACGGTAACGTGGCTTCAGTTCAACGCGCAGCTATTGCGCTTAACGGGCGAAGCACGGTTTGCCGAACAATTGGAGCACGTGGTGCTCAATCAGTTATTTGGAGCCCAGCGTTGTGATGGCGCCGCATGGGGCTATTACGTTCAAATGGAAGGCAAAAAACCCTACAGCAGCACCCTCGATGGCCATTGCTGTTTGTCGAGCGGCCCGCGCGGCGTGGCCCTCATTCCAACCTTTGCCTGGACGACTGACGCCGAAGGCCTGGTGCTCAACCTTTACAACTCAGGGACCGCGAGCCTGGCCTTAGCCGACCAGTCCAAAGTCAACCTGACCATTGACACACTGTATCCGGGTGAAGGGCACATCCAAATCGGGATCGAGCCGGCGACAAAAGAGACCTTCTCCATCAAGCTGCGCATCCCGGCCTGGTGCCACACTGCCTCGCTGGCAGTCAACGGAAAGAGGCAGACTACTGACTGCGGAGCCGACGGTTACGTGCGACTGCACCGCGCGTGGAGAAAGGGCGACCGCATCGACCTGACACTCCCCTTAGAGCCGCGCGTGGTCCTGGGCGACCACAAAAACGGAGGAAAGATCGCGGTGCTTTACGGGCCTCTCGTACTGGCTGCCGATGCCGCACTGCTCGGAGGTGGGCAGCAAGAGAGTCCCGCCATCCCCTTGCGAGCGATAGCTGCCGCCGGCCCGGCCCTTGAAAATCTGGGCGTTACGCCCGAGCCAGCGCCGGAGAACGTCAAATCCTGGTCCGGCGCGCAGGTTTTCCGAATCAACGCAGTGCGGCGCGGGGCGGATAGCGCTGCCCCCGGGACGAACTTCCTCGTACGATTGCTTCCGTTCGCGGATGCCGGCGGAACCGGCACGGATTACAAAGTGTGGTTGCCTTTGGCGGGCAAGACCAGTTCGACCGGCAACCTCCTCTTGGAAGGCAAGGAGACAAGGTCGCGCCGTGGCAACATGAACGGATCGATTAACGATGACGATTTTCAGTCGACGGTTGTTACGTGGGATGGCAAGCCCGCAAGCCAGGATTGGTTTGCGGTCACTCTCGAGCAGCCCGTTACGATCGGCCGGGTGGTGTTCACGCACGGCATGAATTTCCATGACGGCGGGTGGTTCGACACAAGCAAATCCAAGCCGTTGGTTCAAGTTCGCCGGATCACGGACGGCCCGTGGGAAACGATGGGCGAGCTGGCTTCGTATCCCGCGACCAGCGCGACCGGCTCTGCAGGGCTGCAAGCCGGAGACCACTTTGCCTGCCAATTCAAAGAAGCGGTCCAAGCGTGCGCCGTCCGGGTGGTTGGAACACCCGCCTGCGGCGACAATCCGGAGCAAGCATTCTCTTCCTGCACCGAGTTGGAAGCGTTCCCTCGCTGAGCTTCATGGAGCAGACCGAGACAGAAGCAGGGGTATATCGCCAGACCTGGCAGGTCCATTCCTATGAAGTGGATTTTCGCAAACGAACAACCGCCGAGGCAATTTGCCGCCGGTTTCTCGACGCCGCCTGGGTTCATGCCGAACAACTGGGCTTCGGCTATGAGCAACTGGCCAGACAAGGCTTACTCTGGGTCCTGGTGCGCTTGGTAGTGAGGATAGAAAGCTGCCCCCTTTGGGGCAACAAAGCGGAACTGAGCACCTGGCCGCGCGGCACCAGCGGCGCCTTTGCGCTGCGCGACTTTGAGATCGTCGACTCGAATGCAAGACCACTGGCGGCCGGCGCAAGCAGCTGGCTGGTGCTGGACGTGGCAACCCACCGCCCGCAACGAATCGACAAGCTATTGTTCGGCGTCCCTAATCTGGCGGGACACATGCGGACTGGACCGGAAGCCAGGAAACTGCGGAACTTCCAACCTTGCCCGACTGCCTTGACCATTACGGCGCGCTATTCCGACACCGATGTGAACCACCACGTGAACAGCGCGCGGTACATTGGCTGGTTGATGGATTGTTATTCGCCGGAGTTTCACCGAACCCACACGCTGCGATTGCTGGAAGTCAATTATGTGAGCGAAACGAAGTGGGGGGACACCCTCTCCATAGTGTCCAGGCAAGGCGACGCCGCGCAGTTCTCCCATTGGATCGTCAAGCCGGATCAATCCGAGGTCTGCCGTGCCGAGTTGCAGTGGGAACCTGATTCACCGGAAGCAGCCCAGCCTTGAGCTTCCCTGGGAGCGCCGGCGAGACGCCAGCGCTCCCAGGAACTTACGTCCCGAGCCTGACGTCGCCTTTCGATTTGTTGTCACTTTCCAGTCCTGGCTTCCCCCAATACACTACGCCCATGATTTCTACGACTGCTGCGAACCGAACCGCTGCGCCGCCCGAACCCAAGCCCGGCGAGTGGATCGCGCCGGAGGAATTTGCGAATGTCATCCGCCTCACTCCTTTGGTTGCGATCGACCTGGTGGTCAGGTCTCCCGAAGGACGCGTCCTCGTTGGGCGCCGGACCAATGAGCCTGCACGAGGCTGCCTTTTTGTGCCCGGCAGCCGGATCTCCAAAAACGAGACTTTAGCCGTTGCCTTTCAACGAATCACACGCGAGGAACTGGGCACGCCCGTGCCCATTGAGCGAGCCCGGCTCCTGGGGGTCTATGAGCATCTTTATCCGACCAATCGCTTCGAACGACCCGGCTTTGGGACGCATTACATTGTCCTGGCTCATGAACTGGCCCTGACCCTCGACCCTGCTGCACTGCCTAAGGATCAGCACGGAGAGTTTTTATGGCTCTTGCCGGAGGAACTGCTTCGCTCCAGCGAGGTTCATGACAACACCAAGGCGTATTTTAAAACCCGCTGAGCGCGTGTTTTACATGTACATTCCGCCATTAACCGCCAGCACCTGGCCGGTAACGTAACTGGACCGCGGGCTGGCCAGGAAAACCACTGCTTCGGCGATTTCCTCCGGCTTACCTAATCGGCCCATGGGCGTCATGGCCTTGACCTGGTTGAGCGAGGCTTCCGGCAGGCCACTCACCATGTCAGTCTCGATGAACCCGGGCGCCACGGCGTTGACGGTTATCCCTTTGCGCGCCAGTTCGCGCGCCAGGCTCTCAGTAAAGGAGATCACCGCTCCTTTGGCCGCCGCGTAGTTAGTTTGACCAAAGTTGCCCGTCTGACCGACGATTGAGGAAATGTTAATGATCCGTCCCCAACCAGCGCCGAGCATGTCCTGCACCACCAATTGTGTCGTGTAGAACACCCCGTCGAGGTCCACGTGGATCACTTCATCCCACATCGAGCGTGTCATTTTCAGGAACGATTTGTCGCGCGTGATGCCTGCATTGTTGACCAGGATGGTGATCGGCCCCAACTCCTGTTCTACCTTGGCCACCACCTGGCGCATTTCCTCCGCCTCCGCGACGTTTGCCTGATACGCCCGGCACCGCACGCCTTTTTCCGTCGTGATGGAGTTTGCCAGAGCCTCCGCCGCCTCTGTGGAATTCTGAAACGTAAAGGCGATATCGGCACCCGCGTCCGCCATGGCCGTTACGATCGCCCGGCCGATCCCCCTGCTGCCTCCCGTAATAAGACAAATTTTGCCCCGCAGTTCATGATTGTGGTTTCCATTGTTTTGATTGGTCTCCATGGGGTGATTCCTTTCTTGCTTGGCTGAAGTGGACGTTCCAGGTTTTTTGCGGAATAAGCGTTCAAATCGCGTTTGATTAGAATACGTTGCACTGCTTTCTGTACACATTAGAACAATCGACGGTGACGATTGTCTAGGTAGGTTAATGCCCTAGTTAAAGCCTGTTTCAAAAGTATGCCGCGGTCGAAACCCGAAACCCGAAATCCGAAAGTTCGGGCTTCGGATTTCGACCTTCTTTCGGCCTTCGGCCTTCGGATTTCGGATTTGTTGGCGTCGGTGACTTCTGCAACAGCTGCGCGTTTAAGCCGCCGGGTGCCAGCCGGCATCGGCCCATAACGACCCACTTACGGCGGCATTGGAAATCATAAAGCAAATAGCATCGGCGATTTCCTCGGGCTGCACCAGGCGGCGCAATTGGGTGCGCGGAATGATGTGCTCATTAATGAAGGCCTCTCCGAGTGACCGAACCATCGGAGTATCCGTGTAGCCGGGGTGAATGACGCCACAGCGAATGCCATGGAAGATCGCCTCCATCATCAGTGTGGCAGCGGCGCCCTCGAGCCCCGCCTTGGTGGCCGCGTAGGCAATCTGGCCCTTGTTACCCAGACTCGAGACCGAGCCAATGAAGATCACCGCACCCTGTATAGGTTCGGTAGGGTCCCAGCGTTTCAGGCCCTTTCGCGCGCGGTCCTCGGCGATTCCCGCCACCATCTCCATCGCCCAATAGACCGGGGCAATGAGATTGACCTCAACCACCTGCCGGAAAGTCTCCACAGGATAGACGCTCACTGTCCCGGACTGTTTGTCGATCTTCACGGCGAGGCTGTCCCGTGTGATTCCCGCCGCAGGAACGCAAATATTAACGCGCCCGTGCTTTTGCGCCATCTCCTCATACACTCGCTTTCGGAAAACGGCGTCGCTGACATCCCCGCTAAAGCCCTGCGCGATGTTCACCCGGGCCAAGTGGTTAATGGCGGCGGCTACTTCTTGAACCGACTTGGCCTGATCGATCAGACCAATTCCCGCCGCTTGGCGTTTGCTCAACTCCACCGCCAGGGCCTGTCCAATGCCGCCTGCAGCGCCAGTGATGACGGCTACCGAATCCTTGATGTTCATGGAGAAACCTTTCCTGGGTTTGGCCGCAGGCGGCCACGACGAGCCGGGCAGACTTGTGGCTCCGCGGCGAGGTCGACTGCGAGCACGGCCGGTGACTGGTTAAGAGCGTTGCACCGTGGGTGGGGTTGCGGGGAGCAATCCTCCGCGTGCCCAAACCCAAGTGATAAATGCTCATTTTCCATTCCACTTTCTAGCTCTATATCTTGCAGTCAGTCTAATTGTGCATTCGCACAATTCAAGCCTTAATTCGCGTCGATATAAGGTGGGTGCATTTTTTCTCGAAGTCACCGGTCTTCGCTTTTGGGAGTAGCGCAGACTTTCCGTCTGCTGTATCGCCGACTTTTAGTCGGGCAGGCGTGCGAAGCGTTGGCGCGTGGGGACTTGTTCTGCGCCCAGCAGACTAAAAGTCTGCGCTACGATTGCGTTGTCCGCTCGCACTTGCCTTATTGCGTCTGCGAACCTACGCTTTTCGCATGTCCGAGCCTTCTCCCAAGAGATTGGAGATAAAAAAATACGCGAACCGGCGCTACTACGATGCCACCCACAGCCGGCATTTGACGCTGGAGGAAATCCGGGCCCTGATCCAGCAGGGTTATGACCTTTCCGTCGTAGATGCAAAGACCTGCGCCGATATCACCGCCCAGGTCCTGACTCAACTCATTCTCGAGCTCGACACCTCCAAAATTGATTCCCTGCCCGTGCCGCTGCTGGTGCGGATTATCCGCATGAACGACCAACTGGTGAAAGATTTCATAGAGAAATACTTCAACCAGGCGCTCCAGTCTTTTCTCGAGTACCAAAGGCGACTGGAAGAACAGATCCGCCAGGCGCACGGTTTGCCCTCCACGTTACCCCTGGTTTCGGCCTGGACCAAAGCCATGCTGGAACCCTTTTCCTCGGCTTTCGCCAACCGGTCCGCCGGGGCGGGTCCCACGCCGCAGCCGACCGCTCCGCCCGAGCGCGTCGCCGAACTCGAGCAAACGGTCCGCACATTGCAGGGCCAGTTGGTTAAGCTGCAACGGCAGGTGCTGCGCCAGGCCAAGCGTGCCGGGAAAAAGGGGCGTTGAAAAAAACTTGTGCAGTTGCACAATTTTCTATTGACAGATATGCCAAACCGGGCTTTACTGGGTAACAGAACGGGGCCGCTTGAGAGCCAAGCGCCCTATTTGGCCGGATGAAAATCGATAGGCATAATTCAACCGAGGGGTTCACACATCTTGCGTGCACTTGCGGCGGCGCCACCCCGGCCAGTAACATCAACTCAGAAAAGCAAGGATAGCCACTATGAAAACAAGCAAAGGGACGGAAGAAGCCAAGGAGCAGGCCGCGTCTATCGCGGAAATGACCGAAGTCTTGAGGAAGAATTGCGAACAGGCTCTGCGCACGGGTCTTAAGCTTCAGGAAGAAGCCGGCCGGTGGTGGAGTTCGGCCTTTAACCCCGCGAGTTGCGTCCAGCATTGGCAGGAACAACTCAACGCCGTCACGCACACTGCCAACAGCCTCCTGCCGCTCGCGCAAAAGCCCGTAGCGGAACTGATCGACCTGATGCAAAAGAACAGCCAGGCCAGCGCAGCCCTGCTCAAGAAAGCCACCGAGGCCAGCCAATCTCCGGGCGTGGCTGAAAGTCAGGCCAAATGGACAGAATTCTGGACCTCCTCACTGGGCGCCGTGCAGTCCAATACCGAGGC
>Ga0222749_10001685_pt1 | contig 11006 bp, 12 predicted proteins | sample IncBWH2Mmetat_FD_197234 | JGI IMG/M metagenome (GOLD analysis project Ga0222749, IMG submission 197234) | Metatranscriptome of lab incubated forest soil microbial communities from Barre Woods Harvard Forest LTER site, Petersham... | ecosystem: Environmental > Terrestrial > Soil > Temperate...
ACGCCTCGATGTTGCCTTCCACGAGGGCGATGGTGTCGGCTCCGCGGTGTGCCGCCTTTCGGGGCTGAGTCACACGGCCTGTGCACTCCCTGTCTACGCTTCGTGTCCACGGGTCACCCCGTGGCCACGCAAGACTCAGTTCCGGTGAGGGGCCAGCTCTTACCGGGCAGGGTTGGGTACCTGCTGGGTTCCGATGCAAGGGTTCAAGCACTTACATGGCGCTATCCTCCTTGCCCAGGCTTATCCTGGCGCAACGCCCTCGGCGGCCCCCCGCCCGGCCCCGACCGCGGCCGGCGCGGCCCGGACGGCGTGGTTGTCCGCAACCATCCGAGGGCCACGGATGGATTAGGGCACCACACGGCAGCAGAATGGCGGGTGCAGACCGATCCGCCTTCGTCAGAATCGAATGCCTCTACCAGGTCGACCCTGTGTTTCCGAAAAGGCTGACGTCCCAGTCCCTCTCGTATTCATGAGGTCCCCCTGCATATTCTCACGAACCAATCCCGCTTATCCCGGTTCCAGCACTTGATGGGCATGTTCCGAAGCGTCATGGTCGAACGAACGTGCGAGCACTGCGGCGAGTCCCAACCGTTCGAAATCCAGTTCAAGACCGGACTGGACTCCTGCGAAACCTACCGGCTTGGAGAACTCGTGGCGCCCGACGAGGGCCTCAGGGAAAATCAGACCTACAAAGGGTGCGCCGACCGGTACTGCGAAAGCTGCATCCACGAGTGGGGGGGTCGCCCGGCGGTCTGCGATGCTGGAGTCCCTGGCCGAACTGGTTGAGGCCGGCTGGTTGAAAGTCCGGGAAAAGGGAAGCACCGAATGGCTCTCCCCCGCGGAGCTCCGTGCCGGGAGGCTCGAGGGCTCGTCGCGTCAGCCGTGGGAGGAGGATTCAGATGAAAAGGGGTTCGCCATCTTTATCATGCCCTCCGATCGCCGCTTCGATCTCGTCTGGAAAGGCGGGGTCGTGAAATTCCCAAGCGATGCCCGTGCCGAGTACGACCGCGAACTGGAGGAACGCATTGATCGCGCTCTTCGCGACCGCGGCTGGATCTCGGGCCGCGATTTCATGCGATGGGATCTCCGGGTCTACCTCGACCTGGACTCCCGGATCCGGGTCGCATGATCGGAATCTCGGACAGACCCCGACCCTCTTAGGTCGGGGATGGAGTTTGCCCAGCGGCCCAAGGCCGCGGTGCTGGTCAGCTGACACCCGAAATTCAGGAATACCGTTCACTCAGGGGGGTTGTCAAGATCCGCCTTCAAAGTCAGGGGAGTCCTACGCCCGTTCTAGCAGGATCCGCGGAAAACCTGCGATAGGACGAGCAGGAGGTCTGAAAGGAGCGAGTCGATCCGATGGAAGCATCTCGTCGCTTCGCGACGAAGCATGAGGGTTTGTCGCCGGTACCGGGCCGACTGGCGCCGGTTTTCGCTCATGCAGGCCTCCAGGACGGCCTGGCTCTTTTCAAGCATGAGCTGGGCATGAACGAGTTGATCGAGACCCGAGGATGGCTTCGTCCCTTTGACCCGGCGGCGTGTATTCATCCTGGGGACAGTGTACCGTGGGTTTTTGAACACGATCTTGGGAATCGGCGGCCCGGGGGGACAAGGGACAGACCCCGACCTCTTTAGGTCGGGTGGAGTTTGCCCGGAGCAGGCCCGAGGGGCCTGCTCCCGGCCGCAGTTGAGACCTACCTATTCAGGCTAACAGCCCCTCGTCGGCTTCGTCAAGGAGCAGGAATCGGCGACCCTCACGAGTCGATTGAAGTTTTCGAAGAGATGCGGGACCTCCCCCAGCCCTTCCGGCTGATAGGATGGATATAGACGGTTCGAGGGATCTTGCATGAAGGATGGCTCGAAAACCGGAAAGCGGAAGGCTGATCGGGCCGTATCCAGGCGCCTCGGCCAGTGGTTCAAGGGCGAATGCAAGGACACCCGCCCCGAGGTTCGGCGGCTCTTTAAGAACATCAAGGCGGCTTTGCCTCGACTGAAACGGCTCTTCCGCGAATCGAGCGGTCACTGGACCTACGAAGACCCCGTCTACCGCTACTACCATCAATCCTGGAAGGTCTTCTATCTCCAGGAAACCACACTGAAAATTGTGGAGATGCTCAGGTCGCTCGCGCCCTCGGGATGGGAGGGCACCCGGGGAACGAAGTTCCTGGCCGGGAAGCAGGGAGAGCCTGTGGCCTCCTTGAACCCCTGGTTCCTGAACATCGTGAGGGAAGGAACCGGCAAGGAATTCCAGAGGTCAGACAACGACCACTGGGAAAAAGTGACGCGCCCGATACTGGAAGCCTTCTTCCATGCCAGGTACTTCCTGGAAATGCTCGTGAAGTATGGCAAATCGCTCAAGGCGCTCCCGGCCATGCTGCCGAGCGGATGGGCGTCGGTGCTGTATCTCTACAACATGAGGTAGGGGGGGCCCATACCGCCGTTAAAGCAGGCCCGGGAGTCAACCTGGAGCCTGCGCTCAATCATCCCATGGAATCCCCGCCCGCCGTTCCTGCAGCGACACTTTCGCCTTCCCCTTCTCATACCGCCGTCCATTCCCGCAGCAGGCGGCGGAGCAGCGCTTGGGGGTATCGGCCATGATGGACCGGAACTTCGGATCCGTCCGACAGGGACAGACGAGGTTCCGGTAATGCTGATTCCAGTCCTTCTTGAGGCGGCGCATCATCGTGGTGTAACGCTTCCAGCGCCGCCAGGCGCGGGTCCGAGCCATGTTGGGCCTGCCTTCTCCGCGGGCAGGCGGCTCGGCCCATTCCGAGGCGCGCCTGCCCTAACGCGGCAATGGCGTTCGAGGCAGGCGGGAATGCTGGTGTGTAACTTTCAAGAGCCTCATGGTCTTGATTCCATCCTACCGCAGCTACGAGGAGTTGGAAACTCCGAATCGTCAAGAGTTCGCCTGGCCACACATGATCGCCATCCTGGACAGCTGACGCCCGAGCCTTCGAGGACCACCTCGTCAGGAGGCTCGTCAATGGCATTACGGAATCTTCAAGGGCCGCGTCGAAACCCCAGAATCACTGCTTGGTCAGCTCGTACGATCGAACCTCACGTCCCTCCGGGCTTGTCGTTACTTTCACTTTGAGAAGTCCCTCACCCTCAAGGAACCGCTCCAGCTGTTCCCGGATGATCGCCGCCTGCTTCTTTTCGTTCTCAAAGCAATACCGTCTGAGCGCGCGCCAAACCTCCGTGGGCAATTGAACGGAAAGCATCTTCCACCCTGCGACATCCAGTTGCTTCTTCCTCCCCGGACCGGACGTCTCTTTGGCCATAGGATGTGTTCTCCTCCCGCGGGAAATTATCGTGGCCCGCCGAAAGGACGTCAAATCCTTCTGTAAATTAACATATGTGTACAAATATATATTGATACATTATATAATATATACATAGAGCGTCTGAAGGTGAAGGTATGGAGGGAATGCAGGTGAGATGGCGGAGCCGAGACCACGGGCGCCCTGAGTCAGAAGTGTGCGTTGCTTGCCGGATGTTCGGGTTCTGGCCCGCGGATCCCAGGGTGGATCCTTCCGGTACCTCTCCGGATGAGCGAGATCAATTCTGCATGATCCATCGGGGTCGATTGACAGAAGGATCCTGCGTTCTGTGTGGCCTTCGACTCCCTTGGGTGACTCTGGACTCCAGGTACCGAACCGGCTCCTGCGAACTATGTTTCCGGGTGCTGTATGGAAATGCGGCAGGCAACCGAGTCCAGGGCTTGCTCGGCCAGCTCAGAAGAAGATCAGCGTAGTGGTCGATCCGCGAGTGAGAAGGGAGGAGCTTCCCCGACCGACCACCTGCTGATGCTGGGTACCGCTCTCGCCCCAGTCGAGCTTTTCCTCGACCCAAGAAACGATTACAGCCGGGGGAAGCCACTACACTGACTTAAGCATTTGATCCTTATGCACTTACAGTTACCTCCTCGGATATCGCAGGCCAGAGGGCCGGCGAAATTCCGATTTCCGATCGAATTTTCGATCCAGATCGAGGTGCAGCTTCCTTGGATACGGAGGGAGAGATGTGTGGCTCCCTCTGATGCGTCGTTAGACGCTCGAAAAATGACCAGGAAATGGAGAAGACCATGGGAATACCGGGAAGGAATTCCGGCCAGGAAGTCCGGGATCACACGTTGTCGTGCCCCCTTCCTGGTCAGTGTGAGGAACTGACAAGTCGGATACGAGACTATTTCCGCGATATTCGCGCGAGCTTTCGAATCCTCGATACCCCCCCTTCTCGAGATTCCTTGGTGATATGGAGGGCTAATGCTGTCTGAAGACGATCATTTCGCGGCCTCAGATGGCCGTCGCCTCGGAAATTTCGCCTTTGGGGAACTAAATTCGTCGCCTCGGTCGATTAGGTGCAGGCTATCGACCTCGGGCGTCCCTTGATTCATTGAGAGGACAAATAAGGAGGCTATGTGAAACACGACCCAGTGGAGACGACAACCCGGAAGACGGGGCAGGCGGCAGAGTACCCATCCCTGAGTTACGACGAGAGGGAGCAGCGGACGGCCCAGGCTCTGGCCCGGATCTATCAGCCGGGGCGGGCCGTCCCCTCCGGAACCTCCAGCTACCTGGCTTGGAAAATCATCGAGGCCAAGCCTAGCCGCATGCACGCCTGGCACCGCCTCAAGGATGAGCTCAGTCAGGTCACGCCGTGGACCATCGACACGGTGATCTCGAGCATTCTCGACGCCACCGCCTGCTGGGTGGTGGACCTCCCCGCCAGCGAGAAGTACCACCACCGCGCGCCCTTCGGGCTGTTCGATCACGGCCTTGAAGTCTGCCTTGGAGCCCTGCTCACCCACAAGAGGGACTTCGAATGGTGGCGAAAACGATCCGACCACTCCAGCTTCAGCTTCACCACGCGGCTCGTGACCTACCTCGGGGTCCTTCACGACATCGGGAAGGTCTTCGACGTCGAGGTCAAGGCTCCCCGGACGGGCGAGGTGTGGGATCCGCTCAGGGAGCCCCTCGCCTTCTTCAAACTCCGGCACGACATGGGCCTCCTCGACCCGACGCCCCACACGTACCGCCCCCACCGCGGGGTCCACGGACATGAGGAGAAGGGGCGATGCCTCGTGCCGGCGATCATTCACCGCAGCCTGAAGTCGCCGATCACCCCCCACGTCGTGAGCCTGTACAACTTCTACACGTCGCGCTACGACCGGCCGGAGCCCACGGTCGACACCCCCGAGGACCGGATCCTCCAGTGCGTCCTCGAGGCCGACCGTGACAGCGCCTGTGCCTCCTCGAAGGGGGACTTCGGCGGTCCCGACTTCCTCGACGCCCTCTCTAAGAGGAGGGTCCGGCCTCCCCGTGGAACTTTCAAAGGGTAGACCCGCCATGAATGACCGATTTTCGTCAACCGGAAGCCCCCCGAAGACGCTGGGGTCTTATGGAATATCTCCTCGAGCCGTTTTGGCAATCGAGGCTGAAGCGGAGAACCTCTTCGTGCAGCTCAGGCAGAGGATCGATGAGCTCGTCACCCTTCGCACCCAGGCCGAGCGGGCCATGGAAGACCTCAAGGACGACTACAACCTGAGCGTGCCGGCGACCCGACTTCGGCTCCGGCCCTGGTCCCTCAAGAGGGGACTCCCCCCCTACGCGGTCTACTGGATCTTCGTCAACCTCCGGCGCAAGCTCGCGGAGACGGTGCTCGACCGGGCGATCGAGCGCCTCAAGCCGCGGAGGTTCGTCCGATTCAAGGTCGGGGAACGCCGCCGGCTCCGATGGGGGATCTTTCACGGCGGCCTGGCCGCCGAGCGCCGGACGGTCCTGGCGTTCGACCGGGAGGCCGCGTCGCTCAACGAAGCCCACCGGGTCGCCGCCCGTGCCCTCGACAGTCTCCGGAAGATGCTGGATAGCCGGTCGGGTGGAGCGTACGACTCGACCCGGATCCCGCTAATGCCCCGGGACTGCTACTCCGACTGCTGTCCGAGGGAGCTGCACCGTCTGTATGGCCTGCACTGGAGGTTCGCCCACGTCCTCCTGGCCGCGGGCTCATCCCTTCGCGACCTGGCGGACCGGTTGCGGCACGAACGGCTGCCGGGAGGATTGCGGCTCAAGTTCCGGCGGAACCCGGAGCACCCGTTCGGCCAGCTCCTCTGGTCGGGAGCGGGAGGACGAGTCGCCTTCTCCAAGCTGACCGGGAAGAACACCCGTATGCTCCGCCTCCGGTCCGGGGACCGGAAGATCATCGCCCGCATCGAGCGCGACCGCCGCCCTAGGGTCCGCTGGCTCGGCAGTCTCACGCGACTCCTGAAGAGGCTCCGGATGAAGACGCTGACGGCAATTGGGAAGGCCAAGCAGGCCCTGGCACGGGGCGTCCATGGCCACGATACTCAGGCCGGGCCGTCGCCGGTCCAGGCTGGATAAGGAGGATCCTTTGAAGAACGGCTGGAAGGAAGTGGCCAGGCTTGGGGAGGGGGGACAGGGGTACCCTCACATCCTGGTCGACGCCCATGGCTGGTGCCTGAGGCTCGGGCCAAGCAGCCGGAAGCACGATAAGCATTTCTCAAGCCTCCAAAATCTGCTCCAAGGCCTAACCGAGCACCTGATCCGTCATCGGATGGTCACCAGCCCCGCGATTGAAGGAATTGAAGCTCTTAACGTGGCGCTTCGACTCGGTTTGTCCGCCTCATCAACGCTCGCGACCGAGATCGTGAGAAGACTCGACCTGCAATTGCAGCATATCCTCTTGGAGCGTCGCAGGAGCACGCATCCGATGGTTGCCATGATCTGAGGCTAAAGGGCCACTAGAATCGCATTCTGTGCATTAGGCGACTGGAGTAATGGGTGCGCGTGGTGTTAGGGGAGGCGGCAATGAGTCAGTCAAACGGCAATCCGGGAACCAATGAAATGGGACGAAGGGGCTCTTCCCGGCCTGCGGCCGGACCCCAGAGCGCCCGTGGGGTCGATGCACGGGAGCTCCTCAAGGGTCGATTGGCCCTTCCCGTACCCGAAGTCGCGGAACTGATCGGGGTTTCCTCAGCCTCAGTACGGTCCATGATCGCCCGGGGAGATCTCGCCGGGCGCAAGGTGGGCGGGGGCACCGAGCGTGTCACCTACATCGTTCCGACGGGCGCGCTCCTTGCCTGGCTTGAGGGGAAGGCCGGAGTCTCCTCGGAGGAGGGCGCCGCGTAGGCGGCAATTCCCGCCGCCATAGGATGACCCTGAGCGCACTTCTCAATCTCAATATCCTCAGCAACGACTCCCCTGGACCAAGTGATGGGCCGCTGCCCGGCGGATTCCTATCCGCCACCTTTCTTCATATCTACGATCTTTCCATCTTTAGGCTCGCCAATAAGTGACGTGGGCGCACCCCGACGAAGCGCATTTTGGTCCGTGTACCAGCGAAGAAGGGTTCGGATGGATCCGGGAGCGTGCCCGATATAGGCCGCAAGCGCTTCTACCTCCATGTGCTGGGGTCCTGGTGCAGCGTGTTCGCTGCAGAAGAAGTGTCGGAAGTCGTATGGAGTCACGCGAAGGGCCACTGGGATGTGGCCTTCCTCGTTGATGAGCGCCCTCCCGAGCATGTGGTAGACGCTCCGCTCTTGGTAGACAGTCCCGGCATGGGTCGCAAAAATGGGTCGCGCCCTATCGAACATCTTGGCCACGCGCTTGTGGAGGATCTCGGCCGCAGTCGGGGTGAGCTGGATGGCGCGTTTGGACCATTTGCTTTTCAGCTGGCGCCCCTCCCAGGGGAGGATCGAAAGGAGTGTGTCCCTGAGGTCGATGCCACGAACGCCCAGAAGCTCGGAAGGACGCATTCCGGTTTCGGCCAAAACTGCGGCGTAGTCGCCCAGCCATGAATGGACGCGGAGCTTCCTGAGGACGGCCCGGATCTTCTCGACGCTCGGCGACTCCTTGGTCGTCTCCTCATCCTTGGGTTTCTCGACCCCCCGGCAGACGTTCCAGTACACCATCCCCTTCCGGGCCGCGACCCACCGGAGGAATGCCCGGACGCGGGCAAAATCGCTCCGGACGGTCAGGGGCGAGCGCCCGTCGGTCCGGTGGTCAACCCAGCGCTGCACGTGTTCGCGGGTCACCCCCCGAAGGTCCATCCCGAGACCGGCCGATTGGGCAAAAAGCCGGACGACCGGCAGCGCCCGCTCCACCCCCGAGGCGCGCCGGTTCTTCTCGTACCACGCCTCGTACTCCTCGAGGGCCTTGCCAAGGGTAAGGGCGGGAGGGGGTTTGGGAGGGCGGTGGGCGGCATGCCCGATCGGGACGTCCTCCTGGAGGGCCCGGCGCATGGCCTCCTCGGGGTCCTTCGTATCCAAGGACCGGCGGACCTGGAGCCCGCGGCCGCATTTTTCCACGTACCACATGTCGCCTCGCTTGACAAGCCGGAGGCCTCTCCGTATCTTCACCGCCGTGCGATTCGCCACTTGGACCTCCTCCATTGCCCCTGGAATCCTACCCGATTTAGGACAATTTAGGACAGTAAAAGCAAAAGTCGCTTAAAACAGCTCGGACAGGTAGCTCAGTTGGTAGAGCACTGCACTGAAAATGCAGGGGTCACCGGTTCAAATCCGGTCCTGTCCACCATCCTTGGGCCCGCGTTCCCCGGCCACCTGGAAGTCACCCCGTCCCCTGGCGAGGCGTGTCCATGTACGGCGCGACCCTACTTCCCTCCATCGCGCTCGCCTTCCTTTTCTTCCAGGACTCCTACTCGGTGAGGATGGATCAACCCCGGATCCTCATCGAGGACGTGAAGGCGATGGCGAAAAGCTGCGAGGGACCTCTCGCCGGCGACTACAAGGTCGCGAAGGACCGCACTGACCCTCCCCGTATCCGTATTTCGCTCCGGTCAATCTCAGATCGTCGCAAAGGACGCTCAGAAGCGAGCGCTCAGGCTCCGATTCGACGTGCCGGCGGGCGCCGTCAATCTCGAGGTCGAAGGCTTCTGGCATACGGATGGGAGCCGGCGCCAGGGCGCCTGTTCCTTTAAACCGGAAGAAGCTCCGCCTCCCCTACGTTCATACTTGAGAATAAGGAGCCCTTGCATGAAGCGATGGTTGATCGCCGTCCTATGCGCGCTTGCCTTCCCCTCCAGCACGGCCTGCGCCGACGACTGGCCGCAGTGGGGCGGTCCAAAGCGCGACCTCGTGTGGCGCGAGAAGGGTATCCTGAAGGAGCTGCCCACCACCGGCCTACTCCCCCGGGTATGGGCGACGCCCATCGGCGAGGGGTACGCGGGGGCCGCGGTGGCCGATGGGCGGGTCTGGATCACCGACCTCGTCGACCGTAAGGGCATTAAGGGCACCGAGCGCGTCCTTTGCCTGGACGCGGCGACCGGGAACGTCCTCTGGACGCACGCGTATGACGTCGAGTACGGCATCGCCTATCCGGCGGGGCCGCGCTCGACTCCGGTGGTTGACGGAAAGAGGGTCTACACGATCGGCGCCGTGGGGGACCTTCTCTGCCTCGAGGCCGAAGGCGGAAAGGTGATCTGGAAGAGGAATCTCCCCGCCGACTACGGGTACAACGTGCCCCAATGGGGGATGGCGGCCTCGCCGCTCGTCGAGGGGGAGCAGCTCATCACGCTCGTGGGCGGCAAGAACGGTGCGCTCGTCGTGAGCTTCGACAAGGCGACCGGCAAGGAACTCTGGCGCGCGATCGACGATCCCCAAGTCGGGTACTGTCCACCGATGATTTTCCAGTTTGGCGCTTCCCGCCAGCTGATCCAGTGGCACCCGCACGCGGTGAGCTCGCTGGACCCCGGGAACGGAAAGCTCCTGTGGGAGATCCCCTTCGAGGTCAAATCCGGCCTCTGCGTCTCCACCCCCCGGCAGTCGGGAAACCGGCTCTTCGTCACCGCCTTCTATAACGGGCCGCTGATGATCGACGTATCGCCCGACGGGAAGGGCGCCGAGATCGCCTGGAAGGGGAAGAGCAACAGCGAGCAGAAGACCGACGGGCTCCACTCGATCATCTCAACCCCCTGGGTCACCGATACGCACCTTTACGGGATCTGCAGCTACGGGCAGTTGCGATGCCTGGACTCGAAGACCGGCCAGCGGCTTTGGGAGACCCGGGAGGCGACGGGAAATGGAAGGTGGTGGAACGCCTTCCTCATTCCGCACGAGGACCGGTTCTTCATCCATAACGAGCAGGGCGACCTGATCATCGCCGAGCTCTCGCCGGCGGGCTACAAGGAACTCAGCCGTGCCAGGCTGGTCGAGCCGACGCGCAAGGTCAACGAGCGAATGACCATCTGGTCGCATCCGGCCTTCGCGATGAAGAGCGTTTTCGCGCGGAATGACCGGGAAATCGTCCGGGTCGACCTGTCGGCGAGGTAGCGCGATCCTACTTCGCCTCGGCCTCGATGCGAAAGAGCTGGGTGTCCGTGCGCAGGAAGAGCGCTCCTTCGATGGGGACGGGCGAGGCGAGCGTCCGGCCTTTGAGGTCGTTCTTGGAGAGCTTCATGAACGTCTTGTCCGCCTTCACCACCGTCATCCCGCCGTTCTCGTCGAGGAAGTAGATCTGGCCCGCCGCGTGGACCGGCGACGCGGAGAAGTTCCCGCCGATCCTCTCCTGCCAGTGGACCTTCCCCGTCGCCGCGTCGACGCACGTCCCCAGACCCCGGTCATCGACCATGAAGAGCTCGTCGCCCACGAGGATCGGAGACGGGCTCAGCGGCGCGCCCTTCGTCATCCTCCAGGCGATGTGCGTCTCGGTGACGTCGCCGCGGCCATCGGGCTTGATCGCGAGCAGCGTCGGCGAGTCGAAACCCGAGCTCACGAAGACCAGCCCGTGCCCGAAGACGGGTCGCGGGACGTTTGAATACCCGGTGCCATATTTCACCGTCCAGACCGGCCGGCCGCTCGCGGGGTCGTAGCCCGAGACGGCGCCCGCTCCCGGCGAGACCACCTGCCGCGCCCCCTTCACGTCGATCGCCAGAGGGGTGCTGAAGGCGAACTTCTTCGGGATTTGGAGCGTTTCGCGGGGCGTCTTCCACCGGATCGCGCCCGACTTTTTGTCCAGGGCGATGAC
>Ga0222749_10001690_pt1 | contig 10983 bp, 9 predicted proteins | sample IncBWH2Mmetat_FD_197234 | JGI IMG/M metagenome (GOLD analysis project Ga0222749, IMG submission 197234) | Metatranscriptome of lab incubated forest soil microbial communities from Barre Woods Harvard Forest LTER site, Petersham... | ecosystem: Environmental > Terrestrial > Soil > Temperate...
CGCGCCCCTTCGACAGCCGCCGGCTGGCGGGGTCGGCGGGCCGCCGCGTGCGGATCCTCGGGATCATGGCGACGGCGCGGATCGCAGTGACGGCGAAGGAGGAGCCGATGGAGTTCGTGACGCTGGAGGACGAGCACGGGCTCTTCGAGGCGGTGCTCTTCCCCCAGGTGTTCCAGCGGTGCCGGAAGTACCTGGGGACGATCGGCCCTTATGAGGTCGTGGGCAAGGTCGAGTCGCGCTACGATGCGGTCGCGCTCACGGCCGAACGGATGGCGCCGATCACGCCCGAAACGGGCGAAGCCGGACGGGCAGGTCCGTCGAACGGTCCACGCGACGCCCCCTCCCAAGCTCGGCGACCTGCCTGAAGGGGCAGCGGGGGTCGCCGGGGGTCGAAAACCAGGACGGGGGGGAGCTTACGGATCGCCTCCTTCCAGGGACCGTCAATTGAGCTTGAACAAACGCGGTGCAAGATCGTGGAGGCTCTTTCGCCACACCTGCCACTCGTGGCCTCCGGCCGTCTCGAACCAGGCGTGGATCACGCCTGCCTTTTCGAGCGCCTCGTGCGCCTCCTTGGCCCGCGCGTAGCTGCCGTCCTGCAGTCCGCACCCGATCCACAGGAGGCGCATCCCGGCGTTGAAGCCGGCGGGGTCGGCCAGGGCCTTCGCGATGCCGTCGGGCCGTGCCCCGGGGGCTTTCCCGGCCTCGGCGCCGCCACTCAGCGCCGCGACCGACGCAAAGAGGTCGGGATGGCCGAGGCCGATCTTGACGGCCTGCCCGCCGCCCATCGAGAGTCCCGCGATCGCCCGCGATTCCCGCTTGGCCTGGGTCCGGTAGGTGGAGTCGACCATCGGGACGAGATCGTTCACCACGAGCTCCTCGAAGGCCTCGTTCCCGCGCGGATTCGCCGCGGAAGCCGTCCCGGCCCTCGTCGCGTAGCCCTGCTCCATGACGACGATCATCTCCTGGGCGCGATGGTCGGCGATCAGGTTGTCGAGGATGTACTGCGCGCGCCCCTGCGCGGTCCACGCCCGCTCGCTTTCGCCGGAGCCATGCTGGAGATAGAGGACCGGATACCGGGCGTCGGGCCTCCGGTCGTAGTCCGGCGGCGTGTAGACGAAGACCCGCCGCGGCGCGCCCGTGGTCTTCGAGGAGTAGGTCCGGACGCGCACCTCGCCGTGCGGGACGTCTTTGATCGCGTGGAAGTCGAGCGCGCGGTCGGGGATCTCGATCCCGCTCGTCTCGTGCCCCCAACCGAAATAGGTCTCGCTGCCGGGGTCGTTGACGGCGACCCCGTCGATGAGAAGGTCATAGTAGTAGAAGCCGGGCTCCCAGGGCTCGCTCGTGCCGGTCCAGACGCCGTCCTTGTCTCTCGCGAGCGGGAACGCCTTTCCGCCCCACAGCGACCCGCGGCCGCGCGCCTCCACCGTGCGGGCGTCCGGAGCTTTCAGGCGGAAGGCGACGCGCCCGTCGGGGTCGACGGCCTGAAAGGCGCTTCCCCGGACGTTCGAGGAGGCGGGCATGGGCCGGGGGATGTCCTGGCCCCGAGCCGTCAGGCCCAGGGACAGAACCCCGAACGCGGCGGTGATCTTCATGCGGATTCTCCCTCGACCCAGATAGGTAACCCCGCCGGGGAATCCCTAACGCCGCCAGGGGAAGGGCGGGTCCTGGGGGATCAGGACATCTCGAGTCCGCGCATCGTCCCGGTGCTCGTCGCGAACCGGTCCTTCCCGAGGCCCATCCTCTGGAGCATCGAGACGAACAGGTTCGGCAGCGGGTAGTTCCGCTCGCGGTCGAAGGCCAGGTGCTGGCCGTGCTTGAACCCGCCGCCTGCGAGGAGGACGGGAAGGTTCGTGGTGACATGCGTGTTGGCGTTGCCGAGATTGCTGCCGTAGAGGATCATCGTGCGATCCAGAAGCGGCGCCCCCTCCTCCTTCACGCCTTTGAGCCCGGTGAAAAGCCCGTCCAGCAGCTTCATGTGCTCGCGGTCGATCGCCTCGAGCTGCGCGAGCTTCGGCGCCGATTTGCCGTGGTGCGAGAGGTTGTGGTACCCGTCCTTGATCTCCGTCCCGGGGACCTCGATCGCGGGCGAATTGACGCTGTCGAGCATCAGGGTGATGAGGCGCGTCGAGTCGGTTTCGAACGCCAGGCGCGCCATGTCGTACATCAGGCGGACCCGCTCCATGTACTCCCGGGGCGACGCGGGGTCCTTGGGGGGCTCCGCGGCGACCTTGGGCTTCGGGACGTCCTCCCATTCGCGCGCTTTCGCGAGCCGGCTCTCCAGGTCCCGCACGCCCGTGACGTACTGGTCCAGCCGCTCCCGGTCGCGCGCGCCGATTCCGGCCTCCAGGCTCCGCGCCTGGTCCGCCACCGCATCCATGATGCTCTGACCCAGCTCGAGCCTCCGGATCTGCGAGCGGACCTCCTCCGGGCTCCCCCGGAGGAAGAGGCGCTGGAACACCGCCGAGGGCCTCTCCTCGCACGGGATGAGCACCCCGGCGGCCGTCCACGAGAGGCTCCGCTGCCCGGCCTGGACGTTCACGCCCAGCGTGAGCGACGGGAAGCGGGTCAGGTGGCCGATGTACTGGGCGATGTACTGATCGAGCGAAATCGTGTTCCTGAACCCGCCGCTGCCCGGATGGGGCGCGGCGGTGAGGAAGCAGTTGTCGGCGGGATGGCCGCCGTCCACGTCGGGGTGCATGACTCCGCTGAAGACGGTGAAGTCGTGCCGGTGTTCCTTCAGGACCTCGAGGTAAGGCGACAGCGCATAGCCGCTTCCCCCCTGGGCCGGGAAGAACCGGTCGGGAAGCAGCCCCAGGTTGTTGCAGACGGCCAGGATCCGCCGCGGTGGGGCGCCCTCGTTCCCCCGCGCGAAGGCCGGGCGCAGGGCGTCGAGCATCGGCAGCGCGAGCGCCGCGCCCGCTCCCTGCAGGAACCGGCGGCGGCCCAGGACGGTTTCCATCTATCTTACTTACGCTGGAAGAGACTGCTCAGGATGATTTCCCGAACGATCCCGCGCACGCCGTAGCCCCCATCCCGGGTGGCATCGAGGATCGCTTCGACGCGAGGCCGGTCCCCGAACCGGACGGCCTTGCCCGTGGCATAAACCACGAGCTGGCGTGCCAGGTTTCGCGCAATCATCCGTTCGTCCCCGAGCAGCAGGCGCTTGAGCTCGACGACATCCCGGAACCTCCCGCCGGCGGGCATCTCGCCCGAGGCGTCGACCGGTTGCGCGGCGTGGAACTCGAAGGGTTGGCCGTTCTTCCCGAAGCCGATCGCGTGCGCCCCCTCCCCAAGGGCGCGGTAGCGGTCCCGCCAGCCGCCCAGTACGTCGAAATTCTCGAGCGCGAACCCCGCCGGATCGATCTTCCGGTGGCACGCGGCGCACGTGGGCTGGGTTCGGTGCCTCTCGAGCTGGTCGCGGATCGTGTGGGCGCCCCGGATGTCGGGCTCCACGGCGGGCACCCCGGGCGGCGGCGGGGGAGGCGGCTGGCCGAGGATGCGCTCCATGATCCAGGCGCCGCGGAGGACGGGCGAGGTCGTGGTCCCGTTGGCGGTGACCTTCAGCACGGCCGCCTGCGTCATGAGGCCCCCGCGAGGGCCGAGCTCGGGAAGCCCCACCCGGCGGAATGCGACGCCGTCGACCGCCGGAAGACCGTAGTGCGCCGCCAGCCGTTCGTTCACGATCGCGAAGTCCGACGCGACGATGTTCCGCGCCGGGAGGTTTCCTCGGAGCAGCTCCGCGAAGAAAAGCTGCGTCTCCTGGGTCGCCGATTCCACCAGGAGGTCGTCGAGGTAGTAGTCGGGGTATAGCGCCGAATCGGGCGACGTCGCGTTGATCTTCCGAAGGTCGAGCCAGTAGTCGAGAAAGGCGTCCCCGAAGCGGCGCGACCGGGGATCGTCGAGCAGCCGTTCGATCTGGGCCCTGAGGGATCCCGGCTTCCGAAGCTCCCCCCGCTCCGCCGCGGCGCGAAGAGCGCCGTCCGGCGGGGAGTTCCAGAGGAAATAGGAAAGCCGCGAGGCGAGCGCGAAGTCGTCGAGCGCCCCCGGCATCTCCTCCAGGCAGACGAAGGCCGGCGAGCAGAGGACCGCCGAATAGCCCGCCATCATGGCCTCCGCGAAGGGGCTCCCCGATCCGAGCGCGCGATGGATGACGCCGAGGAACCGCATCACGTCGGGCTCGAGGACCGGCCGGCGGTAGGCCTTCCCGAGGAAGGCCCTCAGGAGCCGCTCCGCGTCCGCGTCCCGGTCCTTCGGGAGGACTTCTCCGCCTTCCTTCACCGGGAGATCGCCGAAGAGCAGGCGGTGCCCGGCCGTGGGCCACTCGTCGATGATCGGGCCCTCGACCTCGAGCCACCGGAACGCGACGCCGGGCTGGCCATCCTTCTCGGCGAGCGGGTTATGCCAGTTGGACGGCCGGGACCGGAAGAGGCGGGAGGCGTCGGGCCGGATGGATTCCCCCTTCAGGAGATGGACGTCCATCGAGGCCACGGTCGGGTCCGCGCCCACGTCGAAGCTGCCCAGGAGGCGCAGCTGGCGGGGGGGGAGCTCCGAGTAAAGCGTCACGGGCTCGGGGCGCCGCCCCCGCGAGACCACGTCGAGGTCGGGATTCCACCACCGGGGCTCCTGGCCGGGTCCCACCCAGACCGAGTAGGCCGAAAGGCGCAGCGTATAGCGTCCGGCCTGCGGCGCCTTGAACCCGTCGAACTTGAGGTCAAGGGGTTCGTAGCTGCTCGCGACGATGGCCATCGCCTCCCTTTCGCGCGCCGCCGGATCGGCATCGCCCGCGGTGATCGGCGCCTTGCCCGACCGGACTTCGGGTTGGCCGTGGAACTCGAGGACGGGGAAGGTGGCGCGTTCGGGGCTCCGGTTGAATTCGTTGTACGTCATCCGCCGCGCGAACGACCTCATGTCGCGCGCGTGGTAGCGGACCGTCCGGGTCTGGGGGCGGGCCGCCCCGGCCGCCATGACTTCGCGGAGCGCGTACTCCGCCGCCGCGAGGTATTGCGCCATCTGGACATGCGACACGTCGAGCGCGTCGCCGACCTTGTTGAAGCGGTGGGCCTCGCCGTCCTCGGGGAGCATCTCCCTCACCTGGAGCCAGGGCGCGCCCAGGAGGTCGCGCAGCGAGTTCTCGTACTCGTAGCGGTTGAGGCGCCGCCAGGTGGCACGCCCCTCTTTCGCCTCGCGATCCAGGTCCGCCCCCACCAGGGGCCGTGAGAGCGATTCAAGAAACACGTGGAGTTCCGGGCTCCCGGGTCGCGCCTGCTTCGGGGGGGGCATCTCGCCGTCGCGGACGCGGTCGTGCACCTTCACCCAGGCGGCGAAATTCCTCGCGTCTCCCGGGTCGAAGGGAAGCGAGGAGAGGTCAAGCCCCCCCTTCTTCGAGTCGGTATCGTGGCACTCGAGGCAGTGCTTCTCGAGGAACGACCGGTCCGGCAAGACCGGCCTCCCGGGCGCCGGCTCCGGGCAGGCGGCCAGACCCAGGGGCGCGATCAGGAGCGATCGAAGCAGGCGTCGGCCCAACATCCCCCTTCTTAACGCCCGGTCGGGGGCTCCGGACCGCAAAATTGATCAAAGGGCGTCAGGGCTTCCGATGAGAGAGGATGCTGAGCGAGATGAGCCCGGAGCCGGTGAGGACCGCGCCGGCCACAAATCCGGCCGAACCCGCCGCGATGTCCCGCGAGTCCGCGAGGCTGAGGTAGTGGAAGCCGGCGAACATCCCGATCGCCCCGGCCCCCATGAACACGAGGGCGGCGAGGTGGAGGAGCGACCAGGGTGGGACAATCCCCTTCTCGGGAGCCGGTTCCGCCATCCTGAGGGGATTCTACTCGCTCATCTGGAGACAGAGTAGGGCCTTGTTGTCCCGCACGTAGAGCCGCCCGCCGACGAGCGCGGGGTGGGCCCACGTGGGGCCGCACACCTTCGACCGGGCGAGTTCCCGGTAGTCCGGGGAGCCCGGATCGAAGAGCGCGAGCCCGCCGTCGTCGTCCAGCATGAGGAGCCGGTCCTCGGCGGTTCGGACGAGCGCCGCGTGGTACCTGCCCGTGTCGGGCCGGCTCCAGAGGACCTTGCCCGTCTTCACCTCGACGCATCGGAGCGTCGCCGAAGGCGGGGGGATGATCGTGCCCGTCACCATGAAGGCCCGGTCCCCGACCACGGCGGGAGTGGAGATGTAGCACGTGAGACCGGCGCTCTTCCACGCCTCGGAGAAACCGGGGGCTCCGTCCCGCGACTCCAGCCTGAGGCACGCGCTGCCATAGGTGACCGAGCTGGCGATCAGGAGATCGCCCGCGAGGACGGGGGTCGTCGAGCTTTCGCTCAGCTTGTCGACGAGCCCGAACTTCCAGAGCGTCTTCCCCCCGGCGGGCGAGAGTCCGACCAGCCCCTCGTGGGTGAGGAAGATGATCTGCCGGTCCTTACCCCGGCCGATCCCGATGGGGGAGGAGTAGCTCGCCTTGTCGTCGAGGACCCTCCAGGCGACCTCGCCGGTCTCCTTGTTGAAGGCGACGACGGACGCGCCCGGCCCGCCCACGTTCACCAGGAGGAGCCCCCCTTCGATGATCGGCGAGCAGGAGACGCCGAAAACGAGGGGGGCCGGCCTGAATTCCTTGGTCGTGTCGACCTCCCAGACCGGCTTGCCATCGGCCGTCTGCCAGCAGGCGAGCACGCCGGTGACCCCGAAGGTGTAGATCCGGTCGCCCGAGACGATCGGCGTCGCGCGGGGGCCGACCCCGAACGGGCTCTTGAACGGCGCACGGGGATAGGCCCGGCGCCAGAGTTCCTTCCCGCTTCCCGAGTCGAACGCCGCGATCTCCTCCTCGTCCCTGTCCTTCGCCTTCGCATGGAGGAAGACTCGGCCTGCGGCCACGATGGGTGAGCTGTGGCCCGCGCCCGCGGCCTGCTCCCAGACCACCTTCGGCGGCTCCTTCCACGGCGCGACCTTGACCGTCGAGACGCCGTCCCGCGTCGGGCCGAGCCACTGCGGCCAGTCGTCGGCCGAGACGGTGCCGGCGCAGAGGAGGAGAACGCCGAGGGCGCGGAGGATGCTCATGACGGTTCTCCGGGGCTCAGGGCTTCTGCTTCGTCAGGACGATCAGGTACTGCGCGTTGCCCGGGTTCGCCGTGAACCCCGTCGGGCGCTTGGGGTCCTTGCCCCCGGACCCCGTGGTGCACCAGGTGAGCTTGTCGCCGTCCAGCTTGAGGATTCCCAGGTAGGTCTTCCCCCGGTAGCCGCTGGACGTCCCGGTCGCGTCGATCGACTTCCCGTCGGGCGAGAGCGTGAAGGTCGCCTCGCCGATCGCGGCATTCGACTCCTTCCGTCCGACGAGCGCATTGTCCTTGAAGGTGAACTCCACCTTCACGCCGTTCGTCGAGTTGGAGCCGTCCCCCTCCGTGAACCGCACGCCCTTCCAGGTTCCCTGCAGGTCCTTCAGGCTGATCCCGTCGTCCGCGGCCGCCGCTCTCCCCAGGACCAGGAGGAGGAGAGCCGCTCTTTCGACGCACATGCTTAATCACTTTACGCGACCGGCATGCCCGGTGTAAATAAGGGGTCGCCTTTCTGATGAGGGAGAAAAACCCGTGAGCCGATTCTCGACGCCCGCCCTCGCTTCCCTGCTCCTGGCCCTGGGCTGTGCCGCGCCCGGGGGGGAGGTCCCCGTCGCCGCGCCGGAGAAGGTCGGCCTCTCGTCCGGCAAACTGCGCAAGATCGACGCGGTCATCGCCGAGATGGTCGAGAAGAAGAAGATCGCCGGCGAGGTCATCATCATCGCGAAGGACGGTCAGGTCGCGTTCCTTCAGGCATGGGGGAAGATGGATCTCGAGGCGGGGAAGCCGATGAGGACGGATACCATCTTCCGGATCTACTCGATGACGAAGGCGATCGTGACCGCGGCGGCCCTGGTCCTCTTCGACGAGGGAAAACTCGGGCTCGACGATCCCATCGGGAGGTGGATTCCCGAGCTCAAGGATCTCCAGGTACAGGCGCCCGACGGCGTCCGGATGCCCGCGCGCCCGCCGACCGTGAAGGACCTCATGCTCCACACCGCCGGCTTCACCTACGGCGGCGCGGGGAAGCCCTCGGACAAGCTCTACGGGGAGAAGAAGCCCCTTGAGGCGAAGGACCTGGACGACATGGCCGAGCGGCTCGCCGCGATCCCGCTCGCGTACGACCCGGGCAAGGACTGGATCTACTCGGTCTCGATCGACGTGCTGGGACTCGTCGTCGAGCGGGTGTCGGGGACGAAGCTCGACCGGTTCCTTGAGGACCGGATCTTCAAGCCGCTCGACATGAGGGACACGGGGTTCTCGGTGCCCCCCGACAAGCTCGACCGCTTCGCCACGAACTACACCCGCACCGCGGACGGGCTCAAGATGGGAGATGCGCCCGCGACGTCGAAGTACGCCAAGCCGGCAACGTTCTTTTCGGGCGGCGGCGGCCTCATGAGCACGGCGCGCGATTACGTGAGGTTCCTCCTCATGGTCGAGGGGGCCGGGGCGCTCCAGGGCGTCAGGATCCTGAAGCCCGGGACCGTGCGCCTGATGACGACGGACCAGCTGCCCAGAGAGGCGTTCCCGATCTACTTCGGAAAGCAGGTGCGCCACGGCACGGGGTTTGGACTGGGCTTTTCGGTGCGGACCAAGGACACCGAGTGGGATCCGGCGGGACGCGAGGGCGAGTACGGATGGGGCGGCGCGGCGTCGACGCATTACTGGGTCAGCCCGAAGGACCGGCTGGTCGTGGTGACGCTGGAGCAGGTGATGCCCTACTCGTTCGACACGGAGTTCGCGGTGAAGGGACTCATCTACGACTCGATCGTCAGGCCCTAGATCGGGGGCGCGAGACCTCCCTGGGGAACCCCGCCTCGCGAGAACACCGGCCCCGGGAGCCCTCCTCGGGGGGGATGGCTTCCCTTCGATCTGATGGATTCCTCCTTCGCTCCCCGGATCGACGAGAGGCCGCACGCCCATTGGGACCCGAAGGGCGCCGGCTCCCCTCCTCGAATCTCCTCCTACCGGCTTCTGGATTGCCCCTTGGACCACCGCTTCATCAGCTTCTCGAGCTTCTTGGAAAGCTGCGCCCCATAGGAGCGCTTGAACCCCTTCTCGCGGCGCCGGTGCTGCTCGGTCTTGAAATGGGGATCCGAATCGCCGCCGGCCTTGAGCGGCGTCCCGCACAGGAGGCATTTCTGACGTGCCAAGCGTGACATTGTACTCATGCCTCGCGCTTTTCTGATACGCTGGTCGCCCTGGGGGCGTCCCTTCACCGAGGGCCAGATCCATGAATCCATCCTTTCGCGCGGGCCTGGTTACCGGATTCATCGCGGGCGCGGCCTTGTCGGGCTTTGGCGTCCTGCTCCTCAGGCCCACCTCGGCTCCCGCCGCGCCCCGCCCCGCTCCGCCTCCCCGGGCCGCCGACGAACGCGCAACCCGGCCGGCGGAGGAGAAACGCCGGCCGGCGGAGCAGAGCGTCGAGTGGAAAGTCGCCCCGCCCCCCGCGCCCGCCCCTGAGGCGGATCCCGGCAAGGGCGCCCCGCCGCCCCCCGGGCTCAACGAGCGGTTTGGGAAGCTGGCGGAGCTGGGGCTCGCGGCGTTCCAGTCCCCCGACATGGCCGAGACGATCAAGGCCGTCAAGGAGTCGGGGAAGCCGGCGATGGAGTTCCTCACGAACGTCCTTCGGTCCTCCGCCTCCGCCTCGGAACGATTCCTCGCGGCCGCGCTCCTCGAGGGGGCGGCCGATCCGTCCGCCGTCCCGGCCCTGGCCGAGGCGCTCAAGGGCGACAAGGACGACATCGTCCGCCGGATGGCATCCCACGCGCTCGCGGTCCTCGGGTCGTCCGAGGGGGAGGGGGCGCTCCGGGCCGCCTCCATCGGCGACACCGACTGGGGCGTGAGGGTCAATTCCGCATACGGGCTCGCCAAGCTCAGGCAGGACGACGGCCTCCATCTGCTCCAGGCGGCCTACGAGGGAGCCGATACACCTGGGGAATACCGTCTGGCGATCCTGGCCGGCCTGGCGGACGTGGCCGCCCCCTCCACCGCCCCTCTTTTCCGTCGGATCCTCGCGGACTCGAGGGACGCCGGGTATCTGCTGACGGCGATCCAGGCCCTGGTGAAGATGAAGGACGCCGATGCGCTGCCGGCCCTCCAGCAGCTCTCCTCCTCCACCCAGCCCGATCTGGTCAAGCAGGCCGCCGCAAGGGCGGCTCAGTCCATTCAGAACGGGACCGGGAAGTAGACGAACCTCCGGCGGTCCTTTCCCTCTCCAGATCTCCTCCCGAAAATGACCGAACATGCCGAAGTGTGATAAAGTAGCATCAGAGTTCGGCGGGGTAAGGGGACCGGCGTCGCACATAAGGGAGAGCTTCCGATGTCGGAAGAGAACCGCAGCTTCGACTTCAAGAAGGTCATCGAGCAGGGCACCAAGCGCACCACGATCAAGGACCTGGCGCAGCGGGGCGTCGACAACGTCAAGGTCCTCGACGAGGACGCCGTCCACTCGATGATCTCCCAGGCCGTCGATCGCGTGGTCAGCACTCAGACCGCCGAGCAGCGCGAGAAGATCCTGGGAGAATCCCGCAAGGAGCTCGACCGGCTCCTCCGCGAGCACAAGGCCATGCGAAGTCGCGCCCAGCTCCTCGAGACCGACAAGAGCGGACTCGTCGAGCAGGTCGAGACCCTTCAGCGGCAGCTCCAGCTCAAGGACGAGCTCGAGGAGGAGACGATCCACCGGAAGCTCCAGGAGGGGCTTGCGTCCCTCCAGTCTCAGGTCGAGGAGCTCCGCCGGAAGTCCCAGGCCGGGGCCCAGGAGCTCGATGCCGCACGCGCCGAGAGCGCCCGCCTCCAGGACGACAAGGTCCGCCTGCACCGTGATGCCGAGGACGCCAAGGCGAAGCTCGAGGAGTCCCGGCAGATCCGCGAATCCGCGCTGGCCGAGGTCCGCAAGCTCCAGGACGAGTCCGACCGCGCCGCCGCCGACCGCGACCG
>Ga0222749_10001691_pt1 | contig 10978 bp, 10 predicted proteins | sample IncBWH2Mmetat_FD_197234 | JGI IMG/M metagenome (GOLD analysis project Ga0222749, IMG submission 197234) | Metatranscriptome of lab incubated forest soil microbial communities from Barre Woods Harvard Forest LTER site, Petersham... | ecosystem: Environmental > Terrestrial > Soil > Temperate...
CATTACGGTATTTATATCGGCGGCAACGAAACCTGTGTGACTAATAATAAATTCAATGGCCGGGTAGACGGTTACGATATCGCGGATCACGGCTCCGGTAACGTGTTCGCTAGGAATGCCACACGTGGCCCCACGGAGCCCGCGTTGCTGCCAGCCGGTGCATGCCCCGTTTCAAAGTCAGTCACTCTTTAATGGCAAGAGTACCCCCCTGTGATTGCCGGCGCTTATACCGTTCCCGACCGCCAACTTGAATCCGTAATTCGCGAACGATTCGCAGAATAAGCCATTTCTGATAAGAACATTCTTACGCGACATATCCTCAATTCACGCGGTCAACTCCGCGGGATCGTGACCACTGGTTCCCATCGACCTTTAACCGGACAGCAGTGATCTCGTCCGTCAACGCCAGAGAAATATTTACTTATGAACCTGAGACACGTGGCCAAAAGGGTATTGCCGCCTAGGGCGATCGCATTCGTGCAGAGGGCAGAAAGGAGGATGCAAGAGGACCGGCTGGCGTCCCTGGCACCCCTTCATGAAGGGGATTTCCTGCACATCCTAACCGATGTTTTGGGACTGGAGGAAGGCGAAACGGTCTTTCTCCACAGTTCGGTTGACCAGCTTCATTTGGCGTTTCCCTTCGGTCGTGTTTTGTCGCTGTTACAGAGGGTTGTCGGGGACAAAGGTACTCTCCTGCTGCCGACGGCTCCGAGGGGATCTTCCTTTGGGTTCTTAGCTAGCGGGATGGTCTTCGATGTTCGCAAGACACCTTCGTTTACGGGGATGCTCACCGAACTCGCGCGTCGGCAGCGAAACGCGCTTCGTAGTTTCCACCCAACTAAGTCGGTGTGCGCAATTGGTGCTCGTGCTCGGGAACTGACCAAAGATCATCAATGGTCGCCTTATCCCTACGACCGGTGCAGTCCGTACTACAAGATCACTGAGTGTGGGGGGAAAATCGTGGGGCTAGGGGTGTCGACGAGATCGCTTTCCTTCGTTCATTGCGTAGATGACGCATTGAAGCAGGACTTTCCAGTACGCCCATACCATGACCGACTATTTGAAGCCAAGTGCATTAGTTACGATGGGGAACTTGAAGTAGTCAAAACCTACGCACACGACATGAACAAAATGATTCATAATGTTCCGCGATTCATCCGCCGTTACATCTCGCCAGAAGTGTGTGAAGATCTGGAATTGAACGGAAGACAGTTCTTCCGGGCGCACGCTGCCCCTTTGTTTGAATCGATGGTCGCCTTGGCGAGAGTCGGTGTGACCATCTACCCGCGCTCCGTCTATTCCGACCGGTTTGCTGCGATTGCGTAGTGTCGCCCCCACGCGCCCGTATCTCGAGTTATTCCCGCATATGCCACTTAACACTGTGTTGCCTCTTGATCATTTGGGTGAGGCCTTGGCCCCAAACCGGGTTGATCCGATTCAAGAGATTGCCCGCCGCGCTTTTCTGTCCCTGCACGACTATCTACGTCGTAACGAATACAAAGGATGGGAATTTGACGACCTGTTGGGGTCGCCGCTGGTCCACTTCCTGACTTCCGACCGATTGTTGCTACAAAGAGCCGCAGTCCAGGTCGGGAAGCGCTGCCCGGTCAACATTCGACCTCTGCTCCGGGTCCGAAAGCTGGAAAGTGCTAAGGCCCGGGGCTTCGTCGCAAGGGCATATCTCACTTACTACCTGTACACGAACACCGCGAATTGGTTGGCGGCAGCAGAAGAGGCCCTGGCCTGGCTCCTATGCAACTGCGTCTCGAACTTTCCGGGCATATCGTGGGGCAATGAATTCGATTTTGCAAGCCGGGGCGGTTTCTTTCGAAAAGGGCTGCCGACCGTCGTTTGGACTTCTCACATTGCCGATAGTTTCGACTTGGCTTATGCGATCACCGGTAAGCGCATATACCTCGACGCTGTCCTCAAAGCGGGAGAATTCGTAGCCAACGCACTTGAACGCCATTACGATGAGCACGGCTTGTGTTTCGCCTATGCCCCTGGCCGGTTGAATCTTGTTTACAACTCCAACTTACTGGGTGCAGCAACTCTGCTTCGCTGCTGGAATCATACTGGCAATCGTGAATACTTCGTCCTGGCAAACGCGGCTTACAAGTGGACGACTGCCCACATGAACGTCGATGACAGCTGGCACTACGGCGTCGGCGACTGTTATCATTGGATTGATAACTTCCACACAGCCTACAACCTCGAATGTCTTGAGCTAGGCCACAGGGTCGCTGGCCAGGGAACTGTCCCCTTCACGATCGTCACAGATACTTACAAGTTTTGGATTCGCAACTTCTTTCTCGTGGACGGCACGCCACGGTATTACCACAATCGCACATACCCCTTAGACGTTCAGTGTGCCGCGCAGGCAATTGAGACGCTATCCAAGATTGGCAAGTACTTCCCTGATGCGCTGGAGACGGCGGATAGAGTGGTGATCTGGACACTCAATCATTTGCAAAAGAGGAATGGGGCATTCCGCTTCCAAACAACGCGGTTGTGGCGAAACAATCTGGAATCGATTCACTGGGGCCAGGCGACGATGCTGTCCGCCCTCTCGACCTATCTTTACGCCCGCGCTACCGCCCTTGCTGGTAGTGGCCAAGAAGCGCCTGCTGCTGCGGACCGAGAGTAGCAACACTTCCACTTTCTGCAATTGCCCCCGTTTGTTCTCGTTCCTCACAGTTGCCACATAAGGCGAGGGTCAGTAACCAACCGATTTACGATGGAGGCTAACTTGTCAGACAACATGAAGTCAGTGACGCCCCTTAGCGCCACGCCGCCAGGGACGCGGCGCACACCAATGGTCTCTAGGCTCACCCGCCGATGTTCCGCACTGCTACATGCCATGTTTGATGAGCGCAGATGCTTGTTCGCATATTCCACCACGTTACAACACGGTCGATACATCAACAACTACGATCATCCTGCGGCTTGCCGCTACACGATCAACTGTCTCGCCGGACTACAACGGGCAAAGATATTTCAGGAGGTCGATTGGAACATTGAGTTGCTCCTTGATCGCTTCTTAACGCTGCACTGGACGGCTGTTACTAACTACGGGGACAATGGGTTGCTGCTGTATGTTCTCGCGGTGGCCGCCCACCCAAAAGCAGAAGCACAACTGTCCAGAATCGAAAGGATAACCAATGACGACAGAGCGCTACTGACACTCAACATCCAGGAAATATGTTGGATGCTTGCGGGGTTGACAAAATATGCTGAAGTTAGTGGCACTCGACGGGCAATCGCGGCAACCAAAAAGTGCTGGACTATTCTTTCTGACCGGTACGTTGACCAGAGGACATTGTTGCCTTATTACAGCCTGAGCCGATTCCGCCCTGGTTTCACGTCGTTTGGAGGCATCGCATATTTTCTCTGGTCAGTATATGACTACGCTCGAACCTTCGATGATGAGCAGGCCCGTGCCACATTTAAAGCGAGCGTGCAGCAGGTCATGAAGTTACAGGGAAGCAGAGGTGAGTGGCCGTGGTTCATCAATGCGACTAATGCGAGTGTCCTTGACTGGTATGAACTATACAGCGTTCATCAGGATTCAATGTCCATGCTGTTTTTGCTGCCTGCACTGGATTCCGGTGTGGTCGCGGCTCGGACTGCTATTGAGAATAGCTACCGTTGGGTGGCCGGCACTAACGAGTTAGGCGCCGCGATGATTCTCGAGCACCCCTTTTTCGTTTATCGATCCATTCGGCAGAATACGAGGCTTGAAAGACAGAAGCGTTACCTGCGAGCTCTTGGGTCGCGCCTACTAGGCTGGCAGGCAACAATACCGACTCCTTCGTCACTCGAGATCGACCGCGAGTGCCGGTCGTACCACATTGGATGGCTCCTTTTCGCGTGGGCAGACCGACAAGGTTGGGAGGAGTTCACAGAGCTCCGAGTGCTGCATAGACACTCGGCGAACCAGCCGCGGGGTGAGGTTCCAGCTGCGTAGCTCCTTCGATGCACATCACCTATCGCTTGGGTTTGGGAGGGAGTCGTTCCGAGGTTGAATTCGCAATGACCCAAGTCAGCCAGCTTCGGGATCACCCGCGTTCGCTCAGGAAACTCCTCTGTGTGGCATGTGTATAGGCTCGATGAAAGGCCCCGCCGCTGGCCATCGAGCGCATGGCAAAGCCTCACGTAAGATTGTTCAGCAAGCGCGAAGCGAGAAAATTAGTACAGGGTTTCGATATCATTGACATTTCCGTACACCAACTCGATGCCAATGATTGTTGACGTTCATCGCTTTACCGACTGATGAATGGATTTGTGAGCAGGCTGGAGAAGCGATTGGGCTGGTATGGCGCTGCAAAGGTGATTAAGAAGACTCGATAAGACGCCTCAGCCGACCTGGTCTGCAAGGAGAAGCCAGGAACGACATATATCCGCGTTTGGAGTACGACGTTCCGCCGATCTGACCGGAGACCGGTGGATTGGAGCCGCTGCACGAGAACCTGCGTGCAGCGGCCTTTTTCTTTGCACGCTATACCCAACTCTAATAATGAAGTGGTGTGCCGCACGGCGCCGGAAGTATTGGCGTCTTTCTTCCTACCCGTATTCCAACGTTTTCGAGCGAACCGACAAAGGCCTGCATCCCCATGTCGGATCTGTAGGCCCTGCGCTCCGTGAGTTTAGCTATGGCCAGAGCTGAACGCAAGCAGCTCTGGACCGGTAGAGCTGGCGATTATGGGCAGGTACCCGACGGCAGCGAACTCGGGTAAGACGGTCCACTGCCAGGTATGCCAGTGTTGCCGTTGGCAAGATCGCCTGTGCCGCTGAGGTAGATGGTGTAACTGAACGTGCCACTGAAGCTGTTGCTATTTACGCAGGCGTTGCCGGCAGGCGTGCCAATGGCAAGGGCGACATTGCCCAGGCCATTGATAGATACGTCGTGTATATACGCGTTACTACCATTAATCTGCAGAACATTTTGACCAGAGACCCCAGTGTAGGTTCCACCGCTGATCTCCCAGTGAGTATCGTTGAATTGGCCGAGCGCGGACCTGCTGTGGCCCAATTGCCATTGGGCGTTCCCGCCGACGGTGCAGTTCACGAACTTGTTGTACTGGTTGTAGTTACCGAACCCCATGATGCCGGAGTAGGCGGAGTTATTCGTCACCACGCAATGGTTGAAGGTGTTATGCGACGAGTAGTACTCCAGGCTGATGCCGTTGTAGCCGGTGCTGCCCATGCCATTCTTGACCGTGAGGCTGTTGAAGCTGTTGTAGCTGGCTGCCGTGGTCTTGAAGGGCCGGCCGCTGCTGGTGCCGGACTTGTCGATGGTCACGTTGGTGAAGGTGCCATCCGCGGTGGTATGGATGCCCATGCCGAAGGCATTGGGGTTGAGGTTGCTGAGGCTCGCCCCGTTGACGCTAGGCCGGCCTTGTCCATACAGCAGGAAGGCGTCGGCCCCACCGTTGCCGGCATGGCTAATTGCGATGTTGTTCCACGCTAGGTTGAAGGCCCAGTGCGACAGCAACCCCCAATTGACGAAGTTCGTGGCGCTGACGTTGGCCACCGTCGCATTGACCACCCCAACCATGTACAGGCCCAGGCTGACGGTCCCGGAGCCGTCCAGGACTAGGTCCTTAACCACGGCCCCATTGACCGGGTTGGGGATCTTGGCCACCTTGGCGGCATTCCCCAGCGGGTCATACGGATAGTGCAGGGCGGTAGTCACCGTGGCGGTGGAACCGCTGACGCTTTGGATTTGCACCACCTCGCCACGGCACCCGGAGACGTCGCAATTGCTGTCGTGGCCCGGGGCGGTGTCACTGGAATAATCCTTGCCGCCCTCCTGCAGCACCACGTAATCGCCCACCGCCAGGCCGCCCAGGCTGCTGAAGTTGGCAGAAAACGTTGTGCTCAGTTCGCCCGCCGCGGCCGTCAAAGGAGTTGCGGCCGTGAGACTGTCGGCGCCCACCTGCAGGATGCTGTTGCTGCTGCCGCTGCCCTTCAGGGTAGTGCACCCTGAAGTGCCCGCCACACTGACATTCTGCACCACGATCGGCTTCAGCGCCGACGAGACCCGGTAAGTCCCACAGGGGAAGTACAGTTCATAGCCCGGCTGCAATGCGGAAATGGCGGAGTTAATGGCAGCGGTGTCATCTGTTGTGCCATCACCGGTAGCACCGTAGCTAGTCACATCGATGGTGCCTATCGACGCAGTAGGCGTTGCACTGACCTGGTTGGAATTGCTGCTTTCTCTCGCTGAGTTGACCGCCGAGACGACATAATAGTAGCTCGTGCCATTTGTCACAGTCGTGTCGGTGTAGCCCGTCGAGGTCACATTTGCAGCAATCGTAGTATAAGGCCCCCCAGCAATGGTCGAGCGCTTTACGTTGTAAGCGGTGGCACCGCCAGCTCCACTCCAGGCGAGCGTAACCTGCGCGTTTCCTGCAGTCGCTTGCAAGTTCGACGGCGCTGCCAGCGTCATCCCGTTGTTGACGATGAATCCCGCCGTGTCGACCTCGTTTCCACCCGCGGACAGAGTTACTAATTGCGTGATCGTGTGATTGCCGTTCGCGACTTTGGTCGTGTCCCAAGGCTTTGCCAATGAAGCCACAGTGTTGTCGACGCTTCCGACGTAATCATAAGGCATGAGGGATTCACAGTGTATTGCCGTGCTCGTCATGGCCACATTGTCGAGCCAGTAACAGACCTTATTGATTCCGCTGGGGTCATAGTTCTGCAGGTTGCTGAGAAGACTGGTAAAGATGTAGGCAGCGCCGGAAATGGTCCCCCCTTGCAGTGCGACAGCATTGCCGTGGTTCCCACTACCCGACACCGATAGCGCGTATACGGGATTGGTTTGCGCCTGAGAAGGGGACACCGCCATCGCGCAGAGTGTCGTTAGGACTGCGATGAACACTCGAGTCGGTCCAAATTGCAACGAAAAGGAAATGGGAATCAATGACTTATCTCCTTGAGTTGTCGGAATGCCCTACAAGCATGCGAAACCGGTACTAGAACGAAGGAACTGGCAGTTGGTCCGTATACCGCAGTACGCTTCTCCTTCGCGGGTTCGAGGTTGCGATAGGACATCGAGTACGCGGACTTGCACGCGTTCAGAACGCAACCAGCGCAAAATCCGTTTGCTCGCCTCAAGCAGAGTGGGATCGCTAGTCGGAACATAAAACTCCCTGGAAAGCCACGTGTAGGTCTTAGTGCCAAACCGGACCAGACATCCACGTCGGACAAGGTGACCATTCCGGCAGTGCCGCCTCTACTGTTTACAGCGGCACTAGACGAACCAGCAACGACTGCGCTTTCTCGCTAAGTTGCAGGAAGAACTGTGGCTTTCGTGCCAATACCGTTCTTGTTCGGGCCAAGGCTAGGTTCACACCGCGAGTGAGTGCCTTGAACGGCGCTTGCAGAGTTCCAGCATTTGAACCCGAACCTTTGGCAGCAGCGACATATCCGAATAATGAGGTTTCCTTATTTTCAGTCACGCTCGGCTGGCCTGCAGTTATGGGTACGCCACAAACGATAAGAGCTAGCGTTAACTTCACTTCTTCTCCTGGAATGTCATGGCGGTCCTTCTCAATTGGGATCCGGCCCGAAGCAACGAACAACTCGGAATTTCACTGGAGTCCTCCTGGCCGCTTCCGAATGTTTTCAGCAGAGTACCCTCAATATCACCGGTCAGGGGAGGTGCCTTAAGTACACGCGTTCCGCACACTCGTACAGGGTGCTCTGGCGCCCGGACACTCATGTCCGCGTATTCGGACAGATAATTCCCATGTACCTAGGAGTGCCCTTCCCAGTGGCACAGAGAGCGGTATGCTTGGTCCTCCTTAAAGACTCTGAACCATCGTCATATCCGTCAGGTATTCCTGGGTACGTCGAACGGGGCCGTGGACGGTACGGTTGTGATATCGCCGTTTGCGAGTCTGATGGTCGCGTCCCAGATACACGCGCACCAGTCACCGGCGCTGCCCGCGTCCCACAATTTGTCCGGTCTTACGAGCCAACGAACCTTCCTCCCGAAATCCGGCACACCACTGGCACACTGGCGCCGGCACGGGCGGCGCTCATCTTATGTCGGCCATGATTCAGCGATGCATCGAGGACAAATGCGGGCATTATCTCTTTTGTGATACGGACAGCACGTACATCGTATCTTCCGAGAATGGGGGCTGGGTACGCTCCGGGAGAACGCGGACCGAACGGCGAGTACGGCATCAAGGCGCTCTCGTGGAAGGATATGGATGACATCGTAAGGCGGTTCGAGTTGCTGAATCCTTACGACCGGGAAAAATTACCAGGCTCGATCCTCAAAATAGAAGATGTGAATTTCCACAACGGTAAGCGGATTGAACTGTTCGCCCTTGCTATCTCAGCCAAAAGATACCTGATGTACCACTATGACGCGCAAGGCAACATCGTGATCGTGGACGCTAAGGCGCACGGGCTGGGTTATCTCTATTCACCACGAAATACCGTCGAAAACGATCCAGCAAGTGACTGGATACATGAAGCGTGGCATCGGGTTCTGGAGGACGAAGTTACTCGCCCGCGTCCAACCCTAGACTGGTTCGATTTTCCAGCGATGATGCGTATTGCCGTCACAACCACGGCGATTCTCGGAATGCTAAAGGGCATCACAAAACCCAAAAATTTTATTTTCACGCCGCTCCCTTTCCCTACCTACGACCGGAATGGGACGAAACTTGAAGAAAACTTTAGCTTGATAATGCCGTTTTCAAAGCGTCGGGAAGAGTGGGCTTCTACTAAGGCAATCGATACTCGCACCGGAAAGAAATATGGAATCCATCCGGGAGTCGATCGCGACGGGCACAAGACGCCCGGAAAGATCTGGGTTAAGACCTACGGCAACATCTTGGGCGAGTACCGGGAGCACCAAGAAGCCTGGTGGACTTCAGGTGCATGGAGTATAGCGACGGTAAAGTGATCGCGAATCAGGAAACGATAGCGCGAATCAAGAAGTTCGGGCTTCGCAAAAAAGAGAGGGTTGACCAGGCGTTGACTAGAGATTGACCGCTGACGAAGGTGCAGGGTGCTGACGGAGGTAACTGTTGCTCGGCGTCCAGAGCGCGGAAAGTACATCTCTGCGTCGGCTGACGTAAGACGCCGCTTTGTCGCCTGATGCCGGGAAATAGGCCCTCACTCCGCGTTTAGGCCGGACTCCTCCTTTACCCGATGGTCGATCTGAGCAGTTTTGAACAGAACCGCAAGCGCCCCCGTTCGAAACTGAGTGGACAAACAATTTGGCGAGGACAAAGGTCGTCTGGGATTCCTGGGCGTTGTCGAGAATGAATCGATGCAAAGTGATGGCGATGATCTCTTGTTTAGTCCTGGTGGCCTTAGTGTTTCCCCCCAGAGTGAAGTCAGACGACTCGAACCAGAAAACTATTGTGACATTCAGCAACCGGGTCGAGATTCCGGGTGGTAAGGTCTTGCCGGCTGGTCGGTATGTTTTTAAGCTGCTGGATTCGGCATCCGATCGCAACATCGTTCAGATTTTCAACGAGGACGGAACGCACCTCTACGCAACCATCCTTGCGATAGCGAATTACCGTTTGCGGCCGACCGACGAAACGGTAATGACGTTTCGGGCGAGGGCAGCCGGCTCACCAGAAGCGCTCAGGGCGTGGTTTTATCCCGGGGCCAGTTGGGGGCAGGAATTTGTATATCCCAAGACAAGGGCTGTCAAGCTGGCGAAGCTAACCCACAAGCCCGTTCCGTCGATGCCCTCCGAATTGGCATCGAGCATCGGCATGCCAGCAAAGTCGGTGAACGCACCAGCCATAATCGCTTTGAAGGAAGCGCCTCTCAAGGCCGTTGAACCAACAGGAGAAGAAGTTGCGATAAGTATTGAGATGGATCGTCTGCCGCTTGCCTTTGAAGGGCATCCTCGCCAAGGCGAAGTACCTGCTAAGGCCTCCCCCGTGCTGAGCGCATCACCAATCACTAAGAATTACACCGTCGTAGTCTCCATCTACGCCATCGCGGTCCTTATCATTGGCGCTGTGATCCTCGCTGCGTGGGTCCACCGCTCCTTTGTCCGAGCAAGATCAGCAGGTGGCGAGACGGCCCCCCAAAGGTGGCCCCTTCGGGTCTCCCCCCAGCCGCCCGGTCGAGTATTCCCGTTTCGGACGTGGCCTAAGGAACCGCCCAAGAAAAAGCGAAAAAGATTATTGAGGTAGTCGGAACTTCCAAAGGCATGCATAAACGCTCGATTCGCCTGACGGCACGATACATTGATTTTGCAGCACTATCATCGTAGGAGCCGAGCGGAGTTAGGTGGTCGGATTTTCCCGCCCCGTGTATCCGCTTACTGCCCGGCAACTGGCGCACCCTCCCGCGTCCCTGTTTCTGCCAAGCGGCTTGACTCGCAATGCGCGAGCCGTTTGGCAAAACTTGTTTTCAAGCGTCCGTTTTCCGTGCTCTCACTTTCGTTACCAAGTCGGTGGTATTCGGCGTTTGAATCACCACATTGTTCCGTGGAAAGGCTGCGGTATGTTGCGGGGCTTCCTCGGGGGGTAGATTCTCTAATTGTCGGAATTTTTGGAACAGGTCTTCGTTTCGAACACGAGAACTTCAGCTACCATTGCGGTGCTCATCGGTTGCTCAGCTAATCCGGTAGTTCGATCCGGTCGGAGCGCTTCATCCTTCACCCACTGGAATAAGTACGGGCACGCTCACTCCGAGTAGCCATCGTCCTCTTTGTCGTCATCATCGTCATCTTCTTTGCCGTTGCCTTCGTCTTCCTCTTCTCCTTCGTCTGGCTCTTCTCGAAAGAGTACATCGGCAGCTATCGTCCGAGCAGAAGGGCCAGAGTCGGAGCATTCTGGATGTATTCTGCTCATGTCCAATGGTACGCCTCGGAGCTTTTGGCAACGGAGCGACAGCGGTACAATCCACAGTGAGAAATCAAAGGAGTAGCGTAATGACGCAAAAGGTTATTGAGGTAGTCGGAACTTCCAAAGAGAGCTTTGCA
>Ga0222749_10001692_pt1 | contig 10977 bp, 5 predicted proteins | sample IncBWH2Mmetat_FD_197234 | JGI IMG/M metagenome (GOLD analysis project Ga0222749, IMG submission 197234) | Metatranscriptome of lab incubated forest soil microbial communities from Barre Woods Harvard Forest LTER site, Petersham... | ecosystem: Environmental > Terrestrial > Soil > Temperate...
GGTCGCGGCGCCCGTCGCCCCCCCGGCTCCGGAGCCGGTCGACCTCACGAAGCTCTACTTCGGCCCCGAGGAACGGCCCCTCCACCACGTGCTCCTGACGGGCGACCGGGAGCGGCCCAAGAGCCTGCCCCGAATCCCGTATACGGCCAGGGATCGGGCCGAGCTCGAGCACGTCGTCACGTTCCTCAACGACATGGGCCTTCCCAACCTGTCCCCTTCCGAGCTCACCCAGGCCTACGTGGCCTCCTGGTGGGGCTGCTCTCTCATCGCGCTGGACAGCCCGAGCGCCGAGCGCCTCGAGCGCGAGTTTGCCCAGTCCAAGATCGAATGCCGGTGGAGCCACCGGCAGGGATCGCTCCTGGTGCTCATCCTGGCGGGCCGGAGGGACAACCGGGACCTCCTCAACAGCCTGGTGGCGATGGTCCAACGGAAGTTGGGAATCGCGGTGGCGGCTCCCGAAGTGCCGCTGGATCTCTTGGTGTTCGATAAACCGGAGCTCCCCTCGGGATGGACCCCGGTCGACCTGAAGATGGGAGAAGCGGAGTACTCCTCCGGATTCGCCGGACCGGAGGGGTTCGTGGTCATCCACCTCCAGGTTTCCCTGTCCCGGACCCTGGAGACCGCCGCCCTTCGCGAGGCCCAGGAAAAGGCCCAGGCGGCCTCCATCCCCGCGGTGATGTGGGACGTGCTCCGGGCGGGCCGCGCGGTGGCCACCCTCCGCCTGACGTCGGAGAACATTTCCCCCTTCACCCAGATGGCTGAGCGGCTCCGGAAGTGGATGGGCCTGCCGGCGGCCCCCTTCGAAACCCTGGTGCTGAAGACCGCCGAGATGCCCAAGGGGTACGCCCTGGACAAGGCGGAGGGCGACGTGAAGACCATCGTCCGGGACCTCGGGATCCCGGAAATCCAGGCCTCCGAGGTCACCCATGCCTGGCGGGCCACGTTTAAACCGGCCGGGACCGTGCTCCTTTTTGAGATCCCGGAGTCGGGCGCGCGAAACCGGTTCGAGGGAGCTCTCGGTCACAAGGGGCCCGCCTGGACTCACGACGGATTCCTCTTCTCGGTGCAGGGCCCGGACGACGAGACCCTGGACGCTCTCGAGAACCGCCTCCGCGAAAAGATCGGATGGGATCGAAAGCCCCCCCGTACGATCCATCTCCTGCAGGCCAGGCTCGTCCCGGCGGACCTGCCCCCGGGCCTGGCCCTTTTGGACGAGGCGATCGACCGGCTTACCTACAGCTGCCAGATCAAGGGCTCCCAGTTCACGCTGCAGTACAGGGTGCAGGAGACCAACAACTACGGCCTGATCGAGAAGATCGTGAAGGAACTCCCCTACAGGGCCGGAGACGTCCTTCTGGTCAAGGACACGGTGATCGCCCTCCTGAGCGGTCCCGAAGCAGCCTGGCCGGTCCTCGATCAGATGGAAGCCATCCTCCGGAAGAAGATGCGCATGGCGCCCGCGACCGTTGAGGAATACGCGATCACCCCCCGGGACCTTCCCAAGGGATCCATCTTCCTGAGCGGGGCCCACGGCTACACGCCCAACCCCCAGCTGCTCCCGGGGGCCGGAAAAGACGTGATCGGGAGCTGGCGAGGCTGCATCGATCCCAGTCTGACGCTCGTGGACCTGGATGAACTGGTCGACGCGCCGCATGCGGCGGCCCAGGCCGCGGGCGACCGGACGCTCTTCGCCCAGGAGGGACCCCAGAAGCCCCTGAAGGGTACCGTCTTCACTCGGGGCCGGTTCGTCGGCCGGGTGCGCCAGACCGAAAAGCTCGACGAGGCCGCCTTCGAGGCGATTTCGGAGATCCTCCGGGCCAAGTTCCGGCTTCCCCGGTAGGACTCCCGCCCGGGGGGTCCCGGGCGCCCCCGGGCTCATGTCCCGAGCCGGGTCCCCTCCGGAGCGCTCACGGCGAAACGAGGACCTTCGCCTGGCTGGGAGCAACCTGAACGCCGGCCGGGACGTTGGCGCTGCTCCCGTTCTGCCCGAACATGCAGGTCAAGTAGACCATGCCCTGACCTTCGGCCTTCACCTTGCTGGACGCCAGCTTCGGACTGGCCGGGCCCATGATCATCCCCGACATGACCCCGCCGACCACCCCGGCCTGATCTCCGTTCGTCATCATGATCATCGTCCCCTTGTGGAAGGCCGGCGAACTGCTGACCAGCACCTTCATCGAGGCGGTGCCGGGGTTGGCCTGCGGCAACATGGCGATGTTCGGATACGGAATGGGAATCGGCGGGGCCGGTGGCGCCGGCGTCAGGCAGACGTCGGGCATCCCCATGCACTGTCCGCCGGCAATCGAAGAGGCGGGAAACATGAAATCCTCCTATCCCAGGTAGATTTTCTCGCCGTCGACCTTGGATTCCTTTTCCGAACGGATGTAGGTGCGCTCGGCCAGCTGATGATACGTGCCCTCCACGATCGTGCTCGACCGTCCCGAGCGGATCTGGAGGAGATCCTTCACCCACTGATAGGCGCATCCGATCCGCTGGGTGAGCGTCTTGGCCTCGACCTCGACCGACTCGCCGCGCAGCTCGACCGCCGGGGCGGAGACCGTCACTCCTTCCGCCGCCTCGATGTGGACGGAACCCCTCGACGAGCTCAGGGTCACATCCCCGGGAAAGGACCACACGCTGGGGCCGCGACCGTGGAGCACCCCGATGACGTAGCTCCGGCCCCCCTGGGAGGCGGCGAGGACCAGGTCGCCGGGTGCCGGCTGGTAGGGGAAGGCGAGCGCCATCTCGGCCCAGATCTCCTCCGGGTCGTCCGGCCGCCGGATCTGCGCCCGGCGGCCCGAGGTGCGCAGGACCGTCGCCGGTCCGAGGTAAAGGGCGGTCTCCTGCTGAAGCATGGGCTCACCTCCATCCATCATTTCTTAGGGGTAAACGTCTCGGCCTCCAGCCGGGCCAGATCCGTCCGCCGCACCCGGCTCGTGGAGGCTCCCTTCCACACCGTGTTTTCCTCGTGGATCGCGTGAAGATTGGCGCCCGTGAGATCCGCTCCCGAGAAATCCGCCCCATCCAGGACCGCCCAGGAGAGGTCCGCATGGGTGAGCCGGGCCTTGAGGAACCTCGCTCCCTCAGCCTTGCACTTCTGCCAGACCGACTCCCGCAGGTCCGTCTCGTCGAAGAGCGTTCGCGCCAATTTCGACTCGAGAAAGCAGGAGCGGCGGAAGTGCGCGCGCATGAGGCGGGCCCCGGAGAGGTCCGCCTTCATGAATCGCGCGTAGTCGCCCCTCGCCCCGGCCAGGTTCGCCCCGGCCAGGTTCGCCTCGGGGAAGTTCGCCTTGACCACCACGGCGTTCTCCAGGTTCGCCTCGCGGAGGTCGGCCTTGGCCAGCATCGATTCGGTGAGGTCGCACCCCCGGAGGTCGGCCTTCGTCAGACCGGCCCCGGTCAGGTCGCAACGCACCATCGCGGCCCCCGCCAACCGGACCTGCGAGAGGTCGATCCCGGCGAGGATGCAGTCCTCCAGCCGGGCCCCCTCGAGCGAGGCTCCGGCAAGCCGGGCCCCTGCCAGGATCGCGGCGTTCAGACGTACGCCCTTGAAATCGATCCCGGAGAGATCGGCTCCCTGGAGCCCGGCGTGCGCGAGCTGGGCGTCCGCAAGCCGGGCGCCCTTGAGCTTGGCCTTCGTCAAGTCGGCCCCGGTGAGGTCCGCCCGGGACAAGTCCGCCCCCTCCAGGTCCGCGCCACTGAAGTCCGTCTTCCGCAGATCGCGTCCGGAAAGATCGACCCCCCGAAGGACCGTGGAGGCCCAGGAGCTGCCCCGGAGGACGGCCCCCTGGAGGCGGATCCCGCGGATCGACGCGCCGCTCAGCGACGCCCCCTCAAGATCGGCTCCCGTGAAATCGGCTCCGTCGAGATTCCCTCCCTCGAACCGGGCCCTCTTGAGGATGGCCTTCGCGAAGGTCGCCTCCGGAAGGGTCGCGCCCGACAGATTCACCTCCGTCAGATCCGAACCCGCGAAATTCGCCTTTGAGAGGACCGCGTCCCTGAACCTGGACGCTTTGAGTTTCGATTCCGCGAAGGAGGAGCCGCCCAGCTTCGCCCGGGAAAAATCGAGTCCCTCAAGATCGCGACCCGCCAGATCCACGCCTTCCAGGACCGCCTTGGCGAACGAGGTCCCCGTGCGCGCCATCCCCTCCCGGGGCCATCGGGCGCCCGTCAGATCGGCGCCGTGAAACCGGGTACTCCCCAGGATCGCGCCCTCGAAATCGGCCTTCCGGAGGTTCGCGTAGAACAGCACGGTCCTCTCCAGGCGTGCGTTCCGGAGCACCGCCCCCTCCAGGTCCGACTGGACAAGGAGGGCGCCCGTCAGATTCGCCCCCGAGAAGTCGGCCCGCGCCAGCCGGGCGCCCGCGAGTTCGGCTCCCGTGAGATCCGACCGGACAAAGAGGGCCTGGCGCAGGTCGGATCCGACGAACCGTGCCCCCGCCATCTGGGCGTCCGAAAAATCCGCGTTGGGGATGGAGAGCTGGACGAGCACCGCTTCCCGGAGATCCGCCTTGACCGCGCGAATCCCGGAGAGATCCACGTTCATCAGGATCGCCCCGCGCAGGTCGGCCCCCGAAAGGTCCCTCCCGGCGAGCGAGCCGTTCACGATCCGGGACCCGCGGAGATCGGCCCCCCGAAGGTCCAGCTCCCCGAGGCGGGCGCCGTCGACCGGGATGCCGGACCGCGCGCGGGCCAGGAGATCGTCGCGATCAGGACTGGTCATGGATTCAACCAAGCTTGCTCATCTTGACATTCGCCCCGCGAAGGTTCGTGTCCTCGAGGATGCTTCCCAGGAACTCCGACCCGAAGAGGTTCGAGCCGGTAAAATCCGCGCCCGAGAGATCGGCCTTCTCGAACGTCGCCTCGAAGAAATCCGACTGGACCGCCTGGGCGAGGCGCATCGACGCCTTCCGGAAGGAGGCGTTCTTCGCGATGACACCCCCGAACTTCGCCCGCTGGAGCGATGCTCCCGCGAAATTGGCGCGCTCGAGAAGCGCGCCGGTGAAATCGGCGTCGTCGAAAACGCTGCCCTCCCAGACGGACTGGGGTCCGATGGCCTTGACGAACAGGGCTTTCTTGAAGTTGGCGCCGGCGTCCCCGTAGGCCCCCGTCAGGTCGGCCTCCTTGAACTCGGCCGCTTCCCCCCGCGCCCCGGAGAGGGCCGCCTTGGTCAGGATGGCCCCGGGGAACTTGGCGCCCCCGAGGGACGTCCGGGAGAGATCGGCCCCCGCCAGCAGCGCCTTTTCGAAGAGGGCGTCTTCGAGGTGCGCTCCGGCGAAGACCGCCTTGGGGGCCTGGGCCCCGGTGAAGACCGCCTTCCTCGCGGACGCGCCCGACAGGTTCGCCTGGGAAAGAGCCGCTCCCCCGAGATTGGCCCCGTCCAGCCGGGCGCGGGTGAGGTCCGCCCCCTCCAGGAGCGCGCCGGTGAGATCGGCGCCCGTCAGGTCGGCCTCCGAAAGCTGGGCCTTCCGGAGAAGGGTCTTCACGAGCTTGGCTCCCGAGAGATCGGCGCCCTTCAGGATCGCGCCGCTCAGATCCAAGCCACTGAGGTCGGATCCCGAAAGCTTGGCCCCGGCCAGGTCCTGGCCGTTCCCCTTTACCCCTCCGGGCTTGGCGAGGGCCGCCTTGAGGGACTCCGCCGTCACGGGAGGTTTGGCGATCTTGGGAAGGGCAAGGGCCTTGGACCTCTGGGCCACCCCATCCACGGCACCGCCCGGGGCCACCGCCGCAATCTCGGCTTCGAGCAATCCCGGGACCTGGGCGCCCATCTTCGTGAAGGTCGCCTTCGCCGCCAGGAGGGAGGCCTGGAGGTCGGCGACCGCCCCGGGGGGCTTCGCCAGGGCGGCGTCCAAATCGAATCCGAACTGCTTGGCCAGGGCCCGGGCGCCCTCCAGATGCGCCGCTTCGAGCTTTTGGGCCTGCTCCTTGGCCGCATCCATTTTCAATCGGGCCGCGCTGGGAGGCTTCGGAGCGGGACCCCCGGCCGGCGGGGCGGGGGCCGGGGGAGGGGGAGGGACCGGCTTGGGGAGGAGGGCCTGGAAGCTCTCGGGGGGGGCCGCCGGGACCTTGAGGGCCTCCGACACCAGGAGCGCGTGCTCGATCTCCGCCAGGTCCTCGCTCTGGGCGGGCGCCACCCCCCTCCACAGAAGGACCAGGATCTCCCGATCCATGTCGACGAACAGGGTGTCCAGGTTCATCGGGACTTCGCGGAACCGTTTGCCGGCCTTCAGGGTCTCCGAGAGGAAGCAGCGGACCCTCAGGCCCGGCAGGGCGGAGCGGTAGCCGGGATGCTTCGGGTGGAGATTCTCGAAGCGGAGATCCTCGTCGCCCCGGAGGTAGGCTCGGAGCTGCTGGTCCTCGGGGGCCGCATTGTGGTACGTGACGTCGAAATCGTCGGGGAAGTGCGGCCACCGTTCCTTCAGCCACTTGCCCCGGTAGGAGCCGAGCTTGGAGGCGCGCTGGGGCCAGGTCCGGTTGAGCGGCCCGAATCCAGCGGGGTCGGGCCGGTCCCCGGCCGCCGTGATGCGGCCCTCGAGCGGCTCGATGTTCGGAAGGAACGCGCGCTCGTAGCCGCGGCCGGAGGGGTTCTTATCAAATCCCTCCCCCCCGAAGGCGTTGACGTAATTGACGGGCAGAGTGACGAAGGGTTCCGGGTCCGAGGCCGAGGAGAGGAGGAGGCTTTTCTTCCAGGTGCGGTTGCCGATCACCGCCAGGGCCTTGGACCATCGGCCCACGCCGAACTCGACCCGGCAGGCCGGGGTCGCCTTCCCTCCCGGCGCGTGGCAGGTCCCCACGAGAAGCACGTCCGCGTTCTGCTTCCACGGCGCGAAATCGCTGTCGTAAAAGCAGTCGTTGGCGACGTCCTCGTCGCGGTAGACATCCCCCGAAAGCGGCAGCGGCTCCGGAAGCGCCACGGCGGGTCCTCCGGGACGCAGGGCGAACGAGGCCTTCACGAGGAGGCTCGCGGACCACTGAGGCGGCCGGACCATGGCGGGCAGGACCGCGAAGGGGAAGGGCGTCGTGTTGATCTGCTTCACGCTAGCCTTCCATGATCTGCCCGTCGATCTTGATGAGCGCTCCCTTGACGGTCGACATAGCGTCGGATTTCAGGGTCGCCTGGGTGGAGCCTTCCACCGTCACCATGGGCGCCTTGATCTTGATGTCCGCGGGCGTCATTGCAATTTCACTCGCCCCGCACATGATCTTGATGCCGGCCCCGGCTTGGATCTCGAGCGTCGTCCCGGCGGTCAGCTTGATGATGCCGGAGGTGACGTAGTAGTGGACGAGGGCTTCCTCTTCCTTCTCCTTGGCGACGACGAGGTCATCCGCCTCGCAGATCGTCGCCTTCCCCCCCTTGCTGAGCTCCACGCTGAGGCCGTTGGTGGATTCGAACTTGATCCCGGCGAAGATCTCCGATTTGATGCCCACGGCGATCTCGCTCTCGGCGGAGGCGGCCAGGGAGCTCTTCACCCCCAGAGTCATCTCGCTTTCGGCCGAAAGGGACATCGAGGACTTCGTACCGACGAACGTCTCGTCGGTGTTCCCGGTGGTGGTCTCCGACTTGTCGCCCGTGGTGGTTTCGGTCGTGTTCCCGACCGTGTCGGCCACCTTGTTGCCCTTCACCCATTCCCGCTTGTTCCCGTGGGTCTCCTCGGCGGAATTCCCCTGGACGATCTTGAGGTCGTCCTTCTGGATCTCCATCTTGAGCATTCCGCCGGTCCGGTGGATGTAATCCCGGGCGCTCGAGAAATTGATGTCGGCGTCGGTCCCCAGGCTGACGCCCTCCTCCTTTCCCGGAGCGGCCGCCCCGCCGCAGCCCCCGCCCTCGCCGGAGCTCCCCCCGTTCCCGTCGGCCTTGGATCCCAGCTGGAAGAAGGTGTTCTTCGTGGGGGTCGCGATGTGGACCCTCTGGTTCCCGTCGGTGTCCTCGATCACCATCTTCGAGCCGCCGCCCGTGTGGAGGGCACACTGGGTCTGGTTGCCGGCGGCCACGGGGCCGCGGGTCATGGTGTTCGGAACGGCCCCGGCGATGATGGGCCGGTCGGGGTCTCCGTCCAGGAACGTGACGAGCACCTCGGTGTTCTTGTGGAGGGGGAAATGCATCCCCATCTCGGCCCCGGCGTAGGGCTGCATCATGCGGATGTAGCGCGAGGCCTGGCCGTCCTTCTTGTCCGACAGGTCGAAGGGCAGCTTGACCTTGTACCGGCCCTCGCTGTCGATCTCGGCGTACTTCCCGCTCCCGGCGGCATCCACCCGGGCGTGGAGGGTGCCGACGACCGGCCAGAAGGTCACGCGCCCCGGCCGGAAGACCACGTCGGACGGAATGCACTCGAACTCGTTCTCGTATTGGATGCTTTCGAACACGCCACTCCCGCCGGAGAGCGGCTGGCGCATCCGGTGTTTCACCGAAAGGATCACGTAGTCCCCGTTGAAATCCGGATTGAAATGCTCATCCAGCGTGAAGACCGCGCCCGGGCGGAAGGGCCGGCAGTCCGAAATGCCCTGGAAGACCTTCTCCTGCCACTTGATCCCCTCGGCGCGCACCTTGGCGATCGCCTCCCCTTCCGCCGGGGTCTTGAAGTGCTCCCCGTACTCGTAGATGGTGCCCTCGCCGCTGGAGCCCTCGACCTTGGCTTCGGCCTCGTTTTCCACCGTGGGGGTCCTGTAGTTGTAGTCCTTGAGCTTCACCGCCGCGGGGAGCTTGCTGAATCGGCAGACGAACCGCTGCACGGCCTCCTCGACGCCCGTCCCCCCGGCCTCCGGCCCCCGGTGGGCGCGAAGCTCCCCGGCCGGGCGATACCGGATCTTCCCCATGGTGGACAGGTAGCCGTCGGTCGAATCGGCGAAGATCAAGTAGTCTTGACGCTCGTCCGAGTGCCCGAAGAAGTAGAAGATCCCTTCGTGTTCCAGCCACCGGTGGATGAAGTCCAGGTCCCGCTCGTTGTACTGGACGACGAACTCCCGCTCGGGGTAGTCCCCGCCCAGCTTGAACTCGAAATCGTTCGACGTGAACTGGTGGGAGTCCTTGTCGGTGAGGACCTGCTCGACGATCTCCTGGATGTCCACGTTCTGGAAGACGCGCGACTCCTGGGTGAGCCCGAGTTTCCAGAGGCGGGGGACCAGGGTCGCCCGGCACCGGATGAAGTCCCCCACCTTTTCCATCATCTGGAAGCTGGAGATCATGCCGTAGATCCGCCGGGTCGTGGTTCCCGAGGACCCGTCCTGGAGGGGCACCCCGTGCTTCATTTCCACGTAGGCGTCCTCGGTGATCATGTCCTCGAACTTGATGGAATCGGGCTTCTTCATCGTGACCAGGTTGAGGTTCAGGGTGTACGGGGCCGACATCCTCTCCTCGAAATCGAACCCCTCGATGGCGAAGGTATCGTCGGAGACCGCGTCGCTGTGAAAACGGAAAAGGAGCGAGGGATCCGGCATGGGGGTCCTCCTTATTTCGACGAGAAGGTGAAGGTAAACTCGCCCTTGTCGTCGAGACCCACCCGGACGCGGTCCGGGAGCGGTCCGACGCTCATCTGGCGGAGGATCTCCGTCGAGATCCGGGGGAGGAGGGCCCCGCTGATGATGTGGTCCACGTTCCGGGCCCCGGTTTCGACCTCGGTGCACCGTTCGGCGATCGCGTCGATCACCTTGGGGTCGACGTCCATGGCCATGCGCTGGCTCTCCCGGAGCCGCCTCTCGAGCTGGCCGAGCTTCAGGCGAGCGATTTCCTTCAGGGCGTCGGATCCGATCGGGAAGAACGGGATGATCGTCATCCGCGCGAGGAGCGCGGGCTTGAAGTGCTTGGAGAGGGCGGGCCGGATGAGCGCCACCAGATCTTCCACGCTCGGCCGGGTCCCCTCGCCCGCGCCCTGCATGATCTGATCGGTCGCCAGGTTGCTCGTCAGGAAGATGACCGTGTCCTTGAAGTCGACCTCCCGGCCCTCCCCGTCCGAGAGCATGCCCTTGTCGAACACCTGGTAGAAGAGGTTCAGGACCTCGGGGTCCGCCTTCTCCACCTCGTCCAGGAGCACCACCGAGTAGGGCTTCTGGCGGACCGCCTCGGTGAGCACGCCCCCCTCCCCGTAGCCCACGTAGCCCGGGGGGGAGCCGATCAGGCGGGAAACCGTGTGCTTCTCCTGGAACTCCGACATGTTGATCACCGTGAGGAACCGCTCCCCGCCGAAGAGGAGGTCCGCCACGCCGAGCGCCGTTTCGGTCTTTCCGACGCCGGAGGGGCCGACGAAGAGGAAGACCCCCATCGGCGTCCGCGGATTCTTGAGCCCCGCCTTGGCCGCGCGGATCCCTTTGCCCACGATCTCCATCACGTGGTCCTGCCCCTTGATCCGGCGCTTCAGGCTCTCCTCGAACGCGAGAAGGGACTGGGCCTGATCCTGGACCATCTTTCCGATCGGGATCCCGGTCCAGTCGGAAACCACCCGCGCGACCACCTCCGGCGTGACCTCGGCAAAGATGAGCGGGTCTTTCCCCTGGAGCTTCTGGAGGTCCGCCAGGGCCGCCTCAAGGTCCTTCCGGAGCTTGGGCTCCTCCTCCTTTTTCAATTCCTTGGACTGGAGCACTTTGCGGGCGGCCATCACTTTCTCGACCGCGGACTTCTCGGTCTGCCAGCGCACCGTCAGGGCGGCGATCTTGTCCTTCGTGGCCAGGGTCTCCGCCTCGATCTCCCCGGTGCGCTCCTCGGTGCCCTTGAATCCTCCGGCCTTGTCCCGCTTGAGGGCGGACAGCTCGCGGTCGAGCGTCTGGATCTGGCGCTCGAGATCCTGGAGCTCGGGGGGTTTCGTGGTGAGGGCGATCTTGACCCGCGCCGCGCTCGTGTCCATCAGGTCCACGCCCTTGTCCGGGTGCTGGCGGCCCGAGATGTACCGGCTCCCCAGCTTGGCCGCCGCCACCAGGGCGGCGTCCTGATAGGGGACTCCGTGGGCCTTCTCGTAGTGCTCCCGCAGCCCCCGAAGCATCGTGGCA
>Ga0222749_10001693_pt1 | contig 10976 bp, 11 predicted proteins | sample IncBWH2Mmetat_FD_197234 | JGI IMG/M metagenome (GOLD analysis project Ga0222749, IMG submission 197234) | Metatranscriptome of lab incubated forest soil microbial communities from Barre Woods Harvard Forest LTER site, Petersham... | ecosystem: Environmental > Terrestrial > Soil > Temperate...
CCAGATCGGACGTTTCCGTTTCCAGTAACGGGGCCTGAGTGTTGACGTTCACAACTTCATGAATACTGCCAACCGAGAGAGTTATGTTTACTACCGGCCGCGCATTAACATTCACGATGATCGGGCCGGCGACCGTCTTCTTGAATCCAGCTTTTTCCGCGGTCACCTGATAGCTGCCGATTTTGAGGGGAGTGACGACGAATTCTCCTTGCGCGTTGGTAGTGGTGGCGAGTTCCGTTCCGCGCTCGGTGTCAGCAACCCTGACTGTCGCTCCGGCGATGACCGCTCCACTAGGGTCTTTCACCAAGCCGGCGAGGCTGCCGGCGTCCTTCTGGGCGATCGCGCTGCCGCAGGCGAGGATCACGACGGCAAATATACAAAGCCGTGATCGAAAGTGGATGGAATGTCCGAACTGTCGTGAAGAAGAGCAGCGCATGAATCGGTTCATTTTGAGGTTCCCCGAACTAACTCATAATTGGCGTGCCTGGACAAGTTTCGTATGATTTCGATTTGATATTATTAGTTGCGATCTGGCCAGAGTCAATAGAAAATTTGAGCCGACCGCGCGGCCGGGGATTTCCCAATAAATTCGCGCGGCGCAACGTTCGTTCGACAAGCAAGAACGATTACGGTTTGACAGCAATTGCCCCTTGGGTATATTACGAACGATTATGTTTGCTTTCGTTTTAGTGCAAGCCGTACAACGCCGTCCACGCCAGCCAAGAAGACCAGTCAGTCTGCCCTTCCGGCTCGGAATTGCAACATTGCTCCTGGCTGGGGTACTCCAGAGTTCAGGCGCCAGCGTTCCGGCCCCGGCAAGAATCGAGAACGCGCAGCTTGTAGTTGAGGCCAATCAGCAAAGCGGCACCTACACCTTGCAGTCTTTAGAAAATCTACACGTCGCGATCACGGCCGGGGTCGCGGCCCAAGTCAACCATCGCTGGCTGTCTTCCAGCGACTACCCCCGTCACGAGTTACAACAATCTTCGTTCGCCGATGATTTGGGGGAAGGATCGCAGCTTACAGTGACTCACAGCGGAAAGCCCGCCGAGCCAGATCTGGTCTGCGTGATCCGGCTCCGATCACAGGCTGTATTCGCGGAGATCGAAGTCCAGGTTCGGAACAGTACTGCGGCACCAGTGACCGTACAAAGCATCCGCGTCCTCGAAGCTGTCGAACCGTTCGTTGACCTCGGCGGCCCGACATCTTCGGATCGCATCCTGTCCGACAGCTTCAGCGAAGACCGGCCGAACATGGAGATTCATGACCTCGCGCCAGCGAAAGGCGGGCTGCATGTGGCGGTGGGCAGCCAGCTCGTCTACAACCGGCAGAGCCGCCAAAGCTGGTTCCTCGGAGCTCTCACTTCAGAGCGATGGCTCACTGTTTTGCATCTTCGCGTCGATCAAAAGCAGTCGAGGATCACGGGCTACGAAGTGGACTCCACCGGGACCACTGAGCTAGCCATGCAGAATTCGATCAAGAACTCACCGAAAGAAGACCAGATCGAGCTCAGCCTGCCCCTGGAGCCGGGTCAGAGTCTCGCTTCAGAACGGGTCATGGCAAGTTTCTCGTCGGATTATCATACCCAACTGGAATCCTATGGCGAGGTCATCCGCACCCTTCATCATGCGAGAGTCAGCGCGCCCACGCCCATCGGCTGGTGGAGTTGGACGGCATACTACTTCGGCATAAGCGAAGGCGCCGCTCTCACCAACGCACAGTTCCTTGCCGCGCAGCTCAGAGATTTCGGCTATAACTTCTTTCATATCGACGAAGGCTATCAATACGCGCGTGGCGACTACACTTCGCCGGTCGCCTATAAATTTCCCCGCGGCTTGGAGAAACTGGAAGACCGGGTTCGCGGACTGGGATTGACTCCGGGAATCTGGACTGCGCCATTCGAGGTCTCCAAGCGTTCGTCCGTATACGCCAACCACAAAGATTGGCTGGTGCACAACGCTAGAGGACAGCCCATCCACGCGGGTTTCGTTACCGAAGCGCCTGATACCAAAACCGACCTGGATCCGCTTTACGTGCTCGACACTACAAACCCAGGAGCGCAGCAGTATTTGCGTGACACTTACAGAACGCTGACCAAGGATTGGGGAATTCGCTATATCAAGCTGGATTTCATGGACGACACTGCCATTGAGGGATATCACTACCGTCCCAACACCACGGCGCTCGAGGCGCAGCGCATTGGACTGCAGGTCATTCGTGAGGCGGTCGGAGAGGATGTGCTCCTGGACAAGGACGGCAGTCCCTTGCTGAATCCCGTTGGCATCGTCGATACCGGCCGCATTTCGTGTGACACCGGGCATTCATTCGAAGCCAGTCGCAACGCGGCTCCCGGCATCGCAGCCCGCTATTACATGAACCGGAACTTCTTCATTGGCGATCCCGATGCCTTCACAGTTTCCCGGCAGATCGTCGCCGAAAGCCAGAAACACGGAGCGTTGCGGCCACTCACGCTCGACGGGGCAAGAGTTTCGATTGCACTGTCAGCAGTCTCCGGCGGAATGTATGAGATTGGCGACGATCTGCCCACTCTGTTTCCAGACGCCGACCGGATGGCCCTGGTTAAGAATCACGATCTCCTCAACATGGCCCGCTATGCACACGCCGCGACGCCTCTGGACCTGATGAGCTATGCATCCGAGGACGAAATGCCCAGCATCTTCCTGCTGCGGGAGAGCAGGCGGCAGGCGATTCTGGCCGTCTTCAACTGGACAAACAGAGAACGGAAACACGAGTTCTCGCTGTCCGAACTCGGGCTGGGGGCCGGGCACAACCAGATACTCGACGTTTTGGCTCCGGGCTTGTCCATTGCGGAAAACGTCAGTTCCCTTTCGCTGAGCCTGCCGCCGCAGACCGTGCGAATGGTAAAAATCCTTGACACTTCGATTCCCGTGTCCGCGCCGTTGTTGAAGGTGGCCATTCCCGAGAAGATGGAAGCCGGCAAGCCGGCGGCGTTCTCCGCGCAAAATGCCGCAGATGGCGTGCCTGCACTCGCCTATCGCTGGGACTTCGGAGACGGAACCAGCGCCGAGGGGGCGTCCGTGACGCACACCTACACGCACGCCGCCAGGTATACGGTGCACGTGAACGTAGAAGGGATCGAAGGCGTGCCCTTTGAAAAGGATTTCTCAGTCGCGGTTACCGGAACGGTCGACACCATTTTCCGCCCCGAGCTTTATCAGCGCTACCAGGAGGAGCGGTGAGAACTTTAACCCCAAGCCGCCGGGCCGGGAATCGATCATGAATCCACCGGTCGCGTACTGGAGCTGATTCTGAAAACTGCCATCACATTGCCCAGCAGAACTCGCACTACATTGTCATGGTTGCCGTTCGCCACAGCCAGGTCCAGCTTGCCATCTCCTTTGAAATCGCCAAGGGTAAGCCACCTCGATAGCCCATTTGTGCCGGGACTTAACACATGCGTGCCATTTACGACTTTCAGCCGCGGACCTGATCTGTCATCTGAGCAGTTCTGGGGAGGGCTGTTCGACGAGCGTCCCATGACTCTTTGAGTCTGGGCGCTTTCGTTTTTCCGTTCTACGCGGCCCACTGCCAACAGTTCAAGCGCTGCGAAGTCCTTTTTCCCGGTTACGCTCCGCTGACACCGCCCTTACTGGTCAAACTGAAACTGCCTTCATCGTGCAAATGGGACGAGCGCTCCGCCGGTCGAAGATCAAGCGCTTTCTTTTACCGTGACCGGGTAAAAAATGGACAGTTGCTGTTCCACGTCGTAGCTTCCGCAGGACGCGCAGACGGCACGGTCGATTTCGTAATCGTGAAGACTGACCTGTTTTGTGAAAGGTTTCAGGCAACCGCGGCAATGGAAAAGATATGACGGCAGAGTACGCCTTTATAGAACTTGGGAAGGCGTAGGTAACCGCCCTCCCGGATCAAAAGACTCACAGTTCTACGCTGTTGCGTAAATGGGGATCTTATGGAGGGTCGAGGTGACAACGTCAGAGGTCTGAACCTTGGGCGTTCCCTCGATAGATCTTGCCATCGCCTTCAACACCTGCGGATAGATATTGGTGTTGTAAACTTCGGCATCGTTCTTGTTTTCCCACAGACTGATTGCAGTCACATCAACTCCGCCGGGACCAGCGAATGTGATTTCGTCCTTAAAGCCGTTCTGTTTACGAAGCAAAGGTGAGGATGTCCTTCTCAAATGTTCGAGTGTAATCAGAAAGAGTATTGGATTTCAGATGAATCGAGACATTGCGTGCAAACATTGCAACCTCCTAGGGTTGGGGTTGCTAAGAAAGAAAACTTCAGATGGGCTGACTTAGTTCAGGGAACCTGAAATGAGGAGAAGGTGGTAACTACCTCAACTGCAACCCTTGCACTTAGGTGGACCTCCGCATTAGCAGCGCAACTTGTTGTTTCGATAGGCACATCGCCGATCAGGCGCCGCAGCGTCTGGGTTTCGTTGTGTACCTTTGGCGGAAAGCGGGCACAAACGGCCACTCTAACCAACCCGGCTGCCCGCCATGCCAATGCGGATCAGACTCATGAATGATCGCTTTCTAGGGTTTTCTGGAAAAACACAGGTGACTGTGCAATTTTGACCAGACAACGCCCGCAGGACCCCCAATACTCGATGAGACGAAGACCCAAAGTGGCGGCCACACCTTGAGCCTTCGCGATTACAGGCTTGACCCCAATGGAAGGCGGCGCCACATGCCCCGCACGAATCAGTGCTTCCCTGCTTACACACTCCTGTTTCTTTTTCTCCTGCCGTGTATTTTTTGGGGCCAGGAAGTGCACGAGAACTCCACTCGGCTGGTCATTCCGGACGGTACCCCGGTCAAACTTCGAATGGTCCGGACAATTTCTTCTGCGCACGCTCGTACAGGCGATCGCCTCGAATTTGTGGTCGTCAAAGATGTGACGGTCGGCGGATTCACGATCATCCAGGCGGGCACCATAGCCAGCGGCTCGGTCCTTGAAGTTAAGGGTAAGCGCCTGCTCGGAATTGGAGGCAAGGTCGTCATCAAGCTCGATTCAGTAAAGCTCATCACCGGCGATGAGGTTGCGTTGCAAGCCCGCAAAGAAATAAAAGGAAGGTCCCGTTCTGTGCTTATGTTGGCGGAGATGATGATTACTGGGCTGTTTTACTTGCCCGCCGCACCCGTATTCCTGCTTTCCCCCGGCCGTGACAGTACTGTCCTGAAAGGCACAGAAGTGACAGCCCAAATTAACGGTGATTCCGTCGTGGAGACAGTGAAGTTGTTGGCTGGAAACGCAGACGTTTCAGAACTCCGTGAGATGATCGATTTCCTCCCCTCCCGCACGCTCGATGGGGAAGGCCGCGAGGGCGACATGCTGAACCTGATCTTCATCGCCAAAAAAGACGATTTGGAAGGAGCGTTCGAGCGCGCCGGCTGGCTGAAAACTGACAAGTCAAAGCCTACGATTTTCTGGCACTTATTACAGCAGCGGAAGCACTATACCAAGCTGCCAATGGCCAGGCTTTACGTGTTCGGAAGAGCACAGGATTACTCCTATGCGCTGCCTGACCCGACTTCGATCGTGGCCCGGCGCCATCACCTCCGAATCTGGAGAACTGACTACGAAATGGACGGCGCTCCCATATGGGTGGGCGCCGCAACTCACGACGTTGCCATTCAAATACAGATGACGAGACTTCGGATCACGCACAGAATTGATCCTGAAGTGGACGCGGAGCGTGATTTTGTTGCCGCCAATTTGGCAGACACGCGTCTGATCGCGCACGAAGAATACCTTCATTGCGTTGACCCAGTATTCGCGGGAGAAACGGCCACTGGTGGGACTTTCTATTCAGACAGCAGAATGCTCTTGATGGAACTGCATCCAGAAAAGGCTGGCAATTCCGACCTGCGCGACGCATCCACTTTGGAAAGAGGCACTAGCGGTGGCATGGTAGCGATAAATGCGAGTCGCTGAGTGGATTGAGGTCGCCTTTTTCTCGATCCTCGTCTTGGCGGCTTGGAGATCGCCCCTCGCACATCGTCGGCGACTTACGGTTACTGCATTCGCGACCCTCGCGATCGCGGCCATTATGGCAGCGCGTTTCGTGTTCTATTGTGTGTCGCCTCGTTTTTCTTCCGTTGTTCGTGACTGGCTTCCTGCTGCCTTGCTGCTGGTACCGTATTGGCAGGTCGGTGAGTTTTTCACTGAGCCAAATCAGAGCGTGCAAGCCAGGCTTGCGGCATTCGATGTGTCCTTTTTTAAAGCCGTGCATATCCAACCAGCAAAAGCATCCATTGGCCCGCTCCGCGCTCTCTATCTGGAGCTTGCCTATCTGCTGGTTTATCCCCTGATCCCACTAGGCGTTGCTACTCTTTATGTCGCCGGTATGCGCCACAATTCGGACTATTATTGGGTGGTGGTATTGCTTTCCACTTACACTTGCTTCGCGGTGACGCCGTTCGTGCCGGCGCTGCCCCCGCGTGTGTTGACCGGTTACGACAGATTCGAGATCCCGCCCAACAGCGTTCGAGCCTTAAATCGGTGGGTACTCCGCCGCGCGAGCATTCAGGCAATTACGTTTCCAAGTGCTCACGTAGCAGCTTCGACCGCAGCAGCCCTCGTTCTGCTTCGATTGGAGCCCCGCTCGGGCCTGATCTTCATTTGGGTGGCGCTCAGCATAGCTGTAGCGTCGATCGTGGGCGGTTACCACTACGCCGCCGACGTTGTGCTCGCGTTACTCGTCGCTGTCCTGGCGTTTGTTGTTACGTTCTGGTTTTGGTAGGAGCACGGTAATCGTCCGTCAGATTAGGATCGGTAGGCAACTACCAATGGGCGAACCTAGATCATTTCCACCTCTGAAGTGTGGGACATTCACGACTCGCATTAGGCGTAAGATTCGCGCTATCTCCCAGCACCTGCGGCAAGCCCGCGTCGTCGCTAAAGCCTTGCATTCTCCGCGCCATCCAATTGTCGCGCATATTGTGCCGATCCGGCGCTGCAATCTCTCCTGTACTTACTGCAACGAATATGACGATTTCTCGCCGCCAGTTCCAACCGTCGTAATGCTGCGCCGCGTGGACCGACTCGTTGAACTGGGGACAACAGTCATCACCATCAGTGGGGGTGAACCACTGCTGCACCCGGAACTAGACCAGATCATTCGGCACATTCGCAGTCGGGGCGGCATTGCTACTCTGATCACCAACGGGTACCTACTGACTCCAGACCGTATTAAGCTCCTGAACCGCGCTGGCCTCGACCATCTTCAGATCAGTATTGACAACGCAACGCCGGACGCGGTTTCGAAGAAAAGCTTAAAAGTACTGGACAAGAAGCTTCAATGGCTGGCCGAATTTGCAGAATTTCAAGTTAACATTAATTCGGTGATCGGAACATCTGTCCAGCATCCGGAAGATGCTACGCAAGTTGCTCGGCGGGCAGCGCAGCTCGGTCTCGTGACCACGGTTGGAATCGTTCACGATGGTGGTGGCCAGCTTCGACCCTTGAACGAACAACAGCAACAGGTCTACCAGGAGATTGTGAGCGTAATTACTAAGTCTTTTTCAACATTCGCGTATTACAACCAGTTCCAGAAGAATCTGGTTCACGGACTCTCCAACGACTGGCATTGTCGTGCCGGCAGTCGCTATCTCTATATCTGCGAGGATGGACTAGTACATTACTGTTCGCAACAACGTGGTTTCCCCGGCATACCGCTCGAGCAGTACGGGCTGGAGGACCTGGAGCGCGAATATCACACCGTCAAGACCTGTGCCCCCTACTGCACGGTCTCCTGCGTACACCAAGTGTCCATGATCGACCAGTTCCGAGAGCAGCCGCTGGAGGCACTCGGTCGTTTCTTTCCGCCCAAACCGGACCAGGGAATGCCCTACGATCTTCCGATCACCATTCGCGTACTTACGTGGATGTTCCTGCCGTCCGTCCCCGGCACCAGCGCCAGACGCCGCCTTCTGACGCATACTTTCACCCGTGCCGCATTGTGGTGTCTGAGAGTGAAGTGAAAACCCGCAGAGCAAAATCAAGAGAATCGCAGGAGGAGCGAGCTATCCTTATATGTTGTGGTCGTTTTAGCAGCCTGGGCGAACACCCTTAAGGTGAGGAAGAGCCTGTGGACCGTCACCGGAGGCTCGGTATTACTTCGCAGGGTCAGGCACACGGGACTCCGTGATGAACGGTGGCGTGGCATGCAGAACACAGTGTAATCACGTTCTGCTCCTGAAGTGTCCAGATTGTGCCTCGCAGGGATTAGGGCGGACCATTCGGGCAATCTAAACTACATTCTTGCGAAGGAGCCATTGTGAAAATCGCAACGAGAGTGACAACGAACACACGCTTCCGCCGAGCGGAAAGGAGAAACAGATGCGGCAACACGATGCTGAAGGGCAAACTGCTTACTCGTCATCCCCCGATCGAACTAGCGGTGGCAGAAAACACGTTGTTTGCGCTCCCGCCAATCAGTCGGATCGTCCCAACCACTAAGACCAAAATGACCGCCAGCTTGCGAAGAAATTCCGTCACGTTCGCACCTACCCGTGCAACTCATTGAAATTCTACCCCTCAACCCGTGAGGGCTTTCCGGAGTTGCCCGGCAACATATAGGGGTGCTGATTGCCTAGGGATTCGTATAGCTGGTTTTGTAAGTCCCTGAAGACAGGATACTTAGTTGGTTAGTTTGGACAAAAAAGCCCCGTCAGCCGTTTCGCACCTTGCACGTCTCTAGCGTCGTAAGATATATATCGTGTCACGATATTACTTGAATGGTTGCCCAAACCACGTTTAAAACTTGTTACATCAACAATCCCTCCTCCTTTCACGAGTGCCTCCACCTGCATATACAGCCTTCTCTGTATCGCAGATTTGCTCGGTTCTCCTAGCCATTTTTCCCGCATTACTTTCCTTAGGAATCTAACTAGCAGAAACACAGCTCTCCGGTTTGGTAATCAACTTGCCTCTCTCCTTTGACTGGAGGGTGGGCGTGCTAAGACCTGAACATCGATGATGATGGTGAAGCGGCCATTTTCGAATGTGAGGGTAGTCTCATCGGCGGTGATGAGGCACTTCAGCCACGCGATGAGGTAACGGGACGGGCAGCCCGAGACCCTTCGAAAAGGAAATCCCATGCGGGGCTTAGTTCTCTCGCGCTTGCATCTTTCTTCGATTCTGTTGGTCAGCTTGTTGGTGCTTTCCACACAAGTTCTGTGGGCGCAGAGAACGTCGACACTAGAGGAGAGCGCTGTCCAACTTCCTGATGCTCCCTCACGGGTCGCAAAGATTTCGGAAGCCCAAACAAGTTTTCATCTCACCTCCAGGGGATTACCCTTGAGCCTAAGGCAAAATCAGGCCCAGACCGAGTCGTGGATGAGATTCTTCTCCGATCAGAGGGGGTACGAGCGTCTGTCAATCAAGAGCAATGCCGTGGCGAACCAAGATAGAGGAACGGCTGAATTCTGGGGTAAGAATAAGGGCTTCACGGGCAGTGCTTCCACCAATTGGATGACCTTTGCTCCTCCCTTCGGCCACGTACATCGTGAGACGATCCATGGCGCCAACGACCTGGAATACTATGGCCACCACTTGCCATGGGCTGGCTCCGTCATCCTGCGAATCGGTCAGCAGGCTAAAGCTCACCCGCATATCACAAGTGTACTCAAGACAGTCCATCCACAATTCTGATTGTTCGCCTGTTCATCGCGTACTCGCCATTGTTGGCGTAACACATCGCTTCTCGGACAATGTCGGCGTCAAGCCCATTTCGAGCACACCACACCACACCTGCACTCCTAAGAGAGCACCATTCCGCTCTCATATGGTGTTGTCTTTCCATCCGTATGCTCGCTCGTAATCGTTTCAGGTCAGGAATTCAGTCCGACCCAGCAACTATGCATTATGCAGCAATACTGAAAAGAGAAAAGCGCCCAAGACCCCATCTCAGTCAAGGACGCCTTCCCTAGCAGCTGTCCCCCAAGAACTGCTCGCCGACACGATAGATCCGTCACCAGGGGTTGTAAATGGCACCCGCGAGGTAACGGGCCTGGCACAAGTCGGTAAGGGAGCATGCCAATAACCTGAGCAAGCCAGAGGAAGTGGAGGCTGAAACGGGACCGAGTCAGGTCAGCTTCCTTTAATCCTGCGAGCAAAAAAGAAGGGCCAGCATGATCGCTGACCCGGAGAAAGAAGTAACGGGTGATTCACTTTGCCATACTATCCTTCGACATCTTGAGGGATACGACATGAACGGCGTTCTTGTCCGCGTCCACCTGGGCTAGCAGGATGACGTGGTGCCCTTCATGTCCTTTTACCGCATCGGGGTTGCTTATGGCCCAACTCTTACCGTCTTTGTCATTCACGAACACTTTGCCATCACCGCTAATTGTACCCGTGATACTGACAGCTTTTGTTGACATGCTAGATTTGCTGTTATCCGGCTGCTGCGCCCCATATTGAGCCACGGCGACCGCGGACATCAGCATAGCCAGGAGGAATGAAATGATCATCAACTTTTTCATCTTGTTCTCCTTTCGCAGAACTACTCTGAGGATGGTATCGATCTAATTGGGAAGGATCGACACCTGGAGACGAGCCACGCGCGGGGCTTTCATCTTCACTGATACCAACAAGTGTGCTCTCTTGCCGAGTTCTCCGTCAAGGTATCTGTTTGCTTCCCATCCCGTTGACTTAGAGGTTCTCGATTATCACATGCCGGAGATGCGCGGCGATGTGGTTGCAGAGTGTATGAACGCTAGTCAACCCGAGATTCCGATCGTCTTGCTGTCCGCCGACGATGGCTACCAGAGAGCGTGTTGGAATTGATAGATGTGTTTATGTCCAAGAGCGAGTCTCCCGCGAACCTGTTACAGATCGTTGAACACTTGCTCGATCTGCGTTTTCTTTTTACCCCTCTCGATGATTTGATTGGCGGGCGACAAAAACACACTGCGTAAGAGAAGCACGGCGCTACAAAACGGGGAGTTCAAGCCGCACGGTCA
>Ga0222749_10001701_pt1 | contig 10951 bp, 10 predicted proteins | sample IncBWH2Mmetat_FD_197234 | JGI IMG/M metagenome (GOLD analysis project Ga0222749, IMG submission 197234) | Metatranscriptome of lab incubated forest soil microbial communities from Barre Woods Harvard Forest LTER site, Petersham... | ecosystem: Environmental > Terrestrial > Soil > Temperate...
CAACGAGGTGACTCATGGGCATGCTGGTTGGCGGTAAACGCGGCACGATCACGGAAATGAACGTGGTTCCGCTGATCGATATCCTGCTGGTGCTTCTGGTGATCTTTATGGTCATCCCGCACACGCGGGGACTCAAGGCGGAGATTCCACAGCCGGCGGACACTGTAGTGGTGGAACCACCCAGCATAATTGTGGTACAAGTTCTCGCGGACGGTACGTTGCGCATCAATCAGGAGCCGGTGGCCTGGGATTCTTTGCAAAGCCGCCTGGAGGAAGTTTTTAAGTTGCGTGCCGACCATACGGCGTTTATCCGGGGCGATGCGTCTGTCGAATTCTCTGTGGTGGCCAGGGTCATTGATGTTATGAATACCGCGGGGATTGCTCCTATCGGCCTGCTTACGCAGCAGATGGGAAACGGCCTCTGATCAGTTTCGAATGCCCCTCGCAGGGCGGATGTGAATCCTAGCGCGGCCTTCCGGGTTCGGTGGCCGCGCACAGCAGGGATGGATGCTTCGATGACTCATGCTTCATCGGTGTCAGGCGCAACGCCAACTTCGTCCGCGCCAGCTTGCCGTGTGACCGCGGCCGGTTTGCAATCCATGCGTTTCGCTGGCAGGCTCTCTGCCGTCGCGGCGATGGTGATCCTCGTTGCCGGCGTTTCCGGCTGCAGCAAGCTCAAAGCCCGCGACCTTCTCAACAAAGGTGTCGCGGCCTTCAAGAATGGCCAGTACGACACGGCCATCGAGGATTTCAAGCAGTCCAAGGATCTCGATCCGGGCTTGATGAACGCACGCCTCTACCTCGCCACGGCCTATGCCAGCCAGTACATTCCAGGTGCGCCCTCCGAGCAGAACGTTCGCCTCGGCAATCAGGCTGTCGCGGAGTTTAAGGAAGTGCTTTCCATCGACGACAAGAATATTAGCGCCATCGACGGCATCGGCTCCATCATCTTCCAGATGGCCGGCCAGCCCTACGATCCCAAGAAATTCGAAGAATCAAAGACCTATCACCAGAGGCACATCGAGCTGCGGCCCACTGACCCCGAGCCGTACTATTGGATCGGCGTGATTGACTGGACGCTCTCTTTCCGCGCCAACGGCGAAATGCGCGCCGACTACAACAAGAACAACATCCGCAAGCAGATCAAGGACACTGATCCGCTGCCCGCTTCCGTGCGCGCCGAATATACTGCGAAGTACGGTGCTATGGTCGACGAAGGCATCGCCGACCTCAAGAAAGCCATCGAGCTGCGGCCCGACTATGACGACGCCATGGCCTATCTGAATCTTCTCTATCGCCGCAAAGCCGATATGGTGGAGTCCGCCGATGAACGCGCCGCCCTGCAAAAACAGGCAGACGAACTCATCGACAAGGTCAAGGAGATCAAGCAGAAGCGCGCTGAGCAGCCGACGCCGCCGGCTTCCTAATCCGCGATCACAGATCGCCTTTAGTCAATCGATTTAGCTGCAAGGGCGTCCTTCCCGGACGCCCTTTGTTTTCCTCCTCTTCTTTCGGAAGCAAACGCCGTAGGTGCGGCACACCCGCACCTCTCAGGGTGCAACAACCTCTAGTTCTTGTCGTGATGTTGGAAAAGGCTCTGTAATTTCCGCGCCGCTATCGACGGCACGTCGCTCAATTGTTACCGGGGAGAATTCAGCGAAAAAATGACATCGATCGTCGTATCCACTTCTATTGGCAAGCCGTTCAACAGCGTGGGCTGATATATCCACTGGCGCACCGCATCGAGCGCCGCCTGTTGCAACAAGGGATCCCCGGACATGACTTCCAGCTGTTTTATGCTCCCATCCTTCGCCACTATCACATGCAAACGCACCGTTCCGGAAACCCCATTTTTCCGCGCTTCCTCAGGGTACTCGGGCTGCACCTTGTAAAGAGATCTTGCCGCTTGTACGTTTCCTCCCAACCGGATAGGCGCGGTCCACCCGCCCGATGCTGCTTCCCCGGAGATTCCCAATCCCATTCCCGCGCAATCCAGTTGCCGGTACGCTCCCTCAACGAGGGTATAGTAGCCCACGGAACGGCCTTTTTTTGTCCCGTTGCCAGCGGTCATCCACAAATCCACTCGATAGAGCGCAGTGCCGTTCTTCAGCGCCTTCGCCAGGGCTTGGTAGCACGGCAGGGCAGCGGGAAGATCTGGCTCTTTCACTTCTTGCACCTTCCAGTCTCCCGGGTCCTTCGCAAGTCCCTCGAACAGTTTCGGCAGCTCGTTTTCCTGCCAATCGAAACTCTTCTTGTAGGCTGCCGCGATCTTTGCGCCATCTTCCTCCCCGAACGTCGCTTTAAACCACGCTTTGTAATTGGGGATCATCAACCCACGCGCGATCTCCTTCAGCTTCGCCTGGTCTCCTTCACGTGCCGCGGACGTCGCCGCTTTCATTAGGCTTATCAATTCCACCGCCGCCGTACCGCCATCGTTCCAGGCGCGCGGCATCGCCGCTCTCACAATCGGCACAACGCAAAGCGCTCCCATCACCACAAATCCCGCCAATCGCCATCTATTGATTCCCCTCATCGGTTCCCCGCATTCCTCTAGTTTCTAGTGCAGAAGTGCTTTTCCTGTGGCACGGTATCTAGTCCGGAGACGGCCCGCCGTCATAACCCCATTCATGCCCGCATGCATGGCACGTTCCGCCTTTATGACGCGTAACCAACGGAACTCCCAACAAGGCCATGGCCGCCATCGCTCCCTCTTTCTCAGTCTCATCAAATCCGACATCCAGCGATCCGCATTGTGGACACCGCGGCTGCGCATACTCCCCCACTCCGGCTACATCGAATTTCTCAGGAATCTTTTCTTCCAGCAGTTTCCTCGCTGTTTCCGCGTCCACCTCGCGCACCATCAGCTTGATCCCGCCGATTAGGTTGGAATACAGCCAATCCATCCGCACCAGGTTTTCATCCGCCAGAAAAGACTCGATTCCCGCCGAATCCAGCATGCTCTTGGCGATTAACGCCGCTGGTGTATCCCGGTATCGGCCAATCAGGACCGGTCCCGGATCTTCCCGTTCTTTGCCTCGTGCTTCCGAAGATGCGGACGCCTCCGTGCCTCCCGTTACCTCCGGCGCCACCTGCATCCTTCGCCCCAGCATCTCCGATCGCAGCGCCTCTCGAGCGGCCGGCGTCAACGCGTTCGCGTCCGCGGCAATCTCCTCCAGCTCCTCTTCCTCCAACTTGGCGTACAACTCCGTCAGCCGCCGCCGCTCCTTCTGTTCATCGATTTGTCCCATAACGTCCGCATCATATCCCCTCCAGCAGCGTACTGCATCCTCCGTTCTTGATCGGCGCGGTGACCCATGCTTTCTGTTTTTGAATGCCTGGGTCTTTTGACTCTTCTTTCGCTCCCTGTGCCGATTCTGATTCTCAAATCTTGTCCTTACGGACCGTCTTGGATCGCTCTTCCTCGATCATTTCAATCCACAGTTTTAGCGTCAGGTCCTCCCGCTCGGGATTTCCCAGTTGCCAGCGAAGTTCTTTTTCGTAGCGCCTTTTCAGGATTTCCAGGTCGAGCGGAACGCAACCAGCCAGGTGCTTTATATCGTCGCGATCGCGCTGAATGTTTCGCTCCAGCTTTGACAGCGCGAGATCGTATGGATCGAGAGCGCAGAGCCGCAGATGCTTGTACGCTCCGGGAAACATCTCCGTGAGGCGCTCTTCATAGTCTTCCGGCACTTTCGCTACGCCGACGTAGTCCAGATAGACCCTGTATTTTCTTGTGGAGTGCTCCTCCTCGCGCGCCCAGCTCCAGCAGGACCGCGCGTTGTTCCCCCGGAGCTATGACCAGCACGTCTAGATCGGATGTCTCACGCGAGAACCCGTAAAGTTGTGTCACCACAAATCCCCCCATGCAGTCCACACGTGTCTCCTCTGTCGCCTGCTGATCGAGCTCAGACAGAAAGGATCGCCAAGGTTCGGCTATTGGCTTAGGGTCTGCCATAAGGAAGGTTCTCAGCCTTCATGTCTGTTAGCAGGTTCCAATGTTTGGCTGTTTCGGAGCGGTTCACGCGAAGCCAGCTTCTTTCCGCCTCCATCAGCGAATCGTGGCAGAGAGTATCTTCCTTCACAAGACGGGAGCGGTCGAGAACCGCTCCGTATTCCTTCAGCCTTTGCACTCGGTGCTGGTCGGCGGATTTCGAAGTCAATTGCAATGCCAGGGTGGCAACAAATCCCAGCCGGTTCTGGCGGTCAAGTAGCTTCGCCTTTTGCACTATCCAATCCCAGTCCATGTCCGCGTATTCCAGCGCCAGCCACGGCAGTCCTTCCACCACCCTGCTGTCCAGATCGGCTTCATTCAGTGCCTTTAACAGGACCTCGGCGGGATTGTGGCGTGCTCTTCGCTGCAGGTGGGCAAATCCCGGGTAACCCAGCCCCGCAAGCTCAGATCGGAGTCTGTCCGCTCCAAGCGGAGTGGCGAGGGTCTCCTCGCGCAAAGGAAGTGCTGTTGGCGGGGCATGGAGTGCCCCCACCGACTTGCGGACCAGGCTATAGGGCAAGGCTCTCCGCCCCCGCTCCAGCATCGAGAGGTACGCCTGGGTGACTCCCAGTTTTTCTGCCGTTTCTTGCTGTGTCCAGCCTTTGTGCAACCTTGCTTCCCTCAGCTCCTGTCCATTCATAAGCTATCCTCATGATTCATCGCCGGCAGCCTCAGTTGTGTCCCGTCCATCGTAATATAACATAATATGTTATATTCTTCAAGTCTTTGATTGCCGGTGCCCCGCCGTGACTATCTCCTGTTTTTGCTATCTCCTTTTCTTGCAATCATTTCACATTCTCAAACTTTTCCTTGACGAGTACGGTACTGATGCGGTAACATCGGCCGTGATACTCAGTCATCAACACCGCCGATCCACCCGGGTTCGTCACCGTGACGAAAAACCCGTCACCGTGACTCCTTTGGTCTCACATCCTTACAAATGCCCCCTCTCGCAACTCCTTTCCTTTGACATCCTTACAAATGCCCGGGGGTGTTGGGGGTAGGTACGCTCGCACCTTTGCATTTTTTTGTCGCTCTCTGCATCAAGAGCGTTTCACAACTCCTTTGTCATCAGACGCTTCCACACTCTTTCTCAAAACTGCTGGGGTGTCACGCAGCCAACAATTCCAATTTCGGAACTTGGCCTGCCCACACGGGAACGCCAATCTCCCGATTGGCGTCCGGCCTTCCTCGGGCCGGCCCACACATTCCTGCGTTTCATTTTCCCCATCCCCTGTCAACCGGGAAACTGCCCACTGCTAACTCGTTCCTCCTGCGCTACACTGGAACAGAGAGGCCGGCCTGATCCATGCCGTCACCCAGCAATCTTCCGCTGAGCTTCAACCGCGACCGCACCGAGCGCCAGCTCGACGCCCGCTTTGAGGCTCTGCTCGAAAAGCTGCGCATCAATCGCCCCTCGGAAGATCCCTGGATGGTCCGTCGCGCCTATGAAATTGCCGCCGAGCGCCATCGCGACCAGCTCCGCAGCTCCGGCGATCCCTACTTGTCCCACCTGCTCGAAGTCGCGCACATCCTCGCGGACATGCGCCTCGACGCCACCACGCTCACCGCCGCACTCCTTCACGACGCCATCGAAGACACCGAGTATCCCGTCTCCCGCATCGAAGAGCGCTTCGGCGCCGACGTAGCTCATCTCGTCGAAGGTGTCACCAAAATCGGCCGCCTCAACATGATGGCCCCGGAAACGCGCCAGGCCGAAAACGTTCGCAAAATGCTTCTGGCCATGGTCAACGACGTTCGCGTCGTCCTCGTCAAGCTGGCCGATCGCCTCCACAACATGCGCACACTCGAATACCTGGAGGACGAGAAGCAGCAGCGCATTTCGCGCGAAACTCTGGACATCTATGCGCCCATCGCGCACCGCCTGGGAATGAGCGTCGTGCGAGGCGAACTCGAAGATCTTTCGTTCCGCTACCTCGAGCCCGAATCTTTTCTGGCGCTGCAAAAAGAAGTCAGCGACAAAGCGCCCATCCACAAAAAATTTCTCGAGGAAGTCCAGGCCACCATCCAATCGAAACTCGTAGAAAACGGCATCCCCGCCGAACTCGAAGCCCGTGTCAAAAGCTTGTATTCGCTGCATCGCAAAATGATTCGCCAGGAAACCGGACTCGAACAGGTCTACGATCTGCTCGCCGTGCGCGTCGTCACCGATTCGGAGCGCAGCTGCTACGCCGCGCTCGGCGTCGTGCACCACATCTGGCGCCCCGTGCCCGGCCGTTTCAAGGATTACATCGCCATGGCCCGCCCAAATCTCTATCAATCGCTGCACACCACGGTGCTGCACAGCGGGCAGCCCTTCGAAGTTCAAATTCGCACGCAGGAAATGCACCGCATTGCCGAAGAAGGCGTCGCAGCACATTGGAAATACAAGGTCGGCAAACCCGGCTCGGAAGAAGACGATAAGCGCATCACCTGGATGCGCCAGCTGATCGAGTGGTCGCAGGAACTACAGGAACCCGGTGAATTTCTTTCGACGCTGAAAGTTGATCTCGCGCCCGTCGAAGTCTACGCCTTCACGCCGAAAGGCCGTGTGCTGGAGCTCGCGCGCGGCGCGACTCCCGTCGACTTTGCCTACCTGGTGCACACCGAAGTAGGGCACCAGTGTGTCGGCGCAAAAGTGAATGGCCAAATGGTTTCGCTGCGCCACGAAATCACCAGCGGCGACGTGGTCGAAATCCTCACGCAAAAAGGCCATCATCCCAGCCGCGATTGGCTGAGCTTCGTCAAGTCCTCGCACGCCAAAAGCAAAATCCGCCACTGGATCAACGAACAGGAACGCGAAGAAGCCAAGGAAATGGGGAAGAAGCTGCTCGAAAATGAAGCGCGCCATTTCGGCCGCAGCCTGAAGAAAATCCCCGAAGCTGATTTGCTCAAATTTGTTTCCGACCATGGGCTCTCAAAAATCGAAGATCTCTATGCCGCCGTCGGCTTTGGAAAATATTCCGCGCGGCAAATCCTCACGCGTGTGCTCGGCGAGCCCGGCAAAGATGATGAACCCGAGCCGGCCGATTCCAAACCCACGCTGGTCAAAACCGTCAAGCGCATGCTCGGTTTCGGCGAAGCTCCGCTTATCGTCAAGGGCTACGACGACCTGCTCGTTTACCGCGCCAAGTGCTGCAATCCCATCCCTGGCGACGAAATTGTCGGCTACATCACGCGCGGGCGCGGCGTCGCCGTGCACACCCGCCTTTGTCCCAACGTGCAAAACTTGATGTACCAAACTGAGCGCCGCATCGCCGTCGAATGGGGCGGCGGCAGCGCAGCTACGTTCCCGGTGCAACTCTCCATCCGCGCGAAAGATCGCGCCGGCTTGCTCGCTGAGGTTACCGCCGTCATCAGCGGCGCCGGGTCGAATATCCGCAGCCTGGAAAGCCGCCCCGACAAATCGAACGCGCGCGTGGATGCCAATCTCGAAATTGTGGATAGGCGCCAGCTCGAAACCATTCTTGCGAATATCCGCAAAATCTCCGGCGTCTACGGCGTCGAGCGCGTCTTCCAAGCCAACCAATAAAAAATCGAAGTTATGTTTCGGCCAGTACGCCGGGCCGGTCGGAGGGCGCGCCCTCTTTTCTCCGCGCCGCTGTTCAGCCGGCCTGCCTGCTCGACCTGTCCTTTCGCCGGGTATCACCCACAACACACCACCGGCCCTTCGCAGTTGCCCTCGATACAATCGAATCATGCGCTACCAGGTTCTGCTCCTCAGCGTGTTGCTGTTCCGTGTCGAAGGATGCGAAAAACATCCGCTTACGGATTACCGCCCGCTCGATCAGGCCGGCATGTGGTCCAGCAACGTCGAAGAACTGAAAAAATTGAATACTTCCGATACGGAAGTTGCGCAACTCGTTCGAATGAAACAGGGCGCGCTTACGGACGATACGTGCGTCGCGCTGGTGGCCGACGCGCACCAGCACCAGCATCTTTTCACCAGTGCGGATGCCGCCGTCAATCTGGCGCACGCGGGCTACAACGAGTCCGTGATCCTGGAAATCGCAAAAATCGATCAGCTCGATATCATCAGCGGCGACGCGGTGATGTTGCGGCTGATTGGACTTTCCGATCGCGCGGTGGATATGATTTTGCAGCGGCGGCTGAAGAATATTCCCACGATGGGCAGCACGCAAATCGGCCGCTTGAAAAATACCGGGCTCACGGAGAAACAGATTCTCGAGCGCATCAATCAAGGCATGACCGACGCGCAAGCCGACCGGGAAGCCGCAGGGCGCGAAGCTGCGCGCAATCATGCGAATACCGGGTTTGTGCATCAGCACGGCCGACGGCCGCGCTGACCCGTTTCTCATTTGTCTCCACGTAGGATTCGAAACGCAATCCGTCATATGCTATAGACTCGCTTCGCCGGCAATTTCCGGCAAGTTTCGCGCTGCCGCGAGATAACGCTGTGGCGACGGCCCAATCTGCAAAGGAGATCACGCCATGAGAGATGTCGTTCTGACTGACCGGGGGCCGAAGCCCATCGGACCGTATTCGCAGGCCGTTCGAACGAACGGATTTCTGTTTGTCTCCGGGCAGGTGGCGCTGGATCCGAAAACAGGCGAGATGACCGGCGCGGATATTCGCCCGCAGACGGAACGCGTGTTCGAAAACATAAAAGGGATTCTGGAGGCGGCGGGCTCGAATCTGCATCACGTGGTGAAGACCACGGTATTCCTGAAAGACATGAACGATTTCTCGACGATGAACGAAGTCTACGCCAAGTATTTCACGTCGGCGCCGCCGGCGCGTTCGACGGTGCAGGTGTCGCGGCTCCCGAAAGACGCGCTAGTGGAGATCGAAGTTATCGCGGCGCTGTAGAATTACGGGAGATCAGAGACCAGAGATCAGGAATCAGGAATCAGGGACGACTGCAACGTCCTTCTCAAGCGGGCACTTGAGGAAATTCAGTGTTGCTGGACTTCCCTTGCGGCAAATCGTGCATCCAAGTTTTTAATCCATCCCGGGTCAAAGATCCACCCATTGAAAACATCAGGTGCGGGCGCTCGGCAAGAAGTTGCGGAGCGGGGCGTGGCCGTCTGCTTACTAGCGGATGGGGAACAGCCCGAGGCGAGGTTGTGGGGGGCTGATACGCTGATTTGAGAGAACGATTGGCGGAGAGTCCGATGAACACCATTCGTAAATGGATCGTGGCGGCATTTGTTTTTGGCTTTTTGGCCGGAGCCGCGACCGCGCAGGAAAAGGCGGCGAACGCTTTGCGCGTGGACGAAGAGAAAATCAAGTTTCACCTGCTGCCGAGCCCGGTGCTCGAATTTGCAATTTTCAATCCAACGGACAAGCCGGTTTCAGGAAAGTTTGCGATCGAGCTCCAGGATCAGAACGATTGGGTGGTGGCGTCGACTTCGGGGACATTTGTGGAGCAACCGGGAGAGACGGTGGAGAAGCTGGATTGGCACGCAGCCAAATTGCCCAGCAATTCGCCTTCGATCCTGGGCTGGGACCGTCTGGTGTACATCTTTTTTCCGAACGCGGAGTCCGGGCTTCCAGTGACGGGCGGAATTGTGCAGTTCGGGCGCGTGATCGATGACGGATTCGAGATTCGAATGGCAGCAGCGGAAAAGGTCGAACCGGGAACGCGCTATCCGGTGCGGCTGCGCGTGCTGAGCTCTCCGGAGGGAAAACCGCTGGCGGGACAAGCAGTGCAAGTAACGATGGAGATCGGGAGCGATGAGGGCAAAGCCGCAAAACGGAAAGCCACTACGGATGCAGATGGCAACGCGGTGGTCACGTTCGAATTGCCGAAGAAGCCGGAGGATAAAGAAGGCGAGATTACCGCGACCGCCGTTCGCGGCGAGTTCAGCGAAGATGCATCGATAGAATTCAAGTTTCCAGACCCGCGGCCGCCGAGAATCACGTTGAGCACGGACAAACCGCTGTACCAGCCGGGACAGACCGTGCACGTGCGGTTGATGGCCTTCGGGCCGGACAAGCGCGCGCTGCCGGGAAAAAAGATGGACCTGGCGATTGAAGACGAGGAAGGGGAAGAGCAATTCCACAAAAAGGTGACCACGTCAGCCTACGGGATCGCCACCGCTGACTGGGAAATTCCCAGCCTGCTGCAGTTGGGACAGCAAAAACTGACGGCAAAACTGGAAGCGGAAAAAGACGACTACAGCAACGAGGGGGCGGCACAAAGCACGGTGCGGGTGAGCCGGTACGAGCTGCCAACCTATGAGGTGAAGGTGGAGCCCGACCATCATTACTATCTGCCGGGGCAAAATCCGGTTGTCGACGTGCATGCGGAATACCTGTTTGGAAAGCCGGTGCAGCGAGGAAAAGTGAGGGTGGTGAGGCAGCAGAGCCGCCAATGGAACTACACAAACCAGAAATGGGATACGGAGGAATCCGGGGAAGTCATGGGAGAACTGGACGCGGAGGGGCACTGTCACGCGAAGATCGATCTCAGCGAGGAATTCAAAAGTTTCCAGGAATCGAATTACGAGCGCTTCCAGGATGTAACGCTCGCGGCCTATGTGACGGACGCATCCACCGGCCGGACGGAACAGCGACGGTTCAACGTGCGGCTAACGCAGCAGCCGATTCACGTTTACGTCCTGAATGCCAACTCGATCCTGAATAGTGGCAATACCTTTTTCTATGTGACGACTTCGTATGCCGATGGGACGCCGGTTTCCGCCGAGGGAGAGATCAGCGCAGCGACGCCGATCGAGGAAGACCCGCAAGGAAACCAGTACGACGAGACAAAGAAAACCCTGCTGGGGCATTTTCACACCAATCGATTCGGCATCGGACGAGCCGAGCTGGCGAAAATCCCGGAAGAATTGATCCTGGAAAGCCACCGAGGCTGGCGCTCCAATTACTACGGTGCGGCGGGGCAATCCACATCGCGGAACGCGATGCTGGTACTGGAAGCGCAGGACAAAGCCGGTCTCCGAGGCGTGCTTCATGAAGAGATCAGCGCCGATGTGA
>Ga0222749_10001707_pt1 | contig 10912 bp, 6 predicted proteins | sample IncBWH2Mmetat_FD_197234 | JGI IMG/M metagenome (GOLD analysis project Ga0222749, IMG submission 197234) | Metatranscriptome of lab incubated forest soil microbial communities from Barre Woods Harvard Forest LTER site, Petersham... | ecosystem: Environmental > Terrestrial > Soil > Temperate...
ATCCGGCAGCATGATGCTCCTCTCCGCGTACGCGGACAATGGCGAAGACGGCCATCCGCACCACCTCGGCGTGGGCGCCGGCCTCATCGGCCAGTGCGCCTCCGAGAAGCGCCGCATCCTCATCACGGAAGTGCCCCGAGAAGCCATTCCCATCCGCTCGGGCCTGTTCCAGGCCGTCCCCAGAAACGTGATCGTTCTCCCGGTTCTCCTCGAGGATCGCGTGAAAGCCGTAATCGAGCTCGCTTCCCTCAGCGCATTCACCGCCTCCCATCTCGCTTTCCTCGAGCAGCTCACCTCCAGCATCGGCATCGTGCTCAATAGTATTGAGGCCACCATGCAGACCGAAGCCCTGCTCAAGCAATCGCAGCAGTTGGCTACCGAACTTCAAACCCAGCAGACCGAATTGCAGCAGACCAACGAGCAGCTGGCGCAAAAAGCCAAGCAGCTCGCCGAGCAGAACGAAGAAGTCGAGCGCAAGAATCAGGAAATTGACCAGGCACGCAGGGCCGTCGAGGAAAAAGCCAAGGAACTCGCTCTCACCTCAAAATACAAGTCGGAATTCCTTGCCAACATGTCCCACGAGCTGCGCACCCCCCTCAACAGCATCCTGGTCTTGGGCCAGCAGCTCAGCGATAATCCCGACGGCAACCTCACCGGCAAGCAGGTCGAATTCGCCCGCACCATTCATGGCGCCGGCACCGACCTCCTCAACCTCATCAGCGATATTCTCGATCTCTCCAAGATCGAATCCGGCACGGTTTCCGTGCAGGCCGAAGAGGTGTTCTTCTCCAGCTTGCTCGACATGATTGCCCGTCCCTTCCGCCACGAAGCCGAAAATCGCCGCCTCAACTTCGAAATTCACACCGATCCGGATCTTCCGCGCGGTTTTGTCACGGACTCCAAGCGTCTCCAGCAGGTTCTCAAGAATTTGCTCTCCAACGCGCTCAAATTTACCGAGCACGGCAGCGTCCGTCTCTCCGTCTACTCTGCCGAAATGGGCTGGACCGAGGGCCATCCCGTCCTCAACAGTTCGGCCTCGGTCGTCGCTTTCGAAGTTGCCGATTCCGGCATCGGCATCCCGCTCGAAAAGCAGCGGCTCATTTTTGAGGCTTTCCAGCAGGCCGACGCCAGCACCAGCCGTAAATATGGCGGCACGGGCCTGGGCCTCGCCATCAGCCGCGAACTCGCCGGCTTGCTTGGAGGCGAAATTCAGTTGCGCAGCGCCCCCGGCCAAGGAAGTACATTTACCCTATACCTGCCTCAAACCTATGTCGGCCCGGCTTCCGGCGTCACCGTAGCGGACCCCAAGGACTCCGTATCTCCCACGCCGCTTCAATTGTCCGCCATAGCCGCGTCCGCGCGCTCCACCGAGCGGGTGCCCGATGACCGTGAAAATTTGCAGCCGGACGACACAACCTTATTGATCGTCGAAGACGATCCCTACTATGCCCGCATGCTTCTCGATCTGGCCCACGACAAGGGCTTCAAGGCTCTCGTCGCCCCGCGTGGCTCGGAGGCTCTCACTCTGGCGCGCGAGTTCCACCCCTCCGCCGTGTCGCTCGACGTCTTCTTGCCCGACATGCTGGGCTGGACCGTCCTCAACCATTTCAAGCAGGACCCCGCCACACGCCACATTCCCGTCCAGATGTTGACCCTCGATGAAGACCGCCAGCACGCCCTGGCGCGCGGCGCCTTCGCCCATGTCACCAAACCCTCCACGCCCGAGGAACTCGAGTCCGCCTTCACGCGCATCAAGGAATATTCCACGCCGCGCCGCAAGCGCCTATTGGTCGTGGAAGATAATCCCGCCGAGCAGCTCAGCATCCGCGAACTTCTCGGCTACGACGATATTGACGTCGACGTTGTCGCCAGCGGCGAGGACGCCCTCGCGGCCATCAACGAGCAGTCCTTCGATTGCATGGTCCTCGATCTGCGCCTTCCCGATATGTCCGGCTTCGACATTCTCGAGCAGATTCGCGATACCCCGTCGCTCCGCGAATTGCCCGTCGTCGTATTCACCGGCAAGGACCTCTCTCCCGACGAAGACGCACGCCTCCGCACGCTGGCGCGCAGCGTCGTTGTCAAGGGTGTCGAATCGCCGGAACGCCTGCTCGATGAAACATCCCTGTTCTTGCATCGCGTCGTCACCGACCTCCCGCCCGAAAAGCAAAAAATGCTCGATCGCCTGCACCACTCGGACGAAACCCTCGTCGGCAAGAAGGTGCTCGTCGTGGACGACGATGTCCGCAATATCTTCGCGCTCTCGAGCGTGCTCGAACGCCGCGGTATGTCCGTGCTCACCGCTGGCACGGGCCGCGAAGCCATCGCCACTCTCGAATCCACTCCCGATGTGGCCATCGTCTTGATGGACATCATGATGCCGGAGATGGATGGCTACGAAACCATGCAGGTCATCCGCCAGAATCCTTCTTTCCGGCGGCTGCCCATCGTGGCCCTCACTGCCAAAGCCATGAAGGGAGATCGTGAAAAATGTCTCGAAGCGGGCGCATCTGAATATCTGGCTAAGCCCGTGAACACGGAGCAGCTGCTTTCGGCGCTGCGCATGTGGTTCCATCGGTAACGCAAATCCTCGTTCCGGAGGGCCGCATTTCGGCCTCCCGGCGCGTGATATAATCTTCCTAGGCGAGGAAAAGAACTATGAACGAACATGAGCAGGTCAACATTCTCATGGTGGACGACCAGCCTGGCAAGCTCCTCACCTATGAAGCCATGCTCGGTGAGCTGGGTGAGAATCTGATCAAGGTCCATTCGGGCAAGCAAGCCCTTGATTACCTGCTCAAGAACGATGTCGCCGTCGTCCTGATGGACGTGAGCATGCCCGAGCTCGACGGCTTCGAACTCGCGGACATGATCCGCCAGCACCCGCGCTTTACGGAGACCGCCATTATCTTCATCTCCGCCGTCCACCTCACGGACGTGGACCGCCTCAAGGGATACCAGCGCGGCGCCGTGGATTATATTTCCGTCCCCATCATTCCCGAATTGTTGCGCGCCAAGGTGAGCGTCTTCGCGGACCTCCATCGCAAAAAGCGCCAAATGGACCACCTGAACAGTGAACTTCGCAATCTCTCCGCCCGCCTGATCGCCACCCAGGATGAAGAGCGCCGGCGCATCGCCCGCGACCTCCACGATAGCGTGGGCCAAATCGTCGCCGCGCTCTCCATGAACAATGGCATGGCTCTCAGGGAGGCAAACAAGCTCAGCCCGGAGGCCGCCGGCGTTCTCCGCCAGAACGCCCTCCTCGTCGAGCAGTTGTCGCAGGAAATACGCACGCTTTCTCATCTCCTTCACCCTCCCCTTCTCGACGAAATCGGTCTCATGCCCGCCATTAAGACCTTCGCGGATGGTTTTGCCGATCGCAGCAACGTAAAAGTCGATGTGGAGCTCTCTCCCAAAATCGGACGCCTCGCCCCCAATATCGAAATTTCCATTTTCCGGATCGTGCAGGAGTCCCTCACCAACGTCTACCGCCATTCGGGAAGCAAGACGGCGAGCATCAAAATCTGGCCTTCCCATGAAAAGAAGCTGATCGTTGAGGTCTGCGATGAAGGCAAGGGCATACCGCTCGAGCATCGCCTCTCCATGTCACTCGGCATAAACCCCGGCATGGGACTCAGCGGGATGCGCGAGCGCACGAGAGAGCTCGGAGGCACGCTCGAAGTTCATTCCAATGGAAAGGGCACAACCATCACAGCCACTCTTCCCCTTACTGACGCCATGCCGGAAGGGAAAACCAATGGGCGCGAGGCCCAGTCGCAGAGGACGCTCGCTCAGCATTTGTGACGAGTTGAAAATTCTTGCTCATACCAAACGCCATCGCTGCCGCTCTGAGTGCTTCCGATTCGGAATCCCTTCCCTGCGCGGCGCCCACCCATATCCCGGCCTGAGGCGAAAAAGTTTCTGATGCCTATACGACTATTGATCGTTGACGATAGCGAACCGGTTCGGCAGGGGCTTCGCACGCTTTTACAGGCAAACCCCGGATGGGAAGTATGCGGCGACGCCGCCGATGGCTGGACCGCTCTGGACATGTTCAAAAATCTGCGTCCCCACGCGGTCATTCTCGATTTTCAAATGCCCGGCATCAATGGCCTCGAGACCGCGCGCCGCATGGTGGAAATTGATCCCGATGTGCCCATCGTCATGCTCACGCAGCACGCCAGCCCGAGTCTCGAGGAGCACGCCCTGAAAGTCGGCATTCGCGCCGTCGTCTCGAAGATGGACGTCTTCACCCTCATCGGCCTCCTCGAGCAGCTCCTCTCCCCCAACGATTCCTCACGCAACACCGGCGGCTCAGGCAACGAAGGCCCCCGCCCCTCCGAATAAAAAGCGTCTTACACGTAGCAAAGGCACTCTTGCCTATGTGCCGTTGCTTTTTGCCTTTGCGGCTGCCCCATCCTCGTCTTCGCCGGATATTACTTCTTCAGCGCTTTCTTCAGGGCGTTCACAATCTCGAGTGACGAACCGAAACCATCCTCGTAGAAAACAATCTTGCCCTGGCGGTCAATCACCACCGTCGTAGGCAACCCATCCAGGAAATAACTCATAGCCACATCCGGTTCGCAGCCCAGCAGCTCGGGAAACGTGACAGACTCTTCCTTTACGAATTGATTCACCGTATCGAGGTCCTCGCCGTCATTGAGTCCCAGCACCACCACTCCCTGACCCCCCATTTGTTCGTGGATATATTGAATGTACGGCGTCGCCTCATGGCACGGCCCGCACCAGCTCGCCCAGAAATCCATCAGCACCACTTTGCCGCGCAAATCGTGCAAGCTCACCGCCTTGCCGCTCGTGTCGTGGAGCGTAAAGTCCGGCGCTTCCGATCCCACCAGCGCCACGGGCTGCATTTTCGCCGCCGGCACGAATGCCGCCTCCTTCGCGGACCCCGGCGGCGTGAACGCAAAGTCCGCCTCCGGCACGGCTTCATTCCATTTCACCGGAGAATAAGCGACGTTTTTCCAATCATCGCCCGCGACTGTCGCCACGTAGTGTATGGCGTAGGTTTCTTCGTCAATCCCGTAGGTCATGTGTTCCACACCGGCGAGCGTCCCCTGCGGCCACGATTTACGCACCACCGCGATCCTATACTCCATCCCGGTTTTTCCCGCCTCCTGGTACTGCCCTTCCGGCTTGAAGCTGACTTTCAACACATCCTTATTGATATTCTCGAAATCGCTGATCGGAGTCTCATCCCCTGCCGTCGCCGCGGCCTTCGTGTACTTGTTGCTCCCGCGGTCGAGCGTCCATTTCGTCTGGCCATCGCTGATTTCCACCTGCCCCTTGGGATCGTCATCCTCGATTCTGTATTTCCCCGGCCGCTCCCCGCTGATGGTTCCATGCTGCTCATACGTCTTCCCGCCGCGCAACATTTCGATGGTTACGTTGTATTGGTAGCTCCCGAGTTTTCTATATACGGCAGCCGTCCGCTCCAAGATTTGCATCGCCCTCTGCACTTCCTCCGCATCCTGCTGTTCCTGCGCGCCCCCCGGTTGTTGCACGTCAGCCGAATGTTGCGCGTCCGATGACTTTTGCGGGCTCGCCGCCGGCATCGGGCCCTCCGTTTCCTGCGCCCATAGCGCCAGCGGCGCCGCCATAGCCCAAAACACAACCGCCGCAGCCAGCAAAACCCGAAGATACCCCCGAGCCGTCTTTCCGTCTCGGCATCGAAAATGTCTCGTGGCACGCATAGCCGATCCCCCTCCCATATCCCGTTCCGCCCCGGCCCGCACCCCACCGGTCCTTCGACTCGCTCGCCCCCCGAAGGTCATCGCTCTTCCAATTGTACGCGCGATAATCTAGCATCCACGCGCGACCCAGTGCAATTCCGATCCTCCCATTCGATAAGCCATTTTAGGGTGCAAAAACGTGCAAAAAACGACATTTTAAGGCACTTAGTGAGCGTCAATTCACGCACGATATCAAACTAAATTCATGCTCAATATCAAGCTCGTGGGACGCTCAACTGTGAGCGTCAATCCACGCTCGATATCAAACTAAATTCATGCTCAATATCAAGCGCGTGGGACGCTCAACTGTGAACATCGATTCACGCACGATATCGAGCGAAAGTGACGATCAATTGTGGGCGTCAATTCACGGTCAAATCCATGCTCGAATTGCTTTAAGCATTAAAGCAATTTCATGAGGACAAGAGCGGCTTGAAATGCTTGAAGGATTCGAGGAATTCGAGAAGCAATGCCGCTAGGCGCTGGCGGCGGGCTCGGCGGCGGAGACTTCGGGGATCTCGATGTGGATTTGCGTCCCTTCGCCTTCCTGGCTGCGGATGTCCATCTTGAACTGCTCGCCGTAAAGAAGGCGCAGCCGCTCGTGGACGTTGCTGATGCCGATGCCTCCGCCGTACACCTCGCGCAGCCGTTCCGGCGAAATGCCGATGCCGTTGTCCTCGATATCAATCAGCAGGCGGCCGTCGTGGCGGCGCGTGCGCAGACGGATTTCGCCGCCTTCCAGGCGCGGCGCGAGGCCGTGCTTGATGGCGTTTTCGATGATGGGCTGCAGCAGCATGCTGGGGATAAACGCGTCGAGCGTTTCCTCGTCAATCTCCTTGAAGATTTGGAGTTTGTCGCGCCCGAAGCGAATCTCTTCGATGCCCAGATAGTCGTCTATGAATTCGAGCTCTTCGTGCAGCGGCACGAAGGTCTCATGCTTGCGCAGCAGCCGCCGCAGGATGTTCGAAAGTTTTACCACCACGCCGCGAGCCATGTCCGGATCGAACCGGATCAGCGACGACACCGTGTTCAGCGTGTTGAAAAGAAAGTGAGGATTGATCTGCGAGGTGAGCGCGTCCATGCGCGCCTTGAGCAGAAATTGCTGGTTCTCCTCCAGGTTCATTTCGATGCGCGTGTTGTTCCAAATCTTCACGGCGATGGCCACGCACATCACCGAAGACAGCACCACCAGGGCCATATAGCCGTTATTGGCGGGATGAATCGCAAAGAGCCAGCGCGAAGGAACCGCGGCGGCGAGTTCGAGATAGCCCACTTCCATCGCCGCGCAGGCGAAGAGCGGCAGCATCGCCCAATTGCCCTGGCCGTAACGCACCAGCTTCCATATCCACTCCGGAATGCCCAGAAACAGGAACGGCCCGAAGTGCCAGATGTCTTCCTTGTCCGGCATCAACTGGCGAATCACGCCGGCCAGCAATCCCACCGACGCAGCCATCGGGCTTGCCAGCCACTCGTGGTTGCCGAACGCGAGCAGGCTGATGAGCGACCCTCCCAGCAGGCCCACCATCCGGCCGCCGATCAGACCCATCAGGAACGACCCTTCAAACGTGAGATCGAAGAACTGATAGTGCCCCAGCAGGCGCAGCATGGACCCAATCGCCAGCGGCGGCACAAGAAACAGGAGCAGCATCACCTGCTCATCGGGGTTGCGAGTATCGGTGAAGACAAGTTTGCGAAACGACCGGAAACGCACCAGCAAGGCCGCGAGCGCCGCCGCCCAGCCGACCTTCAGGATCAAAGTGAACAGCAGTTCCCTGCCGCCGGAAAGTGTCTCCATTCCTGCCTTTGCCTTTGCCTTTGCCTTTGCCTTTGCCTTTGCCTTTGCCTTTGCCTTTGTAGCGGCCGCCTCGATTTGCAGGCGGGCATCTTGCCTTTTCGTTCGCGGACCGTGATTGGCGGTCCCGCGCGCTACGTTAGCCAAAGCGCCGGAGGATGTAAAGGGCAGCAGTTGGGGCTGGGTCCGCGATCGAATTCAACCCCCGCGAATTCCTCGAATCTATCAACCTTTTCCAGCCGCTCCGATCCTCGACAAATTGCTTGAGTCTTCAAGCATCTCCAGCCGCAAATTAATCGAATGGTTCAAGGAAATTTAAGCGTCGCGTTAAGCGTGAATTGACGCTCGTTCTGTGCATGAATTCACGCTCACAGTTGAGCGTCCCATGCGCTTGATATCGAGCGTGAATTTAGCTTGATATCAAGCGTGGATTGACGCTCACAGTTGAGCGTCCGACGCGCTTGATATCGAGCATGAATTTAGTTTGATGTCGTGCGTGAATTGACGCTCATTAAGTGCCTTAAAATGTCGTTTTTTGCACGTTTTTGCACCCTAAAATGCCCTTAAATCCGCGAGACGGTGGGAGCAAGACCGTTGCCGGCGGCGAGGCGAGAGGTGGCCTCTGAGCCGACACACTCGACCTCCGCAGGATCGCTTATAGGCCGTTCCTCTGAGCGCCGGAGGCGCGGCAGAACTTAGCCCAGCCCGGAAGGGCTGGGACCGTGATATAAGACGCCCAGCGCCGTAGGTGCGGCACATGTCCCACACATACGCCCAAAACGTTGTTCACGTCGTGTTCAGCACCCAACATCGTCGCAAAACAATTTCAAAAGAGTTTCAACCCCAAATGTGGGCCTACGTCGCGGGCATTTGCAAAAATCACGGAATTCTCCTGCATGCCATCGGAGGAATAGACGACCATATTCATCTCCTCATCCAGCTTCCGCCATCCTTGCCGCTCGCCAAGGCGGTCCTAGCCATCAAATCGAATTCCTCGCGATGGGCGAGCGAAGAAGGCCACAAATTCGCGTGGCAACACGGCTATGCGGCATTCAGCGTGAGTTCTTCCCTTGTTCCCGCAGTCATTCGATACATACAAACGCAGGAAGCGCATCACAGGAAAATGACTTTCGACGCGGAGCTGCTCGCCTTATTGAAAAAACACGGCGTGGAATTTGACCCCAAGTTCGTATTCGGATAGGTGTCGCACCTACGGCGCTCGCGATCTCTCTTCCACATTTCCCAGCCCTCCCGGGCTGGGCTAATTTCTGTCGCGCCTCCGGCGCTTACCCCAGAGCCTTCGGGTTCAGTTGGTCAGACCAAATCGCAGCGATTGGCATTCAGGCGCGGTCGGGTGTATGTTATCGGTTCAAAAACCCAAAATGCTTACAAAATAGAGGATCCTAGACGAAATAAGACGTACCGCGAGTCGGAACGGCGGGAAGGCCTTGGGCATAGCTAGGTTTGAAAGTGAGACTGGTATCAAGCCGTACGACTGGGAAAGGTTCTGGGCAGGGTTTGGGGACGCGGTGAAAGAAGCCGGTCTTGTTCCAAATCAACTCGTCCCGGCCCACGCAGAGAGTTTTCTTTTTGAAAAGCTAGTTGGTCTAGCGCGCAAGCTTGGCAGATTCCCAACTTATAGAGAGATTACGGTAGAAAAAAACAACGATTCTGAATTTCCTAACAAGAAAGTTTTCCAGAGACTAGGCTCGAAGGGACAACTTGCTAAGAGAATATTGGAATACTGCCAGGATAAAGAAGGCTGCGGCGACATCGCAGCGTTCTGCTCGGTCGTACTCGAGGAATCGGATGATAAGGAAGAAATCTCTAGCGATAGAAGAAGCGGTGAGTTAATCGGCGAAGTATATCTTTTCAAGTCCGGGCGTTACTACAAGGTTGGAAAGACCAATGACACCGTGCGTCGTGGAAGTGAAATTCGGATTCAACTACCCGAGAGGATGAACCTCGTTCACTCAATCAAGACCGATGATCCAAGCGGGGTGGAAGCGTACTGGCATAGGAGATTTGAGCCCAAACGCATGAACGGAGAATGGTTTGATCTGAATACTTCCGATGTGCAGGCCTTTAAACGCTGGAGGCGCATCCTTTAGTTTGGCCGTCTCACGATCGCCCCCCCTCTAACCCCGCAAAAATCGCATCTTCGCCGTACCCGTGTAAGGGTTCTAACCGTCCGTTCCCGAAGGGCAGGACAGGCGCGACGCACGTTCGCCCGAGATGGAGGGCTCGGGTTAGCGCGGCCGCGGTGCGAGGAGGCTTTCCGAATCAGGTCGGGGGATGCGAATGCTGCGACCGAGGATTATGTCGCGGCTTAAGCCGCGACCTACAAGACAACGGCAAAAGCAGATCCCTCCCTGCGTCCCCCGCCCCTCAAAAGGCGAGGGGGAGAACTAGGGATGAGGCGTGAGGGCCCGCCTACGCGATGAATCCGCTTCGGCGCGGCAAGTGAGGGATGAGGGTAACGGCAAAGGCAAATACAACGGCGGGATGCCGGGCTGAAGTCCCCGGCGCTACATTTAAATCCTAAGGCAATGAGGTCCGCGACTGGAGGAAGGAAAAGCCAAGAGGGATTCGTTCGACTGCGTCCCGCGCCCGCCAAAAAGCGGCGGGAAAACCAAGAACGCGGGACTCCGCTCAGAATGACGACGCTACAATCAAAGAAAAGATGCCCGCCTACAATTCGAGGCGGCCGCTACAAGGGCGACTGCAAAAGCAAAGACAAAGCGTGGAATTTGATCCCAAGTTCGTATTCGGATAGGTGTCGCACCTACGGCGCTCTCTCTATCTCTTATCGCGTTTCCCAGCCCTCCCGGGCTGGGCTAATTTCTGCCGCGCCTCCGGCGCTCCGGACGATTGTGCATTTGCCTTCGTGGCGGCCGCCTCGATGCGAATCTGCCCGCCTGAAAAGCGAGGCGGTTAGACCTCGACGAAGACGAGGGCCCCACCCTTCCCGACACGAATCGTCGGGATGCATAAGACGCACACAAAACGAGGATGGGGCACCAGCCAAATGCGCCGATCGGGAGATCGGCGTTCCCAGGAAAGGCAACGGCAAGAGCAAAGGCCGCCTGTGAAGGGCGTGCGCGGGGGGAATCCTCGACGCGGCTGCTATAATGGTTGATTCCAATGAAGAAGAGAAAGCAGACCGGGAAGGCGCGCCCCGATATGAATCATCGGGGTCCAAAAGACGGACACAAGAGGCGCGCCCCGATAAAGCCCATCGGGGTGCAAAAGGCGCACATCGTGGCGCGGGCGGAATTGCCGACGCGGTTTGGTCGGTTCACGGTGGTTGCGATCGCGGGGCGGTCGAAGGGCGAGGAGGCTGTCGCCATCGAGCACGGGCGGATTTCGG
>Ga0222749_10001709_pt1 | contig 10895 bp, 9 predicted proteins | sample IncBWH2Mmetat_FD_197234 | JGI IMG/M metagenome (GOLD analysis project Ga0222749, IMG submission 197234) | Metatranscriptome of lab incubated forest soil microbial communities from Barre Woods Harvard Forest LTER site, Petersham... | ecosystem: Environmental > Terrestrial > Soil > Temperate...
CCGGGTCTCGAGCGCGTAGACGGTCGCGCGGGCCCGGAGGAGGACGCCGAAGGCGGTGCCGATCCCGCCCGTCGCGAGGATCCCGGTGTTGCAGATGGTGAGGACCCGCTTTCCCCGCAGGAGGGGCGCGCCATGGCGGGCGATCGACAGGCACCGGTCGATCTCCTCCCGGTGGATCCGCCGGGCCTCCCGGAGGGGGTCCTTCGCCCCCAGGGCCCGCAGGACTCCCACGCGGAGATTGACCGCGGTCGGGCGGGAGTCGATGAGTTTCTTCGCGGCCGCCTCCGGATCCCGCGAGAGGGAGAGGGCGTAGGCCCCGGTGATGCCCAGAAGCGGCGCCCCGCGGACGGCCAGGGTCCGGATGGCGTGGACGACCTGGTCGACGTTTCGGCAGGAGAGGATCCGTTCGCGGTCGGGAAGCGCCCTTTGATCCAGGATGTCGAGTCGGCCCCGTACGAAGCGGACCGGCGGGCGCACTACTTCTTCTTCACGCTGCCGGTATGGTTCAGGAGGCGGGCGACGGAGTCGCTGGGGAGCGCTCCTCTGGAGACCCAGTGCTGGTAACGCTCGAGGTCGAGCTTGACCTTGGACTCGGGCTTCTTCTCCTTGGGGTCGTACGTGCCGAGATTCTCCAGGTACCGGCCGTCGCGGCGGGTGCGGGAATCGAACACCGCGATGCGCCAGAAGGGGTCGTTCTTGCGGCCCGTGCGGGTGAGTCGGATTCGGACGCTCATAGGCCGGAGACTATATCAGCGGCCCCGGGGCGCTGCAACTCTTTTTTCTTGCGTCTTTTGCTTGCGGGGCGGGGGGAGGCGGCTAGAGTGGTCGCCTGATGGAGTTCGGGACCCTGTGGCGGGACGGCGAGGGATTCTGGCGGGTCTGGGTGCTGACGCTCGGGATCCGGCATGGCCTCTTCGGCACGCTGGGACGCCGGGCGAACCCGGCGGTCGGGCTCTGGAGGGAGGCGGCGCTCGCGCTCGGCCTCGTCGAGCGGAGAGGCGGCCGTCTTGTCCCGGCCGTGCTCCTGGACAGGGACGATCCCGGCTACCTGGGCGGCCACCTCATGTACGGCGCGATCCGGTCGCTCGACTACGACCGGTTCGGGGACTTCTTCCGGAGGGGGAGGACGCTCGACCTCCTTTTGCGCCCGAGGCGGAACGAGGCGGTCGAGGAGGCGACCGCCTGGGATCATGTCATGTTCCTCCGGAAGCTGCCGCCCGGCCTCCGGAGGCGCCTCCGGATGGGATGCGAGGTGCTGGAGCTGGGATGCGGGACGGGGGAGTGGCTGCGACGGATGCGCCGGGAATTCCCCCGCTCGCGCTTCCGCGGGTTCGATCCCGATCCCGAGACCGGGTCGGAGGTGGGATACGCCGAGACGGCCGGAGAGACGGGGAGCGCGGACCTCGTCTATCTCGGGGAGGTCCTCCATCTGACCGACCGGAGGCGGACGCTGGCCAATTGCGCTCGGGTGCTCCGGCCGGGGGGCGCTCTCGTCGTCCTGGAGGGCTTCATGCCCGAGCGCGTCTCCCGCCGAAAATGGGAGGCGGTCCTTTTTGCGATGCAGCTCGATCAGGCGCTCCAGGGGACCCGCTTCATGAAGCGGAGCGAGCTGGTCCTGCCCCGGCCGTTCTCGAAGCCCCGGTTCGTGACGCTGGGCGGGTGCGTGGCGCTCGCCCTGTCCTGGCGGGGGGCGTCGCGGTAGGGGGCGGGCTCCGGGCCTACCGGCGGGGGCGCTTGGGGCCGCCCGATTTGCCGCCCATCCCCTCCATGCCCGGGAAGCCCTTGCCCTTCTTCATCATCCGGATCATTTTCCGGGCGTCGTCGAACTGCTTGATGAGCGAGTTGACCTCGTGGACGGGACGGCCGGAGCCCTTGGCGATCCGCTGGCGGCGGGAGCCATTGAGGATCTCCGGGTTCTGCTTCTCCTGCACCGTCATCGAACCGATGATCGCCTCGGCGTACTTCAGGTCGTCCTCCTTGACCTCGCCGGCCATCTTGCCCAGATCCCCGGGGAGCATCTTCATGAGCGCCGAGATGGGGCCCATCTTCTTGAGGGACTGGAGCTGCTTTTGGAAGTCCTCGATCGTGAGCTCGTCCTTCCGGATCTTCTCCTGGAGCTCCAGGGCCTGTTTTTCGTCGATCGCCTCGCGCGCCTTCTCGACGAGGGAGACCACGTCCCCCATCCCCAGGATCCGGTCCGCCATCCGCTCGGGATGGAATTCCTCCAGGGCGTCGATCTTCTCCCCGAGGCCCACGAACTTGATCGGCTTGCCGGTGACGGCCTTCACCGACAGCGCCGCGCCGCCCCGGGCGTCGCCGTCCAGCTTCGTCATGATGACGCCGTCGAGTCCGAGCTGCTTGTTGAACTCCTCGGCGGACTTCACCGCATCCTGGCCCGTCATCGCGTCGACGACGAGATAGACCTGGTTGGGCTTGATCTTCTCCCGGATCTCTTTCAGCTCATCCATCATCTCGCGGTCGATGTGGAGGCGGCCCTGGGTGTCGAGGATGACGACGTCCGACCCCTGCTCCTGGGCCTTGGCGATCCCGCGCTCGCAGATCTTGACGGGCCGGCCGGTGGGCTCGAAGTAGACGGGGATGTTGTTCTGCTGGCCGAGCGTCTTGAGCTGCTCGACGGCGGCGGGGCGGATCATGTCGGCCGCGACCAGGAGGGGCTTGCGGCCCTTCTTGATCAGGTACTTCCCGAGCTTCGCCGTCGAGGTGGTCTTGCCGGAGCCCTGCAGGCCGGCCATCATGATGACGGTGGGGCGGCTCCCGGCCGGGGGGATCGTGTGGTCGACCGGTCCCATGAGCGACTCGAGCTCGCGGTGGACGACCGCGACGAACATCTGGGTGGGGTTGACGTTCTTGAGGACATCCTCGCCGATGGCCGCCGCCTTGACCCGGTCGATGAAGTCCTTGACGATTTTGAAGTTGACGTCGGCCGAGAGGAGCGCCCGGCGGACCTCCTGGAGGCCCTCCTCGATGTTGCTCTCGGAGAGTCGCCCGCGGCCGGAGAGCTTGCGGAAGACGTTGCCCAGCGATTCCTGCAGCGAGTCGAACATGGGAGGGGGATTCTAGCAAATTCTGCCGCAACTCTGGAAGTCGCGTCGTGTTAGAGTAGTCGATTCCCGAAAATGAAGGAATTTGGAGGATTGCCGATGAAGACTCTCTTGGGCGTGGTGCTGGGACTGGTGGTGGCTGGCGGGGCGTTCGCGGCGGAACGCAAGGACGACGTGATGCCCCTCCTGGGCCTCCCGTCGAGCGCGGACTTCAAGACCAAGTGCAAGTTCACCGACGAGCAGGCGGTCAAGGTGGACAAGGTCTACACCGACTACAAGGACAAGGCCGCCGATGCCCAGAACCAGGTGAAGACGGGCGATGACAAGAAGGCCGCCAGCAAGAACCTGAAGGCCCTCAAGAAGGAAATCGTGGCGAAGCTGCGCGAGATCTGCACGAGCGACGAGCAGAAGACGTCGTTCGATGATGCGACGAGCGCGAAGAAGAAGCAGTAAGCCTTCCCAGTCTCGAATCCGAGAGGGACGCCTGCGGCCAGGGCCGCAGGCGTCCTTTTCCTTTTTTCCTGAAGATCGCCGATTAGCCACCCCCAGTATAAAAAGTAGACACCGGGGGGTCTCCTCGTTCGTTGCCTTACGCAAGTCATTGGGATAGAATGGCTTTCTCGACGCGCCCGATAAAGTTTTGGCCGATGACTTGCGCTGGGACTCGCGTTCCATGACCTATCTCAAGGCCTTCCTGGCGCGCGCGAGCGGGATGACGGTCTCGCTTCTCGTCCACGGGGCGCTCGCCGCCGTCGCCTGCGTCAGCTTGACCCACGTGCGGGGGGGGAGCTGGGGCGGGGGCCAAGGGGAGGGGAGTGATGCCGCCGCTCGCCCCGGCCTGAGCGCGGGATTTCACGAGGAAAACCAAGTCATCGACGGCCAGCCCCTGCCGGACCGGGCCCAGTTCGGTCCGGTGGCCGATCGGGAGCCCCAGGAGATCGATCCAGCCCGTCCCCCCATCCCCTTTGACGCCTTCTCGGAAGACGTCCCGGGCGAGACCCTCCCGGTTCCGGAACCCGGGGTTCCGGCCGATCCCCAGACGGAACGGTTTGCGGCCGAGATCCGGGGGGCGCGTCTGCCGGGCTCCGCTTCCTCCACGGCGACGGGAGAGGCCGGGCGGGGGGGGGAGACCCCTGCCGCGGCAGGCCCCGTCGGGGCGGGACTCGGATCGGGAAGCGGCACGGGGACCGGCGACGGGAGGGGCGAGGGCACCGATGCCGTCCTCGTCTACGCTCCGCAGAACTACGAGTATCCGCGCGAGGCCCGCCGGCATTCCATCGAGGGCGAGGTGGTCGTCGAGATCGCGATCCGGGTCGACGGCACCTGCACGGTCAACCGGATCGTGCAGAGTTCGGGATCGTCGATTTTTGACGACGCCATCCACCGCATGATCTCCCAGTGGAAGTACAAGCCGGCGACCCAGGGGGGCCGGCCGGTCCCCGCGATCGACCGCGTCCGCTTCCGGTTCCAGCTCACCAAATAGCTCCCGCCCTCCCTCGGGCCTCCGTCCGTGATCCGTCCGTCATCCTTGGATTGGTCCAATCGATTGTGTTACCATCCCGTGGGCTCCGGGCCCGGGAGGCACGATGCATCTCGTTCTGGCGTGGGCGATCCTCTTCGCCCAGGAAGCCGAGGGGTTCCTGAAGTCGGCCGAAGTCAAGCAGCAGCAGCGGGACATTGAGGGGGCGCTCGCCGACTATTCCAAGGCGATCGACATGAACCCCAAGCTCGCCCCCGCCTGGTACGGCCGGGGCGTGATCCTTTCGAACAAGGGGCAGCTGGAGCGCGCCCTGGCCGACTACACGAAGGCGATCGAGGCCGACCCCAAATTCGCCAAGGCCTACTTCAGCCGCGCGATTCTCAGAAGCTACCGCGGCGACGAGGAGGGGGCGCTCGCCGACTACACGAAGGCGGTCGAGAGCGACCCCTCCTACGGAAAGGCCTGGTTCAACCGCGGTCTCCTCCGGTCCGGACGCAAGGACTACGACGGGGCCATCGCCGACTTCACCCGCGCGATCGGCGTGAGCGGCGCGGACATCGACGCGTGGTTCAACCGGGGCAACGCCTGGGCCGCCAAGGGCGACCACGAGAAGGCGATCTTCGACTACACCAAGGTCGTGGAGCTGAAGCCCACCCACAGCGCCGCCTACGTCTACCGGGGCGACTCCCAGGCGAAGAAGGGGGATGCGATCTCGGCCATGCTCGACTTCACGCGAGCGATCGAGATGAACCCGAAGGACGCCGAGGCCTACTACTTCCGGGGCCACTCGAACTACGACCGCCAGGCCTGGTCGGCGGCGCTCGAGGATTTCAAGAAGGCCTATGACCTCAACGCCCTCAATCCCGTCCGCACCGACACCTGCCAGCTCCGCCTCTGGGCCGTGCGTTCCAGGATGGGGCAGTCGGACGTCGCGACCGCGGAGCTCAAGACCTATGTCGCCAAGGAGAGGCGCGGCGGCCGTCCGAACGACTGGTTTTCGACCGTCTCCACGTTCCTGACCGGCGACCAGCCGGAGGGGCCTTTCCTCGAATCGGCCCCGTCCAAGCCGCAGACGTGCGACGCCCACTTCTATGCCGCCGTCAAGCGACTGGCGAAGAAGGACGTGGCGGGCGCTCAGGCCCTGCTGAAGAAGGCGCTGGAGACCGGCGTCACCGACACGCCGGAGGCCTCGAGCGTGCGCGCCGAGCTCGAAGCCCTAAAGAAGTAGTCCCGGCCCCCCCGGGCTTACCGGGGCCAGGTGAACGCGCTCAGCAGCTGGCACACCGCCACCTGGTAGGCGATGTCCGGCTCGTTGTATTCCCAGGGGTTCTTCCGCCAGTCCAGATCTTCGATCAGCTTCTTCATGCTTCCGTTCACCCCGCCGATCACCATGCCCGGGAAGGGGCCGATCTTGCCCTCTCCCTCCCCGATGTACTTGGCACCGTAGGGGCTGCCCACATTGCCGACCCAGTTGTGGAACATGACCAGTGCGGAATGCTCCGCGCCGAATCCCTTCATGTTCGAGAGGTAGCAGGTTCCGATCGGGTTTCGCCCGAACAGGTAGTGGACGTATTCCTCGGCCGCCTCAAGATACGCCTTCTTCTTCTCCTTGTCGTCCGTCAGCTGCGCGGCCATCACGAGGAGCCCGCCGGTATGTCCGACCAGGCTGTTGCTGCCCCACCAGTAGCCCCGGATCGCCATTGCGTAGCCCCGCTTGGGCCCCGTCAGGTTCACGGTCGCCTCCGCCGTGCCCAGGATCGCCTTCTTCGCGTTCGCGACGATCCCCGGATCGGCGCCCTTGGCGTGGAGGTAGATCCACATGAGCGGATAGAACCCGTCCTTGTCCCCGGGCCCGAAGGGCTTGCCCTGGGCCCAGTCCCACGGGGCGCACGATTCCCGGACGATGTCGTCATACTCCTTCTTCCCGGTCAGGCGGAAGAGGGCGGCCGCGGCGGTCGCCCGCCAGAGGGGATAGTCCTGGTCCCCGCGCATCTCGCCCTGGGGGAGGACGCGGCCGGGCTTGGCGGGGTCCGCCGGCCAGGGGTGCGCTTTCTCTTTCAGGAGGTTCCAGGATCGCATCGATTCGTCCAGGCACTTGCGGCCAAACGCCTCGTCGAGCTTCGACTCCTTCCAGATGCAGGCCGCGTAGGCGAGAGCCGCCGCCCGGCCCATCGTGGTCTCGCTGTTGGGCATCGTGAGCTGGACGGCGGTCTTCACCGACTCCGGCGGGCTCCCCCCCGCCTGATGAACCCGCCCGAAGGCCGCGCCCGTGCCGTCCTGGTCGCGGATCAGGAATTCGGTGCCGATCCGGATCTCGTCGAGCACGTCGGGGATCCCGTTGCCGGATTCGGGGATGTTGAGCTCCTTGTCTTTCGGTCCGCCCAGGGACATCTCGTAGGTGAGGAGCATGAAGTTGTGGGTGGAGACGGTATTCGAGGTGTACTTGTTGAAATCGCCCGCGTCCCACCAGCCCCCGTGGACGTCGTACGTCTTCGGGTCAATCACCTCGGTTCCCACCGTGTCGTGCCAGGCCTTCCCGGGGATCCACTTGTACACCTTCGCTTCGGTGGCCTGACCTGGACCCAGGAAGGCCTTGCCGTGGCTCCAGAGTCCCCCGTGCTTCTCCAGCTTTTCGCCGTCCGCGCGGTTGTAGTAGAACGCCTTCCACGCCGCCAGCCCCGCCTCCCGATAGGGCCGGTCCGCGATGTTGAATCGGTAGGACCGGACGGGGTCCGGGGATCCGAGCACGAAGCAGTAGCGTCCCGGAAGGGTGAAGTCGGTGAAATCCACCTGGGCCACGAAGTCGCCGGAGTCGGGGTCCTTCTGGCCTCCGCCGAAGGGCTGGTAGGACTTCGGATGATCCTCGAGCCTCCAGACCGCCTTGGCGCCCTTTTCGTCGCGCAATTCGATCGGAAGGCTCTCCGGAAGCGCCCGGTCCGAGGCGATGACCGCCATCTTTTTCCCGTTCGTGCGATAGCCGATCTGATCCACCCAGATCCGGATGGGCGAGGAGACGGTCACCGCGGAAGGGAGATCGCCCGAAGCCGCCACGGCCAGGCCGGCCAGGATGAGGACCACACCCCGTCGAATCATGATTCCAGCCTCCGATTCATGATCGTTCAGGTCCGCCCCCCACCCCCGCCTGAGGAGGAGTCGCGAGCCTGGATTCTATACCGTTTCTCTTTGCTCCGATCTCGAATGTCTGGCGAAAAATTGGATGGGGGGGCGGGGTTTCCCGGAGCCGGTCCGGCTTGAGGGACGCCCTGGATCCGGCGTTTGGCCCGACCTCACCCCTCTAACGCCCGAACGGCGTGGGAGGTATCCGGTTGACCAGGGCGCGCGCCTCTTCGGCGCGAGTCACCTCATGATCGAGCGCGATCAGCCTCCAGGTTTCGGGGAAGCTGAATCTATCGCCGGGCTTGAGCTTGACCTCGGGACTGAGCGGTTCGAGTTCGCACACGTTGGGATCGAAGTAGATCTCCACGGAATTCCCCCCGTCCGTATAGGGTCCTTCGGGGAAGTGGGGGAAGTACTTGATGAATAGAAGCTTTCCCCGCGCGTAGGCGATCCAGCCCGCATCGCTGTCGAGACCGAGCTTGCTCGACTTTCCCAGGGCGTGCGCCACGAGCACCCCCTCAAGGATCTTCACGTTCGGGTGGACCGCCCCGTCGCCCTGGTAGACGCCGTCCCTGAGGAGGCTCCAGCCGGCCTTGAACCGACTCTTCGCCCCGAGCGGTACGAGGGCGAATCCGCCTCCCCTGCAAAGGGTCCGGTCCCAGAGGCAGTAGGACTGCTCGCCGGCGGCGACGTTCGTCATCGTCTGGATCAGGCTGAGATCGCCTGTTCCCGGATCGAGCGTCATCTCCTTCTCAATCCGGATTCCGACCGCCGGATCGGGGGAGCTCACGAGACGGACGGACCGTCCGCCCCAGCTCCAGGCAAAAGGCCCCATCCAGAGCGAAAGGTGCGGAGGGATCCGCCTGAGTTCCGGCCCCAGATCGATCGTGTAGCCGATGTAGCCCTGGGCGATCTCATCGGGCTTCGTGTTCGCAAGGGTCTTTCCCAGGTAGTCCGGGTTTTCAAAGAGGATGTTCTCGCCGCCCAGGGCGAAGTGGACGATCCGGCCGGCCGCGGGGGGGACCGAGATGAGGGAGAGCCCTCGGGCGGGCGCTCCCATGAAAAGGGCCTCCGTCCATCCCTTGTACGGGCCGGACTTCGGGGGCTCTTGACCGGAAGTCGGGGGGGAGGCGCATCCCAGAAGCGCCACGATCAGGATGGAGACTCTGAGCATTCGCGATCCTCCTGGAGGTTCATTCCGGGTTCGGGGCGGAAGCGGGAGTGAGCGTTCCGCACCCCGAGGAACCGGACACTCGCCCTCCGGGTGAGGCGGTCCCATGCGAGCTGGAACGGGGGCGGTCGAGTCTTGCTTGTGCGGCCATATCCTTCCTGATTCGGGCCGGGGATGTCCCGCGCCCCCGGGCGGCCATGAATTACGCCGGGATTTAGCCCTCCAGTCTATCCCCCCTGAAGCCTCCGGACACGTCTATTCCGGTCTTCGGGCTTGCCGGGGGCCCGGGCTTCGGCCAGACGCGGGCAGGCCGCATGGGCGGAAGGCCGGCCCCGAGGCTGTCCTTGGCCTCCGACCGGTCGGTGGAGGAAAGATGTCTTGACCCGACAGGACAGGCCGCCTGGGTCCTGGCGTGGAGGGTTCGGCGGAAAAAAATCCCCGGAGGGAGGGGTCGGGCGGGAGGGGAGGCACGATCTCCACCCCTCCGGACCTCAATTCCTGGAGATCCGGGGGGCCAAGGGGCCGCGCCCCGTTTGGAGCGCGGCCCACCCCCTTCTGGCTCGAAGCTCCTCCTAAGGCAGCGTGTAGTGCACGGCGCCGCCGGTCACGGTGTCGATCCGGATGGAGACGGGCGGTTCGAAGGCCGCGGCCCCGCCTTTGGCGACGTGCTCGTCCTGGTCCACTCCGTCACCGCTCACTCCGAGGCCTCCCACGAGATGGCCGTTCTTGTAGAGCGGCAGGCCCCCGGGAAACTGGATGATCCCGTGATCCCGGTTGCTGTTCCCGATCATCCAGAGGGCTCCGCCCGGCTGGGAAAGCTCCCCGATGGATCGCGTGGTGAGCGCGTTCTGATCGCTGCTGAAGGCCATCGCGGTGAAGGCCTTCGCCTTGGCGATGTCGATGCTCCCGAACCAGGCGTCGGACTGCGACCGCGCGCCGATCACCTCCCCATCCCGGTCCACGATCCGGATGTGCATCCGCGTCTTCTGGGCGGCTCCCCCGCTGACCCGGAGCGCGGAGGTCTCGGCGTTGGCCGCCGCCTCCGCCTGTCCCAGGATCTGATCGATCTCGGCTTGGGTCAGCCCGGGAGCCCCCCGGGTGGACATCGCCTTCCATCCCCCCACCGCGACCAGGATCGCCCCGAGCAGGCCGACCGACAGCACCGATTTCGCTGGCGTCAGACGCATGAGTGCCTCCCCTTCGAATAAGGAACATGCAAGGGCGGACGTCCCTTGCCCATAATCATCCGCATATGCAGTGCTTCATGGAAATCATCGCCGGCCTCCCGGGATCATTTCGAAAAATGAATCGCGGTGCGTCGAAGTTCCCGAGGGCCAGCCGGCGCCCCCGGGAGAGGGCGGGGAGGGAATCCCAGAGGCGGAGGGGCGCTCGGAGAAGGGCAGGAAGATCCGGGAGGGGCCGCCGGTCGGCGGGGCGCGCCAGGCCGGGTTCACCTGCCCGGGTTCACCTTCCGCCCAAAATCCGCGCGGCCTCGTGCGCGGAGGGGCCGGAGGGATCGAGCCGCACGGCCTCGTCGCATTCCGCCGCCGCCTCGGGGCGCCGGCCCAATTCGAGGAGCGCCCGGGCGCGGGCCAGCCGGATCCGGGGGGATTTCGGTTGATGCTCCTCGCCCTCCCGGGCGACCCGCTCCGCCTCCTCCTTCGCCCCCATCCCGATCAGGGTCTCCACGTAGGGGAGGACCGCCGTCTCCAGCCCGGGCGCGGCGTCCAGGATCTTCCGGTACTCGACGCCCAGCTCGGCCGGGGGGGCGCCCGCCTTGCGCAGCATCCCGATCCGCCGGAATCGGGCCGCGGGGTACCAGAGCGTGCCGGCCGGGACGGCCTCGATGAGCTGGGAGAACCGGACCGGGTCTCCGCGGCGGAGCGCGTCGTCGGCGGCCAGGACGCAGCCCTGCGTCTCGCCTTCCAGGAGGAGCCGCGCCTGCCGCTCCTCGGGGAAGCGCTCCAGCGCCCGTTCCAGGAGGCGGACCCGGTCGATCGGGTCCTTCCGATCGAGGATCGCCTTGGCGCCCTCCCGGAGGAGCGCGCGCGCCTCGCCCCAGTCG
>Ga0222749_10001711_pt1 | contig 10887 bp, 10 predicted proteins | sample IncBWH2Mmetat_FD_197234 | JGI IMG/M metagenome (GOLD analysis project Ga0222749, IMG submission 197234) | Metatranscriptome of lab incubated forest soil microbial communities from Barre Woods Harvard Forest LTER site, Petersham... | ecosystem: Environmental > Terrestrial > Soil > Temperate...
GAACACGTTCTGGAACTGCGCCTTGTAGGCCGAGACGTCGTTGATCCGTGCGATCACGTCGGCTCGGATCTCGTCCTTCTCCTTGTCCTTCGCCCCCATGTTGGCCAGCTTCCAGGCCGCGAGCGCCTGACCCTCGAGCGACTTCGCCCGGCCGTCCCAGTAGTACTCGGAGTGGTAGCCGATGTTCCAGAGGGTGGGCGTGTGGCGCGCGAGCGGCTTCCCGTCCACGGCACTGGTGTTCTTGACCATCCCGTCGGCCAGCCCCTTCTCGTTGAGGTGGCACGAGTAGCACGAGCGCGACCCGTCCCCCGAGAGCCGCTTGTCGAACCACAGGATCCAGCCGAGCGTCGCCTTGTCCTGGGTGATGGCGTTGTCGGGGGGAACCTTCATCGGCTCGTACTTCTCCAGCGGCGAATAGTTCTTCGGATCCGCCGGAAGCGTCAGCTTCTGCTCCTGGGCCCCCGCGCAGGCCGCCAGAACGATGCCAGCGAACAGCACCGGGATCGAAACCGCGATCACGAATCGATGATGCATCTTGAAGTCCTCCGCTCTTCTCTACGCTGGATAGGCCGCGATTATAGGGAAATCTCCGCGCTTCCGTCCAGAACGGAGAACTCCCTATTTCCGGACGAAGTAGTACCACATCCCCGAGAGGAGGGCCGCGTCCGCCGCCGCGTGGCTCACGAGCGCGGGCCAGAGGGAGCGGCACCGCCCCGTGACAAACGCCCAGCCTCCGCCGGCCCAGGCCGGCCGGGACCGCGAGGAGCCATCCCTTCCCCCCGAGCGCCGGGGCCATCCCCACCGCGTGGAGCAGATAGAAAAAAAGGGCGTTTCCCGCCATCGCGACGGATCGTCGCGCCCCCGGGTCGGTCACTGCGCCGCGCCAGAAAACCTCTTCGAGCGGGCAGTGGACGAGCATCGTGTAGGCCGCGAAGAGGGCGAACGCGACCTCGGAATCGTTCCAGGGGAAGACCGCCCGCATTCCGAGGATCGACGCCGGACTGATTGAAGAGGAGAGGGAGGCCCAGACCCGCCAGGACGGCGGCCGTCGTCCCCGCCGCCCATCTCCCCGTGCCTCCGCCCCAGGAAAGGAGCGGCCGGATCCGGCGACGCGCGCGGAAGATCGCGATCGCACAGAGCGCGTGGTAGGCGCCGAGGGCCAGATGGGGACGCCCCGTCCCCCAGAGGATCCCGGCGACGAGGACCGGGGCCGCCGCCGCCAGGAGCCAGTTCACGGCCTCAAGCGGCCCGGGGCGTCCGCGCGGGGAACGCCGGCCGTCCGGGAGGGATGTCCGGGGATGCCCCGTATTCTCCCCTCCGGCGGGCGGGGATTCGACCTTTACTTCGAGGCTCTCCGCGCGTCAGAGGGGAATGCAGTTGGACGGCGCCGGGATGGCACGCTCATCCACCCGCCCGGCGCCGTATTTTTTTCCGCGGGAGGCCGCTTAGGCGCATTTCTCCTTCTTCGGGGCACCGGGCCCCAGGCGAATCATGACCTGCCACTCCCGTCCCGAAGCGGGGTAGACGAGAAGGCTCTGGATCGCCGAGCCGTCGGTCCTCTGCCGGATCTGGTCGAGGAGGTCCGACTCGCGAGGGGCGTTCATCATCATGATCGAGGGGGATTCCGGCGACCGCGCGCCGAAGATGTGGCGGAACGCCCGGCAGATGTCCATCGGCGTGATGGCCCCTGCCGCCGCCCCCCCCTCGAGCACCGGGAGCGCCGGTCGCCCGGTCTCCGAGAAGAGCTGGGCCGCGCGATCCAGCGGATCATCGGGCGTGAGGAAGGCGACCACCCCGGGAAGGAGGTCGGCGAGCGATCGCCGGCACAGGAGGCCCGACCCGCTCCCCTCGAGCTGTTCGTAGAGCTCGACCCGGGTGACGATCCCCGCCACCTGCCCGGAACGCAGGACTCCCAGCCGGGGAAGCCCCTTCGAGTTCATGCACCGCAGGGCCTCCATGAGCGGGGTTTCCGAGGGCACAAGGACCATTCCGGGAGACATCCATTCCCGAACCCGCATGGCATTTCTCCTTCAATTGGGGGAGGGCCTCCGGGCGCCCCTGGCGGGACCGCCCGGAGGGGGGCGGCCTCAAGTCTCACGATGCATCTCCGCGGCAAGGCCGGAGCCCCGACTCCTTCTTTCGTCGTCCCCGCTCCTCACGCCCGGCTCAGGCGGCATCTCGCGCCTGGCGTTCGATCAGTTCATCCGCGATCAGGCTCGCGGCCACCAGCTCGATCTTCTTCTCCCAGACCTCGGTCAGGCCCCCGGCCGGGGTCTCCCATTCGAGCCAGGCCTGCTCGCGCGCCAGCCGCCCGAGGGCCTCCTCGATCAGGTGCTTCGCGAGTGCGGGCTCGACCAGGAGGGACTGCCCGGCCGCCAGCTCGATCCCCGCCCCGGAGAAGACATATTCCAGGTAGGGGCCGAAGACCGGCACCGGCTGGCCGTCCTGGAGAAGCACGGCCTCGCCCCCGGACAGGACCTCCAGCGAGAACCCGGGGGAGATGTCCCGACGGGGTTCCAGCCCCACGGACTTCGCGAGGTACGTGAGGCGGAGCCCTCCCAGGATCGCCCGCACGAGCTCGGCGTCCTCGCCCATCTTGCGGGCCAGGTCGAGCTGGATCCTGGCCTCCTCGATCTGGCGGGCGATCAAAGCGAGTTGCTCCTCATGCTCCACGTCGGCCTCCTCGTTCATGACCCCTGCCGGAGCAACCGACGTGCCAGCGCGGAGCGAGGCGTGAAATCATGCAGGGATTTGAAGGTGCTGCGTATTCTTACGGTGAGCGAAGGGTACTCCCGCGTGCCCCGCGGAGGCATTCCCGACCGCGGTGTAGGAACCCGCGGGGACTCCTACTGCTGCTGTTGCTGCCCCTCCTGGGCGGCCGCGATCTGGATCTTCGGGAGCGCCTGCGGGGACGGTCGGAGGCCGGTCTCCATCCCGATCCCGGCCGCCTCGGGCCCCAGCTTGGCGAAGACCCGCTCCATCCACTGTCGCGGCAATTCGTTCACCGACTGGCGGAGCCGTTCCTGCCACCAGCTCGAGATCTCCATGAGGTCGGTCTTCTCGAACCGGTGCTCGATCAGGTGGTAGGAGCCCCGGGTGTACAAGACGAGGTCGATCGGATAGTCCACATCGGCCGCGCTGATCCGCGTGGAGTCGAACGCCAGGAAGCCGACCTTGAGTGCAAACCGCATCGAGTCCTCCGGTTTGAGCGTCCGGTCCAGGACCGGCTTGCCGTACCCCGAGGCCCCGATGATGCTGTAGGCCGTCCCCTCCCCGATCTCGACCCAGTTTCCCTGGGGATAGACCAGGTAGAGGCGGTGCTCCGGGTCATTCTCGCACTGTCCCCCGATGAGGGCGTGGATGTTGAACTGGAGCCCGCTGCGCTCCAGCGCCATCCGGTCCTCCTCTGCCACCCTCCTCACCTGGGCCGCGAAGAGATTGACCACCTTGAACAGGCGGTCGAGCGTGGGATCCCCGCGGGAGAACGCCTCCTCAAAATAGGTCACCGCCTTGTCCCGCACCGACCGGAGTCCGGAGGTCATGATGAGGACGCTCCGGCGCTCCTGCTGGAACGTCGCCACCTTGCGGGCGACGATCACCTCGTTCCCGGAGGTCACCCGCGTGTCCGCGAGCGCCACCAGCCCTTCCTTCACTCGGATGCCCAGGCAAAAGGTCACGTGGTTCTCCTGGTTATGCCGCCCCGGCGGCCGGCTGGACGAAGAAGACGGCCGCAATGTCGTCGTCCGCGAGGTTCAGCTTGAACTGGAGCCCGTCGAGGAACTGGTGGAGCCCCTCTGACAGGAGCTCCTCGGCCTGGACGTAGGCGAGCTCGGACCGGAGCTGCCCCAGACGCTGCTCGGCCGGGTTCCGAAAGGTTCCGCGGGGGGTGCCGCTGATCGCGTGAAGCGACTCCTCCGCCCCCGCCAGGCAGAAGTGAACCGAGCGGGGGAACTCGGGGTCCAGAAGGAGGAATTCGACGATCCGGAGACGCGAGAGGCGTCCGTGCCGCTTCCGGTACAGCTCCAGGGCATGGGCGGACTGGAGGACCGCGGACCATTCCGTCTCCTCCATCGCGCTCCCCGCCGGGACGGACGGGAGGTGGTGTTTCAGGTCCAGGATCCGGGACGTCTTGTCCCCCCGCTCGATCAGCCGCCCCAGCTGGCAGAAGTGATATCCCTCGCCGTGCAGGAGCGTATCGTCCGTCAGCCCCTCGAAGAGACGCCCGGCCATCTTGATCTCGCTGAAGAAGTCGTGCGGCGCCTCGCGGGCCTCGAGGGCCGCCCCCTCGCCCGACACGTGGAGGTAGGTCGCGTTGAGATGTTCCCACATGTCGGAGGAGATGACGTCCCGGATGGAGCGCGCATTCTCCCGGGCGGCGCGCAGGCACGAGAGGATCGAGTTCGGATTCTCCGAATCGAAGGCCATGAATTCGATCACGCTGTCGCGGGTCGTCACCTCGAAGTGCTCGAGGAACCGCAGGAGGTCGCCCGTCGCGGCCACCAGGGGCTTCCAGGGTTGGGGGGTTCCCGGCGACAGATCGAGCATCAGGTGGAGATTCACGTCGATGAGGCGCGCCATGTTCTCGGCGCGTTCGATGTACCTCCCGATCCAGTAGATCGAGTTGGCGGCGCGGCTGAGCATGGCTTCAGGCCCCGACCGCGGCGGGGGTCGCGGCAAGCGCCTTCTCGACGGCCTCCACCGGCGGAAGGACCCAGGTGTCCTTGCTCCCCCCGCCCTGAGACGAGTTCACCACGAGCGACCCCTTCTTGAGCGCCACTCTCGTGAGACCTCCCGGCAGGACGTAGATGTCCCGGCCGTAGAGGATGTAGGGCCGGAGGTCCACGTGACGCCCCTCGAGTCGGCCATCCACCAGCGTGGGGACCCGGGACAGCCCGAGGGTCGGCTGGGCGATGTAGTTCCGGGGATTGGCCTGGATCAGGGTCTCGAAGGCGGACCTCTCCTCCCGTGTCGAGTGGGGTCCCACGAGCATTCCGTAGCCCCCCGACTCGTTCGCCGCCTTTACGACCAGCTCGGGCAGGTGGTCCAGGACATAGGCTCGATCCTTGCCCTCCCAGCAGAGGTAGGTGGGCACATTGGGCAGGATGGCCTCCTCGCCCAGGTAGTAGCGGATCATCCGCGGCACATACGCATAGACGACCTTGTCGTCGGCCACCCCCGTCCCCGGGGCGTTGATGAGCGAAACGTTCCCGGCCCGGTAGGCCCGCATGAGCCCCGGCACCCCGAGCATCGAGTCCTTGCGGAAGACCTCGGGATCCAGGAAGTCGTCGTCCACCCGTCGGTAGATCACGTCCACCGGCTCCCATCCCCGCGTTGTCTTCATGACGACCCGATCGTTCTGGACGGCCAGATCCCTCCCCTCGACCAGCTCCACCCCCATCTGCCGGGCCAGGAAGGCGTGCTCGAAGTAGGCGGAGTTGTGCACCCCCGGGGTCAGGACCGCGACCCGGGACGACCGGGCCGTCCTGGGCGCCACGAACTGCAGCACCTCCAACAGTCGACTCGGGTAGTCGTCCACGGGAAGGACCTGGGACGCCTGGAACATCTGCGGAAAGGTCCGCTTCATCACCTGCCGGTTCTCCAGGACGTACGAGACGCCCGAAGGACACCGGAGATTGTCCTCCAGCACGTAGATTTGCCCGTCCCGGTCGCGGACGAGATCCGTGCCCGTGATGTGGCACCAGACTCCGCCCGGAGGCTTGAGCCCCATGCACTGGGGACGGAACGACTTCGCACTGAGGATCACCTCCACGGGGATGATCCGGTCCTTGAGGATCTTCTGCTCGTGGTAGATGTCGTCGAGGAACAGGTTCAGGGCCTGGATGCGCTGGCGGAGTCCCAGTTCGATCCGGCTCCATTCGCTCGTACTGACGAGCCGCGGAAGGATGTCGAACGGCCAGATCTTCTCCGAGCCGGACCGGTGGCCGTAGACCGCAAAGGTGATCCCCATCATGAGGAATGCCCTTTCGGCCGACTGCTGGCGGCGGAGAAGCTCCCCCTCCGGGAGCGACTCCATCATCTTAACCAGGAGGCGCGCCTCAGGTCGGGGCGCTCCGGGACCCTCCATCCATTCGTCAAAGAAGCCTAGGGAATCATAGTCTTGGAATTTCATCCGGTCCCCTCCGAGCAAGGAATGTGCCATGGCAGAGACGAGGGGAAGGAGGCCTTAGAATGGATAGTACGCTATCTTATCCCCCACTCCCCGGTAGGAAATCTTGGGTGAAACGACCGGTCGGTGCCTCAAACGGGGTTGGATCTCCCACCCCCGTCGCCCCTCCCGGAACGGGTTTCGCCCCGCGCGGGGGAAGGAACGGGAACCCCGAGCCGGGACCGGCCCTCATCCTGGGGCGCCTCTCCCCCCGGGGGGTCTTTCCCGGACCGGTCACCGGTCCTTGGCAGCCTCTTCCTTCCCGCCCCCACTCGGTCCGCGCTATCCCGCCGCCGGGATCGGCCCCGGATCTCACCCGCCTGGATCCCGAACCTCCCCCCCGGGGCAAGGAAAGGACGGCGGGGGAGACGGGAATCGCCCAGGCGTGCGGAACGAACCTCATCTGGAACTCTCCTTCATGGATGGGGTCTCAATTTTTCCCGCTCCAACGGCCCGCTCTTCATGCCTCGGGCGGATCGCGTTCACGCATGGAGGCACCTCCTCACTCCCTCTGCGGCGTCCCGCCGCTCGACATCCGAGGGCCGTGTCCGACGCTCGGGTCCATCCTCCCGCACTCGATCCTGGAAACATCCGGGTCTTCACCGGCGTCCCAAGAGCGCCCCGCCGGACCGGGGTCAGGGTCGGTCGTGCCCATCATTCGCGACCGCCGGATCTCCGGGTTCGCGGGAAGCTCCTCCGGGTACCGGGCCGGAGAACCGGAGCCCGGGAGAGCAAGGTTCATGCCAGGAAAGGACCGGACACGCCGGGCAGCGCGGGAATGCGGAAGTCTCCGTAGTCCTACGGAGGGCAACGGACCCGCGCCGCGGACGAAAAGCCACCGGCCCGTGGCTTGCACCCGCCGGTTCGACCGGCCCGTAGGACTCCCGCGCTACCCCGCGGCCCCGAAGCCGTGCGAGAGCGCGTAGCGGACGAGACCGGCGTTGGTGGGGATCCGAAGCTTTCTCTTGAGCTTCGCGCGGTGCGATTCCACGGTCCGGGCGCTCACGGACAGCTGAAGGGCGATCTCCTTGCTCGTCATCCCGTCGACCAGGCAGGAGAGGACCTGGCGCTCCCGCGTCGAGAGGGCCGGCTGGCCCAGCCGGGGCCGGACCGGAACGGCGGGCGGGATTTCACCCAGGAGATGACGGGCGCTTCCCGACGTGAAGAAGGAATCCCCGGAATGGACGCTCTCGATCGCCTGGAGGAGGTCCCCCGGCCCCGAGTCCTTCAGGAGGTAGCCGCGGGCGCCCGCTCGAAGCGCCTCCATCAGGTATCCGCGATCCTCGTGCATGCTGAGGATCAGCACCTTCACCTGCGGAGCCAGGTAGAGGAGCTGCCGTGCGATCTCGATCCCGCTGAGCCCGGGCATCGTGACATCGGCGATGAGGACGTGGGGAGAGAGCTCCCGGGTCCTTTCGATCGCCTCCAGGCCGTCCGCGGCTTCGCCGACGACCTCGACCGAAGGCTGCGATCCCAGATACGCGCGAAGGCCCCCGCGGACGACCGGGTGGTCGTCCGCAATCAGCACGCGGATGGCGGTCCGCCCTTCGTTCCCGGTCATGGTGATTTCTCCCCCCACGGAAGCTCGAACAGGACCTTCGTGCCGCGCCCCGGGGCCGACTGGAGCGTGAGGCGGCCCCCCAGAATCCGAGCGCGCTCCCTCAGATTCGACAGTCCGAGGCTCGCCTCATGAAGCCCGCCCCGCCCGAGGCCTGCGGGGTCGAACCCCTTCCCGTTGTCGCTCACGCCCACCCCGATCCAGGAGCCCCTCTTCCAGAGCCTCAGCCGGACGTCCCCGGCGCCGGCATGTTTCTCGACATTGGCGAGCGCCTCCTGGACGACCCGGTAGAGATTCGAGGCCACCTCCCGGGGAACCTCCGCGGGGAATCGCCGGTTCGACAGCCGGACCCCCGCGCCGGTGCGCTCCCGGAACTCCTCGCCCAGCCTCCGGACCCCGGCGACGAGGCCGAGATCATGGACGACCCCGGGGCCCAGGTCCCGCGAGATCCGGCGTAGATCTCGCATGGCGTGCCGCAGGAGCGATCGGGCCTCGACGGCCGGGTCGCCCTCCAGGAGTTCCAGCCGGAACGCGACCGAGGAAAGGATCTGGTTGACCCCGTCATGGAGGTCCCGCGCCACGCGCGCGCGCTCCGATTCCTTGGCCTCGAGCGCCGCCCTCGAAATCCGGAGCGCCCGCTCCGCAAGATTCCTCTGGAGGATGGACCCGAGCTGGGCCGCGACGGTGGTCACGAGCTTCACCAAGCGCGCATCCTCGTCCCGCGATTCGAGGACGAAAAAACCGAGCACCGCGATGACCTCGACGCCGGCCATGACCGGGACGGCGAATCCGGCCCGGAGCCCGGCCCGTGCGGCGACCGCGGCCCGGGGGAAATTGGAGTCGAACCGGACGTCGCGGATCCACGCGGGCCTCTTGAGACGCCAGACGCGCCCCGGAAGCCCTTCCCCGGGACCAAACCGGTACCGGAGGCTGGCCTCGGCGAAGGCCCTCAGGTTTCGAGAAGGGCGATGGGCGACCGGCCCCGCTTCGAGGCAGCGGCCGTCCGCGCTCGGGAGCCACGCCTCGCCAAAGGCCCACCCCGTCACCCGGCAGACCCTCCTCAGCACGATCGCGAGCGCGGGGGCCAAACCGCTCGTTTGCCGGAGGGCCAGGATCACCGATTGAAGGAGCCGAAGTTCGTTTTTCGTCCGCCCCTCCACGAGTCCAGTCGATCGTTTCACGGGGGCTCCCCGGGGGGCTGGGCGGCCCGGGACGTCCGCCGTCCCCCGGACGGAGGCCCGCCGGGGGCTCACGTCGATCTCCCGGCTCGTGTCATGTGGCGGCTCCTGGCCCGCGGAAACGGAAGACCGGCCCCCGCCCCCTTGAGGCCGATTGGGGTTCGCGCCGGCGCCGGGCCCTGCGGGAATGAAGCAACCACCATGCCATCCCCCCCGACCCGCGACGAGGGAGGAGGGATTGAGCGAGGCCTGACGCCACGGTAGATTTACGCGATCCAACCTTCCTGCCGGTAGGGCCCGGCTCCCGGTCGGAACCCGCCCTGCGCTACTTATCCCGGGGCCGCGGAACCTCCTTTGAAAAGCCCGCCCGACCTGCTTAGAATCAGGGGATGGCCGAGCTTCAGGTCTTCGAAGGCGCCATGCGGATCGCGAAGGTCGAATACCCGCGGCTCGATCTTGAGGACTACCGCGACCGGCTCGATGAGTTCGCGCGGCAGGCCCGGGAGAAGGTGGTCGGGAAAGGCCGGCGCGCCATCGGCCAGCTCAACACTTTTTTCTTCGACGAGCTCGGATTCCACGGCAACTCGGAGGACTACTACGACCCGCGCAACAGCTACCTGAACGACGTGATCGACCGCCGCACGGGCATCCCCATCACGCTCTCCGCCGTGTACTGCGAGATCGCCCGCCGCGTGGGCCTTCCCGCGTTCGGCGTGGGGTTCCCGGGCCATTTCCTGGTGAAGTGCCTGGTCGGCCGTTCCGAGGTCCTGCTGGACTGCTTCGGCGCGAAGGTCCTCACCCGCGACGATTGCCACGAGCTCCTGGACTCGATGCAGGCGGAACCCCTGCCGCTCTCCGACGAGATGTTCGCCGTCGCCTCGCCGCGCGACATCCTCTCCCGCATGCTCAACAATCTCCGCCGCATCCACGCCGGCCGGCACGAATTCCCCCGGGCGATCCGGTGGGTCGAGATGGACATGGAGCTCCGGCCGGGGGAACCGCACCCGTATCGCGAGCGCGGCATGCTCTACGTGCAGACCGAGGAGTTCGGGAAGGCCGTGTCGGACCTCGAACGGTATGCCCGGCTGCTCCCGGCCGCCCCCGACCTCCCCCAGGTCCGGGAACAGCTGAAGCTCCTGGGGAAGCTTCTCTCACACCTGAACTGACCGCCATGGAGATCGATCCGGCGACGCTCGGCGCCCGCGACCTGTACCGCCTGATGATCTCGTGCATCATTCCGCGCCCGATCGCGTTCGTCACCACGCTCTCCCGGGAGGGCGTGACCAACCTCGCCCCCTTCAGCTTCTTCAGCGGCGTCACGAGCCACCCGCCCATCGTCTCGATCGCCGTCGGCCGGAAGCGAGACGGCTCGAAGAAGGACACGTGGAGGAACATCGAGGAGACCGGCGAGTTCGTCATCAACGTCGTCGTGCCGGAGCTGATGGACGCGGTCGTCACGGGGGCGATGGAGCTCCCGCACAATGTGAGCGAGCTCGAGCGGTCCGGGGAGCCGACCTTCCCCTCGGTGAAGGTGAAGCCGCCCCGACTCGCGAACTCGCCCGTGAACCTCGAATGCTCCCTTTTCCGGATCGTCGAGGTCGCGGAAACGGCGCTCGTCCTGGGGCAGGTCGTGAGGGTCCACCTGAAGGACGGGGTCGCCGCGGCCGGGCGCGTCGACCCGCGGACGCTCACGTTCGTGGGACGGATGGGAGAGGACCTCTACTGCCGGGTGAGCGATCTTTTCGAGCGGAAGCGCGAGTGAGCCGCCTCTCCCGCTCCGGCGCCGAGGCCAGGAGGCGGGGGCACGGGGTCGGAGGGACCCCTCACTTCCCGCCGGTCGTCGTCTTGAGGATCGTGCCCGTGTCGCCGACCGCGTAGACGAGACCCGGGGTGACCGGGCTCGCCCAGACCGCCCGGAGCTGCCACTTGGTGTGAACATAGGCCCGGGTCCACGTCGTGGCGCCGTCCGGCGTGGTGAAGACCCC
>Ga0222749_10001715_pt1 | contig 10865 bp, 8 predicted proteins | sample IncBWH2Mmetat_FD_197234 | JGI IMG/M metagenome (GOLD analysis project Ga0222749, IMG submission 197234) | Metatranscriptome of lab incubated forest soil microbial communities from Barre Woods Harvard Forest LTER site, Petersham... | ecosystem: Environmental > Terrestrial > Soil > Temperate...
CAGAAAAAACGCGTGCCGGCAACGCTGCGGTCCACGGAAGATGTATCAAAGCTGGGAGTATGAAAAATGCTGATCACATCACCTTTTGTGGGGCTCTGAAAATTCTGATAGCGCGAAGCCAGAAGATTAAAAGAATAGCCGTCGTAGTTCTTGGTCAGAAACGCTACAGAGTTAACTTCGGAGTTGATGGCTTGATAATAAGTATCGGCAAAGCTGACCCGGAACTTGAAGCTGCTCAAATATTCCGCCGAGACGACTCCGCGCACATCATGGGGGAATATAGCGTTGCCGTTAATGTGGATCTCCTGCCCGCTTAGATCTCCAAAGGGAGCCGTCTGCCTGCGGTCCACGACGCTGAAAAAACTTGCATTCAGGTAGCTCTTATCCGTAGGAGTAGCGCGAAACACGCCGCGCTGCGCCCATCCTCTCGAGGACCAGTATTCAGCACCAACGGTGGCATCCATGCTGCGATTGATGGCCCAGTAAAAAGAGTCGCCCAGAATCGTGCCTTTTCGGTTGGAAGTGCCAAACATCGGCGTAAGAAATCCGCTCTGCCGTGGCAGTTTTTCTACCGGATGCCGGGCAAAGGGAAAATAAAAGACCGGCACGCTCTTAATCTTAAAGACGCTGTTGTAGATTTTTGCGGTTTCTCCTACATCCACCACAATTCGTATTGCGGAAAAAGTCCACTTGGGATTGGGCAGCTCGCAGGAAGTGACCGTGCCGTTATGAATGACGTAACGCTCCGGTCCGACTTTTTCCACAATTTTTCCCGTGAAAGCGAAGGGGTTGGATGTGATCAGAGTCATATTTTTCCCCTTCATGCGGATGCCGGTGGTACCGGCGGCGTCGTACAGCTTTCCGGTTTCAGTGCGGACGTTGTATTCGGCAACCGTTCCCACGATATGTTCGCTATAGAGACCTCCATCCAGAGTCACATTGCCGGTCGCGACCGCATCTCCGGTGGCGTCGTTATACGTGATCTGGTCGGCGTGCAATATCAGGTCTTTATAGTCAATCTCGGCGTTCCCGCGCAGGGTCCACACGTCTCCATGTTTTTCCTGGCTCACGGCACGGATGGTGGCTTCTTCCCCTTGTCCCTTGGAATACGACGCGGGTTGCGAGGGGCCATCGGCAGATAAGGGCGGCAAATCCTGTGCCTGGACTCGTAACCCATTAGTTAATAGTAGAAATGCAAAAACAAGCTGACAGGAGACGGCGGCAATGGTAAACCAACGATAGCGGCAACTCATGAGGAACCATCGAAATTAGCACGCTCCGGCGGCATTGGTAAAGTTTATTGTCGGTAGTGCAATGAGGGTTACTAAGGGGTTGAAGGTTTTCGCCTGCTGCGGACTTGAGCGGAGTCCTGGGCGGGGTTGAATAATTCAAGCCGGCGTTATGCGCCCAACAGCGCGTAGCAGACGGATTTTGCCGTTTATTTGGAAGTGAGCTCTCGCGCGGTTCTTCCACAACCTGATGGCTTGTCCCGTCTGTCCGGGTATTTGCCGATGTGGAGGCAACGATGCTGCTGAACCATCTACGGTAAGCGAGCACGTTGCTGTTGTCATTGACCCAGAACATTACGATTTCAGCGAAGAAAGCTTCGCAGCGGGTGAGCGGATGGCGAGCGCTGGGGTGCGCGAGCCAGACGCGAGGGCGCAGCAGCGAAGCGTTGCGGAGCCCTTAGATAACGAACCTGATGTCGCCACCGCGCTCGAAGCGGCGGCGCGTTCCGAACGCCTGGCGCAACTGAGGCCGGCGCGAAGGACCATTGTTCTGGTGGAACCCAACACCGCCGAACGCCCGCTTGAACCGGGTGAATGGCGGCGGGAGGTTTCATCGCGCGTGAACCGCTACCGCGCGCGCAGGCGTCCGCGAGTGGAGAGGCCACGTTCGTTGGGCCTGAACTTCGAACCCGCACCTCCTTCCTCTTCAGCTCCAGCGATTCCCATCAGGAAAGAAATTGCAACGCCACTACCATCGCCGTTTGTGGATCCAGAGCTTTCTCTACAACCGGGTGAGCCCGAAGCGAGCGCGGTTGAGCGCGAACAGAGTGCGATGGCGCAACAGCAAAGCGTTGCGAATCCCAGCATTGCGGAGCCCTTAGCCGAACCAGGTAGGCAGATGGCGAGCGCCGTCGTGCCTGCAAATGAGACAAATGCGAGCGCGGAAGAGTTAACCGCCATGCAGATTGAGCTCTATGGTGTCGAGCGCTATTGGCCTAACGTTGCGCCGCGCAACCAAAAGCCCTTCTGGAAGCACGACCCTGAAGTTGCGCAGTTCCAACCTGTTTCACTCCAGGCCATTCAGTTCGACCAGGCCCAAGAAGACTTGGAAGCACAAGATGATCTGGCTGTAGCAAAGGATGTGATTATTATTAAAGACGATCCAGTTCCAGTAGAAACGCCTGTAATTTTTTCCGAGCAGTTCGATGGCAGCATAATTTCTGACTTGACTGAGGCAGTTTTCGCGGCCGAGCAGCCGGTCAACGAAGACGAGTTCATTGAAGCTCCGGTCACCCTGACTCCGGTTGCGGTGAGCCCGATTCAGACAAACATTGAACCGGATGAAGAATTGGCTGACCCGGTCATGCTGTCACCCCATGTCTTTGAAGAGGAAGAGATCAACCTGGCCGAGCTAGCCGCCCAGGCAGAGGTTTTTGTGGAACCGGCCCCGCCGATTGCCCTTGTAGAACTGTCTGCAGCGCCGGAAAGCACACAACCGCCACCGGGAATGCAGGCACTGTTGCTGGTGGCGCCGATTTACTTGCGGGCAACGATGGAGGCCGTTGATTTCTGCGTCTCTGGGACTGGGTTTTTGCTATTCGGCTTCATCTTGTTGTGGGCAGGCGTCTTGCCGGAGGGCAAGGCGTTCACCATCATGTCGGCCATTTTGCCGGGCTTTTTCTGGGCGCTCTACCAGTATCTATTTCTGGTAAATACCGGAAGCACGCCCGGAATGCGGCTTGCCGGCCTTCGACTTACCAGCTTTGAAGGCGATGCCGTTTCTCCCTCCCGCCGCCGTGCACGAGCTTTGAGTATAGGGCTCTCAACCTTCGCGCTGGGATTGGGATTCCTCTGGGTCTTGCTGGATGAAGACCACCTTTGCTGGCACGACCGCGCCAGCAAAACATTCGTAACGCGCGAGCGCCCTGAATATGTGGGCAATGAGTCGGTTTAAATCTGCTGTCAGCCTGAGTCTGTCAGAAGATATGGGCGCGATCCACGGTGAGCCGGGTTTCCCTTGGAGCTTGCAGCTTGGAACTTGGAGCTGGTCTTAGCTAGTGCTACTTGTTCTTCCAGATGGGCTTGCGTTTTTCCAGGACGGCGCGCAGACCCTCTTGTACGTCTTCCAGATCCATAAGCTGATTGAGGTAGATGTCCTGGGATTTCTTCATGGCCTCATTCCAGGGCAGGCCAAGCGAAGTGGAGATCACGGTCTTGGTCATCTCCAGCACCGGTCCACTGAATTCATTGATGCGCGTGAGGATCTGCTCAACCGCGGCCCGCAGTCCTGTTTCTGGAACCAGCTTGTTCACGAATCCCAGGCGAAGAGCGTCGTCGGCGCTGAGAGCTTCCCCGGTAAGAATCAACTCGTAGGTCTTCTTAGGGCCGATTAATTGCGGCAGCATAATTGCGGCAAAAGGCGGAAAGACGCCCATCTTGACCTCGGGCTGTGCGAACTTGGCGTTGGGCGTGGCAATCACCATGTCGCCGAAGGCAACCAGTTCGGAACCTGCGCCAATGGCAGCTCCATTCACGACCACGATCAACGGCTTGGAGATGTCACGAAAGGCCTGAAAGATACGGTTGAAGGCATCCAGGGTCTGGAAGACGCGGTCGGCCTTGGAGTCTTCCAGCGATATTCCCGCACAAAAGGCCTTCTGCGAAGAATCCAGGACAATGCACTTGATGTCATTGCGTCCATTCAAGCTCTCCACAGCTTCGGCCACTTCAACCATCAACTGCACGGTCAGCACGTTGTAGGGCGGATGATTCAGGGTGATGTGGGCCACAAAGGTGGACGTATCGAAGAGAATATATTTGTTTACCTTCGCAGGTGTTTGCGCTGCCGTGCCAACCACTACCATGAACGACCTCCACAAAAAACGAGCTCCAAAAAGTACGGGCCCAAAAGCCCGAAAACAGAGCTATGTCGCGTGATTATGCGACGAAATTGGCTTTTAAACAAGCCCGAACGCCTCCTGCGGAGTTACTACCATTATTCGAACAGGCTGAATCTTCCGTATTAATTGACTTGCTGGCTGCTCATTACGACTGCTCATTTACAATATTGAAACCATGAAAATCTCCCTCGGTGCCGATCATGCCGGCTTCGAATTGAAGGAAAAGATCAAGAAGCTGCTTCTTCAAGAGGGCCTGCAGGTGAACGATCAGGGCACGCTCTCGAGCGAATCAGTGGATTATCCTGATTTCGCCCGCAAGGTGGGGGAGGAAGTGGCCAATCACAGTGCCGATCTTGGCATCCTGGTATGCGGCAGCGGAATCGGAATGTCCATAGCCGCCAACAAGGTTTTGGGCGTGCGTGCGGCAAATGTCAGCAGTGAATACGAGGCCCAATTAAGCCGCGAGCACAACGACGCCAATGTTCTCGCGCTGGGTGCGCGCGTCCTGAGCGATCAGATGGCCTTCCAGATCGTTCACAAATGGCTGGAGACCTCCTTTGCCGGCGGACGCCATCTACGACGTGTGGAAAAAATAAGCGAGATCGAACGGGAAGAGGCGAAAGCCTAGTTGAGATCTGAAGGCCTCGCCGGCCTTCATGCTGTAGCAGCTTGAAAACTCGAAACTGGAAACTCGAAACCTGAAACTGCAGTTAAAGCCAGCCTTTTTGCCGCGCAATGCGCGCAGCTTCAACTCGGTTGCTTGCGCCCAGCTTGCTGATGGCTTCGGAAAGATAATTGCGGACCGTTCCCTCGGACAAGCGGAATTTGGCTGCGATTTCGGTGCTCGAGATGCCTTCTCCTGCCAGCCGCAGAATCTGGCGCTCGCGGTCTGTCAGCGGATCGCTTTCACCCCAGGCTTCCGCCGCCAGCTCCGGCGCAATCGCCCGCATGCCGGCGTGCACACGCCGCACGGCGTTGGCCAACTGGGATGCCGGGGAATCCTTCAACAGATACCCGGCCGCACCTGAATCGAGTGCACGGCGCAAGTATCCGGCACGCGCAAACGTAGTCAGAATAATCACACGCACTGGCGATTGCTGGCGTTTCAGTTCGGCTGCCACTTCCAATCCGCTCATCTCGGGCATTTCGATATCCGTCAAAAGTAAATCCGGCTTGAGAGAGCGGACCATCTTCATGGCCTCCAGCCCATTGTGCGCCTGGCCCACGACCTCAATGTCGCCTTCGTTCTCCAGCAGCGCCGCCAGCGCACCCAGCACCATGGATTGGTCTTCAGCGATGATGACGCGAATCTTCATTGCACTCCATTCGGATTGATGGTTGTGCGGGGGAGGGTGATGGTCAGCGTGGTGCCGGGAGTATTCGTGCGCTGCAAGTTGCCGCCGAGGGTCTCCACCCGTTGGCGCATGCCTTTGATGCCTTCGCCTTCTACGCCGTTGCTGCCGCAACCATTGTCGGCAACTTCCAGGGTGCACACACCATTGCTCTGCAACAATCGCAGGTTGCACTCGGTGGCCTGGGAGTGGCGCAGGATATTGGTCACTGCCTCGCGAATCACCAGAGCCAGCACTCCCTCCTGGGCAGAGCTGAGCTGCAAACGGCCGGAAGCCGAGGCTTGCACCTTGATGCCGGCGGTTTCCAGCGTGGCACGTGCCTGGGCAATTTCCGCATCCAGGCCGGCGGCACGGTAGCCTTTCAGCGCGCTTCGTACTTCCGCCAGCGCCTCTCGCGAGATGCGCTCAACGTCGCGAATCTCCTGGATGGCTCGAGGCGGATCTTTGTCGGCAAGCCTCGAAGCCAGCTCTGATTTCAGGATGATGACGGAAAGCGTGTGGCCCAGGACGTCATGCAGGTCGCGCGCAATGCGTTCGCGTTCCGCGGTTTTGGCCAGGTGCTCGATTTCTTCATGCGCCAGCCGCAAGCGGGCGTTCGCCGCTATGCGTTTCGCCTGCTGAATATTCATGGCCCCGATCGCGGCGATCAGGAAAGAGGTGGAGACCCAGAGCTCCAGGGGTATGTGAAAGGCCCACATGACAACGCTGGCGCTGGCCTCCAGCAACAGCAGGACTGCAATGGCCAACTCGGTTTCCCCGCAAAACCCCGCGAACGCCGCCGCGTATACGAAGAATGCCGAAGCGCCCCAATTGCGTGGAGTGAGCACCATCGCGAGCACCGTGATGCCTGCAATGGCCCAAAGCCTACTCTTCCCCTCAAGCCAATAACCCAGGAAGTAGAGCGCCAGAAACACGCAAAGTTCTGCCAGCATCTCCAGCCGCCTGCCAACAGACGGCCGGTTTAAAAACGGCTCAAGCACGAAATAGAACAGCCAGACCAGCCAGACATAAGGCATCCAGCCGACCTCAGCTCTAATCTTTTCGGGAAGGAGTCTCATTGTTACCGCTTAGCGTATAGCATTTTCGAGCTTATTGGGTCATCGAATCATTGGTCATTAAGTCGATGAATCAATGACCTGATGATTCGATGACTCAATGGCCAAATGGCCCAATCATAATCACCCGTACATCTTGCCCTCGTCGCGGCGATAGCCCACGGCCGCGAGCACGAGGAACAAGAGCGTAAATCCGTTGAGGGCGGCTATGTGCACCCACTGGCCGCCGCTGTGACCGGCTCCAACCTGAGCGAGCGCCAGTTGGACAAAATGGTACGGTGGTAAGAAAGGCGCGATGCTTTGCATGAATTTCGGCAAAAACTCGATTGGCACCCAAAGGCCCGACGCAAATGCCATGGGCAGATAAAGAACGTTGCACACTGCCGGCGCCGAGTTCGGTCCGGCGAAATATCCTATGGCCAATCCCATGGCGCCGAAGGGAAGCGCGCCCATGACCAGCGTACCGGCCAGTGCAGCCCAGGTGGCCAATGGCATGCGCACATGGCCGAAAGCTGCGCCTAACGTGAACAAAAGCAAGACCACAATGAGGCTGAACAGAGAACTCATGATGAGTTTGGCCAGGAAGTAGGCGAAGGGAGGCATGGGCGAGGCACGCTTCACCTGCAGCCAACCTTGACCGCGCTCTGTCGCCACTCCCACCCCAAAGCCGAAGAGGGAAGCGCCAATTACGCCGAAGGCCCCATACGACGCGAGCAGATAGGTGGCAACGCTTATTGAGCCGACCGTCTGCCTCTGGTTTAACACCAGTCCGAAGAGCACGTAAAACATCAGTGGAAAAGCAATTGTCGATATCGCATAGATGGGAAGCCGCAATAGCTTCAGGAACTCGTATTTTGCCTCGTTGAAATAAATACGCAGGGTCTGGTTGGTGGTACGCATTGCTCGGCCGCCACTCCAGGCGCCAACTTGAACTTGTACGGAACTGCTCATAAAGCCACCTCCATTTTGCTTTCGTGCGGGTTATTGGCGCTATCGCGCCGGGTAATTTCCAGGAACGCTTCTTCCAATCCAGTGCTGACAACCTCAACATTGGCAAGCGAGGCATCACGGGCCAGCAATTCACGCACGACCATCTCGGCGCGGGAGGTAAGAATTTCGAGACCGTCTTTCTGTGGGCGCACGCTGCTGACCCCGGCAATGGCTTGCACCTCTTCGATAGAAAGTCCTGTGGTGCAGCGAATGGTTTTGCCGGCGGTTTTGGCTTTGATCTCTGCCGGCGTTCCCTGGGCAATCATCGTGCCCCGGTTTAAAACCAGGATGCGGTCGGCCAGCGCGTCGGCTTCTTCCAGGTAATGGGTGGTGAGCAGCACGCTGCGTCCGCGCTGCACAAGGGCGCGGATCTGTTGCCAGAACGTGCGCCGGCTATCTACATCGAGCCCGACCGTGGGCTCATCAAGAAACAAAAGATCGGGATCACCGCAAATCGCCAGGGCAAACAAAACACGCTGCCTTTGCCCGCCGGAAAGCTCGCCAAACTGGCGGTCTTCCAATCCCTGCAGTCCAGCGGCTTCTATTACGGCGCGTTGTGGAAGCGGATTGGGGTAGTAACAGGAAAACAACTGGATGTGTTCGCGGACCTTCAGAGTTTCCGGGACTTTGGCGACCTGCAGCATGGCGCCCACACGAATCTTGGCTTGCGTACTGCGCGGGTTTTCTCCGAAAATCTGGATTCTTCCCTGGTTGGGTGCAGCCAATCCCAGCAGGAGTTTGACCGCAGTTGTTTTTCCCGCTCCATTGGCGCCGAGCAGCGAGACCAACTCTCCGGGATACATGCGAAAACTCACGTTGTTAAGAGCTGGCACCTGGCCGTAACATTTGCTCACGCCGCAAAATTCAGCCGCGACTTCTCCGGGGGCTTGGTCTTGCGGGTTGTATTCAATGTCGCTTTGGATGTTCATCTGGCACCTTCTTTGAACTCTGAGTTACGATTCCCAAATTCGTGTGCCAGTATGTGCGCATACGGAGAGGCAAACCAGTGCCGCGTGTCACCAATCGCATGTGACAAATGTCAGCAGGCGAAAAGCATGATACGGAAAGCCTGTGAGCTCAGAGGGGGCCCCCTCCCCTGCCTGGTTGGGGGTAATGAGTGAGCTATCGGTTGCCCAAATTGGGACCGTGAAAATTACCCGTCTCATGGGCTCATTCGTGGGAGGCACCCCCCGTGCTTGCATAGGGGTGAAACTCGTAAGTCATTCATAAATCAGAGAGAGGTCGAATAGAGCAAATCAGCTTAGAACAAGGGTTGATGTTTACTCTAAGATCAACCTCGGCCGACGGAATCGACCGCTGCCAAATCGCCGGCCGGCGCGGCAATCAAAATTTTCAAAGAACTATTGGGCTTTGAAACCCTTGTTCTACCCTTCAGCCCCGCATCCCTGAGGACGCTGGATACACTTTCATTGCCGAGCCTACCGCAAGTTCCTGCAGGAAAGAAGAAGTTGATACCACAATGGTGCCACTAAAAACAGCCCCAAGCTCTCAGCTCCAAGCTCCCAGGAGAGGCTGGTAGAGCCGAGATTTTTAAGATGGCTTCCAGGTTCTTACATCGTTGCAATTTCGCAGATTTTCCGCACAAGTTTTTAAGGTACGGTAGTATGGTTCGCTGCGTGCAGGCCTGCGGCAGCAAGGAATTGTTCATTTTCAACATCTTAGCGGCACTGCTGAAGCCATGCCCATTCAAAGCTTGACTTCCAGGCTCAATGGTAAAAACTCAGCACGGCGTCACCCTGCACCAGCTTGCGGAAGCGCTGCAGGCTGCCGTATTGATCCTGGGGGTCGAAGTGTTTGCTGTGTTCGGCGATGACCAGCGAATCTTCGCGCAGCAGATTCGAATTGGCCAGGGAGGAGAGGGCCTTTTCGTATTGCTCTTCCATCTTGTAGGGCGGATCGAGGAAACAGATATCTATCGATTCAGGAACTTTGGTGAGGGCGGCGACAGCATCTTGCTGGAGGATTTGAAATCCCTCTTCGATGTTCAATGAGCGCAGGTTCTGTTTGATCAACTCATTGGATTTGCGGGCGGATTCGACGAAGTAAACTTTTTTGGCTCCGCGGCTGAGGGCCTCGATTCCAACGGCACCGGTGCCGGCAAACAAGTCGAGCCAGATGGTGCCTTCGATTTCCCGCGCTGCAACAATTACGTCGAACAGGGTTTCGCGCAGGCGGTCTGAGGTAGGACGCAGATCGGCGCCCTGCAAGGAGCGCAGTTGGCGGCTACGGAATTTGCCTGCGATAATGCGCATGAAAGAAGCAGTCAGCACTCAGCGATCAGCACTCAGCCCAAGCGAGCACTCTTGCCGAGAATGGTGAACAGAAAAGCCAAAGCTTAGGTTATAGCATTCCTAAAATCGAAGAGCATTTTTCAATTTTGGTTAGAATGTGGCAAGTTGAGAAACTCGGTATCGGCATGCAAGTGAGGATTAACCAGCATCAGGCCTAAGGTTCATGTCCGGCGGGAGGAGTTGAAATGAAGGATTCGCTTGAAGAGGGTCGTTTCCCGTTTGCCGCAGCTGCCGTTGCGCTATCGATCCTGATGGCGGTGCTGATGGGCGGGTCGATACGCCGCGAATCCGTAACGTTTGACGAAGAGCCACACATCGGTGCTGGGCTCAGCTACATGCAAAAACTCGATCTGCGGATGAACCCGGAGCATCCGCCGCTGGCAAAGGTTTTGGCGGGCGTGTCGCTGATGATTCGTGGAACGCACGCCGATTACGATAATCCTTCTTGGACGCTTGGGCACAAATACATCTTCGGTGTATGGCTCTTTGAAGGTCTATTCGGTCATTCGATTGTGACGAGGTGGAATGATCAGGCAACCGTGCTCGCGTGGGCGCGCGCGCCGATGCTGCTGCTCACGCTGGCGCTGGGATGGATCGTCTTTGTGCTGGGGCGGCGGCTGGGCGGAGGGTGGGGTGGATTGCTGTGCCTTACCGCCTACGTGACCGCGCCTGTCTTTCTTGACTATGGCCAGCTTGTTCTGACCGACTTGGCGATCGCGCTTTTTTCTATTACCACGCTGTGGACGTTCGCTGAACTGTGGCGCGATCCCACCCGCAACAAGACGCTTGCATTTGGGCTGAGCCTCAGCGCAGCGCTGCTTTCGAAGTTTTCTGCCGGGCTGCTCTTCTTTGCATTCCTGGTATTCGCGCTCAGCACGCGCTGGCGGGCCGTTCCGGGACAACCTGCGGGGAAGTCCGAAGCGCGCGAGTGGCGGCGGAAGCGCTGGCGGGCCACCCGAGTGGGGATATTCGAAGCGGCCGCGGTCGTCTATCTGACTTACTTCATCCTCTCGCTCCGTGAGCCGAC
>Ga0222749_10001722_pt1 | contig 10819 bp, 9 predicted proteins | sample IncBWH2Mmetat_FD_197234 | JGI IMG/M metagenome (GOLD analysis project Ga0222749, IMG submission 197234) | Metatranscriptome of lab incubated forest soil microbial communities from Barre Woods Harvard Forest LTER site, Petersham... | ecosystem: Environmental > Terrestrial > Soil > Temperate...
ATTGAAAACCGGATCGGTGATCGTCCGGTAAAACGCGGGAGGCTGGGTCAGCGGCGTCATGGGCTGCTTGAAAACCATCACGTTATTGGAGGTAGCCCCGCGGTTGGTCACGTAGATATACTCCTGCTGCGCTGCCCAAAGGGGTGCCTCTGCAGCGATCAATCCAGCAAGGGCCGCCAGAGCTGTTTTCATGCGTGACACGTCTCCGCTAAGGATGTCCCGGGGGGAACGGCAGCGCGCCCGGCTTCCGGTTTTTCGGCCCCGCTGGTCCGATGCCTCCGAACTCCCAGAGCGGCACGTCCCACGGATTCGGGTCGCCCGCCTTCTTCGTAAGGGGTCCCTCGAACAGTTCGTCCTCGTCCTTTCCGAAGAAATTCAGGAACTGATCGATCGAGAATCGGTATCTAAGGTCCCTCGCGCTGTCCCCCCGGTCATTGGCCACTCCGGCTCCGCCGATGTGTTGGTCCGTATCCGGTCCCGGCAGATGGTGGATCCAGGTGCCCGTCCAGGTCCGAAGCGTGATGTGGGCGCCTCCCCCGGCGGCCGGCGCGCGAACAAGACCATGGGAGCCCGAGACCGAGGTCGTCGAGTTCGGCGCGGTCACCTTCATGTCCGCCTTGAGGTCGCCTTTCTGGATCTCCACTTCGATGGATCCGAACTTGAGGTTGACGTCGGCGTTCACCTTGCCTCCCGCCTTCGCCAGGTCCTCGATCCTCGCCTGCGTGAGCGCCTTCACGTCCACCTGGACATTGCCCGTGAAAAGGAGCTTCGCGGTCGACGCGACCGCCGTGCAGATCTCCGAGCCCTTCTTCAGCTTCATGTTCCGCTCGGCCGGCACCCAGTCCTTGTCCTCCGGCCGCTTGACGTCAACCGTGCCTTTGAAGGCGACCAGCGACGCCTCGATGTCCTCCTTTTTCCCCGCATCGGGGGCCGCCTTGGGGGGATCCTGCTTGGCCTGGACGATCGCCGAAAGGCGCGAGTCGATGGGCATGTCCTGAGCGAGCACCGCCCCTCCCAGGAGGAGAAGCGCCGTGGCCATGGCCTCAAGCGTCATCTTCATCTCACTTCCGCTCGGAATCGAGGTGGCCCGCAAGCATGTAGATCTCTGCCTCCGCCAGGGCGTCAAGCAACTCGCGCCCCGTCACGTACTCCATCTCGGTCTTACCCCGGAGAAGTCCCGTATAGACACACTCCCGAAACGCGTACCGGCGCGACAACCCGAAAACCCGGGCCACCAATCCCCCCTTGATCCCGAGGGTCTGGCAGAGCATGTAGGCGACAGTCCCCTTCGTGACCGCCACGGACTCCTCGGGACCTCCCTCCCCCTCGATGATTCCGCGCTGGGCAAGGTCCTTCTGGATTTCGGCGAACGGAGCGTCGGTGTGCTCGCCCTTCGCGAGCGAAAGCACGATTCGGCAGACATCCCCGAAATTGCAGCGATCCTTCTGAAAGATTCGCCGAACGTAGGCGGTCCGGGATTCCTTCTTCTGATCTTCCTTCTTTTCCTGGGGCTTCTCCTGCAGGGCGAAGAGTGGAACCGCCGCGGCCATCGCCGCCAAGGCCGCCGACACGACCCAGCGTCTCATCGTCGCCCTTCCTAGAAGCTCACCGTCAGGCTCGCGCTCACGAAATTCCGGTTGCTTCGCTCGTCGTACGCTTTCCCGGGCATGAATACGCCGTAGTTGATGGAGACCCCAAGGTCCGAAAACAGCCGCCACCGGAGGAACACGTCCACCTCGGTTCCGATGTCCGCGCTGTTGTTGAAGGAGCGCGGATCGGAGATCGGCTCGGCCGACTGCACCTTCCGATAGTAATAGAAGTAGCTCCCCAACTCGAGATTCCTCGCGAAGTCCAGCGACTCGAGGGGATGGAAGGAGCCCCCGGCCCGGAGGATGTGGATGTTGGAAAGCAGGGGGAAGAGCGAAAAGCCGGTCTGAACGAATCCGAACGAGAGGAAGCTCTCGTCCCGGGTCCCGGGAGGGCTTCCCGACGCCACGTCCGTGACGCTGGTCCGATTCCTGTCGCCAGACCCGTACATGTACTGCACCTCGAGGGAGGGCGACGTGTCGACGCGCCAGAGGTAGTCGAGCGTCACGATGGCGGCGAATGCCTGGATGGAGTCCCGCGACGTCGACCCGGCGGCCACGGTCCGGCCGAATTCGTAAACGGCCTCCACAGCGTAGGAGAGATTCTCGACGACGTGACCGCGGGCCCCGAGGCCCAGGTAGTCCGCGTCGTAATCCCATTTCTGGAACGCGTTCTCCGCGTCATTGAAGTCGTGCTCCGCAAGCGACATCACGTAGAACGTGTGGTCGCCGGAGAACTGCCAGTCGGCCTCAACCCCGCCGAATCCGCGGTGACTGTTCCGGAAATTGGGGAGCGACTGATCAATGTCATCATCGTGAACGACCGTGTGGGCCACGACGACGCGCGCCGAGAAGGGCCCCGAGGCCCAGGACACGTGGCCCGCGTAATAGACCCCCTGCAGCAGGAGCCCGCTCCCGATGGTTTCGAACTCCTTCCCCGCCCTGGCCTTAAGCACGGTGCCGTCCCACGAAAAGTCCCCGTCCAGCCACGCCTGGTCCACGAGGATGGGACGATACCGGGCGTTGTCGTCACCCGAGAACTGGTCGCCCTTGCTGAAATCGGTGAAGTCCGTCTGGAGACGGACGTAGGCCGTATATCGCTGGTTGTAAACGACCTCGCCATAGAGGCGGAGATCTTCATAGCAGAACGTGCGGTGAGCCCGATCGGGCTTGTCGTCCAGACGGTCGACCTCGCTGTGGAGCCAGCCCCCGTAATCCCAGAGGAAATCCTGCTTGAGGTCGGCATTGGCTCGCGCTCGCTCGTCCATCTCGCGCCGCCGATCGTCTTCGAGGAATTTCTTCTGCGGATCGGCCTGGGCGAAGGCAGAGGAGACTGAGGCCCAGGCCGCGATGACGGATGCAACGCCGAGCGAAACCCGCCTCAAATCCCCTCCCAAGCGCGCAAAATGTTGCGGGTCATTATGACGGACCTCCCCCACCCGTCAAGGCTTTCGTCCCTCCTGTCCCCTTCGCCCTTGCCTAAGGTCCGAGGCCTGTGCTTTAATAGCGCCCCCATATGACGGAACTTTTCCTCGGCATCGATCTGGGCGGGACCAACACGAAGATTGGCCTGTGTGATGCGAGGGGCGCCCCCACAGGAAGCGTCTCCGTTCCCACCCATCCCGAGCGCGGGCCCGAGGACACGATCCGCCGGATCGCCGACGCGGCGCTCAGGTTCATGGATGAGAGGGGGCAGGCGCAGGCCTGCGGCTCGGGCGTTCCCGGGCCCCTGGACTTGGGGCGGAAGACCCTCCTCAGGGCCAACAATCTCCCTGGGTGGTCCCGAGTCCCCTATCCCGAGATACTCGGAGGTCGCCTCGGCCTCCCCACCTTCATGGAAAACGACGCCAACTGCGCCGCGTGGGGCGAGTACATCGCCGGCGCGGGGCGGGGCACCCAGAGCCTCGTCCTTTATACCCTCGGGACCGGCATCGGCGGAGGTCTCGTGATCGCAGGCGACCTCTGGATCGGGGCCAGCGGGGCCGCCGGGGAGCTTGGGCATATGACGATCGACCCGCATGGCCCCCCCTGTCCCTGCGGTCAGATCGGCTGTGTCGAACAGTACGCCTCCGCCAGCGCGGTCGCCCGGAGGTTCGGCAAGGGGAGTGCGAAAGACTGCTTCGACGCCGCCCGCCGGGGCGACCCCGAGGCGCTCGCCGCGGTCGACTGGGCCTCCGACGGCCTGGCGACGGGCCTCGCCAACATGATCCATGTCCTTCATCCGGATATCATCGTTCTGGCGGGCGGCATGGCGCTCGCGGGAAATTTCCTCCTGGACAAGGTCCGCTCCGGCGTGAAGCAGCGCGTCTTCCCGCCCTTCCTGGAGAAGATCCGGATCGAACCCTCGCAAGTCCCGGGCGACGACGCCGGCTGGCTGGGCGCCGCCCTCTGGGCCGCCCGCAAGGTGGGCCAGCACGAGATCCGGGAGCCCACCGCGACGGGCCGAATCCTTTAGTTCCTTTATCGGCCTCATTACCGTCCGTCTCCCTTATGGATACCGAGAAGATTCGCAACTTTTGCATCATCGCCCACATCGACCATGGCAAGTCCACCCTCGCGGACCGAATTCTGGAGCTGACGGGCACCGTCTCGCACCGCGACATCCGTGCGCAGTTCCTGGATTCCAACGCCCTCGAGCGGGAGCGCGGGATCACCATCAAGGCCAAGGCGGTGGCCATGGACTGGAAGGGTTACCGGCTCAACCTGATCGACACGCCCGGCCACGTGGACTTTAACTATGAAGTCTCCCGCTCGCTTGCCGCCTGCGAGGGGGCGATCCTCCTCGTCGACGCCACGCAGGGGGTCCAGGCCCAGACGGTCGCCAATTCCCTCCTCGCCTTCGAGGGGGGGCTCGAGATCATCCCCGCGCTCAACAAGATCGACATGCTGACCGCCCAGGTCGACGAGTCGCTCGAAGAGATGGAGCACACCCTCTCGATCCGACCCGGAGAGGTCTTCAAGGTCAGCGGCAAGATGGGGACGGGGGTGGAGGAGCTTCTCGAAGCGGTCCTCATGCTCGTCCCTTCCCCCAAAGGCGATCCGAAGTCCACCCTCAAGGCGCTCATCTTCGACAGCGAATTCAACGAGTACCGGGGCGCCGTCGCCTATGTCCGCCTCATCGACGGCACGCTCAAGCGCGGCGACAAGATCAAGTTCCTGGGGACCGGGACGGAGCACGAGGTCGAGTACGTGGGGATCTTCAAGCCCCACATGGTCGAGGTGCCCCAGCTCTCTGCCGGGATGGTCGGGTATATGATGGCCAACATAAAGAACCTGGCCGACGTGCGGGTGGGCGATACCGTGACGGCCCAGGGCAAGGACGACGTGAAAGCCCTCCCGGGCTACAAGGAGCCTCTCCCGGTGGTCTTCTGCGGCTTCTATCCCACCGCGGAGACGGACTACGAGGACCTGAAGAAGGCCCTCGAACGCCTCGGCCTGAACGATTCGAGTTTCAAGTGGCAGGCGGAGACGAGCGAGGCTCTGGGCTTCGGCTTCCGATGCGGGTTCCTCGGTCTCCTTCACATGGAGATCGTCCAGGAACGGCTTGAGCGCGAGGAGCACGTCGACCTGATCCAGACGGCCCCGAACGTCACCTACGAAATCGTCGCCCAGACGCACGAAGGCCCCAAGGTGATGAGGATCGACAACCCCGCGAAGCTGCCCGACGAGGCCATGATCAAGGAGTGGCGCGAGCCGATGGTCCGCGCGACGATCATCATTCCCGCCGACTCGATCGGCACGATCATGCAGCTTTGCCAGGACCGCCGGGGGGAGTACCTGAAGACGGAATACATCTCCAAGACCCGGGTCATCCTGAACTACAAGCTGCCGTTCGCCGAGATCGTCTACGACTTCTACGACAAGCTGAAATCGCTCACGCGGGGCTATGGGACCCTCGACTACCACGTGATCGGCTACGTCCCGGCGAACCTCTGCCGCCTCCGGATCCTGGTCGCCGGCAACGAGGTCGACGCGCTCTCGATCATTGTCCACCGTGAAACGGCCGAGGCGAAGGGGCGGAAGGTTCTGAAGGTCCTCCGGAAGGAGATTCCCCGGCATCTCTTCGAGATCGCCCTTCAGGCCGCGATCGGTGGCAAGATCATAGCCCGCGAGGACATCGGCGCGGTGGGCAAGAACGTCCTGGCCAAGTGCTACGGCGGCGACATCTCGCGCAAACGAAAACTCCTGGAGAAGCAGAAGGAGGGCAAGAAGCGGATGAAGAACGTGGGGGCCGTGGAGATCCCGCAGAATGCCTTCATGGCCGTACTGAAGTCGGGGGACGAGGAAGCCTAAGGAGATTCTTGGTGCTCTATCGCCGATTGTCTGCTGAAATAGGACCCCAATGACGGACGCCGCTCCCGCCACGAAGACCGCTCCGAAGCCGGACCATCCCCTGGCTCGTCTCCTCAAGGAACGCCCCCCGGCCGCGGCCGCCGCGTTCCTGGTCATGCTCGCCCTCCCCCCCCTGGGCGTCCTCCTGACGGCGCTTCCCGAGGGCTGGAGCGGATGGTGCAGCGCGTCGATCCTTCTGGCCGCCTCGGCGGTCATCCCCGCGCTGGCGGCGCTCCTTCGGCTGTCGTGGGCGAACCCCGCCGCGCAGTATCTCTGTTGGGCGGAGATCGTGCAGGTGGCGCTCCGGATCATGAGCAAGGGGTTCTCGCCCGCCCAGGCCGTGCCGGGGGTCGTTGCGATCGGAGCCCTTCTCGCCCTCACGTCGGCGCAGCCCGCGTCCTCCTCCGCGCAGGACCGCCGGCCCGATTCCCTCGGGCAGTGGATGAAGGAGAACATTGAGGCGATCATCGTCGCCTTCATCATGGCTCTCGTCATCCGGTGCTTCTGCATCGAAGTCTTCAAGATCCCGTCGAGCTCGATGGAGCCCACGCTCCTGGGAGACGTGTCCAGCGCCCACTCGCTCGACTCCTGCCCCTTCAAGGAGGAGCACAAGTGGTCCAATGGCGGCGACCGGATCATGGTGACGAAGTATTACTATGCGTTCTCGTCGATCGAGCGGTACGACGTCGTCGTCTTCAAGTTCCCCCTCAACCAATCCAAGAACTTCATCAAGCGCGTCGTCGGGCTCCCCGACGAGGAGCTGATGATCCACCACGGAAACATCTTCGTGAAGCACAGCGGAGAGACCGAGTTCCGGATCGCCCGGCGAACTCCCAGGACCCAGGATTCCATCTGGATCCCGGTGGACGCTGATGTCGACTACCTTTCCTCGCGGGAAGACCTGCTGAAGAAGTGGAAGCCGCTCTCCCCGGCCGGGAACGGGAAGAAAGCTGATTTCGCCGTCGACCGCCGCGAGCTCACCACGCTCGAGAACGCCGGGGCGCGCGGGGTTCGCTTCGAGCGGCAGGAGCGGATCGACGACGGCCACGGGCAGGAGGTGGGCGAGCTCCAGCTCTCCTTCGACTTCGAGCTCACGAGCCCGCACGGTGTCCTGTTCGCGGAAATCGTGAACGAATTCGGAAAATTCGAGGTGAACCTTTCCACCGATGCCGTGAGCGAGCTGAAGGCGCACATCCCGGGCAAGGACGACATCTCGCCGCTCAAGGACGTGAGGCTCGCCCTGGACCGCCGGTACCACCTCGCCCTCTCCGTCTACGACGGGACGGCCAGCGTGCGGCTCAACGACGAAGAGCTGGGCAAATCGGTCTTCATCGACAAGCGCTCGGACGAGAAGCTCACCGAATCGCTTGAGCGGTCTGTGGCCTTCGGGGCCCGCGACCTCACCTTCAAGGTCAGGAATCTCACCGTGGGAAGGGACGTGTACTACAAGGGAAAGCTGGATCGCGACGGCAAGCACATCATCGACGACGAGCCCGTGAAGATCCCGCCCGGATGCTACATCATGATGGGCGACAACGTGGAGAACAGCCACGACGCCCGCTCCTGGTCCAAGCGGACCTTCACCCTCAAGGACGGCCGCAAGGTGGTAGCCGAAAGCCAGGACGTCGAAAACAGCCGGACCATCTCGGCCGAGGAGGTGATGGAGCGATACGGGCTCCAGAAACGCCCCACGACCATCGTGTCGGCCGACCAGTACGGCAACCCCTGGGGGCTCTACTCCGAGTCCAACGTCCCGGATGACTTCAAGCCCGGGCACTTCGTTGGAGTCATCCAGGGGGGCGGGGATGACACCGAGGGATTCCACTTCGTGGAAGAGAAATTCATCGTCGGCAAGGCTCTTTGGATCTGGTGGCCCAAGGGGAGATGGTTCCGGCTGATCCGGTAGGCTCCCGCCCCGCTCCTACAGGAAGCGGTTGATGAGGTACACAACCGCTCCTCCTCCGATCAGCACCGCGGTGAGCACGCCGAAGTTCGCGAACGCCCGTTTGAGGATCTTGACGGGATCGTCCGAGCGGCAGGTCTCGAGCACCGTGAGAATGACGAGCACGATCGGGACGTAAAGAAAAAGATAGCTGATCCCTTTCATGCGGGGTTCTCCTGGACCGGTGGCGGCGCGGGGGGCTTCGCCGGTTCGGGCGGAATCACGCCGGGCGCGGGGGGGACCGCCGCGGGCGCAGGAGCCGCCAGCTTCAAATCCAGCGTGTTGATCATCAGCACCAAGTTGAGGAGCCCCACCACGCAGACGTAGAGCAACCCCGGATCAAACCAGCCCGGGTTCTCCTGTCGGGGATACGCCTTCTCCACGCCCAGAATCTGCGCCACGAGGAACGTCACCCCCGAGCCGTACTGTCCCACATAGTAGAAGGGATTGTCCTCGAACGAGACCGCCCGGAATCCGACGACATACATCCCGAAAAGGTACGTGGAGGACATGATGAGGAGCAGACAGAGCCCTTTCTTCCAGCGACCCAGGAAGACGTGGCCGGCTCCGGGGATGAGCCAGGCGAGCAGAAAACCGACCCCCCTCCGGCGCTCCCCCTCCTTGACGAGGGCTGCGATGACGAAGGCGAGGACGGCGACCGCCCCCAGCACAAGCTTCCACTCCATCCGAGGATTCATTCCGGCATGCGGAAATCGGTTCCGAGATACTTCTGGCGAACCACGGGATCGGCCACGATCTCCGCGGGAGTGCCGGTCTTGAGGACCCGGCCCTCGTCGATTATATACGCCCGGTTGCAAATGATAAGCGTTTCACGGACGTTGTGGTCCGTCAAAAGCACGCCGATCTGCCGCTGTCGAAGCTGGACGATGAATCCCTGGAGTTCCCGGACGGCGATCGGATCGACCCCCGAGAACGGCTCGTCCAGGAGCACGATCGCCGGATTGGTCAGCATGGCGCGGCAGATCTCCAGCCTCCGCGTCTCCCCGCCCGAGAGCGTGAAGGCCTTCTGCTGCGCGAGCTTCGAAAGGCCGTACTCCTCCAGCATCCGAGCCGACCGCTCCCGTCGGGCCGCCCGCCGGATACCCATCGTCTCCAGGATCGCCAGGAGATTCTCCTCGACCGTCAGACGCTGGAAAACCGAATGCTCCTGGGGGAGGAAGCCCATCCCTCGTCGAGCCCGTTTGAAGATGGGCAGCCGGGTGATCTCCTGCCCTTTGAAGTCAATCCGCCCGCCGTTGGGCCGGACGAGGCCCACGACCATGCGGAAGGTCGTCGTCTTCCCGGCGCCGTTCCGCCCGAGAAGGCCCACCACCTCGCCCGACTCGACCTCGATCGAGACGCCGTCCACGACCTTCCTCTTGCCGTAGATCTTGGTGACGGCCTGAACCTGGAGGAGCGCCATGGGGGGCGTCATACCAGATGGTCACCCGACGTGCAAGAGCGAGCCCGACCGGGCGCCCCGCAGGAGCGCCTCCCGAAGCGCTGGAGCCGTCGAGAGCTGCGGGTCGCGCTCCACCAGGTCGAAGGCGTCCTGCCGGGCGAGCTCCAGGAGTTTCGCGTCCTCGATCAGCCGCGCCGCCTTGAACTCCGGGAGCCCGCTCTGCCGCGTTCCCCGGAGCTCGCCGGGCCCGCGGAGGCGGAGGTCGGCCTCAGCAATCCGGAATCCGTCACTGGTGGAGACGAACATGTCGATCCTCTCGTTCCTGGCGCCGAAGAGGATGCAGAACGACTCGTGCGGCCCCCGGCCGATCCGGCCCCTGAGCTGGTGCAGTTGGGCGAGACCATACCGCTCGCAATGGTCGATCGCCATGACGCTCGCGTTGGGAACGTCAATCCCAACCTCGATGACGATTGTGGAGACCAGAACGTGGGCGCGGCCGGAGCGGAACTCCTCCATGACCGCGTCCTTTTCCTCCTGCTTCATCCGGCCGTGGAGGAGGGCGACGGTGAAGTCCTTGAAGAACCCCTTCAGCTCTTCGTGCATCTTGATCGCCGAGCGAAGCGCAACCTTGTCCGAGTCGTCCACGAGCGGGTATACAAAGTACGCTTGCCGTCCCTCCCTGAGCCTCTGACGGATGAACGAGAGCTTCTCCCGGCGACCGGACGGGGGGACATGCATCGTGATCACCGATCGTCGGCCCGGGGGCAGCTCGTCGATCACGGTGACGTCGAGGTCCCCGTAGAGCGTCAGGGCGAGCGTCCGCGGGATGGGGGTCGCGGTCAGGACGAGCGTGTGCGGACGTACGCCCTTCCTCAGGAGTGCCGCGCGCTGGAGGACCCCGAATTTCTGCTGCTCGTCCACCACCGCCAGCGCCAGGTCCTTGAAGCGGACGTCGGGCTCGATCAATGCGTGCGTCCCGACCACGAGATCGATCTCGCCCGCCGCGAGGGACCGGAGCAGCGTCTCCCGCTTCTTCCCCTTCACGCCGCCCCCCAGGAACGCCATCCGAACGCGGGACCCGGCCAGCAGCCGCGAAAAGGTCCGGGCATGCTGCTCCGCCAGGATCTCCGTCGGCGCCATCAGAGCCGCCTGCGCATGGCGCCCCACGGCCGCCAGGAGCGCATAGGCCGCCACGATGGTCTTCCCCGCCCCCACGTCCCCCTGCAGGAGCCGATTCATCGGGGGACCCCCGGACAGATCCTCGCGGATTCTCAACACGGCGCGGGTCTGCGCCCCGGTCAACGTGAAGGGAAAGAGCGCGCGGATGCGGAAATCGAGCGCGTCGGAGACGGGGATCTTCCGCCCGGCCCGCTCGCGCTGCACGGCCCGCCGCTTCCGCGCGAGCTGCGTCTGGATCAGGAAGAACTCCTCGTAGGCGAATCGGCGACGCGCCGCCTCCGCCTCCGCGGGGGTGGAGGGCGCGTGCAGCCGGCGGAGCGCCTGCTCGACCCCTGGAAGCCCCCGCCGGGCCCGGAACGCCTCGGGAATCGATTCCGG
>Ga0222749_10001727_pt1 | contig 10812 bp, 6 predicted proteins | sample IncBWH2Mmetat_FD_197234 | JGI IMG/M metagenome (GOLD analysis project Ga0222749, IMG submission 197234) | Metatranscriptome of lab incubated forest soil microbial communities from Barre Woods Harvard Forest LTER site, Petersham... | ecosystem: Environmental > Terrestrial > Soil > Temperate...
GTTTCGCCCTTTTCAAGCGAAAGGAAACTGAACAAAGCCAACAGGCGTCCCCCTTGGGTCAGATACTGATCCAGCGCCAGCAATTCTGACTCCCCGAGGGCGTTCCGCGGCCCCGCCACTACCAGCAGGTTGCAATCAGCCGGAACCGGATGGTTTGTGTCCATCAACGAAAGAGGCTCGACGGTAATATAGTTCTCGAATTGCACTAACGAGGCGAATTTCAGATACCCAAACCGGTCGTCGCTGCTGTTAATGTCGTGCTCGCCGTGTCCCCTCAGAAAGTAAGCCTTCAATGGTTTGGGACTGGTTACCGCGATGAGGGCCGAAGTAAAAGCCCGTTCGCCCTCAAAGAGTATCGGTTTGCGGCGATACTCGCGCTCCTTCTCATTGGGAAGCAGTTCCAGAGTATACTTGGTCAAGCCGGTTCCGTCGACGAACTTGACCCGTTTTTCGCCTCCATCGAAAATAATCAGGTTTTTGGCGTTGGTGGCGTTGAGAAAGTTGTAGTTGGTTGCCAAAAGCTGGGCGGCCCCGGGATCGCGCCGATAATCGACCGTTTGCACGGAGATTTTTCGATTGGCGGTTCGATACTCGTTGAGCAGTTCAACAATGGTGTTGTAAGTCGGTTCTTCTTTGTCGTAGTAGACGATGACTTTGACCGAGTTGGTAAGGGTCTGTAGAAAATGGAGCGTTCGCGGGAAGAGTTTGACCTTGTACTGAGTGCTCAGGTGAAGCCGCAGGAAGTAGTCATTGCTGAGATAGTTGACCATGACCAGCACGGCGAACACCGCCGTCACCAGCAGGCACACGTTGAGCGCCGTGGCCCACTTGCGGTAGCGGCTAAAGCTCGGGTTGGACTCCTCGGCGACGCCCATGTTATTTCCAGCGGCGGCTCTCGACGATCCGCAAGGTCAGGAATAGGAAAAACAGAGTCAGGCTCAGGTAAAGAACCACTGTCCGGGTATCGACCACACCGCGGGCAAAATCGTGCATCTGCTCAAAGATGGCCAGCGACGAGAGCACCTGGGCTTGCCAACCGGTTTCGCTTGGGAACCGGTCCGCCAGGACACCCAGGCAAAACACGCTGATTCCAAACATCAAGCTGATCATGGCGGCGGCCACCTGGCTCTTGGTGATGGCCGAAGCGCAGCACCCCAGGGAAACGAACACCCCGCCTATAAGCAGAATCCCAAGGAAAGTGCACCCGACCACGCCGGCGTCGAAGGAGGCCCTTTCGTTGGAGAAATGGCGCACGATTAACAAACAGCCCAGCAGGGGCAGCCACGTCAGGGTGTAAAAGACGACCCCCGCAGTAAACTTTGCGAGCACCACTTGCAGTTCGGTTACGGGCGCGGTCATCAGCGTTTCAAAAGTCCCCGAGAATTTTTCCAGCGCGAACAACCGCATGGTGATGACCGGGGTCGCCAGCAGCAGGATCAGCCAGAAAAACTGGGTAATGTAGAACATCTCGGTGACCGGCACGGTGGTTGGTTCCTGCTGCAGTTTGACCAGCAACACGACGAAACTCAGTCCCAGGAGAAAGGTCACCGCGGCAATGATGATGTACCCGCTCAGGGAGAGAAAATAGGCCCCCAGCTCGCGCCGGGTCAGCGTCAGGTAGGGCTGCATCAGGTCTCTTCCTCCTCCGGGGGCCGAGTCAATTGCACATAGATGTCCTCCAGTGAATGGCGATTGCGAGTCAATTCTCTTAAGGGCCAGCCGCGTTGACGCACCAGCTCGAAGACCAGCGGCCGTAAATCCAGGCCATTGCGTGGCGTCAATGCACAGCGGAAATATTCTCCCTCCGAGGCCGACACGTCATACTGTTCGACTTCGGGCATTTCGGCCCAGCAAGCCTGCAATTCGTCCAGCGGCGCGGAAATCTCAGCCAGGACCTGGCTTTTGCTGGTCATGAATTGCTGCAGGTTTTCCGGCGTGTCGTCCGCCAGGATCGTACCCTGGAACATGATGACCATGCGATTGCAGGTCATCTCCGCCTCCGGCAGAATGTGCGTCGAGATCAAAACGGTGTGTTTATCGGCCAAACCTTTGATCAACTGGCGGACCGCGCGAATCTGGTTTGGATCCAGGCCGATCGTCGGCTCGTCCAGGATAATCAATTCCGGCTCGTGAACCAGCGCATCGGCCAGGCCGACCCGCTGCCGATAGCCCTTCGAGAGTTGCCCCACTATGCGATGGGAGACATCGGTCAAGCTGCACTGTTCCAGCACGATATCGACACGCTGGCGCGATCGCTTACGGGTCAGGCCTTTAAGGCGCGCGCGAAACTTCAAGTACTCCCGCACCCGCATGTCGAAGTGCAGCGGGTTATTTTCGGGCATATACCCGATCCGGCGCCGAACCTCCACCGAATCGCGGAACACGTCCAGGCCGGCTACCCGAACCGTGCCCGAAGTGGCCGGCAGATAGCAGGACAGGATGCGCATCGTCGTGCTCTTGCCCGCGCCGTTGGGGCCCAGCAGACCCACAATCTCCCCACGACCGACCGTGAACGAGATGTTGGATACCGCAGTGCGCCCAGCATACCGCTTGGTCAGGTTGGCAACTTCAATCATTAAGCCATCGCTCATCGGAACGCTCTAAACCTTAGTCTAGCGAATCGATTGCCAACTGCGCGAACGAAAAATGAATCCCCGTGTAATCGGTTAGTGACAGCGCGCCGGGCGGCCCCGCTCATCGCACCTCAAGGTCCACCTTGCCATGTTGCAATTGGACATACGCTCCAAGTCGTCGCGGCACGACCACCGTTACCCGAACAACAGGCAAGACAAGCCTCCTGTTCGTTCAAAAAAATTGCCTGATTTAACCCCCTGTGATCCTTCAAATTATCTAACTGATGAATGGCTTAAAAAATCCTGTTGCAAGGGTCGACGGCAGACGCTTGACATTGCCCGGCGAACCGCCCACAAACAGGGTCAAGGTGTCGGCCATTCCTGACAGCTTCTATGCTCGCTGGCGCGTTGAGTGCGGCGTCGTTACTGTCCTGCGCGAGGACCGGGACTCTCCCCCCGAGCGCCTGCTACAAGCCATCTGGCTGCATCAGCGCCTGCTCCGCGAACAGCTTAAAACCTTGGACGGTCAGGTGGTGCGCGTTCTTCATCCGGGTTTTCACAATTTGGAAGGCGGCCCGGATTTCCGCCAGGCGCTCATCCAGTTTGACGACGCGCCCGCGAGCCAGGGGGATATCGAAGTGGACCTGCGCCCCGGCGGGTGGCGCGCTCATGGCCACGACCGCAACCCGGCTTTCCGGAATGTGGTTTTGCATGTAGTTTGGGAACGCGAACGACCGCTCGCGGGGGCTCCGCCTTTGCTTTGTCTACGCGAGGTTCTGGACGCGCCGCTGGGAGAACTTAGCCTATGGCTGGGAGGCGAAAGCGCCGAGGCGTTTCCCGAAGAATTGCGCGGCCAATGCTGCGCGCCGCTGAGCAGTCTGGCGCCCAAGCAGTTGATTGACTTGTTGCACCAGGCTGCTTATGTGCGCTTGCGCAGCAAAGCGGCGCTGTTCCAGGCGCGAGCGCGCCAGGCCGGCTGGGAACAGTCGCTCTGGGAAGGTTTGTTCCGCGCTTTGGGGTACAAAAATAACGTCTGGGCGATGCAACGGTTGGGCGAACTGCGGCCGCGTTGGCTGGCCGGTTGCACCCGGCCGCAGCCGCTGCAGGCCAGGCTCCTGGGGTTGAGCGGATTACTCCCCGGCGAATTGACCGGGACAAAGCCCGGCACCGACCGTTATCTGCGCTCTGTTTGGGATCAATGGTGGCGCGAACGCGACGAATTTTCCGACATCGTGTTGCCGCAGGGGATGTGGCGGTTGCACGGGTTGCGTCCCGCCAACCATCCGCAGCGGCGCCTGGCTTTGGCGGCGGGTTGGTCTGGCGGAGGCTCTCTTACCGCCAGGTTGGAGGAGTGGTGTGCTAACGAACTAACCGGCCATCAAATGTGCCATTCGCTCCTCGAAGCTTTCCAGGTCGAACCCGATGATTTTTGGTCGTGGCACTGGACGCTGCGTTCGGCTCGGCTCAAGAGACAGCAGCCGCTGCTCGGCGCAACGAGGGTGGTGGACTTTGCCATGAACGTGGTCATCCCCTGGTTGTGGATTCGAGCCGTTGAAGGCAAGAACCAGGAAGTTCAGAATCGGCTGGAACAGCGCTACTTCAACTGGCCTGCCGCCGAGGATAATTCGGTCCTGCGTTTGGCGCGCGAACGATTGCTCGGCGGCAAGGACCGCCGAACCCTGCCCGGCGCCGCCGCACAACAAGGCCTAATCCAAATGGTCCGGGACTTTTGCGACCACTCCAACTCGGTTTGCCACCAATGTAAACTGCCCGATCTGGCGCGCGCTGCTGCTGCTGCTGCCGCCGCTGCTGCGCCGCGAATTCCTGCACCACAAACCGCCACGGCACCCGTCTTGAATAAGTGACACTTAGGTGGTAAGTTAACTCGCGGCGCATTCCAAAACTCCGGTGGCTTGGAGTTACACCAGGCCCTCCGACTCCTGAGGGGAAAGCGCAGCCGTGCGCCAGACAAGTCGGCAACGTTCGGCGGGCAGCCGACTTTAAGAGCGCGTAACCAGGAACGAATAAACGATCTGGGAATGCTGGGCTCGTGGCTTTGCCCCCAACCAGCTTTCCTCCGCGCAGGTGCTCACACCGGGAAACCAGGCGCTCAGATCCGGTCAGTTAGCGGGCAAGGTAGTCGGCGCGATAGTGATCGTCTCCACTTCGGTCAAACCCTCTCTACCACGAATAATGAGTTGATGGGCACCGGCCGATAAGCTGAAGACTTTTGGCGCGAACTGAGCGGTCAGTCCGCTGGGACTGGTCGAACTCGCTGTCCCATTACCCCGCCAGGAAACCGTTTGGCTGACAAATCCTGTGGTCACCGGGATGTCCCAAATCATGGTTGGGTCTGTGGGTTGCGCGTCTATGTTGACGAAGAAGGAATTGTTGTCCTTACTGGGTGCATTCACCAGGGCCGAAACCACGTAATTACCGGCCGTGCTCACATTGAAAGTATAAACCGCCTGGCCCCCTGCAGCCAGGCTTGTGTAGGCCGGCTGCAGGATCGCGTTGTTGGTAGCGTAGAAAGGAGCGCTGATCGCTCCGGAGGTCGAAGCAAAGGTTAAGCTGGACGGGGCTGGCGGATTGGTAACCGTTATGGTCGCCAAGGACGAGACGACGGTACTACCCGAGTCATAAACGAGCGCAGCGTTCAGGGTGTAGCTGCCGGCGTTTACGTTTGCCCAAGTAAAGCTGTAGGGTGCCGTGGCGGCGGAACCCAGCAGCGTGCTGCCATTGTAGAACTGGACCTGGGTAATGGTGTGGGCATTGGCCGTGACGGTGGCTGCCAGGCTGATTGCAGCCGGAGAACTGTAGCGCGCTCCATTAACAGGCGAAGTCAGCGAGATGGAGGGCAGACTCGTGACGACGAGATTGTTGACGACGACCGTGACCGGGCTTGCCGTGGCTTGATTACCGGCCAGGTCCCGAGCGACAGCGCTCAATGTATGCGCCCCATTGGCTGCATTGGCTGTGTCCACATTCGCTGTGTAAGGCGCGGCCGTGAGCGCGTTGCCCAGATTCGCTCCATCCCACGTGAACTGGACGCTGGCGACGGCAACGTCGTCGGAAGCATTTGCCGAAATAGTGATGGTGCCGGAAACTGTCGCGTTGTTCGACGGAGCGGTAATGGAAACAGTCGGCGGCGCCGTGTCGGTCGGAGCCGAGAGGTACGCCCCCAGATCCCAGGCGCCCGGAGCCGGGCGCGCCGCCCCTGTCATGTCCGTGGTGAAGACCGAGGAAAGATTTAGACCGGCCCCAATGGCCGGCGACCCAGCCCCCAGGTGCGCGTCAAATCCGGCCGAAGTCTCGTTGACAAAAACGGGGTCGGAAGCCAGCACCGTGCCCAGCGTGTACGAAACCGTCGAGCTGCCGCCAAGAAAGTCGTAGTTTCCGGAGCCATTGCCATAAAAGAGATTGTGATCCACTACCAACCCGCTGCCGGTGGCGGCATAACAACCCACCCCGTAATGGCCGTTCTTATACAGCACGTTGTTTTTGATGTCCACCCCACTCAAGTCCAACCACAGGATAATGCCGCTGGTGCCATTCCAAGCGATCACGTTGTTGTAAACCTCCAAGTTGCTGACCGTGGCGTAGCCGGCAACTTGCAGCCCACTGGCATCGTTTCGCACCATAACGTTGTTGAGGACCTGTTCGTTCTTTCCGCATAAATACAGGCCGTGGTCGAGGTTGCTGCCGCCGGTCCGACCGTTGTCGTGAACGTAGTTGCCGATGTAAATATTACTGGCGGTGCTCTGGTCGTCATAAACCCCATCGTGGCCGTTGGAGCTGGTGCTGGCCGGATTGCCGTTGTTGTGGATTTCGTTGTAGAGGATCTGGTTGCTGTTGCCCCAGATGCTGATGCCACCATTGGGACCATTGCGGATTTCGAACCCCTCAATGACATTGTAGCTGCCGTCCAGATAAATCGCTTCGTTGCGGTCCGGGGCATTTTGGCCGTCAATGACGGCCCCGCCGCGCACTTGGGATTGCAAGACGATCGGGCTGGAGGCCGTGCCGCTATTACCCAGGTGCAGCCCCCAGCCGCTGGTGTAGTCGGTATAAACACCGGGCATGACCAGGATCCGGACACCTGGGCCGGCGAGGCTATATGCGTGGGTGATGGTTCGAAGGGGCTGCGCGGATGTCCCAGGGTTGGCATCGCTGCCTTGCGTGGACACATACAGGTCAGTCGCCTGAACTCGAATTAAAACCAGAACGAGGAAAAAGCAGAATACGACTCTACTGCGCCTGCCAACAGATACAACAAATCTCATGAATCAAACTAACAACAGCTCTCGAATCGACTGCGGAATTCTGCCCAGAACTTTTGTCCGCTGGCAACTAGGAGATTCCTGGGGGGATCCCTTCGTTTGCCGACCTCATCCGATGTGTGGTCGGGCAACAATTTTCCTTATGAAACGCACCGATATTATCTTGTTAATCGAGGACAATCCGGGGATGTGGTTCTAATGAAGCTGACTCTCGAACGTTCAGCATCTCCGAACGGTCGCAGCTGGCCCCGGCCAACTTCGGCGGATTTCGCTACTCGACTCATGCCGCGGGACTGGGAGATGTGTGCGGTTTTAATCTGACGCCCAGGCTCGCGGATTTCACGCAGAATAAAAGGGAGGTTTATTGGAACCTCACCACGTTCTTCGACACAGCAGGTCGATTCCAAAATTCACCTCATAGCCACGAAAATGGGCCGCTTGTACCTAAGAACAATCCATCCATCCCATAGGTATAGAGAGTTGGCGGGGCACAACAGACACTCGTACACACACATTCCAAAACTACTGAGCTTATGCATAAAGACCTGACCGAAATATCACTTTGTAGATCGGCCGCCCGGTGGAAGCATTTCTTCACCGCTTTGGTTCTGCTTGGTGCCACTCTCCATTGTCGAGCGCAAATCACTTGGTACAATCCCAATACAAACTACTCGACTGCGCGGAATTGGGATGAGCGCGCGTTGGAAACCATCCGGGCGGACACTCCAAATCCTCCGGTTCAGGCCAGGAATTTATTCAGCTACGCCGTCTGCATGTATGATGCCTGGGCTGCTTATGATACGAATGCGGTTGGGTTCATCTATCACGGCAAGCATACCGCTGCGGACGTGGCCGCCGCACGCAATGAGGCCATCAGCTATGCCGTTTATCGAATGATGGAGGAAAGGCTGGTTTACTCGCGAACTGCGACCAATCAAATCGCGAGGGACCCGGATTTCATGACGGCGATGGGATATGACCCAAATAACACTTCGCGTGATACCTCCACACCCGCTGGCGTCGGGAATAGTATTTATGACCTGGTTTCAGCCTGGTTTATCAACGACGGTTCACGGCAAACCAACGGCACTCCCTATCCACTTGCCAACCCACCCGCTCCCGTATATCCGGATTATCCGGTGGGTAATCCCCGACGGTATGTATTTGTCAACGGGATGTTGAATCCATTCGACCCTGGCACCACAGACGGAACCAATAACACCCTTCTAGACGTCAACCATTGGCAGCGTCTAATCGTCGCCAATGCCATTGATCAAAACGGCTTCCCGATAAACCCGCTTCAGGGTTACGCCGGGGTGCAATGGCTCTGGGTGCGGGCCTTCGGACTTAGTCGAATTAACTCGGATTTGCCCTGGATAGATCCCGGTCCGCCTCCATTCCTCGGGACGGCGACGGATATAGCGTTCAAGACAAACCTCGTTGCCGATATTCGCGCCAGCAGCCAGTTGACGACAGGCGACGGTGTCACGTTGGGCATTTCGCCGGCGAGCCTGGGCAACAACACCCTTGGCGCCAATGATGGCCACGGCTACGCCACCAATCCCATTACCGGCCAACCCTACACGAACAACACCGTCCTGCGTGGAGACTTCGCCCGCTGCCTCGCGGAATTCTGGGCAGATGGTCCTTCTTCTGAAACGCCGCCTGGCCACTGGAACCTGATTGCAAACAACGTTTCCGATAGCATGTCCGTCTTTCGAATTGGCGGAACCGGGCCCGCAGTGGATCGCCTGGAATGGGACATCAAACTTTATTTCACCGTGAACGCCGCCGTGCATGACGCGGCTTGCGCGTGTTGGAGCGCGAAGCGTTACTACAACGCATGGCGGCCTCTTAGCGCCATCCGTTATTGCGGCGGCCTGGGTCAATGCAGCGATCCCACTCTGCCCTCTTACAATACAAACGGTTTAATGCTCGTGACGAATTTGATTGAACTCGTCACCAGCAATTCGGTCGCTTCAGGGCGTCACGCCGGGCTGACGCCCGGCAAAATCGCGGTCTTCTGTTGGCCGGGCCAGCCCGCCGATCCCCAGAACGATGTCAGCGCGGTTCAATGGATCCATGCCGAGGATTGGATGCCTTACCAAAGGAAGACGTTCGTGACGCCCGCTTTTCCTGGTTACTTTTCAGGCCACAGCACTTTCAGCCGCGCCGCCGCCGAAGTCTTGGCTGCATTTACAGGCTCCAAGTGGTTTCCCGGCGGCGTCGGTTCCTATACCATCACCCATCTCGCATTCGAGGCCGGCCCAACGCAACCCGTTACCCTGCAGTGGGCCTCCTACTTTGATGCCTCTGACCAGGCAGGCGTTTCGCGAATTTTCGGCGGCATCCACCCGCCCGTGGATGATTTCACCGGCCGTCGTATCGGTTCGCAGGTCGGCACGAACACGTGGGCGCTGGCGCAAAAATACTTCGATGGTTCGATCCTCAATTCCCCTGTCAACCTCACAGCGCGCCACCTTGATGGCAGCAACATGGAGGTTCGATACAACGCGGTGCGCGGACTCTATTACAAAGTTCTCACTACCACGAACGCGGCCGGGCCTTACAGCAATGGGGGAAACCCGGGCCAGCTGGCATTCGAGGCTTCCGTCGCCAGCACGAATTCCCTGAGTGGCCTGCAAAAGTTCTTCCGCGTATCATCCTCGCTCGCTCCCTAGGATTGCTGGCGCACAACACGTGAAGGCCGTACAATATTAGGTGAGAATGCCTGACTCAAGACTGCGCGCCTTCACGTTGATTGAATTGCTGGTCGTCATCGCGATTATCGCGATTCTTGCCGCAATGCTGTTGCCAGCACTCAGCCGGGCAAAAGCTAAAGCGCAGCGCATCGCCTGTGCCAACAACCACAAGCAGATCGCGTTGGCCATGCGGCTTTGGGCCGACAACAACAACGGAAAACTCCCGTGGAAAGTGGAGCAGACCCTTGGCGGCGGAATGCCAAACGGTACTGACAACGCCCAGGTGAACCTGCAGCTTTCAATCGTGTCGAACGAACTCGCTTCAACCAAAATCCTACTCTGCCCAAGTGACGTGCGTCGTATCCCGGCCACCAACTTCGCCACCCTGGCGCTTACGAACATCAGCTATGCCATGTGTAACGAAGCCGATGAAAAACGACCCCGCGTCACTTTGTCAGTGGATCGAAATCTGACCGGTTTTGATTTCACCGCCCTTCCTGACAATATCAATTGTTTCGTCCTCACTTCACCGGTTACCGGAGCGCGCACGGCCAAATGGCGACAAGGGATGTGTCACGGCGCAAACAGCGGAGTGGTTGCCATCAGTGATGGATCCGTCCAGCAATGGAACGATCTGCGTCTCGTGCAAACGCTTGTGAGTTACAACCCCGCCACGGAGACCGACGCCGGAAACCTGCAATTCTACTCCCCTTAGACCGGCGACGCGATGGGGCAGCCATCCTGGTCGAGCCCTTTAAATCCGAAAACCATGACCTTTCGACACTTGGCCAAAGTGTTTGTCCTGATCGCTGCGGCAACCTTGCCTGGATTCGCCGGGGTGAATCCTACGACCAGCCCTGACGTCTTTTACATCGCGGGCACCACGACCAAGCTGCGTCAACTTATCGGCGATACGGACTACCAATGGCGGACACCGACGGAGGACCTGACGCTGACCCGGGCCGGGATTTCCGGGACGGACCTGGGAATCTCGTTCGTTCACAACGGCGTAACCTACGTCCTGTTCGGCGATACCCAGGGCGCGTCGAAGCCGGCTGGCTTTCGGGCACCGCCCCGCTGGGCTATGGCGGCAGCGGCCTGGCAACCGTCATCGGCTGGGGGCCGGACCCCACGAACCGTTATCGGACTACCTACTTCCGGCACACTTTTGAAGTGGTCAACCCGGCTGGGTTCGCGTCCTTGCTGGTCCGCTGGTTTCGAAATGCCGGAGGTGTAGCCTATCTCAACGGCACGGAA
>Ga0222749_10001728_pt1 | contig 10806 bp, 13 predicted proteins | sample IncBWH2Mmetat_FD_197234 | JGI IMG/M metagenome (GOLD analysis project Ga0222749, IMG submission 197234) | Metatranscriptome of lab incubated forest soil microbial communities from Barre Woods Harvard Forest LTER site, Petersham... | ecosystem: Environmental > Terrestrial > Soil > Temperate...
AGACGTCCAACAAGTCCTCTACGACGTGGGCAAACCCTGCGAGATCACCGAGTTCCAACGAGGTTGCGTTTCCCTTGAGGGTATGGGCAACCCGAAAAATACTGTGCAAGAGTTCCAGATCGGAAGGCGTCGACTCCATCTGCACCAGTGCCTGCTCCATCAAGCCCAGGCCCTCTTCCGACTCGACGAGGAACGACGCGAGAACCGCTTCACGGTCAAAGTCCCCTAAATCCATTGTTCCTCCTCTCGCCTTCGAAGCTGCTACACCTGGTCGAAGTTCTTGATCGCTGTCACACCGTCGGCGATCTGAAATACCAACCTTCGGCCGTGTTTCCCCGACACTTCTTTTTCGATGACGGGAATGCCCGCAGAGCGAAGAAATGTTTCCGCGAGCTGAACATTTCTCGATCCCAGCGACTGCAAGGGATCGTTGCCGAAAGCGCAGGACCCGCCGAAGATCTTGGCTTGCAGATATCGGGTTTCGCATCCCAGCGCCAGAACCTGCTTCAGGAGTTCAGGATTGGCCACATTGCCGTAGCGCAGCCGGTTCGGCCCCTCCCCAAGCCCCTCGGGCAGGAGATAGTGGTTCATTCCACCCGCTTTTTTGTGTCGGTCCCAAAGGCAGATAGCGGCGCACGATCCGAGTATGGTTGAGATCGTGATCGGATCGCGAGTGACGAACACCTGCCCTGGATAGAGGAAATGCTGGGCTTCGCTCGAGTCCGCGCGCTCAAAACTCTTCATGAACTCCGCCGGCAGCACCGCCGGATTGAACTTGCCGCCATTCTCACTCATGCTCTCATCCCCGGTCCCTCAGTCGTTGGCTTCAAATGCAGGTTCGGGCCAAACAGGGGCTTCGCGGCTTCGTCGGAAAGAAGCTTGAAGAGGTCCATGTCACAACGGTCGAAGGCGACCTTCTGGGGAAGCAATCGCAATATCGCAAGTACAGCCACGGTTTGATTCGCGAAACGGATCGGAACAAACGCTCGAACCCTGGCGACTGCGCCGGAGGACCCGCGCGCCGGAAGCTCAACATGGCACTCACCGCGCATCACGCGCTGAAGGCCGGTTTCGCCTAGAGCACGAGGCAGGTCGTAATTTTCAGCATCGATGCCGAAGGACCAGTAAACCTGGAAGCTTGCGCTTCTGCGATCCACCCGGAACAAACCAATTTCTTCGGAGCCGAGGAAGTTCGCCACAATTTCACGCAGGCCTTCGATGGCATCCTCTTGCCCTCTGCTCTCGGTCAGCCTCTTCCGCGCCGCTTCCAACCTTACATCGTTGATCTCGGCTCCAGAGGGTTTCGCCCCGGATGCATTTTTCTTGTCAGTGTTCATGAAGGTCCTTGTAGCACCGATCCAATCAATGGCGGGAAACTCGAGCGTGCCCTTCGGCGCGCTACTCACCCAAATAGCTCTGCAACAAAGCCACCAGCTCGGCGCCATCCACCGGCTTGGTAATGTAGTCATTGCATCCGCTTTGAAACCCGGCTTCCATGTAAGATTCTTCGCCCCGCGTAGTGACCAGAACGATAGGAGTCTCGCGCGTGCCCGGCTGCTGCCGCATCCTCTTGCAGGCCTCAAACCCATTCATGCGAGGCATCACCACATCCATCAAAACCAGGTCAGGACGCTCTTGTTCCGCCTTCTCGACCGCTTCCTGTCCGTCGCTCGCCGTCACACACTGGTAGGTCGTACGCCTTTCGAGGATCTCGCGCTCCATCATCAAGGCTGTCTTGGAGTCGTCAACCACAAGGATTTTCTTTGGCATTGTTCTCCCGAACCGTAGTCCCCGAGTTGTTTGCCACGAGTTTTACGGCGTTGCGCGACCAAATTAACGCGGTCGTCTTATTGAATCGTTAAATCAAACCGGCGGTAACCGCCCAGCGACCCACATTGATGTCTATCACAGGCAGTAATTACGTCGGTAATTACGTCGGTAATTTAACCCTAAAGTTTCGGCGGTTCTGGATCTCAGAACTGGTCTGTGAAATGCGTTCGCGTCAACATCGATGGCGCGACCGCCGCGAACAAGCGCCAAAAGATATCGAAGCGGAGCAAGGACGGAATATGACCTTGTTGTGGAATTCGAGAAGTCGGTAAGCGACTCAGATAGGCATGTGATCGGGAGCTCTTCGCCGAGAATCCCAACCAAATCGACTTGGGTGTAGAAGTAAACATAAATCGGGCACGAAGCTCATGCGAACGTTCGCGAGCCTTACGGAGGCGCTGAGCCGTTACCGCGGGAAGGGCGAGCAGAAAATGATTGTCGAGCACGTCCATGTGCACAAAGGTGGACAAGCAATCGCGCGCGTCCATCCCCGACCGCGGTGCATGTGGTTCATTGCTTGGGAGTGCTGCCCCACCTCATCTGGGAACAGCCACGCTTTCGCCAACAGAACGATCTGAATTGCTTCTTTCAACAGACGAACCACTCGGCCCCCTCACAAAGAACCTCATGCTCGCCGAGCACAAGGTTTTGATTTTCCTATACTTTGAAGCGACATTTTCTGGCGGCAGATCAGACGGGATCCTCGCGCGGAGCCCGAGAGCGACCCAAGGCATAAGAGAGGCTATTTGAGCCAAATTTAGGTGTATAGTTGGTGCCGTTCTTGAAAGCCAAAGAGATTCCGGTTCAGATTCAGAAAAGGAGGTCTCATGGGGAAAAGAAGCCTAGCAGTCACGTTACTCCTGTTGGCCATGCCCGTTTGCGCTCAAGTGACGACGATTTACAACAACCTAGCCCCGCTCCCCAACTTGTACAACAAGACCTCAGGCCTGACCCTAGAACACACCAGCAATTCAAGCTTGGAATGGGCAATGCCCTTCACGCCTCACGCGGACTACCTCATTATCGAGGTTCAAATCGCGATCAGTTGGGTAAGCGGATTCAACGGCGCGACCGTAAGTATCTGCGAGGACAAGAACGGGCTGCCTGGGATGTCGCTTCGAGATTACAACGTGCAGGATTTGCCCACCTTCGGACAATCCTCGCGGAACATCAAGATACTGAAGTACAGCAAGGGAGTCAAAGTTTATGGCAAGAAACAATATTGGATTGCGGCCAAGAGTGTAAACCTCTCTAGCGATAAGTGGAACTTGACCTTCAATCCAATGAATGGACCAATCGCGAAAAACCAAAACAACGGTGGTTGGACCGTTGCTAACGGTCCATTGGGAGCGTTGGCCATATTCGGTGTTCGCTAATCGGAATCCGTGCTTTGGAGCGTGAGCGCGTGTTTGCCGGCAGGAATTCTGTTTCGTTCGTTGTCTCAATCTAAGCGAGCACTCTGCGAATATTTCTTGACATTCTTAGCTGTGGGTCCCGCGCGAAGCGCTTGCGTTCTCTGGGCCGCTAAGCGGTGTCACTAAGTACCGAATAAGTTACCCGCTGTGTCTTTGCTCAGAATCGTTCCATCGGAGCTCCTGCACCGAACAAGCGAAAGCCGGAGCGGTAGGCTCCGGCTTCGTGGTTTGAGTTGGCCGCCGTCACTTAAGAGCCACGACGACTTTTTCGAAGCCCAAGGGACTTTTCGCGAGCCGCAGTTCTTTCTTCAGCTCCTCTTCGTGCTTGGAGGTCGGGACGATCATGCCACCCGCGTCCGAGTCCTTCCAAACCTCGGTTAGGAAGTATTGGTTACCGATGCGGTCGAACACCAGCTTGCTTTCCGTATTACGGGGACCCTCGCTCCTGGCGATCGACAATGTGGCTGCCCCGGTTTCGGGGTTCCGGATCATGATCACGTTCGGGCTTTGGCTTAAGGCCTTGATTTCGTAGGGTCCAGCTGACAGTTGCGCCGTTCCACGTTGAAGGCGAAAGGCACATCGGCCTTCACGTAGGAGTGAGCGTAGACGCCGGCTACGTTGAACATCAGCGACATGACCAGCAGCGACAGGATCGTGATAAGGTTGCGTTTCATGACATCCTCCTTGGGGCTCCTTGCGGTGGAACCCAAACTGAATTTTTGTCACTATAAGTCTTCAACGCCTTCGCTGAATATTGCTGTGACGCATCGTGTTAGGGCAAACGTGCTGCCAAGTCGAACCGGGGTCGTTTGCTGGATCATTCGGCAAGAATATACTTGCCTCGCCCACTTTGAAGGTATAGCCTATGGCCTTAAATGTCCCGATTTGAAAGGTGTCTGTGGGGGGCCGATTTCGTGATTACCGGAGTCGGCTGGATACTTGGTGGTGGGTATGCCGCCTCGCTATGTTTCTTAGTGGGTGCATTATTGATAATTTCGGGTCTCATAAAACGACCTCGAGGCGTGGACGCAACAGACAGTGCTTTACTAGACTCCACGACAAACAAACCATTTACTAAGCGCGGTAATCTGACGAAATGGCGCAAGCGCGGCTTTGTACTATCGACCGCACTACTGCTCGCCTTAGTGGGATATGGAGGCTTCCAATATTTCAAAGAGCCGTCTGATATTGGCATACGGCAGATTGAAATTGGTTGGCAGGATTCGGGAGAGCGGCTTGTTGTACAGCCGACCAATTTTGCTGAACCCAACAAATGGGTAGCCAATATCCATTACACGAGCACAGAAACGCAGGATATCGTTGTCGCTTACACATCAATTGTTCCAAGTTCTATTGCTGATGTGAATGCAAGGAACGATATCGAAGACTTGGAATGGGACAGAGTTATGAGTGTTCTGGCTCACGATGCAGGTAGAACAAAAATGAAGGCGATTGCCAATACTCCAACATTTACAACGTTGAATGGCCTAATCCTCAATCAGCAGCAGTTAGAGGACATGATGAACAAGACAACCGCCGTTTACTTCATGGCAGTTTTTGCTACTAGGAGTGAACTATGGAAGCGTTCATGGAAACCCCATGCTGAGGTATGTGTTTATCGAGATGGGATTGCGCCGGTAGTCCATTTGTGTCACGACCATAATAGGCCTTAAATGCAAAATGAAACCGAAGACAAGAGAACTGAATCAGAAAAGTTCGACGCCGTGATGCGAAAAATTCTCACCGTCTCCAAGAAAGAATTACAGAAACGCGAAATGGTATGGAGACGGAAGCGGGAACAGGCAAAGAAAAAGCGGGCTCTTTCTTAGCCCGCTTACCCCGGTATTGCTTCCGGGCAGCCCGTGTCTGGGTAGTCTTCGCTCAATTTGGCTTGCCAGTGAGTTGAGCGAAAGTGATGCGCTTGCCGACGATCTGGCGCACGACTATATCGAAGCGGCCAGCATCGTCGAGATTCTTGCGATTGTTATAACGAAACATCTGCTCATCGAGGTAGCGGAACAAGTGAAACGGCTCGACAGAAACGTAGGTTCCATTAAGTCCGCGCTTGAGACAACTCCAAAAGTTTTCTATTCCATTCGTGTGGACGCGGCCATTCACGTACTGTTCCGCGTGATTGACGATGCTGTGAACGTAGTCCGGCGACATGTCCACATAGCCCGTGTGATCGTCAGTGTAAAGCTGTGTTCCTGCCGCAATACCTTCTGCGATAGTCGAATGAATCGCTGGCTTCTTGCGATCAGGAACTACTTTAGTCCTGACTTTTCCGCCACGTTCCAACATGCCCATGACGATAGTCTTGCCCCAGTTATCCTCGCGTACCTTCATCTTCAGGCGCTTGGACTTGTGCATGTTGCGCGCTTTCCCGCCGATGAAAGTTTCGTCCACTTCTACTTCTCCGCCGTCGCCGCCAAGCTTGGAACCAAAGAACTCATCCTGCATCGCAAGGCGAATCCGTTGGAGCATGAACCACGCGGACTTCTGCGTAACCTTCACGTCTCGCGCAATCTCGTAGCTGCTGACACCGTTTTTGCAGTTGGTGAGTATCCACGTTGCGGTGAGCCACTTGTCCAGAGAGATGGGACTGTCCTCGTAGATCGTGCCGACCTTAATGGAGAACTCGCGCTTGGCGTGGTGACTGCCGCACTTCCAAGTACGCCGCTTCGCGTTGAAGCTGACTTTCGTCGCTCCGCAACCGGGGCAGACTACTCCGTTAGGCCAGCGGCGGACTGCGATGTAGTCAATGCAGTTGTCCGGATTCGAGAAGTAGACAATAGCTTCTTGGAGACTTTGAGGTTCGCGTTCCATGACTAAAAGATACCAAAAATACATGGGCGAGTCAAGTGAATTATTACCGATCATTCTGCTGCGTTTGCAACAAGATGAGTTTGGCCGACGGCGTCGACATGCTGCACAACCGGCATACGGTAGCCGATCGGCTACCAGCGAGTATTCGGCAGGTTCCGCAAGTGAAAGATCCTGTCGAAAGAGAAGCTTGGAGTGGGTCATCTTCAATCGAGTGCTTGCGAGTTGCGCCAGTCGATTCGGCGACGCGTGTAAGCAAACTCGACTAGACTATTTCGCAGAAGGGAGACTTCTTGAATCCAAGGTTGGTCGCGTTGTCAGGGCCGCTGGAGGGGACGGTCCACACTGTAACTGACGGTCCGCTGTCTTTCGGGCGGGACCCTGCCAACCAGGTTATGATCGGCGACTCCGCAGTTTCGCGAAAGCACTGCGCCATCAGCCAAGTCACCCGGGGCATTTATGAAATTTCTGACCTCGACAGTCACAACGGGACGTTCGTCAACGGGATTCAGGTTAGTCGTACGCCCATTCAACACGGAGACAGGATTCGCATCGGAACCAGCGAGTTTATGTTCCTCATCGGTGAGGATAATGGCTCCAGCCCGCAATCATCAGGCGCCGGCAGCCGGGGGATGGCAAGAAAATATCAGCAAAGGTCGCAGGAACCAATGCAATGGGGTTTGCCGCGACAGTCACGACAGTCCTTGGAACCTACCCAACTTGCCCTCCTTCATTGACTTGCCCTACCTCCAGAATTCGGCTTAGTCCGAACTGGGTGTTGGCCGGAAAAGAATTGACTTTGTATTTGCAATTCCGTGACAACACCGAAATTTGACCTGGTACGTTTTGCTCGTCAGGCCACGAGCGACTCTCAACGAGGATTGTGAACGACCCTGGAAGGAGGAAAAAATGAAGTCAAAACTGATTTGCATTTCTACGCTGACACTGCTTGCCATCGTGCCAGCCGCATTGGCGAGCAACTGGTATGTTGATGGAAAGCACGGCAGTGACAACAACAACTGCAAGTCACGGCAGCACGCCTGCAAAACGATCTCGAATGCTCTTTTGCTCACGTTGCCGGGGATTCTATCTTCGTAGCCCCCGCGACGTATCACGAGGGTCTTTACATCCCGTTCAACTTGAAGATTTTCGGTTCCGGTGCGAAGACAACCATTGTTGACTGCGGAGGCGGTAGTTGCCAAGCGGCAGTCGTCGGCTCCGAACCCAGAGTCCCGGTCACACTTTCCCGGATGACCTTCCGTGGTAGCAATGGACTGGTAGACAGCGGCGGTGGCATCTACAACTGCTTCGGCACCTTGACGGTCATCGATAGCATCATCACGGAGAATAGGATTCAGGGCGGGAAAGGCATCTTCGGTTATGGCGGTGGCATCTACAACTGCCCTACCAGCACCCTGACCCTCATCAATACCACCGTCAGCAGGAACAGTGCCGAGGTGGGCGGGGCCATCTGCAACGGTGGCCTGCTGAGGATCATCAATAGCACGCTCATCGGAAACGTCGCGCACAAGCATAGGGCTGGTGCCATCGCCAACTACGGCGGAATGAGCATCACCGACAGCACCCTCCACGGAAATAGCAGCGGTATTGGCGGCCTCGCCGGTGTCATCCTGAATGGCGGATTATTCCAGTCTTCGGGGACACTGGTGATTAGCAATAGCACGCTCAGCGGGAATACCGCGGGCGCAGGTAGTGGCGGTGGCATCTTCAACGTCAAGGGGAGTTCGGTGGTGCTGCAGAACAGCATTGTCGCTAACAATGCGGGCGGAAATTGCCACGGTATCATCACCTCCCACGGCTACAACCTGAGCAGCGATGATAGCTGCGAGTTCCACGGTCCCGGCGATCTCAACAGCACGGAGCCGCGGTTAGGCCACCTCCGCAACAACGGTGGGCCAACCCAGACCATGGCTCTACTCCCCGGAAGCCCGGCGATTGATGCGGGCAACCCCAAGGGCTGCACAGATGGTCATGCTCATGCTCATCTACTGAAAACCGACCAGCGCGGCAAGCCTCGCCCCGACAGAGAAGGCAAAACTGGCTGCGATATGGGCGCGTACGAACGGCAGAAAAACTGATTGGTAGTTGTTTCAATCAGGTCAGCATACCCGGACTCCGGTCACAACGAAGCATGAAAAGAGGCTTTACGCCAACCCCTGTTTGCAGTGAGTTACGGCTCTTTTCAAGGGGGCCATTACACGTTTCGACTACAGCTCAACTGGCAAAAGCTACAGTATTCCGCAGGGTCATGATTCGGCTTCCGTCAAGCTCCCGCCGCGCGGCAACTGGCAAAACTGACAGGTGACAAAGCAGGTGGGATGACCTATTACTGTGGATAGATTTCGAATGCTAAGAGCCTCGGTGAAAGCGCTTGGGCGACCGCCCTATATGCGACCGACAGAATCCGAGGCTTTTACTCACTCACGTTCGATGTTCCGCGCGGTGCGTTTTGGGGAAGCTACTCGTCGGCTTGGTGCTTGCCGCCAAGGAATGCAGTGATACTTGAAGTAACCTGGCCACAACGCTCACCCCCATTCAAGGATTAATGATCAATAATCCCGCTGTTTCACAACTGGGATGGTCACACGCGATTACCTAGGTACCAGCAGGACGGGTATTCGTTATTTCTGGCCGCCAGCCTACGGTTCCAGCAGAGCACCATTCGGATGAAATCATGCGCTATCCCCGCGAATTCACTATGGCTGAGGAGCACGCATTGGCAAGCACAGATCCTGAGTCTCACTTTTGGAGCCTGGCCGGGCAGTCACGCGACCCCAGCTTCGCGTTAGGGACTGTCAATTCTGCCAGTGGCGCCACTATTCGAGGCTCCTTAGACTCTTTATAAATGGTGACCGTGTCTCGCGTCGAGCAGATACGCTGCCCAAGAGGAGAGCAGGTGACTAAGCGAATAATAGCCCTTTGAGCAGCGGCCACGGTATTTTCCGTCACCTATACAAGGAACCAACAGCAGCAGAAATTCCGGTTCAAGCAGAATCGCGATTCAACAAACGCCAAAAGGAAACATCGCCATGACTAGTATGCTCGCGAAATCCAGCCGCCGCGACGGTCCGGTAACAGCAAAACTCACCCCTCCCAGCCGTACCCCGACGCCTGATGACGGTGCACTCGATGCAAACCTCCTTCACAAGATGGATGCCTGGTGGCGCGCTGCCAATTATCTGTCCGTCGGTCAGACCTATCTCTACGACAACCCGCTGCTTAAGGAGCCGTTGAAGAAGGAGCACGTGAAGCCGCGTTTGGTCGGCCATTGGGGCACGACGCCAGGTTTGAACTTCATCTACGTTCACCTCAATCGCGTCATCAAGGAGCGCGACGTGAACATGATCTACATCATTGGTCCCGGGCACGGCGGGCCGGGCATCGTGGCCAATACCTGGCTTGAAGGCACCTACAGCGAGTTTTACCCGAACATCCCGCAGGACGAGGAGGGGATCAGGAAATTGTTCAAACAATTCTCGTTCCCGGGCGGCATTCCCAGTCACGTCGCGCCGGAAACGCCCGGCTCCATTCACGAAGGCGGCGAATTGGGCTACGCGCTGAGCCATGCATACGGAGCGGCGTTCGACAACCCCGATCTCATCGTGGCCGCTGTTGTTGGCGACGGCGAAGCGGAGACTGGGCCGCTAGCGACCAGTTGGCACTCGAACAAGTTTCTCAACCCGGCCGCCGACGGCGCGGTACTACCCATCCTCCATCTTAACGGCTACAAGATTGCCAATCCGTGTGTGCTCGCGCGGATCAGTCACGAGGAACTGGATCAGCTCTTCCGCGGCTATGGCTATACACCGATCTTCGTAGAAGGCAGCGAACCAGCCAAGATGCACCAATTGATGGCGGCGGCGCTCGACCAAGCGATCACTGAAATTGGTCGTGTTCAAAACGCCGCGCGCAGGGACGGAAGCACGGAGCGCCCGCGCTGGCCGATGATTATTCTGCGTTCGCCCAAGGGCTGGACTTGCCCCAAGGAAATTGACGGCAAGCGTGCCGAGGATTCGTGGCGCTCGCACCAGGTGCCGATGGGTGAAATGCACGATAAGCCCGGGCATCTCCAAATCCTGGAGCAATGGATGAAGAGCTACCGGCCGGAGGAACTTTTCGACTCGAAGGGTCGTTTCAAACCTGAGCTCGCCGAAATCGCGCCCAAGGGCGAGCGCCGCATGAGCGCCAATCCGCACAGCAACGGTGGCCTGCTCCTGCGCGATCTACGAATGCCCGACTTCCGCAAATACGCCGTCGAAGTCAAGAAGCCCGGCGGCACCGACGCTGAGGCCACGCGCGTGATGGGCAAGTTCCTGCGTGACGTGATGAAGCTGAACATGGAAAGCAAAACCTTCCGCCTGTTCAGCCCCGACGAAAACAACTCGAACCGCTGGCAAGACGTGCTCGAAGTGACGAATCGGGCCTGGATGGCGGAGAAGTTTCCCTACGACGACCATCTAGAGCCGAACGGCCGCGTGATGGAGATGCTGAGCGAGCACCAGTGCCAGGGCTGGTTTGAAGGCTATCTTCTCACCGGACGTCACGGCTTCTTCTCCTGCTATGAGGCGTTCATTCATATCATTGATTCGATGTTCAACCAGCACGCGAAATGGTTAAAGGTGTGCAATCACATTCGGTGGCGACGACCCATTGCCTCGCTCAATTACCTGCTTAGTTCGCACGTATGGCGGCAGGATCACAACGGCTTCTCGCATCA
>Ga0222749_10001731_pt1 | contig 10803 bp, 12 predicted proteins | sample IncBWH2Mmetat_FD_197234 | JGI IMG/M metagenome (GOLD analysis project Ga0222749, IMG submission 197234) | Metatranscriptome of lab incubated forest soil microbial communities from Barre Woods Harvard Forest LTER site, Petersham... | ecosystem: Environmental > Terrestrial > Soil > Temperate...
GACGAAAGGACAGTTGACATGGCCGCATTCGCCGTTGCCCTGGCCGTCGGCATCATTGCCGGCTTGCGCGCCATGACCGGAGCGGCTGCAGCTGCTTGGGCCGCCTATCTGGGAGCCCTTCCGGTTACGGGAACTTGGCTCGCCTGGCTGGCCTCGCCTTGGGCTGTCGGCATTGTGACGGTCTTCGCCCTTGTCGAACTCGTGACCGATCAACTGCCGTCAACGCCGAGCCGCAAGGTACCGGTCCAGTTCGGGACCCGCGTTCTGATCGGCGCAGTCGCGGGGGCAGCGTTCGGTCTGGCCGGTGGATCAGCCCTCGTCGGACTCGCCCTGGGCGCGGTCGGGGCCGTGTTTGGGACTCTCGGTGGAGCGGCGGTCCGGGGGCGCATCGCAGCGAGTTTTAGACGCGATTGGCCTGCGGCGCTCATCGAGGACACCGTCGCGATCGCTGGCGCGACTCTCGTCATTCTGGTGCTGCGATGACCCACACCTTCGACGCGATCATAATCGGTGCGGTGCGGGGCAGGCCGGTCCGTCTCTCGCGGGCCGGCTCACTGCAGCAGGCCACTCGGTCGCTCTGATCGCACGCTTGGGAACGGCCGCACATGACATCGAAGAGACAGATGGCGCGCCAAGATACCGCGTCGACTACATGCGCGACGGACAACCGGCTTCGCGCGAGGTTTACGAAATCGGAAAAACAGGATCCCTCGTCGGTTTCTCATTCGTCGATGGGGTCGTCATCGAACTCGAAGATTTCGGAGGCTGCCGGACGATGCATCCTTCCAGGGACTTTAACTTCAGCAGCCAACATCCAAGGAGACTTGAGATGGCAATGCTCAATTGGAACGACTATCGAAACCAGATTCTCGCCCGCGTCGGCGAGATCGGCAAGCTCTCGCCGCACTTGGTCTAGGGTTACGCGGCCCTTAGCGGCGCCGGCGCAAATTCGGTCTCGGTTTCTTCGCTCAAAATGCCACTGGCGCAGGCTATTGATATTGATCATCTTGGGAAACAGCCTCAGATCGAGGTGCGGACGCCGAGGCCGGCAATGACGGGCAATATCTCCGGCTAGGGAGCCTTGGCGGCGAACCCGACCTAACGCGTGTCGCAGCAAGAGCATTGCCGGCGTGATAGCGGAAAAGATTCAACAGGACAGGCGCTGCGGATTTGTGTGGCGCGTCCAAACCGAGCCGGCGTGCAATACCGGGTTGCAGCGACAAGCTAAGACGGTCTTCTGGCCGACCCGCGAGGAGATGCAGATGACACCGCACAAGCCACAAGAAACGGTGCGCTTCGATAAGAGGCGCTTGCGTGAGCGACATGGGACGTCCCAATGCAGGCGTATTAGCCCAGATAGCGCGCTGCAAGTCTCGCAGGCCACCGGGGCCTTGCTTGAGGTCCGGTTCGTCCTCGAAGCCTCGTATTTCGTGCCGTGCATGCCGACGAGTGCTCGACAAAGCGTTGTCAACCGCGTCTCTCCAGCGTCCTGCCTCAGGTCCAGATAGGAGAACCGTTATATCGGTGTCGAGAGAAGTGAAGAGGCCGAAACCGCCCCATAGAAACCGCCTGTCGACCAGGCCGGCAAGAACGGTAGCGTCGGCCCTTGCAAGCTCGAGGGATTCACTCGCTGACCGCGCCGCATGATCTAGTACGAATCCGAGATCCCAGAGGCTTGCGACGACTGCACTGATGCAGGCCTTTGTTGCCGGCGCGACGCCTCCGGCGGCAGCTCGGCTGCTTTCCGGGAGAAGAAAGAGCAAGTCAAGGTCGGAGCCAGGGGCCAGTTCCTTTCGTCCGTAACCACCCACCGCAATCGCTGCGAGCGGAGCCACCATACTTCGATTACGTATCCCGTTAGAAATTGATGCAATGCGGAGCAAACCGACCACTGCACTATCGGCAAGTTTTGCCCTTGCGCGTAAATAGTCTTCGACTGAGCTCCCTGCTTCAAAGTGCTCACGCAATATGTCATGCGCCTGCGCCACAAGTGGTCGAAGAAGCTTTGCCGCATTGAGCCATTTACCCGGTCCGCTTTGGCTCATAATGGCACGCCACTTTTGGTGGATATGGCCAAAATCGGCAAGCATGAATTCCTCTCAATCCGCGTCGCGGGCACGCGCAGTTCAACGCTTCTGGTACGGATGGAAGATGTAGTCCTTCACGGCCACATGGCACGCGTGTCCGCAATCTGAGGGGCTGGAATCAGCCGCGAAATTGTCAGATGCGGCCTCGTAATTGAACAGCGCGTATCCCCATCCACCACTTTTCGGAAATCGCTTGCTGTCCTTTTCGATAACGAAAGCCTGCGTGAACACGTCTGGCACGTCCACGACGAAGGCGACCTCCGTACTTTTCTTCGGTTTCCAATGACAGATCCTCTCTTAATGCCCGTGAATGAGCATATTTGCTCCTCGATTTGAAAGCCGAGATATGGGTGGCCTTTACCGAAGCCATTTGACCTCAGCCGTGATCACTCGGCGCCCGGTGATCCGTTTGGTCTGCGGGCGTCTCGTTTGAGGCGGCGGCACTCGAATAAAGCGCAAGCGCATAAGCCGCGAAACTGTCCACCAAAAACAGTACTAGCGGCAGCCAAAATCGGCGAGTGCGACGCTGGCCGTCCACTCGGGTCCCATTCGCAGGAGAGGATTGCGAAGAATCAGTGCGTACGTTAGGCATTCAATCTCCCCTGGTTCAGCGCCAGAACGGTTTGTTGGCTTCCGCCAGCGCCTCGTTTCTTGTTATCCCGAGATCAGCGAGTAGACGCGGATCGTCGGCGATGTCGCGAAGTTCCGCGCGTTGCCGCATGCGCTCTTTCCAGACCCACCAATTTTCAACCAGCGCCGGCCATGGATTGATGGCCAAAAATTGCCGCAACGAGTTGAAAGCTGATTTGCCAGCGGCGCTAGCTAAATGGCGTCGCCACGTAACGACTCCAGATCGGCTTGCGCGAGTTGCAGTTGTGCTCGCCGACAGTGGTCTGAATTTTCGCGGTCTAGCTAGGCGAGTGGCGAATTTCTTGGACATCACATTCTCTTGGAAAATCATTGAACCCATGGTGAAAGGCTCACCGACGAGTAAAAGCCTACATCCGATATGGCGGCACTGCTTTTCCAGAACTGCTGCGCCTTTCAACCAATTCGCCAAAACAACTGACGAGATCACTCGACGAACGCGCAACGCTTGCGTCGCCTATTTGCTGCCGCCGATCATCTGAGCCGCCCGTTCGGCGATGGCAATTGTCGGGGCATTCGTATTGCCGCTGGGGATCGTCGGCATGATCGACGCGTCGGCGACGCGCAGGTTTGCCGTGCCATGGACACGCAGTGACGGATCCACGACTGCCTGCTCGTGCACGCCCATGGCGCAGGTTCCGACCGGATGCCAATAACTGCCAACATTGCGTGCGACGAATTCCCTCAGCTCCGCTTTGCCGCCAGGAATTCTTGCGATCTCGCGCTTGCGCCATTCGGACAATCCCGCCGCGGATCCAATATCGCGGGAATGCTCCACGGCGGCGCATAGGCGTGTGATGTCGGCCTCCGCAGAAAGATATTTTGGATCGATGACAAGCGGAGCATTCGGGTCGTCAGACGTGATTTTGATTTGGCCACGGCTCGTCGGCCTGAGCAGTCCCAGCCGGATCGAAAAGCCTTTGTTTGGCTCGACTTCGTTCGTTCCTACCGCCGAAGTAGCAAGCACGGCGTGCACATCCGGGCTATAGGCTGCTTGCAGGCTTCGAAAGAAGAGATGGCTCCCCGCGCGAGAGCCTGGCGCCAGAGGCTCCATCGTTTCGGCGACGAAGCCCACGATGAAGCAATGATCCTGCAGGTTTTCACCGACGCCCGGCAGGTCAGTGACAACGTCAATGCCGTGACGCCTTAGCTCTTGGGCATCGCCGACGCCCGAGAGCATAAGAAGCCGAGGTGACTCGACGGCTCCCGCGCACACAACAGTTTCCCGTTCGGCAATGACTTGCCGACGCTTAGCCCCAATACGCAGTTGGATGCCGGTGCAGCGACTCTGGCTGAACGTAAGCGCGTCGACGCGCGCGCGGGTCAGCAAAGTGAGATTCTTTCTTTCAAGCGCCGGGAGAAGGTAGCCATGGACAACGCTGAAACGCTGGCGGTCCTTTGTGTTGAAATCCATGTAGCCCGCGCCATCACGTAAAGGCGCACCGACATCATCGAGAACCGGATGCCCGACTTCTTCGCAAGCTGTGAAAAAACCCGCTGATAGAGGATGCGGGTTGTCGATCGGCTCGACATGCATCGGACCATTTGTGCCGCGATTGCCGTTGGGACTCTTGCGTGCACAGGTCTCGATTTTTTGAAAGATGGATCTGAGTCGCCCGTAGTCCCACCCTTGGTTGCCGGCATACGCCCATTGATCGAAGTCAGCCGGATGTCCCCAAACCCATATCATGGCATTGATGCTGCTGGATCCGCCGATGACCTTTCCTCGAGGCCAGTTGAACTCACGCCCCGCGGCTCTTGCCTGCGGCGTCGTGCGATAGGCCCAATCGACATCGGTTCCAAAATTGGAGGGCCAAAGCACTGGGCTTTGCAAAGCGGGACGATCGATGTTAGCGCCACCCGCCTCGATCAGCAGGACGCGGCAGGAAGGATCTTCTGAGAGTCGCGCCGCAATGGCGCACCCGGCAGAGCCGGCGCCCACGACAATGTAGTCGTAGGAGGCCTCTATCGGCTGTCGGCTCTGCTCTTGATTGCGAGACGTCGCGATCGCATGATCCACGACTGTCGCGACGAGCGCCGTTTCGATGCCGATCGCTGTGGCTAGTTGAACAAATCCTCGCCGATCAATATGGCCGGCGGCAACACGTTTCTGGAGGTTGGCGAGATAGTACTGTTGTTGGTCATGGTGTTCGGATGACATAAATGAGCCTTCGCTTTTAATGGATTCCTGATTCAAAGATTGGCACCGCGGGTCGCCGAAGCTGGGAAACCGACCAATCTGAGATGTCGATCCCTCCCACCGGCCACCTGCTGCTCTGATGGTCGTCTCAGGTTGTAACCTCGATGGCTGGGGTCGTGCTTTTCTCCGTTTGCCGATTATTTCCGCCAAACGCCGGAATGTGAGCTTCACACGATCTAATTTCCGGTCGGCCTGTCTTGCGGATCGATGAGATTTCTTCGGCGCCAAGTGCTAGGCGCTTCGCCTAGCTCCCGTCTGAACGCCTTGGAGAGGTGCGACAAATCGGCAAAGCCGCATTCAAGCGCGATCTGAGTTAGCGGTTCGCGCGTCGACAACATCAGCGCCTGCGCCAGTTCAAGTCGCAAATGAAGAAGGTATGCATGCGGAGTTTGTCCAAACGTCTCCTTGAATGCGCGACAAAAGTGACTCACGCTAAGTTGTATTTGACTTGCCATTACTCGCACTCGTACCTCTTCGCTGAGATGCGTTCTAAAGTACTGATCGATTTTCCGTGCTTGCCACGGTGCCAGTCCGCCGCGATTACCCCTGTCAGCAGTTGGTCGCTGGGTGAGAAGTTCGGCCAGCCGCAGAGCAGCTCGGCGTGCCTCTTGCGGACTGCGCCCGATCTCGCGCCGAATGTCGTCTAGAATTTCGGCTGCGTCGGCAGAAAGCGTCCTGCGGTTACTCTGTGAGTCGATCCGCCCTATCCCGTCCACTGCTATGCTTTCCTCGCTGGCTGCAGCAACAAAGCTTGATTCCGCTTGACGCGCCTTTCTCGCGAGGCGGCCATCCGAATTCATGATCTATCTCCACGAAAAACGACGGTCGGTCGGCCCAGCCGCATTCCCTCTCGAGCCATCTAGGCGGAGCTCGTCGGGTGTGCCCGTTATCGGCTGTTACTTGTTGTTATCGATTGGAACTTTGGGAGGCGCGCTCAATGCCACTGAGGGAAATTCAGGGACACAGTGACCCTCGGACCCATGGCGTGGGATTACCAGTTCACCTAAAATGCAGGCAGTCAGGTGCTACGAAAGGTGGCGATGGCTGCACCCACGACAGCGAATAGGGAATTAATATCGTTCGGCCCGTTCAATTTGGCTCCGCGAGAGCGCCTCCTCACAAAAGGAGGAGCTCCGGTACAGCTGGGCGACCGAACCCTGGACCTTTTAATCGCGCTGGTATCCCGCCCTAGCGAGATTGTCAGCAAAAGGGATTTGCTCACTTTGGTCTGGCCTGGTGTGACGGTCGAAGAAGGTAGTTTACGACTTCAGATCACCAAATTGCGCAAGGTGCTAGGAGACGGCAAGGGCGGCGCACGGTACGTAGCCACGGTGGGCGGGCGCGGATACACCTTCGTGGCACCGATTAAGCTGTCCAGCGAGTCGAGCCACCTGCATACCGCAGTTGCCCGCCCGAATCTTCACAATCTGCCTACACGTTTGATGCGAATGGTTGGAAGGTCTGATGACACTAACGCTGTTTCGACTCAGCTGGTGTTAACGCGGTTCGTCACCATCGTGGGCAGTGGCGGCATCGGAAAGACCACAGTGGCAGTTGCGGTTGCGCATGATCTGGTTGAGCGTTTCGCAGGGGCTGTCCTCTTCTTCGATCTCGGAGAGCTGAGCGATCCCGCTCTCATATCAACTTCGCTTGCCTCGATACTTGGGCTCTCTGTTCAGTCCGCCGATGCAGCGGTCAGTTTGACCGCCTATCTGCGAGACAAGCGTATGCTCCTCGTACTCGATACTTGCGAGCATCTCATCGACGCCGTGGCAGAGCTGGCGAGACGAATTTTCGTAGCTGCGCCGGAAGTGTATATCCTGGCGACAAGCCGTGAGGCGCTTCGCATAGAAGGTGAGAACATCTACAAATTAGCGTCCCTCGCATATCCGCCGGACGTTTCAGGCCTTACCTCGGCGACTATTCAGACCTTTCCCGCAGTCCAGCTGTTCATGGAGCGCGCGGTGGCCAGTGGCGCTCGCTTGGACGTTACCGATGCGGATGCCGCAGTCGTGGCAGGCATCTGCAGAAAGCTTGACGGTGTGGCACTCGCGATCGAGTTGGCGGCAGGTCGGGTTGAGGCGTATGGGCTACAGAGAACCGGCGAGCTAGTCGACCAACGACTGTCCATGCTCTGGCTTGGACAGCGTACCGCGCCGCCGCGTCAAAGAGCCCTGCATGCGATGCTGGATTGGAGTTACGAGTTGCTCTCTGAATCCGAGCGAGCTGTGCTGCGGCGGCTCGCCATATTCGTCGGAGACTTTACTATCGAGGGAGCTCTTGCAATTGTGACAAATGCGACCGTCGATCGCGTTGTCGTCCTCGCTGCCGTCGACAGCCTGATCGCTAAGTCCATGCTCGTGACTCGTTCGTTCGGCCAAACGATGCGCTATCGGCTCTTGGACACCACGCGTGCTTATGCCCTCGAAATTAACGTTGATGACCACGAGCTCGCCGATTTGGCGGCGCGCCATGCTACCTATTACCAACATTGGCTGGACCAGACCGGGGCCGAATGGCTGACCTTGTCGACGGCAACAGAGCGGGCGCCCTACCTCGCTGGTGTTGCTAATATCCGCGCAGCCCTGGAGTGGTGCTTTGGCCTGAGCGGAAATACCGAAATCGGCGTTCGGCTTGCCGCCGCCGCCGCGCCCGCTTTCTTGGGAATGTCGCTATTGACTGAATGTCACCGGTGGTCGGAGCGGGCGATTGCCTCCCTCGATGAGAGCACTCGCGCAGGCCCCGAAGAGATGCGTCTCCAGGCGGGATTGGGACTATCGTTGATGTTCACTGGCGGCCCCAGCGAAGCGGCGCGTGCGGCTATGAACAGAGGCGCCTCAATTGCAGAGCAATGTGGGGACGTGGCCAATCGGCTCCAGCTGCTTTGTCAGCTGCACATGTTCCATCACCGACGGGGGGATTACAAAATCGCATTGCATTACGCCAGGGGCAGCGCGGCGGTCGCCGAAACGATTGCATCTACGGCAGCCGTCGCACTGGTCCGATCTCAAATAGGCATTTCACTCAACTATATGGGAGATCTTGGCGCGGCCCGTGTGGAGCTCGAGGCTTGCTTACAACATGGCTCAGGGTCGCGGCGGACCAGCACGATTCTGCACGGCTTTGATCACTACATTATCGCAGGTGGTTACTTGGCCAGGAACCTGTGGTTGCAAGGCCATCCGGCTCAGGCGACGGAACGTGTGCGGCTAACCGTCAAGGACGCAGCATGCATGGACCATCCGATTACGCTATCCATCGCCTTGATCTGGGCTGTCTCGATCTTCCTTTGGATCGGCGATCTGCCGAGCGCAGAAGAGCATATAGACTGGTCCATCTCCCATGCCAGGTCCTATTCGCTGGCGCCATATCTTGCAGCCGCACACGGCTTCGAGGGAGAGCTGGCCATCCGTCGAGGCGACCCAGCCGGCGGGGTTGAAACACTGCGGGACAGCATGGAAAAGCTTCATGCGGCGCGTTACGAATTGCTGATGACGGCGTTCGACATTTCGTTCGTTCAGGGGCTCGCGGCGAGCGGCCGATCCGCCGAGGCCCTTGCTGTCGCCGAAGACTCGATCCGACGGGTGGAGACAAGGGGCGATTTCTCCTACATGCCGGAGTTGCTGCGCGTGAAGGGCAGCCTCTTTCTTTCGAAGCCGGAAATTAGCGTTGAAGACGCGAAAACCTGCTTTGAGCGGTCGCTTGATTTGAGCCGCCTTCAGGGTGCGCGAGCTTGGGCGTTGCGCACCGCCACAGAGCTGGCGGCACTCTGGGCGGATCTAGGAAGGCCCGAAAGGGGCCTCGCCCTTCTACAGCCCGTGTACGAACAGTTCATCGAGGGATTTGATACTGCGGACCTGAAGGCGGCGGCGCGCCTGCTGGCGAGGTTGGCCTGATTGGATGGCAACATAGCTTCGTAAAGAACTTGTTCGGCGATCCCATTCACTTCGCCCAGTCGCACGCTCTTTGCCTCCATGGAATGGAGCTCCATCGAGCGGAGATCCTCGGCAGAAGCCGCTGATATGACCGCACTCGCAGTAACAATGAGGGCAACAAAGCGTGCTCGCTTCACGACTTGTCCGACGTTCGGCTTGTCCCATCGGCTGTTGACCGAGATCATCGTGCTATCGCCATATCATCGAGAAACAAACGCGCATGACAAACAAAAAGCTCCGGATATTGAAAGATAGCGCCATGCCCGGAGTCAGGATAAAGGATCAGCGTCGCATTCCGAATGTGTTGCTGAAGGATGAACGCATTGATTGTCGGCACCATGATGTCGTCGTGCCCGTTGACGACAAGCACCGGCTGCTTGATTTGCTTTAGCCCACCGTATCGATCGGTTTTCGGAACCACGCCCCACTCGGAAATGGCCGTCGCCTGCGCTTGCATAGCCGCCAAGGAAGACGGAACGTCCTGGTCGACCCGCGTGTGACGACGATTCCAGAACGAGCGCCCTGCCGCCTGGCTTTTTTCACTCGGCGAAAAGAAAAGATAAAGGAAATTCTCGATTGTGGGGGATTCCTGAGTAGCGTGTTGTGTGACCTTCGGTGTTAACTCAGCCATGCCCTCTCCCCCTTTTGGTCCTGTGCCCGCGAGGATAACGCGTCGGATCAAATCTGGGCTTTCGCCCGCAACCTGCTGTGCGATGAAGCCTCCCAACGAGAAACCGAGCAGGTCAGCCTGCTTTAGCCCGAGCGCATTGATGAAGCGGGTAACATGTCTTGCCATGCCTGACACTGAATCCGACGGCTCTCCACCCGAGCTCGCAATACCGGCGTTATTGAATAAAATGACGGGTCGATGCTGCGCGATTCCGTCTGTGACCCTGGGATCCCAGTTGTCGAGCCCCCCGCGGAAATGCTGAAGGAACACAAGTGGCGTACCGGTCATCGTGCCAAACCGCCTATAGGCGTAGCTGATTCCATCAGCGTCAACGAACCTGGTTGGAGCTGTGTTGTGCGAGTTGGTCATGATCACAAACTTTCTTCAGGGCTGCCGTTTGAGTAATACCATCGAGACGGCAGCCTTCGCTTTTACTGGATTATCGAAGTTTTCCGCCGACTACTGCGATCCGCGGTTCGCGAACTTTCAGCCCTCGACCTCCCAGCCCGCGGAAAGAAACTTTTCGATCGCGGCGACACCCAGCAAGCCGCTTGCACCCATGACGAGTACCTTGTTGGTCGCGCTCATAGTTCCAATCCCTTTTTTTTGCTAGGGGTTGCTCGCCAAAGACAACCATGCGGATGGGCGTCGCGTTCATACGGCCGTTCGGCCGCCATCGGCCGGCACAATCGCACCCTGGATGAAGCTGGCGCGGTCGCTCGCCAGGAACACGATCGCCTCGGCAATCTCCTCGGGCGCAGCCGGACGCCCGGCGGGTGCTTGCGCCGCGAGCTGCCGCAGCGCGTCCTCACCCATTGCCACCGTGCCTTCGGTCCGGGTCGGTCCGGGACTGACCGCATTTACGCGTACGCCCTTGGGTCCATATTCAGCCGCCCAGGCTTTGGTCAGCAGATTGACGGCGGCCTTGCTTGATCCGTACAGGCTCAAGCCCGCCGCACCATAGTCGGCTACCATCGTCGAAACGTTGACGATTGCTCCTTTGCCGTGCTCCGCCATCAATGGAGCAAGCTCGGCGACAAGGAAAAAGGGAACCTTCACATTGAGCGCATAGACGTCGTCGAACGATGCCTCGCTCATTTCATGCGTCGGGCCGAATGGGAACACCCCGGCGTTGTTGATCAGGATGTCGACGCGGCCCTTTCCCAACTCGACGGCTTTCTTCGCAACAACGCGCGCGCTCGCTGCATCGCGAAGGTCGGAAGCGATAAAATCGGCTTTGCCGCCCGCGGCCCGTATTTGTGC
>Ga0222749_10001732_pt1 | contig 10801 bp, 8 predicted proteins | sample IncBWH2Mmetat_FD_197234 | JGI IMG/M metagenome (GOLD analysis project Ga0222749, IMG submission 197234) | Metatranscriptome of lab incubated forest soil microbial communities from Barre Woods Harvard Forest LTER site, Petersham... | ecosystem: Environmental > Terrestrial > Soil > Temperate...
CCAGGAAACCGGTGACGTGCTTGATCTCAGTGATCCCCTGGCGGTCCGGTGCGTCGTTGGCGCGCCAATAGCTCAACGGGTCCATATTAAAATCCTGGCGGTACAGGTCGATGCCTTGTTCGGTCAGCACCTTATCGACGTGATCGGTTAACCATCGCCGCGCCGCATCGTCGCCAAGATTCAGCAACCCACCTTTGGCACCGCCCAGGATCCATTCGGGATGATTCTCGGTGAGCCAGGTGCCAGCCGTGACCCGTTCAGGTTCAAACCAGAGCAACGTTTTAATGCCGTGCTGGTGAGCGAAGTCAGAAACAGCGCGAAGCCCATGAGGAAATCGATTGGTGTCGACCTCCCACGTGCCCACTCGCGGCCACCCGGCGCCATAGTTCTCATACCACCCCGCGTCCATCCACCAGTAATCCAGTTTTAACCCTTCTTCCAGATAGCGTTGGATAAACAGGATTTGGTTTTGTTCGTTCGCCTTGATCATCTCGTCCAACTGGCGCGAACTCGAAGCCAGAAACTGGGGCTGAGGCAGATGGCCGCCGGGTTTGGGCATGGAATGCGCCATCATCCAGCGCCGCCAGACGTTCTGCGCGCGAATCCAATCTCCATTCCAAAACTGTAGAACGATGAGGGGACTTCGCACCTCCTCGCCCGGAAGCAGTTTGAAATGTGCCAATTCCTGTCCGGCCCGCAGTCTCAACCCGCGGGCCTTGTCCCGAGCAAACTCCGCAGCCCACTGCCCTGGCCATCCAACCACGGCGATGAGTCCCTCGCTCGGCCATTCAATATTGAAATAGGACCAATCGGTATTGGTTGGGCGGCCGCCAGCGGCGGAGATGCGCTTGGTACTGCCAGGCTTGAGCTCGGTTTCCAGCGGGCCGTAGTCGTTACCGTCGGCGGGCGAACCGATGTTGTGATGCAACAGAAATTCCCCATTGCTGCTCCGTTCCAGCGACAAGTCGAGCGCCTGAATTTGCTCCACGATGGCTGTCTGATTCCTGGATGTATTCTTAAAATAGAGCGTCCATTCTACCGTGGGGAAATCGTGGTATTCAACGGCCACGCAGCGCAATTGCAGTCCGTTTTTAGGGTCGGTGTAGCTGAGCGTATGTTCGGTGCGCTGTTCATCCAATAGGCGCTGGTTGATCGTCGGCTTCCAGCTCTTAAGCAGTTCGGAGGAAGGTTCACCGCCATACACGAAAGAAAAAGGCAAATTAGTCAAAAGGGTGCCCGCACCTCCGTCAGCTTGATTGACACTCTGAAAGCGCGTCGCAAACCAACGTTGGGCTTTGCTTAACTCGGATGGTTCAATCGCAACCGGCTTTGCGGAAGTGCCGGATGCAAAAAGAAACCCGAGGACGATGAGCCGGATACCTGTTTTCATAAGGGAGCAAAGCCGCGGCGAGAAGTTTCCCATTCATGGGTGGGCATGCGCTTTTTGAGTTTGTTCTCGCTGAGAGCGGTCAAAACGGGTTCTGCAAGGCGAGTCAACACCCGCACCGAATACGCGCGAGCGGCGGCGCCTTCGCTAAGCTCGCTCTGCGCCGCAATGGGCTCTGCTGCACAGAGCAGGAAAGACCAAACCAATAGGACGACCAAACCTGCGAACGGCCCGCGTGGGAGTTTGGAGAACATGATTCTGGGCTAAGCACGTAGCAAGGCCGCGGGCAGTGGTCAATAGCCAAGGCGACCGGAGGCGGAAATCCACGGAAATCCGAAGGCCGAGGACCGAAGGCCGAAGCCCGAGTTGAAGAGACTGTGTTTCGGATTTTGACGAGGGCCTAGTTTTGCCAACAAGCTCTAGTTTAGTTAGGGCTCGGCAGGAGACCTCAACAATTTTTATGGTTCATTGTGACAATGAACCAAGCGGAATTGAACAGAAGCAAACAAAGGATTTGGAGAAGGACGACTGGGTAAAAAGCTCCGCGAGAGTCTCTTTTTGGTGATGTTCGAAGACCTCAAAGAGTCATGATAGCCCCAAACGAGCCTTTGTTCTCTTCGTTAACTTCTGTTCAAAGGTAATTAACCACGGATGAACACTGATGAACACGGATAACACAAAATCATGGCAGGACAGAATCATGGACGGACCTTGCTGTGTTGGCCGCAATTTCTATGATTCTGTCCTGCCATGATTCTGTGATTTGGTTGCGGCTCTGCCACGCCGGGTTCATCTGTGGTCGCCCTGAATCTGCGGGGGTGGAATAGTCGGGGCTCGGCGGGAGCCTCGCCCCACCAGCCTGACGCAGACGCGCTAGAATGCAAAATTCTCTTCCGCAACCGAGACCGTAAGGAAGACCGCTTGGATGGATTTTTTGCGAGCCGGCGCCAAGGCTTTCCAGCCCGGACACTTAAAAAAGTTGTCCCGGGAGTCCATGAACGCCTGCTCCAATCTGCGCCGGGTGGCCTCCTTTTCGGGCCTGATGACTCCACCGCAGCCTCCCAGGCCGTTAAATGAGATGTTGCAGAGCGCCGCCAGAAATGCTGCTTCGTACAGGCAGGAGATCTCGGCACGGTTCAGCCCGCCCTCCAGGCACATGCGGCGAAAGATTTGTCCAAACCTTCTCTTAAATCCCGGGCGGGAGCAACTTTCCAGCTCTTCGGAAAAATTCTGACTGTCGGTATCCATATCAGTTCAAAGTTAAGAGGCTGCCCGCAGAGGGCATCCTGCTGGAGCCCATTTTGGATCAGTGGCGAGGCCGGCTCTCACCCGATTTTGGTTATTACTTAGCGGAATTTGTGAGTCACACAGTGTAAGTAGTTTCGATTTCGGCTCGAATAGCGACGCTTTTGAAATAACGGTGAATAACTCTCGGTATAATTACGGATTGAAGTTAGAAAATTTCGTGCTCATAGTAAGAGTGAGTGATTTCCCGAATCTGTATTTGTTGCGGCGAAGCCTTTTCACCCAAGGTGAACGAGGCACTTGATAACCCGAACATCTGCAGGGCGTGCTCTCAAATGGCGGATGACGTGGAGACCCGGCAGGATTTCGAGCCCACGGAGTCTCTTCGTGAGAGGAGGTCTTCGTGGCAGAATCCGACCGAGGTTCAGAATGCCTCGTGAGCGTAAATTGGTAGATGGCGCGGAGGCCCGCTTTCGGGCATTGAAACTGGAGCTTCCGCCTGCGCCAAAACCGGTTGGCGTTTACCAGTCACTCATCGTGACCGGCAAATTCGCCTACGCGTCTGGCCACGGGCCGATCCAGGCCAACGGCTCATTTATGACCGGGCGCGTCGGGTCGGACCTGGACCTCGCGGCCGGCAAAGCGGCGGCGCGCCAAGCCGGGTTGACGATCCTGGCTACTTTGCGCCGTGTGCTCGGGAGCCTGGACAAAGTCGAACGAGTCATCAAAACCTTCGGCCTGGTGAACTGCACACCGGAGTTCACGGAACACCCTCAGGTAATCAACGGATGCAGCGAGCTCTTTGCCGAGATTTGGGGACCTGACAAAGGCGTCGGCGCTCGCAGCGCCGTCGGAGCCAATTCTCTCCCGAGTCACATTACCGTCGAGATCGAGGTGGTCTTTCAGCTCAAATGAGCTCCGGCGCTAGCGGAGGCAACTGGTACCTATTGGCGGACGTGGCCGCCCTGCCCTCCCCCGCTTTGTTGGTGTACCCCCAGAGGGTGGAGGAAAACATCCGGCGCATGCTGGCTCTCGCAGGAGGACCTGAGCGTTTGCGCCCGCACATCAAGACCCACAAGATGCCGGACCTGGTGAAACTGCAATTGGACTTGGGTATTACCAAGTTCAAATGCGCCACCGTAGCCGAAGCGGAAATGGCAGCGGAAGCGGGTGCAAGGGACCTCTTATTGGCCTACCAACCGGTGGGACCGGCTGTTAAACGCGTCGTGGAATTGCTGCAGCGATTCCCACAGGTCCATTTTTCGATCATCGCCGACGACGCGGCTGTGGTTCGAGAGCTTTCGCGGGCGGTCCAGCAAGCCCGACCGCAAAGCAAAGCGAAACAGGAACCCGCAACGTTGGAAGTCCTGATCGACGTGGATATCGGGCAGCACCGCACCGGCATCCCGCCGGGGGCGGGGGCAATTGAGCTCTATAGATTGATCGAGTCTCTCCCGGGTTTAAAGGCTGGGGGACTACACGCCTATGATGGGCATCTTTCCGAACCCGATCCCGTTCTCAGAAGGATTGCCTGCGAAGAGGGATTTGCACCGGTGAAAACGTTGCGCGATCAGCTGCAGAAGGCTGGCCTTCAAGTTCCCCGCGTTGTCGCAGGAGGCACACCGACTTTTCCATTCCACGCCAAACGTGGAGACGTGGAGTGCAGCCCGGGTACTTGCGTGTTTTGGGACGCGAGCTACTCGAACAAGCTGCGGGATTTGGATTTCCTTCCCGCCGCGCTGGTGCTGACGCGCGTGGTGAGCAAACCAGGAAACCGGCGGCTTTGCCTGGATCTGGGCCATAAAGCCGTTGCGGCCGAGATGCCGCACCCGCGGGTGGTGTTCTTGAACCTCGGGGACGCGCAAGCCCTGGCGCATAGCGAGGAACATTTGGTTGTCGAGACGAGTCGAAGCGCGGAGTTCAAGATTGGCGACTGCCTGTACGGGTTGCCCTGGCATATTTGTCCAACCGTCGCTTTGCATTCCGAGGCGATGGTAGTGGAGCACGGCCACATTGTCGGCGTTTGGAAAGTCACAGCGCGTGAACGCCGGTTAACGATTTAGGGGTCCATGCTTCTGTTCGACGCGCACCTGGACCTGGCGATGAACGCGCTGGAATGGAATCGTGATCTGACCCACAGCCTGGCTCAGCTTCGCCAGAGCGAGCGCGGCATGACGGATAAGCCGGATCGCGGACAGAGCACGGTTTGCTTTCACGAAATGCGACGCGGCGGAGTCGGGCTGTGTGTCGCCACTCAAATCGCGCGCTATGTCAAAGCCGGTAATCCCTTGCCTGGGTGGCATAGCCCGGCTCAAGCGTGGGCGCAAACTCAAGGACAACTCGCCTGGTACCGAGCGATGGAAGAAGCCGGGCAATTGGTGCAAATCGCCGACATCATCGCGCTGAACAAACACGTGCACTCGTGGGCACAATCCCAAGCCATGATTAGTCAAAAGGAGTCCGATAAAGAATCCACAACCGCTGACTCCGCCCACGATGCACTCCCGGTCGGATACATTCTCAGCCTGGAAGGGGCGGACTCGTTGATCACGCTTCACCACCTGGAACGGGCTTACCAAAACGGTCTGCGCGCAGTGGGCCCGGCGCACTATGGCCCGGGCACGTATGCGCAAGGCACGGACGCTTCAGGCGGAATCGGTCCACGAGGGCGGGAACTGCTGGCAGAGATGGAGCGGCTTGGGATCATTTTGGATGCGACGCATTTGTGCGACGAGAGTTTTTGGGAAGCTCTCGATGCCTTTGACGGCCCGGTTTGGGCCAGCCACTCCAATTGCCGCGCGCTGGTGCCTCATCACCGTCAATTAAGCGATCAACAAATCCAAGCCCTCGTTGAGCGTGACGCTGTTATTGGTGTCGCACTCGATGGATGGATGCTGGTGCCGGGCTGGATACGCGGGCAAACGACGCCCGCGAGCTCCGGGCTTAAACTCGAGTGCGTCGTCGCGCACATTGATCATATTTGCCAACTTGCGGGTGACCCGCGGCATGCGGGGATAGGCTCAGACCTGGACGGCGGTTTTGGTTGCGAGCAAACCCCTTCCGATTTACAGAGCATCGCCCACCTGGCCCGCCTGAAGGAGCTGGTCGAGGCCCGCGGATACCACGAGCAAGACGTGCGGGCGATCTTACATGAGAACTTTGTGAACTTTCTTCGCCAGGCGTGGAAGCCAAACCGCCCTAGCCTGGTATAAGCCAGGCCATTGGCCTGAGACTCTGACGCCAACGGCGTCATTCATACCAGCCTGGGGCGAAGTCCGGGCGAAGCTCTAGCCCGAACATTTCATAGCGAGTGTGTCCCTCTCATTAACAGGGCGGCTTCAGCCCGGTGAAAAGCGAGTTGGGACAGGCAAGCCGTTTTCAACGGCCTTTCCCCACGGGAGACAAACTGTTGAAACAGTTACGCTGCCCAGCCAGCACGTCTTCCACCGGGCTGAAGCCGCGGTGTTAATGAGAGGTTATCCTGGCTGTGAAATATCCGGGCTAGGCTCAAGGGTAAAGGGAATGAGAAAGCGCCAAAGGCGCGTGCCCCAGGCCGGTATGAGGTTGCCGTTGGTAGCGGCGTGCGTCAGGGTTTGCGGGTGGAGCGTTCCATGACCCAGTAGACATCGGGGTTGTTGGGAGATGGAACGTTCAGAGACATGAGCTTGCCAATGGGCGGCGTGGTTCTCGGGTCACGCCACTTATGGATTTCCGAGTGGCCGTCGACGAAGGAAAGCCCACCGGCCCCGCCGTGATAGCTGCCTGGAAAATCGATCAGAACCGACTGTGAGGGCTTATCCGGCCAGGCGGCCATGGAGGTACACCACTCGCCGTCGTTGATGCTGTCGCAGCGTTCATCGAGAAACACGATGGTCATCGCCGGCCCAGGGTTCAGCACCTGGCTCATTTTTTTATATTTGGTGTACCCGCTGTTACCGTTGAAGCCATCGGCGTCAATGCTGTTGAACCAGCTCAGCATGGAAATACTTCGCTGCCGGGGAAAGGATTGACCGCGATACGGTCCCGAGGGAGCGGTGCAGGGGTACTTGCTGTCGGCTGGACAACGCCAGATGCCGGTGCTGTTGCCGCAATATGGCCACAGAAGGCTTTTCTTGATCACGACATCGACGTCCCAATTGTTGGGGTTCTGCCCATCGGTTACCGGATTGCCGGCCCAGCTCATCTCGAAGTCATACGGGATCCAATCGGTCCCGACGTAACCCCAGGCCGTGGGCACCTTGTCGGAGCTGTCTTCGCAATACATGCGCCAGGCCAGCATCATCTGTTTGCCATTGTTCATGCATTGGATGCCCTGAGCTTTCGATTTAGCGCGGCCTAAAGAGGGCAACAACATGGCTGCCAGAATGGCGATAATGGCGATGACAACCAGCAACTCGATGAGGGTAAAGCCCGCGGGGCGCCGGTTTGGCTCCTCGATTTTCATATTAGTAGTTCGCGAAGGTTGAACAAGGCTGATGCGGAAACGACCCGGGTGACGTTGCAGTTGATTTGGAGCAAGAGCGTCCGTTCGGAGATTCCTATCTCCTCTGGCCCGGAGAAAACTCGCGCTGTTTGACGCGGCATAGTCTCAAGCCCTCGCAACAGAACTGGCGCTGTGAGGAGGGCTATTTGCATAGATCCTTTCACGAGAAAGGTAAATGTCAAGGGTTGAAACCCGAAGGCCGAAATCCTAAACCCGATGGCCAGAACCAAACTCGGAGGCGCATTGAACCGCGGATTACGCGGATTACACGGATAAAATCCGCGCCATCCGTGTAATCCGCGGTCAGTAAATTGAAGCCAATTTGCGTGCGATTTAGAAAGGACGAAGCGAAAGAAGGCCGAAGCTCGAAATCCGAAACAAGGTCGCTTCAATTCGGGCTTCGGATTTCGGCCTTCTTTCGGCCTCTCGCCGCGCTGTCGCGCGAGCGCAGCGGGTCGGTCCTTCGGCCTTCGGGTTTGCAGTGCGCCCTGCTTTTGCAATAGGCTTTAGCTACGGCCCGACCTTCACGCGGTAGAAGCGTTGTTTAGCGGTGGCGCCAGGGTCGGTCACGTTGAACGAATTAGTCGTCGCGCTGTTGGTGACGAAAAGTGATGTCCAAGTGGGTGAACTCAAATCCGTGGACACTTCAACCGTGTAATTTTGGCCGGCCGCGCCGGTAAGCCGCATTTGAAATTGATTTGCCAGCCAATTCGGCGAACTGAGAACCAATGCTGCTCCTGGATTGACGGTGATAGAAAGCACTTTATTGATCGTGGCGAAATTTGCGTCGCTCGCTTGCACCTTGAAAGTAGAGACTCCGTTGGTTGTCGGGGTGCCGGAGATGACGCCGGCCGGGCTGATGGCCAGCCCTGAGGGCAAACCCGCAGAGCCAAGCGCCAGGCTCCAGCTATAGGGCGGTTGTCCACCGGAGACGCCGAGTTGTGCGCTATAAAACGCGCCGACGGTGCCAAGGGGCAAAGAAACAGTAGTGATCTGCGACGGAGGCGGGGGCGGGTTGGCAATGGTCAGCGACAAGGTTTGATAGGCTGTGTTTGACCCGGCATCCATTACCGCGACGTCAAAGTAAAACGGCCCGCCTGAAGTGGTGAGGGTACCTGCGAGCACGCCATTGCTCGCTAATATCAAACTCTGTGGCGGAGCGGCGGAATAACTCGGAATGAACCAGCTATAAGGCGGCTGACCCCCTGTGGCCTGGAGGGTTTGGCTATAGACATTGCCGTTTGTGCCACTGGGCAAGAATGTCGTCGAAACTTGCAGTGGCGAAGAAACCGGAGCGATGTAAAGTGACAGACTTTGAGACGTCGAATGACCATTTCCGTCATCCAGATGCACGGAAAAATTGAACGTGCCGCTGGTATTAGGCGTGCCTTGAATCGATCCATTGCCGCCAAAGCCCAGGCTGGCTGGAAAATCCTGCGGATCGTTCAACGACCAATTCAGGCTGTTGCCGCAACCTGAACCCTGAAGGGTAACACCATAGAAGGAACCCACCTGGCCGTCCGGCAAGTTTGTCGTAAGAATCTGAACGCCATTGCAAAGCTGAACAACAAAGTTCGCCGAACCCGAGTTGTTGTTAATAGTGACGTTCTGATTGGCGGGGCATTGATAATTGCCGTTGCCGAGCATTATATTCAGACTATCGTTGCCGCTGCCGCAATTGACACCGACGTTCCAAGTTCCGTTGCCGACATTGAATGAGTAATTGCCATTACTATCGGTGTCCGCATAGACATTAAAATCGACGCTGTTGATTGTAGCGTAGGCAAACACTCCTACGGCCGGGATATTCGTCCCATTGGCTTTCACGTTGCCGGCGATATAATTGGTCGCAAGGAGGGCGGTGAAGTTGGCTTGCACGGCGGCGCCGGCGGTAACGTTGGTGCCGTTGTTTTGATCAAACGCCGGTTGTGAAAACACATAACTCGTCGGACCCGTATCGGTGCTGACTGAAGACCACCATGGATCATTGGCCCCTAAACCGCCCAGCACCGCCGCGACGTAATTTCCATTCGCGTCCGCGTAACCGTCGGTTTCATACAGGGAGTTGTTATTGTCATTGGCATAAACATCACTGCCCGGCAGAGGATTTCCCAGGCTGTCCTGTACCTTGCCGTAAAACAAAGCCGTGGCCTTGGGTAATGCGAGGGTGACACCGGTTTGCCCAGCGCTGGCCTTGGTTCTGTTTTGCAATCCGACATAGCCGTGAACAGTGAGGCTCGTATCCTCGGCGCGAAGCGCCCACTGGCCCGCGCTGGCCTGGACGCTCGATGTGAAATTGCCGTTGGTGTCCGTGTAGCCCACTCCCAGGAGGCCGTTAGTCGCCTGGACCGACATAAGAATACCGGGCAGCCCGATGTTGGAATTGTTGGCGTCAACCAGTTTGCCGGAGATGCTGGAAGTAGCGCTCAGGAGCGACAGGTTCGTTGTGATGCTCTGGCCGCTGACCAGGGTCAAGAGCGGTGGCGCTGAGAAATCGGTGACATAGCCATTCTTGAAAGCCACTGGTGTATAAGTCCCTGGGGGCGCTGCGATGGTGTAGTTTCCCGAATTGTTCGCTACCACACCTGCCAGCGGCGAGCCGCCCGGCCCGTTCTTTCCCGGGCGGGGAGGCGGGAACAAAAAAACAACGGCGTTGGGTAACGTCGTACTTGTGCCGTTGCTAACCACGTTGCCGGTGAACTTTTGCACGTAAGGAAGGTTCGTGACGCTAAACAGGCTCGTGATCGCCGCAAAGTGCCCGCTCGGACTCGAAAGCCTGAACATATATTGCCCGGCAATGTTCTGGATAAAGTCGCCGTTTTGAAAATTCAGCTTGGCGGTGATTTGTCCCGCCGTTGTGTCGATATCGCCAGGGACGTTGAAATTGGTTATGCCGCCAATCACCATGCCCGCTTGGCCGTCGGTCAGGTTAAATTGCTGCACGAGCCAATCGCTGGCGTCAACGACGCCATTGGTGTTGAGGTCCAGAAACTTCTGCACCACGACGGTATCGCCGCTCGTCAAACCACTGACCTGCAACGTAATATGTCCGTTGTAAGTGTTGCTGACGGCGGCGGGTGTGATGGTGAAGGCAACGACCGCGTGCAATGTCGGACACAGCAGCAGCCCGAGCTGAAATGCCGCCAGATGGAACGCGGTTTTGACGGATGTTGGGAGGATTTGTTTCATCAAGATGGTTCTATTTCTCAGATTCGATCACTCCGAGCAGAGCATTTATAGTGCCGGAAACTCATCTGCACCAAGGGTATGCCCAGCCATCAACGGTCCAAATGCAACGGCCTGCCGGTGAGCGGCAGGCCGTTGGACTTAGGCAGGCGTTTAGGACGATTCCTTAATTACAGATTTAGCGCCCGGCTTCATCGGCTTCCTCAGCCAACTCGAAGACCAAGTCGAAGAAGGCATCGACCTGTCCCTGGAAAAGTCCCATCGCGACGAACCCCTTGAATGCCGCTACGGCCCCGGCTTGCTGTGTTGAAGTCGGCCTAATCACCGAGCAGGGCGCCAGGTTCGGGCTGATGAAGGTGCAGGGGAAAGGAAACACCTGGTTGGTGTCTTGGGGACTGGCTGGATCGGTGCCATCGCCCGGGAAGAACGTTGTCCCGTTCATTGAAGGGGCAACCGGGAGTTGCGGGAAGCGTGTGGCCGTGGCCTGGGGAACCGGCGGA
>Ga0222749_10001734_pt1 | contig 10786 bp, 10 predicted proteins | sample IncBWH2Mmetat_FD_197234 | JGI IMG/M metagenome (GOLD analysis project Ga0222749, IMG submission 197234) | Metatranscriptome of lab incubated forest soil microbial communities from Barre Woods Harvard Forest LTER site, Petersham... | ecosystem: Environmental > Terrestrial > Soil > Temperate...
ATAAGATTGCCGGGATTCTTGAGGAGAAGGGGGATACGCAAGGAGCCCTAGACAATGACAAAAGAGCCCTCACTTTGATGGAAACCCTTTCACAATCAGATCCTACCAATGAATCTCATCGAATTGAAGTTGCCGAGACGCAATTCGCTGTCGCCGGTTTGTATGCAAACATGGCGTTCAAGTCGCACCTTCCTTCCACGGAACTTGAGAATTGCCGCGAAGCAGAGAATTTGTATCGGAGAGGCTTGCCCGTCCTTCTGCAAAGAAAAGCCCAGGGCAGAGAGCTTCCAGACGAAGCCAGTGCCGTTGCAGAGGGCGTTCAGAACAGAGAAAAGTGCGGCCGGGTTATCGCCCGCTTGGATCACGTGACTGAATCTACGCGTCCATGATTACCGTAGAGTTTCGAACACCTCCAATAAAACCATACTAGTGCCAAAATTCTTCCTCCGTTTTCCCTTCTTGATGTTCCTTATCTGGGTAGGGGGCGGCAACATGGATCCCTACTTGGGATTTAATGCCCTAAGTCCTGATAAACGCGCTCACCGGACAACTGAAAACGATCCAGTCTCAGTGCCTGATTAACGCCGTAACCGGAAAAGTGGAGTCCTAGGACGGTTTCCGACTAACCAGCAGTTAGCTGCGAGGAATTGGAAAGACGGGAGAATTTTCGACTGGCTAACCGCCCGCAGGGTTGATCCTAACCGGTTGACGTGAATAGCCATGCTACTCGACAGGAGGGTTTTCGGCCGGGACTCCCGTTCCAGATCGCCCATTGATTCTGTTGAAACCATGACTTCGTGAAGTGACGGGGCTCGGCTGGCGGCCTCCATGCACCATCGTGGCAGTGGCTAAGGAAAATGCCATGTTGACCAAGACGTGTTGCGAGTGCACCCAGGACCCTTCCAATATCGGAGTTGAAGTAGTTCTGAGCAGTGCGGCGCTCAATGATCACATCAAAGGGTCCAGGGCAAATGGTTGAATCCAGAATGTCCCCGACCACAAAGTCAACGTGCCCCGCGGCTCGACCCATTTCTGGTTCACAGAAGTGCGCAAATCCTTCAGCAGGAAACTCAAACCCTTGGGCGATCTCGAGCGCCTTAGGTGATATGTCCAAAGCCACCACGTCGAATCCGGCCTGAGCGAGGGCGCGGGGCTCTTGCGAGATCCCGCTACCTGCACAAAGGATGCTTCTCATTCCTTCGTTGTTCATAACTTTGAAGAGTTCGCGATCGTCGCAGAACATATCGAAAATCGGTGGCCCAAGCCCGTGTCTGACGTGCTGCGTCCAATACCTGTCCCAAGCGGAGGCATTGAGCGGATCCGTAGGCGGATCCAGCCAAACCAAATCTGTTTCGTCATCGAGCAGCGGCTTCAACCCGATGTTTCTCTCGCCACGGTTAAACAGCTTCTTGAGCCTTGAGAACATCGCATCGCTCCGGGACGGTCTAACGACTGGGGCGCTCAGGCGCGGTCCCGTATTGGCCTCTGCCTGCAGCGTTGAAGGGAGAAAGGATTTCGTAAGGGCCCGAGCCTATTGCCAGGAGCGAAGGGCATGACTGTGATTATCACCTTAGAAGCCTCCAGTTCATGGCTTTCGGTTTCAAGCGCCGTAATCAAGTGAAGTCTTACTTTACATCTCCGGTAAGGCGACTTACCAGGACTTGGCGATAGAATGTCAGAATGTAGACTATAGGCGGCGAGCACCTCTCGAAACCGTGAGCCTAACTAACTGTGATCTGACGGCCAAATGCAAGGAACAATAGCCCAAATTGTCGCACTGACCACTCACGGAAATTCGATTCTGCAAGGGGCGCCGGACTCTCGGAGCCTCGAATTCCAGACCTCGAACAGTACATTCACGTTTTGCGAATCAGTCCAGTTCTCCGACCTCGCGAATGGTATTCTGATAAAGAAAGAAAGCGTGTACGCGGCAGATCCGCACAACTGGTTTGAGCGTTTAAAGAAGGAAGGGGTCTACGCCCTGCGGATGAGTTATGGTCCATCTGAGGAGAATAAAATCGCGGACCGAATGTTGGTTGGCTTTGTCGGCGGCGGTGGCAAATGGCTTATCGAAACGTGTGGACCGGAACACTCGGACTTTTGGGAGTCTCGCTGGCTAGTTGGAAAGAAAGATAGCGTCGACAAAAAGATTTGGCGCGTCCGTTACATCAGAATCTCTACCGGCAAACCCTCATACCGAGATGGCTCTGAGAACCTGGATAGTTTGAAAGACGAAATGAGGGAAAACCTGCGAGAAATCGCACAGTTTTCTCGCTCTCAGAATCTCGACTGGTTCACGAAGGCATTCGAGTCTGGGATTTCCCGACTGGACTCTCGCACACCATTTGAAGGTCTGTATCACACAGACATTGCACCTGTAGATTTCCTTCCGCTATCTGCCGAGCAACTCCTTGGGTCCGCAGAGGCTGCCTGGGTCTTTGGCGGTATGGGCTCATGGAATGACCAAGGCTTTGAGGGGCCGACTCAGAAGCGTTATGAGCATGTGTCGGAAAACTTGTACAAGCTCCTGAACCGCGTGATTGTAGCAGCGGCGAATTCCGGAGACCATTCTGGACGTCGGCTGTGATCTAGTTTGACCTGAGCCAAATCGCTGCGGGATGGCGATCAATCAGAGAGACTTTTCAAGTCCTGGTAAACGCGGTTACCGTACAAGTGGATTTCGGCCCAAAAGGGACTTGTCCGGTAAGGCGACTAATCGGGACTTAGCGGTCCTCGGACCCGAAGACTTGCGAGAAATCGCGTTCGGAACGGACATCAGCTACCGGCTCACAATCAGTTTTTCTGTTCGGCGTTTCGCTGAATCTAGCGGAAGGATGGTGAGAATCTGTGTCTTACGGTCAAACTCCCCAGCGTATGCCTTGGCCCATTGTCCGTTTTTCACTACCTCTGAAATATCATCGTCCGTTTTGTAGCCAGCGAATCTCGGGACTGAGAAGAAACTGGCCGACCAAATCCCGCTCCACGAAGGTTCACATCTTTGGACAAACGCATCTAGCCCCTTGAGCCGCGATTTTACTTCGGAGCGTAGCGAGAGGTAGGCTTCACTGGCCTCTAGGAAAAACCGCTTCGACTGCTTGTCCAACCGGATGATGTAAAGGTCTGGCGGAACGACGCAGCCATCGGCAGGAGTCCTTGCGGTCTTGAGCACGTAAATCCAGTAGTCTGTTCGCCCCGAAAACTCCATGTCACCAGATACAATGTGCGAATCATCTATGTGCTTGGTGGCGTCCAATGCGCATTCCATCTGAGTCTTGTTCCAGTACGCCAAGACAATGATACTGTCGGCCCTCTGAATCACACAGAAGGGCCGACCGTTCGCGTCCACCTTTAGATTGTCGGGCAAGAACGATAATTGGTCACTGGGCTTCGCCCACTCACCTTCCAAGTTTTCTTTGGCGATGGCCATAGCAACATAGTCTGCCGTTGACCACGTAACGGTAACACCGTCGTTTCTCTTGTTCGGGTGCTTTCGGTGATATTCGACCACCCCACGACAATACGATTTGTCGTTGGCCAGAGACCTTTCCATGGAGCGATTGAATTGGCTGCATCCTTCGAGAATCACGGTGACGGAAGCGATGGTAAGAAACACAATCCCCAGGAATTTCATGACATCAAGTTTAGGCCATCTTTGCATTGGACATGTGATTGCCTTTTTCGTTGGCCAACTCCTGGTAAACGCGGTTACCGTACAAGTGAAACCAGCCCACATCCCAATGTCCGGTAATGTGACTAACCAAGAGTTGAGCTGCTCTGGTGCAAATTCGTTGTGTCCAGGGCATGGGAGCATACGATGCGCGACAGAGTGGTCCCAATCGGAGATTCGTTATTGAGATGCTGAGGGACTATCTGCTGTAATTTGGCGTACCGAACCCGGGATGTCGGAAGGTTTCGGAGGAGGTTCTAATGAGTGTCCTTTCTAGCCCGCGCTTTCTTGCCATTTACTCGGGCGTGCTGACGCTCGCATTTGCCACGACGGTTCTGGGCGGATTCGCAATGCTGCGAAATCCCCAGTTCGGCATTGTCACCGTACGACGCATCAACATCGTCGAGCCGGACGGTACGGTTCGACTCACCATCTCCAACCGTGCCGATTTTCCCGGCGGTTGGATTCATAAGAAGGAGTCACCCCGGCCCGATCGGCGGGAGGCGGCGGGAATGTTGTTCATGAGCGAGGAAGGCACTGAACAGGGCGGCCTGATTTGGGGAGCGAGCCAACTCCCTGACGGCACCATAGAAAACCATGGTCATTTGAGCCTTGACCAATATGAGGAGAATCAAATCTTTGCCCTCGATGCGGGACAGGAGGGGAAAGACAAGTTTTCGCGGATCACCATAACGGACCAGGGAGATTACCCAGTCGAGGAGAAGCGGAAGGCAGAGGAGCGGATCGGCAAACTGCCGGAAAACAAGCAGGATGATGCATGGACTGAGTTTTTTGCGACACACCGGCACGATGTGAACCGCCTAATCCTTGGCCGCGCTCCAGATGGATCAGTGGGGTTGAGTCTGCGCGACGGTACCGGCAGAGTCCGTATCTCGCTCAACGTTCAATCAGATGGGAAGTCAGTACTGCAATTTCTCGATGAAAGCGGCAAAGTGGTAAGCGAATTTCCGGGCCAGAGGAAGTGAAACTGCCCCGATAATGGGCCCAACTCCTGATTAACGCGCTTGCCGGACATGTCGAGTTGACCCCAGATGGTCGGGGCACTTGTCCTGTAGTCCGACTAATTCGGAGTCAGCCTGTCTGTAATAGGATTGAACAGAATTCGTTAAGGTTTCTGTCCGAAGAAAGGCGCGTCGCATGAATATCTTCAAGGCCTTCACGTTGAAATGGTGGCAGACCGGTCTTTTTAAATTGGGAATGTTAACTCTAGGAATTGCGATTGGAGCGTATTGGCACGCTCTATTCGGCGGCTGCCTTGCTATTCTGACGACTGTGGCCGCAGTCAGCTTAGCGTACATCTCGTTCCTCTGGTGGAAGCAATAAAGAATTCTCGTCGTGGAACTTTGGGCGAACTCTGCGCGGGACGACATAAGTCCTGGTAAACGCCGTTACCGGAGATGTGGATTCGGCCCGATTCTCAATGTCCGGTTAGCCGACTACACTGGAGTTAGCCCAACTTTTTTTGACCTTCTTCGCTGCGACGACAAAATACATGCTTGAAACAACGCGACTACTTCGGAGGGTCGATGGCTGGAAAGCCAACAATCGCTAAGGTCACAGGACTGGCACCGGCTGCGAAGGGCGAACCCATGAGCGGTGTGAGCACGCCAGTCATCCCATTTACCGAGAAAACCTGAATCGCGTTTGCCGCGGGATCCGGAGCGTAAAGCATCCCGTTGTTGTAGAGGAGTTGTCCCGAAGCTGTTCCCGCGGTCACCGTCGAAGCAGGCACCGGAGCAAGCGAGCCCGCTAGCGGGTCAATCGTGAAAACCGAAATGGTGTGATCGGAACTGTTCAAAGCGTAGAGAAAGCCGCTGGCGGCGGCAATCGAGGAAGTTCCGTGTCCGGCCGGAAACGGCGAGCCCGGAATCTGCGAGAGCCCGCCCGTCGAACTGACGGAGAAGACCGCGATGGCGCTGGCATGCTCGAGTGCCACATCCAGAAAGCTGCCGGCCCAGAGCATGCCCGCCGGGCCGCTTCCCGAAAGAGTCGGAAAGGGAGACCCTGGCACAGGAGTCAGAACTCCGGACTGGCTGAGCGAGTACCCGGAAACGCTCCCACTTGCATCGGCGAAGTCCGCGGCGAAAAGGAAGTTCGTGTTTGGCACGCTTGCCGAAGAGAACGGAATGATTTGCAGTGGCATCGCGCCCGCCGCAAAGGGCGAACCGGAAAGAATCGTCAGGGAGCCGCTAGGTGCGATGTTGAAGGCCACGATACTGTTGTCGGTGCTAGCCGCGTAGAGTAGGTTTCCGAAAACCGTCAGACTGGCCGGACCACCGCTGGCCGTTCCCATCGGAAAAGGCGAGCCCGCCAGGGCGGACAGCGAGCCGTCGGCCCTGCTTACCGAGAATCCATCGATGTCGTTATTCTTCGGGTCGGAGACGTAGACAAAAATCTGAAAAATCGAGCCGCCGCTCGGCGTACCAACGGCCAGTCCGATACTGTTCGCGGGACCCGGAATGGAGATGGGCGCGCCCAAGCCGAGTGCGCCTTTGATTGGGAAGCGCAAAATCTGCCCGCTGGTCGTTGTAGCCACTAGAAACTGCGCGCCGGATAACGTGCAGTTTAGACAACCCTGGATTTGCGAGCTGCCACAGCCGACCATGGCAAGCGATAAAGCGAGCGCGCTGCAAAGGCCCAGGCGCATCAACGGACTAGAAGTATCCATAAGTCCTCCCATCGTTGCCAAGGCTGGGCGTCTTGAGACTGCGACACTGGCTTAGGTGAGTTCGAAGCGGGCGCCAGCCTCAATATTAGGACGATTCGCCAACAACGAAAACAAGGATTTTTGCTGGGCATTGCCGCTTAGGACTCGATGCAGTTGCCAGTGGCTGATTAACGCGCTTACCGGAGAAGTGCCGATCCGGTGATTTCAGTTGTCCGGTAAGGCGACTAATCAGGACTTAGCCTCAATCGCCATATCTTCAACTTGCGCGGCGAACTTGCTGGTTATTCATTGGACATCAAAAACTCCGATACATTGGGAATGTTGCCTTTAGAACAGTTTGCACTTGGTTTTAGTGAGAGGCTGGTCAAGGAAATGACAAGCGGCATGATTTAACAGATTGTCTAGTCGAGATTGCAGCGACAACCCAAACGAGACTGATGAATAGATGATGAACGAAGGTGAGTGTGATGGCGAAATCCATAACGTCAGTTGGGACAGCTAAAGCGACTGGCGGTGCTGTCACTATCGAGAGTGTGGCGGACGTTCTCGAACGTGAACTCCATACTCTGATTTTGGATTGGCTTTCCCGCGTCGAGCAGGAGTCAGACCTAAAATGCATTCCGTTGAACTATGAGGAGCGCACGGGCCATCTTCCTCATCTTCTACATGATGTGATAGCACGGTTGCGTATGGACGCAGGAGCGCAAGCTCCGATTTCGAAGGCTGCAGCCGACCATGGCGATTTGCGGCGCAAACAAGGCTACACGGTAGCGATGGCGGTGGAGGAGTCTCGCCTGCTGCAGGTAACCATTTTTTCCGTGCTACACAAAAACGTCAAGAACTTAGATTTTAGCGTGTTGCTTCCTGACGTGGTGACAATTGCGGACGAAGTAGATGCGCAATTGAAGGAGCAGGTGCTGTGCTTCGTGGCAGTGGATGCGACAAAGGGCGCCAAGGCGAATTAACACTTCTTGGGAGGAGTGGGTCAGATGTTAAACCAGGAGTCTAGCACCGCGAAGGACAAGAGTGACACGGAGCACGACGAGTGTGTGCTCCTAATCGAAGCTGACCCAGAGCTTGCAGCAAAAATCTTGGGAGAATTGGACTCGGCAACGAAGGAACGCTTCCACGTAGAGTGGGTGACCGAACTTTCCAGCGGGATCGAGCGGTTGCATAGCGGCGGGATTAGAGCCGTAGTGCTTGATCTGACATTGCCCGACAGCCAGGGCGTCGAGACGTTTGACAAGCTTTTTCAGGCCGCGCCTCGGGTGCCAATTGTGGTCCTGATCGACGCCGATGCGGAAGAAACGGCCAGGGTGGCAGTAAAGCGTGGGGCCCGAGATTACGTGGTCAAAAACCAGGGCGACGGCTATCGGTTACGGCTGGCGGTGCGAACGATCATAGAGCGCCCCGCTGCGGAAGCAATCTCCTTGGAAAACGAAGGCGCCAGATTGATGTTGGATTCCATGGGTGAGGCAATACTGCGCACCGATCTGAATGGCAATGTCACGTATTTAAATCGGATAGCGGAAAAGATGACGGGGTGGAGCCGGGAAGAGGGATTGGGGCGTCCCGTAACTGACGTACTCCAAATCATCGATACTGTTAGCGGCAAGTTGGTTAGTCATCCCGCGGAAACTGTGCCTCTGGAAGCTGGTGCTGCCGGTGGAATGCCGAAGTGTCTAAACTATCTTCTGGTTCGACGCGATGGGTCTGAAATTGGGATAGAAAGTACAGTGACCCAGCTCCATGACCAGTACGGGGGTCTCAGCGGGACGCTTGTGGTTTTCCACGACGTGACCGCCGCCCGGGCGCACTCGCTGGAAATGTCACAATTAGCGCAACACGATGTTTTGACTAAGTTGCCAAATCGGACCTTGTTCGACGATCGGTTGAAGAAGGCCATTTCATTGGCCGAGCGCCAGGGCAAGCAGCTGGCAGTGATGTTTGTTGATTTGGATTATCTTAAAAAGATCAACGACTCACTCGGCCACGGGGTTGGCGACAAACTTCTGCAGTCCGTAGCAGAGCGATTGAAGAGCTGTGTCCGACGGTCGGACACCGTGAGCCGGATAGGCGGGGACGAATTCCTGATACTGCTTTCCCAAGTCGAACATGAGGAAGATGCCGTCTTTAGTGCACAGAAAATCCTGAGGGCGTTTGGGGAGCCGCATCTGATCGATGGTAAGAGTCTCGATATCAATGTGAGTATCGGGGTGAGTACCTACCCGACTGATGGTCAGAACGTGGAGGACTTGAAGAATAAAGCCGACGCCGCAATGTACGACGCCAAGCAACGTGGCCGAAACAATTATCAGTTCTTCCGCTGTGACATGCACGAACAGCTGGCTGAACGTCAAATGCTCGAAGCGGATTTGCGCTGCGCCCTCGGGCGCGACGAGTTTGTGCTTCACTTCCAGCCTAAGTTCAATCTTCAAACACGGCAAGTCACGGGGGTTGAGGCGCTAATACGGTGGATGCACCCCAAGCGCGGAATGCTATATCCCGCCAAGTTTGTGCCCATCGCGGAAGAGTGCGGGTTGATTCTATCTATCGGACGGTGGGTACTATTGGAGGCTTGCACGCAAGCGCGAGCATGGAGCGATGCGGGGCTAGGCGCTATCCCTGTGGCAGTGAATGTATCCGCGGCCGAATTCGGAGCCAAGGATTTCCTCTCAGGCATTCGAGCTGTGCTGATTGCCACGAGAGTAGAGCCTCAGAATCTGGAGCTGGAATTGACCGAGAGCGTGCTGATGTATGACGCAGAAGCTGCTGTAGTCACGCTGACTAAGCTGAAAGCCATGGGCGTGCAAATTGCAATAGACGACTTTGGCACGGGCTATTCCAGCTTTACTTACTTGCGCCGTTTTCCATCGGACGCGCTGAAACTCGACCAATCTTTTGTTCAGGCGATAACGGGTGACCCAGGAGACGAGACTATCGTCGGCGCCATGATCAATCTCGGCAAGAGCCTGAAGCAGCGTGTGATTGCGGAGGGGGTGGAAACCCGTTCGCAGCTGGATTTTCTTCAGGACCACGGATGCAGCGAGGGACAAGGTTATTATTTCAGCCCTCCGCTGCCGGCCAAGCACACATCGAACTTGCTTGGAGTTGGAATGCAAAGTGGAGTAGTCAACTAGCGATGAGCAGTGTACCCGAATGCGACCCAAGGGAGAGGGCCTTTGGTCGTTGGGAGAGCCCCAAACAATTGCAATCAGCATGGATCGGTTCAAAGGCAGTTGTCCGGTAACGCGACTAATCGGGAGTTAGCCAAGACGAACCACTTGAACGAAGGTTGCTGATGAGAATGGGTAAGAGCGCCACCCAAGTCTACCGGCGGACGCAATCGTTCCGTCCTGTATCTGCGACGCTAGCAATCACCCATTGACCATCCGTACGAACAACAATGAACAAGTCTGTCCCGCACTGGTCCACCTTGCCATCCACCAAAAACTCGAAAGGAGCCCACACCACCGCCAGATCGTTATCGATCCGCACCAACGGATCATGAATTCGCTCTTGAATGCTCGTGGTTCCAGGTTTTCCCAGCCGGCCCGCAAAATCTTCAAAAGTCATTTGACTCGGCTTGCCGTCCCTCATCAGCACCATCGTGCCGCCGCTCAGCAACGGCTTCTTAATCGCTGCGGCGTCGCGTTTTGCCATGCCATCAAACAATTGCGTTATGGGCGCCAGGACCGCCTGTTGCTCCGCGCTATCGCCGGAGAGAATCTCCCGGTCAGCATTTGCCGCAGGCATCGAGGAAATCAGAAAAACGCCAAAGGCTGTTGCAACAACAACAGAAAAAAGCGAGAGGAGTGAACGGAAGGTGATTTTCATGACACCGATTCTAACCTGCGCTATCCGTGAATCCAAGGTTTTGCACCACTCAGCCTCGTTCGTGTCAGCGAGTTATGCCGGTCCTGATTAACCAGCTCAACGTCCAAGTGGCTTTTGATCCCTCGGGGATCAAAGACATGTCCGGTAAGACGACTTACCAGGCTTGTTCGGATTACTTCCGGTTAGCCCGTGATCCAGGTGCAATCCCAGGCCGACAAGGCAGACTACGTCCCCACCGGGAGACATCACATCACTGGCAGCGATCAGACTCTAATGCCTCACTAAAACTGCAAGCACTCCGTTAAATGAATCGTTCCAAGCATGAGCGATCATTCCAGGGCGAACGCTTCCGCGCCAATGGGCCAGAATCCCGAACATAGCTCCGTACAGGGCGATCAGAATCACCATCCGGAAGCCCTGGTACGCGTGAACCGCGCCGAATGTTGCGGCAGAAAGGAGAATGCCGGCGGGAGCGCTCTTAGTCAGGGCTATGAACTGCCGTTGCAGGTAACCTCGAAAGATTGTCTCCTCGCAAATACCGGCGGTAACGGAGAGCGCTATCCAAAATGTCAGTTCGATACCTCGCTCGGGGA
>Ga0222749_10001735_pt1 | contig 10786 bp, 12 predicted proteins | sample IncBWH2Mmetat_FD_197234 | JGI IMG/M metagenome (GOLD analysis project Ga0222749, IMG submission 197234) | Metatranscriptome of lab incubated forest soil microbial communities from Barre Woods Harvard Forest LTER site, Petersham... | ecosystem: Environmental > Terrestrial > Soil > Temperate...
CGGTAGCGCGTGCCCGCCTCCATTTCCAACCTCCCGGTGGCGAGGCCGACACCACCCCAGCGCCAACCGCCCCACCCAGCGTAGACCATCTCGTAGGTGAGCTTGGTCTTCGTAGCCGCGTGAACGACCACGGCCGCCTGTCCCTCAGCCGCGGGGACTTCCAGGCCAGATGTGGGGAGCGAATCAGCGGTCGGGAACTTCCTTCCGCAACTCCTCGTTCTCACGCCGCAGGGTCTCGATCTCGGCGTCCATCACGCGGACGCTCTCGAGCATCTCGACGTCGATCTCGTCGCGGATGCGCTCGAGGGCACGTCGCTCCTCCGGCGTCCGCGCCTTCTCGATAATGGCGTCCGCCGCGTGGGAGGGTTCTCTGTGGCCGCTACAGGCGGCAGAGAGCCACGCAACTCCCACGAGGAGGGTGATGGCGACGGGGACGAGCGTCAAGGGGCGCCTCATTTCCCTCGTCGTGCTCGAAGCTCGGCATTCTCCCGGCGGAGCTTCGCGCGCAGGCGCGCCTTCTCCTCGAGAACGTCCCGCCAGAACTCGCGGGTGGCGCGCCGGACCTCCTCGGCAGCGGCGGCCGACGCCTCCTTCGCCTTCGCCCAGGCCTCCCGACCCACCTGCGAGGCGTCGTGCGCGAATTCCCTGCCCGCCAGCTCGCCCTCCTCGACGATCCTTCCCGCGCCGCGCAACGCCGGCGTGCGGCCGTCCTTCTTCGGCGGTTCGTCCGCCCATCCCGGCCGGCCGAAGCAGAGGAGGGCGACCACAATCGACAGAAGCGTGCAGGTCGTGCGGCCGTCAACTGTCATCGTCGCAGCCTAGCATGCCGAACCGGGCAGAGCGCTGTGAGCGGCGTCAAAGCAGAGACGTCACGAATTCAGTGCTGCGTCAAATGGGGCACGTTCGGCACCCGACTTAGGGTGCCCACCGTCCCCGAGACCGGCAGGCCGGGTCGGCCAACTTCCCGCTCGAGATATTTCCAGCGGGGACCAGCCCCGAGCTCATGAATTGGAACTCCGTGTAACTGGGTGGTCGGTAAAAGTCGTCGAGGACACCCTCCCAACTCGTCACGTCGCCAGCGCCACAGGCAAAGCTTAGGGCACATGCCCCCCCGCCGAAACAAGCATCGCACGCGCCGTGGGCGTCACGCGAGCTCGTGGCCGCGATCGGAGTAGTCGCGCAAAACTGTGTCGCGCCGGTGGGGCAGCCGACGGCGAAGCCGCCGCTATTAACGGCATTGATGCTGTGGCAAAGCGGGTCGGACGAGAAGGGGTTCCAGCACCCGATGAGGGCCAGCACGACCCCGATCACGGCGAGTCGCTTGGTCATCTCAGCCTCCGCTGCGACTTCATTCCCAGCCCGCCACTCGAACCGGCGGACTTCAGGGATGGGCGTTCAGTCTCAGGCCCAACCGTAAGTAGCTTATCAAGGTTCAGGGGCAGAATGCGTTAGCGCCCGGTTGTCTTCAGGCCATCTCACTCGTATGAGCTCCGGGCCGAGCCCGTTCTCGCAAGGAGGAGAGCCCGACGAAGAGGCACCCGGTGGCGAAAATGCCGGTCTGCTGTCGTGCGCTACCTCCGGAGTGTTAGAGATGTGGTCAGGGGAGTAAGACAACGGATATGATTGTGCATCAATGAGGGTTCTCGGGACATCGCGGGCTGGGTTGGGATCCGTCGCGCGTCGGCGCGTTTCTCCTCTCCATCACCACGGGCGCGTTACCCTCGGTTCATGGCATTCGTGAGGGGTGCCATGCGAGTGTTCCTCGCCGCCAGCATCACGCTTGTTGGTGCGCGAGCCGGTGTCGCAGCGGAGGTGACAGGCGCCGCGGACGAAAAGCCGGGCTTCTTCGGTCGTTGGATAGCAAATCGCCTGACGATCGGGGCTCGCATAACCCAGTTCTGGTTGGAAGACACGCGGCGCTCAGACGCCAATGGGTTCGACAACTTGAACCTAACCGGGAACTTCCTGGGGAGCCTTTGGGGTCTGGATGCCCGCCAACACTACTTCCCAAATCCGTTTGTAGAGTACCGGGTCATCTCTGCGTTTGGTGTTGGGGTGGCCTACGACCAAGCCCGAGCAAAGACTCTAGACTGGGGTAATGCCCAGCAGACCATCACCGCCGGCGACGGGGACGTCGAGATCCGCGGGTTACAGTTCTACGGCTTCGGACGCTACCGCAACCGGACTCGCCTGACACCTTACGCAAGCGTGGGCTTTGCTCGCTACTGGTCACATTTCCTTGTGTCGCCCGACTGGGCCCTACCCGGCCGTCGTTTCGAAGTTGACGATACAAGTGGTTGGTTCTTCTCCGGGGGTTGCAGCGTGGCCTTGGTTCGGCATCTGGGGCTGGAAGCGCTCTACCGCCATTCTCAGGTGGAGGCGGTGAGCGGGCGTGCCTATTTCAACTACAACCGCAACCGCCATCGCGGCGGTGCGTTCCCCATGCGGAACGACCTTTTTGGCGCCGGCCTCTCCTACGCATTCTGAATACGTACTCGCCTTAGGGTTGCCTACCGCGCGGTCCCGCGGAGTACCGCGGGACGTCGTGACGCGGATGGCCACCCCTTGTGCAATGAGAAGGGATCTCGCAGGAGGTGGGCTTGGCAAGGCGGCGCACGCTCATCCAAAAGACCAACCGGATAAAGCAGGACGAGGCGACGAACGCCTAGTAGCCCAGCTCCTGGGTAGGAAGTTGCCCTGGATCTAAGAGCATCCTCCTGGGGCGTGGTATTCTTTCCAGTCGCTCCGCTTGGGCACTAGCTGTTCACTAGGGCTCGGAGACGCGCCCGTAAGTCGTTGTGGAGAGGTGCTGGAGTGGCTGAACAGGGCAGATTGCTAATCTGTTGTACGGGCTAATACCTGTACCGGGGGTTCGAATCCCCCCCTCTCCGCCAAGTCGTTTTATCAGAGGTCGTTGGGGATCAGCTGGGACCGAGCAAATCCCGCCATTCTCGCCGTCTTCCAACCTGAGCCGCCGCCGAAACGCCTTTATGAAGGGCCTACCCGCTCTCTGGAGAGGCACCGTTCTATCGGCTGCGTCCGGTCCAGAGCAGAAGGGGTCGAATCTAGCTGGGCGGCCTGAGGTGGATGACCAGGTGCGGGAAGGGCTCGGAGAGAGCCTCGATCCTCGCCAGCAGCTCAGCGTAGCCCATCCGCTTGTAGTGCTCCTGCGGCCAGAGGATCAGACCGCGGAACGGCCGTCCCTCGGCGAGCCAGCGGTTCGCGATGCCCTCCATGTCCTGGTCGTTGCTAATGAGCACACGGTTCTCCCGCGCGGCGCGCTCGAAGTGCACAGCGTCCGCGGTTCCTTGGGGGTAGAGATCCATCGCGCGAACGAGGTCCCAGCCGCGCCCACGAAGGGCAAAGATCAGAGGACCGTGGACGTCGGCGTCGGTATAGAGCGGGAAACGACCGGCCACTACCGGTTGAGAGACTCAGCCCAGGACTTATCCGCGGCTAGCTCGGCGTCGATCTCTTCGCGGTTGTCGTAGTAGTACGCCAGCGCCGCGTGGATCTGCGCGGGAGTTAGGTCGGGATACGCCTCGCGGATCTTCTCGTCGTTGGCCCCGTCCTTGTGGAGGAAGACCACGTTGTTGACACGGATCCGCGTCCCGTCGATACAGGCCTTTCCGCCGCACACGCCGGGTGTCTTCGTCACGTGTGGATAGCTGACGCTCGCCTTCGCCGTGGCCATGACACCCAATTCTACCTCGCCTTGACTCTCGCCCCAAACAGGCTCGCTCTTTGCCGATGCGAGTGGGCGATTGAAGTTCAGAGCGACGTTCGGTTGTGAACACAATCTGCGAGGCTGTCCCAGCGCGGCAAACTCCTTCGCATCTGGCGGTTCCTTTACGAGGACGTTTCCGGGACCTGCGAGGCGCTCAAGCGGCGACGGGGAGGTCATCTTCCGATCCAATCACCCAGAGTTTCGGCTGCTCGAGCGCCCGCGTCACGAACCCGTTCTCGGTCCGGGCGCGCTTTGAAAACTCGGCGGCCGTGTACACCGTGGGGTTGACCTTCCGCCCGACGGTCCGCGTGACCCGCTCAAGGGTGCCGAAGACCTCGCCGTACGTGAGGTTGTCGCTGATGATCATCAGGTCGATGTCGCTTGCCGATTGGTCGGTCGCCTTGGCCACGGAACCGTACACGAAGGCCGCGCGGATGGCCGACGACAAGGTTTTCAGGGCATCCCGCAGCGGTTCCACAAGCCCCACCGTTTTCAACACGATATTCCGTAGTTCCGAATACAGCGGTGACGCCGCATTGGCCTGGTAGTGCTTCTGATGGCCAATCCGTCGGGCCATGATCAGCCCGCTCGCCTCGAGCCGCGCGAGTTCGCGCTGCGCCGCCCCAGAGCCGGTGCCAGCGTCCCGAATCAGCTCCGATGTATAGAAACTACGCTCGGGCTGGCCGAAAAGCACGCCGAGGACGCGCTGCTGTGTCCTGGTCAACAGAGCGTCCGCCAAGCTTTTTCGGCGAGACCGAAGGAAGTGAGACCTCACACCCAATATGGGCACAAGCATGCCCTATTTGGGTATGAGGGTAATACTGGAGCCTAACGTTAAGCGCACCTAGCGACGGCGATCTTGCACCAGCGCATTGAACCGCGGACGCGCGGATTTACCGTCCGTTTGGACGGGATTCTGTCCCGCTTCTGCTACCGCCCTGCCATCACACCCGACGGCAGGCTATCTTAGCCGACCTCGAATCAGAAGTCGGTCTCGTCGTCACAGCAACTTAGGCCAGGTTGGGTGGTGTTGGGTCGTGGATGGTGACGCTGGGGTGGAGTTGCTAATCTGTTGTAGGGGCTAATACCTGTACCGGAGGTTCGAATCCCCCCCTCTCCGAAAAAAAGTCGTGCACGTGGAGCCTACCGAACCCAGCAGATTTTACCCCGGGCCTTTTGACGCTCTCGTGAAACCCCGGACGGGGCGGTTCCGTCGGTTTGCTTGCCCTTAACCTCTGGACGGTAGGTTCTTTCGTAAGGGTCACACTGAATCTCGCTGATCACTTCGCCACTGGGGTGCCGGCAGCTCCCCACTCTACAATTGCGGTCCTCCCTGAGGCCGAAATAGCGGGGGCCCCGATTGCCGGCGCGCCAGGGAACGTCCATCTTCGACGGGGAGCCATCAAGGAGTGTCCTTAGAAAGGCAACCCGAGGCGCGTTTCGAGTCTCAGGTAAGTCCGGTAAGGAAGACTCGCCTTAGCGGGAGGAGTGGACAATCCGAATATCCGGTCCGCTCTTGCCTCGAAACCTGCCGCCGCCCCGGCTCGCTGACCGTGATCTGGCGGACCCCCCCAAATAGGCGTGGATGATCAGGGGATGGTCGGGGCGGAAGGCAAAACGTCACTCACATCTGAAGGTGTTGTCATGGGATGCCTAAACGACGAGACGCCTATGGACTTGCCGCCCGCCGGTAACGCGGGGAGAGGCCGCAGCAAGGTGTGCCTTGTGCCACGCCTTTCCACAAGGAGAGGTTGGGTGCTCTCGTTTGTATGGCTGGCAATGAGTGGACTGGGGCTCGCGCCCTCTGCAAACGCGCAGCCGGCCGTTGTCGGTAGCTGGTCGGATGTACAAACCTGGCCTACCGTATCCGTTCACACGCAATTGCTAGCGACCGGCAGCGTTCTCTTCTGGGACTACAACGGCAATAGCTATCTCTGGGACCCGACTACGGGCGCTATTACGCAACCTGCCCAGCCAGGCCGGAATACATTTTGTGCCGGCAATTCAACCTTGGCCAACGGAGCCGTGTTTGTGCCGGGGGGCCACATTGCGAACAACGTTGGCTTAGCGAGCGCCAGCTATTACGACCCAGGGGCCGACACGTGGACCGCCGTCCCCGACATGAACGCCGGCCGCTGGTACCCAAGTAGCACTACTCTCGCGAACGGCGATGTGTTGGTGACTTCTGGCGACACCAATGTCACCGTCAGGAACACCCTGCCCCAGGTCTATCAGGCCATGACGAACTCCTGGCGCGACCTGACCACGGCAACGCTCGCCCTAACATTGTTTCCACGCACCTTCTTGGCGCCGAACGGGCAGGTATTCTTCGCGACGGGGACGTCGCGCTACTTGGACCCCACGGCAACGGGGGCTTGGACGACGGTGGGGAATAAGATCAATCCCGGCACCGACAACTACGGCTCCGCCGCGATGTACGACAACGGCAAGGTGATCTTCGCGGGCGGGGCGGACCCGCCGACCGCTGCGGCCGAGGTCATCGACCTCAACGCGATCGTCCCCGCGTGGGCTCCGACGGGCTCGATGGCAAGCGCACGTCGCCAACACAACCTTACCCTCCTGCCGGACGGTAGGGCCCTGGCCACCGGTGGAAGTGCGGGACCCGGCTTCGACAATTCGGCGGTCCCAGCATTGGCCGCCGAGGTGTGGGATCCAGCAACCGGGCAGTGGGCCACCCTCGCCAGCGAAGTGAACTATCGCGGTTATCACTCCTGCGCCACGTTGCTTCCCGACGGTCGCGTGCTCTCCTCGGGCGGAGACGTATCGCCGAACGCGCAGGTGTTTTCGCCGCCATATCTCTTCAATGGGGCGCGGCCGACCATCGACTTTGCGCCCGCCATTGTCCCCCTGGGTTCTCAATTCTTCGTGGGAACGCAGGACGCGGCAAGTATCACGAAGGTGACCTGGACCCGTCTCGGCAATGAGACCCATGCCTTCAACTGGAATCAACGGATCAACGTTCTGGCCTTCACCCCGGACATCCTCGGTCTGAACGTGACCGCCCCTTCCGATCCAAACATCTGCCCCCCGGGCCACTATCTACTCTGGATTCTGAACGGCGCCGGTGTGCCCTCAGTGGCGGCGATCGTCCGGGTGACGCAGGACACGCCCATGGGGGTCCTTGGGGGTACTAAGGGAGTGAGCAAATGAGAGGCTCTCGAGCAGGACTCGCTTGGGCGGCGGTGCTCATGACCGCCTGGCCAGCCGCGACAACGCGGGCTGAGGTACGCTCCCTGACTCTGGGTATCAGCACCAACTGTCCGTACGGCTTGGCCGAGTGATGGGAACTGGTCCGCGAGGGCCTCGAACGCCTGGATGGCGTTGAATCAGTCAGCGAGCGGGCGACCCATGAGACCCAAACGTGTGAGCTCCGCACGCGCGCGGGGCGGTGGCTGAACGTCGACGTGGTGTCGCAACACATCGTGAATCTGCGCGTGGGCGCGACGCTCCGCGGCATAGAAGCGACGGTGGATGGCTGGGCCGAGAAAGAGGGAGAACACCTCGTCTTGCGCGTCTCGGGCAGCAACGAGGTGGTCCGGCTGGCACCGCTCGCCCACATGGTGCAATGGGAGTTCGAAAAGAAGCGTCCACAGGCTCCAACCCCCGAGGAAACCGCTGCTTTCAAGAGCCTCGGAGTGGAGGTGAAGGCGGGCCCTCGTCGCGCGCTCATCGTCGGGCCCTTGCTTAGGGGCGGCGACGAGAACCTTCCGACGGTGGAAGTGAGACGTTTCGTCCTGAGTCCTTGATACGGCTGCGCAGCCCCTCATTCCGGCCTGGGGGCATTGGATGGCGCGCTCGGTGCCCCATGAGACCTGCACGAAATGGTGCACCATATGTGCACGATATCGTCGAAAACTCCGGTCCGTCGGCACGCTCCTGACGGCTCTGCTCCACCCTAGATCCTCACAAGTGCCGGCGTAGCAGGGGGAACGCCAGACTCCCTGCTTCCTCCTATGGTGTGGCATCGGATGTGCCACTCCGCGCTCGGGGGCTCGTGTCCCCCCCAACTCCTCATGGAGGGGAGATAACGACATGCTGAAGAAACTTGCATTGCTGGTCGCGTTTGTCTTCGCCTTCGGCGTCACCATGTCGCTGCCCGTCGCCGCTCTGGCCCAGGAGAAGAAGGAAGACAAGAAGGAAGACAAGGCCGAGAAGAAGGCGGACAAGAAGGCGGACAAGAAGGACAAGAAGAAGGACAAGGCCGACAAGAAGGCGGATAAGAAGGAAGATAAGAAGGAAGACAAGAAAGAGGACAAGAAGTAAGAGTAGACCTGCTTCGAACGTCCTTCAGCACCAAAGGGGGGCTACGCCGCTAAGGATAGCCCCCCTTTTCACGTTTCTCTTGCCCTCCAGGAACGTCGCCCCCGGCGGTGTATCCCCCGGCCTGCCACTCTGGCGGCCACGCCTCGCGTCCTCTCCGTGAGGACGGCGAAACGGTCACTTGGGCTCTTGACCCGGCCGGGAAGAGTTTACGGTTAGAACCGGTAGCGCAGACTCATCGAGAAGGAGCTCCCGGGGGTCACAACACCAGCCGAGTCAACGTCCCGGCTGGACCCGAGTGTGGCGCTCGCCTTCCAGCGTTCGCCAAAAGCGTAGGAAAGCTTTCCCGCAATCGACTCCGTGTGTCCTGTGTCATTGACGTAATTGCCGTACTCCAGGACCACGCCAATGCTGAAGTCCCCAAGCTTTTGGGACAGACCGATCCTTGAGTCCCAAGTGAGCGGAGCCAGGGGTATGCCCCCGCCGAAATCGAAAGTTTCGGCAACGCTCCCTCCCTTGCGAGCTTTTGCGGAAGGGGTCTTCACCTTGGGGGTCGTCCGTCCCAGCAAGGCGACGCTGAAGAGTCCGATGGTGTTCGGATCCTCTCCGAAGTAGTTGTAGTAGGTGCCCGACAAGAGGACGGTGCTGTTGTGGTAGAGGGTAGCCGTGTAAGAGGCGCTCACCGCAAGCTGATCGAGATCGGCGTTCTGCGCGGCGAGCAGGGGGCGGAGATGAGTGCACGAGAGCGATCGGGAGCCCTGACACGCCACGCGGATCTTGGCCAGGTTCTCGACACGCTTCCCCGAGATGAGATCCTCGAGGGCTTGATCGGTTGAAATATGAGTATAGGCAACGTTGAGAGAGGGAGCGCTCTCGAAGTCTGATTCTCCAGCCGTGTCGTAATCAGCCGCGATGGAAAAGCCGTAGGTCCCACTCCGAGCCCCAAGCCGACCATCGTCCGACAAAGAGCCAACCATAATGGGGGTATCGAAGCTGGAGCTGCTCTTCGGGGAGAGATTGGCGGCGATGCCAAAGGAGGCGTGATCCCCAGAACTCCAGCCCAGTCCGGCACTGAGGTTCCATATGTTCGACGCGCTGGTGCCGAATTTCGTGCCCTGCGTGGGCGGCACCCGGTTGTCGTGCGTGTCGGTTATTGAGAAATTCAGGTCAATCGTCGTCGAGAGGTCCAAGAGGCCGGAGAGCGTCGCGTCCTCGTATTTCCCGACGGGGCTGTTCGGGCTGCTCTGTGTCGAGCCACCGCCCCCGCTCACGGTCAACGAGCCGGCGCCTACCGCTAAGGGGGCAGTTCCCGCGAGCATGACCGCCAAGCCGAAGACTCGACCGCGCGGCAAAGACATCGGTCTTCTCGCTTTACGCGCGCTCTGGCCGCGACGCCTGTCCAGCCGCCCTTGGAGTCCGTCTTGGTCTTCGAAGAAGTGGATCACGCTCCGGTCCCGCCTCCTTGCACACTTTTGAACCGACGAGCTTAGCCTGGCCGCAATCGCCACAAGCCCGCCACGCGGCCGATGGAGCAAGGTGCGAATCTGGATGCCGCTCTGCGCTTGAGAAGAAAAAATCCTACCACAAGCAATCGGTCGACCGACGAGTCATGGACCTACATCCGTTGATTCAGTTGGCGACCGCGGTGAAGGGCCAGCGCCGAACCCGCCAAGACCAGATGACAAAGAAAACGAGGCCGACGGCGAGAGTCCCGAGGCCGAAGAGGATCACCCTCGGCTCCGAGGTGGCAAAAACGAAGATCCAACCACCCAGAGCGACAAGGCTCGGCAGGGGATACAGCCACATCTTATAGGGGCGGGTCATGCCCGGCTTCCGGCTTCGCAGAAGCGCCACCGCCCCGATCTGGCCCATGAACTGGATGAGGATCCGGGTCGTGACGAGGGCATCGATCACCAAGCCGAGGGAGAGGAAGCTGCACGCGATCGCTATGAGGCCAACCACGAGCAGGGAAACGTAAGGGAACGGTCTCCTCGGATGGAGCCGGCCGAAGACCCGGAAGAAATACCCGTCGTGGGCGGCTGCGTATGGGATGCGGGAGTAGCCGAGGAGGAGAGCGAAGACGGAGCCGAACGCCGTCCAAAGGATTGCCGCCGTGAAGAACGACGCGACCGTCTTGCCGTAGATCTTCTCCATGAAAATCGAGACCACGAACCTGGACTCCGGCCGGTCCCCCGCCGGGACGAACTCGCGCCAGGGGACGACGCCGATCACGGAGAGGTTGATCGCGAGGTAGATGAGGGCGACCCCCACAATGCTGAGCAGGACGGAGCGCGGGATCACGCGCCCCGGATCCTTCACTTCGTCGCCGATGTAGCAAATGTCGTAGTAGCCAAGGTAGTCGTAGATGCCGACTCGCGAAGCCGCCCCCAGGCCGATCAGGAACCCGAGCGAGAAGTTGAAGGCCCCGGGGGGGAAGTCGAAGGCGAGCCGCGGGTCGAAATGCCGCGCGCCGCTGACGATCACAGCCAGGGTGGTCAGGAGCGTCCCCCCCCAAAGAGCGACGGTGAGGGGGCCCAGCGATCCCAGGGGCCGATAGAGGAGCACCAGGTTCAGCACCCCCACCCCCGCCGCCACCAGCGCGAAGTCGAAGTCCGTCAGGGACGGCCACAGATAGCCGAGGTACTGCGAGAACCCGATGTATCCGGAGGCAATCTCCAGGGGGCCGCTCAGGATGAACTGCCAGATGAAAAGGAACGCGGCGAGGCGGCCCCATGTCTCGGGGCCGTACCCTTCGCGCAGGTAGACGTAGCTCCCGCC
>Ga0222749_10001739_pt1 | contig 10757 bp, 4 predicted proteins | sample IncBWH2Mmetat_FD_197234 | JGI IMG/M metagenome (GOLD analysis project Ga0222749, IMG submission 197234) | Metatranscriptome of lab incubated forest soil microbial communities from Barre Woods Harvard Forest LTER site, Petersham... | ecosystem: Environmental > Terrestrial > Soil > Temperate...
AAGATCCAGCCGCTTGATCTTTCCATCCTGGTTGTAAATGATTTCTTTGCCATCCGGCAGGAAGGCGTAACCGGGGAAAACGTCCCGCGTGAAGAGCGATTCCTGATCGTCGCGCGTCACCGGATACTTCACCCAGCGGTCTTCGCCGGTTTCTAAGTTGCGCAAGCGCAACCCGGATTCCGTCTCGTAGCGCGTCACATAGAGAATCTGCTTTCCATCCGGCGACAGCACCGGACGAAACGCGCTCTTGATCTGGTTGATGATGTTGTCTTCGTCGCCGGTCTTGCGGTCGCGCCGGGCGATGTGCCATGACGGAAACTGCTGGTTGTACGCCAGCGAGCCCAGCTTCGTTGCGTAGTAAAGATACTTGCCGTCCGCGGAAGCCACCACGCCCACGGCGTTAGGGCGGAGGTTTCTCGGAGTGTTTGGTGTCGGTTTCGATTTCGTGATCTGCACGCCCGTGCCACCATCCACGTGGTACATCCAGATTTCGCTCGAGCCGATCCCGAAAGCCGCCTTCGAAACAAAAATATATTTGCTATCCGGAGCCCAGCTGGGCGACGTGAAATCACTGTTCGGATCCTTTGAGACCTGCTTTACACTCGTGCCGTCCGGATGCATGATCCAGATGTTCTCGCTCCCCTCGCGGTCGGATACGAACGCAATCCATTTCCCGTCCGGAGAAAACCGCGGCTGGCTGTCGAACGCCATCCCTCCGGAGATCAGCTTCGCTTGCCCGCCCTCAATTGGCAGCGTGTAGATGTCGCCGATCAATTCGAACGCAATGGTCTTGGCGTCCGGCGAAACGTCCAGCGAAAGCCAGGTCCCCTCGTCCGTCGTGAATTCAACCTTGCGGTCGGACTTGAGTGGCAGCCCCTTCTTTTCATCTTTTTTGTCGGTCTTTTTCTCGTCCTTTTTTTCTTCTTTCTTGTCCTTCTCCTGCTCGGCGGCATCTTGAGAAATAGCCGCCGCCTTCAGCGCAGCTGCGCCTCCGAAAAAGGAACCGACTAGTACAACTATCACCATCGACCACTTTTCGATGCGCAGACCGGGCTGCTTCGCACTCATGCTTTTTTCCTCCGTACCTCTTGTCAAATGTTGATACCGAAATTCATGGCCTGGCAACGCCGGGGCAATCGACGAGCCAGATGACACACATTCCCCGCTCTTGGACGGACGCGGAATAGAACCGTCTCAGTCGAAGAACTCCAATTCTAGGGTTTCTCTTCCTCCACTTCGCCACCCCGCCCTCCTCTCCCTTGAGAAGGCACAGGCACGATATGTGGGATGCCCGCATCGTTCATTTTTTTGTTCAGCGCGGCCAAATCCTCTTCCGCAATCTTCTTGACCTGCGCGGATGCATCACTCACAAGCGGCGTCAATTCCGCCAGTTTGTCTTTCTGCTGGCCACCCGGCGCTGCCGCAAATCCGTCCAAGTCCGACAGCAAGTCCTGGACCTGGCCTGGCAGTGGCTCGGGTTTCCATTCGAACGGCGGTCCTGCATTGCCCAAACCTTCGCGCTCTCGGACAAACTTCTCCGCAACGGCATCCACTTTTTTCTGTAGCTCGTCGGCCGCCTTCACGATCTCGTCGGGAATTTTCGTCGCGTCGGGCTTTCCAGCATCCTTCTTCCACTGCTCGCGCGCCGTTTTCAGTGCCGTCTGTATCCCCTCGATGGTTCTGCGGTCCTTGTCAGCGGTTTTGGCCATGGCGTAGAGCTGGCTGATGGCTTCACGCCGTGCCGTGCGGTCCGCGGCGGAGATCACGATGCGCGTGTCCTCGTCTACCGTCACTTTTTGCGTGGCTTCCTTGTCGCCGGCCTTGATCTTTACGGTGTACTCCCCCGGCTCGACAAAAGGTCCGAGCGGCCCAAACCCGTATCCCGCGGCCATCGCTTCCAGTTGTTCCGGTGTCGCCTCCGCCGGCGAATCCCGGCGGAGATCCCAGCTCGTGCGGTTCACGCCGGCCGCGCCCGGCCCGTCGAATTCGCGCACTAGCTTTCCTTCTTTGTCGGTAACGCTGATCTTAACTTTGCCTTCTTTTTTCGCGGCCGCATCATCCTTGGGCTTCTCCGCAGCCGAATCTTTCTTGTCCTTATCGTCCTTGTCTTTCTTGGGCGCTTCCGCGGGCACAGCCTCTTTCAAGTAGTAATTGAGGATCGCCCCATACGGCGGATTCTTCGCCATGAACATTTTCTGACCCGCGCTCCAGCGCCGGTTGCGTAGGTGCCAGGTGATAGCTGCGCGCGGCGGGAAGAAAGTCAGCGGTGAAGCCGCCACGCCGGCATCCATCTTTTCGATCGGCGTCATGTCATCAAAAACCCAGATGGACCGCCCATGCGTCGCCAGCACCAGGTCGTTATCCCGGGCCTGAATTTCGATGTCATCCACGGGCACCGTCGGAAAATTGTTTTTTAGTGCCGTCCAGTTCGCTCCGCGATCCCAGGACACCCACAGGCCGAACTCCGTCCCGGCGAACAAGAGATTAGTGCTCCGGGGATGCTCGCGCACCACGTGCATGCTGCCCGCCGAATCCGGAATCCCATTGCGGATAGCTTTCCAGCTCTCGCCGTAGTCGCTGGTCGCGAAAATATAGATATTGTAGTCGTCGCCGCGGTGTCCATCGAACGTTACGAAAGCCGCACCTTCGCCCGTCCTTGACGCCACCACACGGCTCACATACGTTCCCTTTGGAACACCTGGCGCTTTCAGCGCTACGTTCTTCCACGTTTTTCCGCCGTCGCGCGTGACCTGCACGTTGCCGTCATCCGTCCCCACCCACAGCACATTCGGCTTAAGCGGCGATTCGCTCAACGTTGTAATCGTCGGGTATTCCTGCACCCCATCGTGACGCGACAATGTGGTTTTGTCCGGCGTCTTTCCAAAGATCGGCAGCTTGTTGCGGTCCGCTCCGGTGGTCAAGTCCCCGCCCAGCCGCGTCCAAGTATCTCCGCGATCCGTAGACTTGAAGAGATAGTTCCCTCCGTAGTAGACCGTGGTGTGGTCGTGCGTGGAAACGGCCACCGGCGAATTCCATTGGAACCGGTAGCGCGGCTCTCCCGCTTTCGCTTCCGGCCGTATCGAGCGCTGCTGCTCCGTGCGCAAATCCCGCCGGTCGATGTAACCATCCTGCGATTCCGTGTACACAATCCACGGCTCCACGTTGTCGATGGCCGCATAAAACCCATCCCCGCCGTGAATCACCTGCCAGTCCTCATTGGCAATCCCATCCCGCGCCAGCGTCTGAATTGGCCCGCACCAGCTCCCGTTGTCCTGCAAGCCGCCGCAGATGTGGTAAGGCTTCTCGTTGTCGAGGCTCACCTCATAAAACTGCCCGATCGCGATGATGTTGAGAAAGTCCCAGGTCTTCCCCGCGTCATAGCTCCAGTGAATCCCGCCGTCCGATCCCGTAATCATGTGATTCGAATCCGCCGGATCGATCCACATGGCATGAAAATCACCATGAATTTTCTGCACCCGCTGCGTCGAAAATGTTTTTCCGCCATCCTCGGAATAAAACATTGCCGCGCCGAGCTCCCAAATCCGGAGATCATTGTTGGGATCGACGCGAATCTGGCTGTAGTACGACGGGCGCGGATTCGTGTCGCCCATCTTCTTCCAGGTTTCGCCCTTGTCCTCGCTGCGGTAAGTTCCGCCTTTTTCGTGCTGCACGATCGCATAAACGATGTTCGGATCTTTGCGATAAATGTCCAACCCGATACGCCCGGTGTCTCCCCCGTTTTCGTACGGCAGCCCCTTCGTCAATTTCTTCCAGGTCGCGCCGCCGTCGGTTGTCTTGTAAATAGCGCTGTCGGGTCCGCCGCCGTTGAATCCGTAGGGCGTGCGCCGCCGCTCGTAGGCCGCGGCATATAGCGTGTCCGGGCTTTCCGGGTCCATGGCGATGTCGCTCACACCCGTGTCGTCATTGATCTTCAGAACGTGCGACCACGTCTTCCCACCGTCCGCCGTCTTATATACGCCGCGCTCCGGGTTCGCTCCCCACAAATGCCCCAGCGCCGCCACGTACGCCACTTCCGGATTCTTCGGATGAACCACGATTCGCCCGATGTGCCGCGTCGCTTCCAGCCCCATTTTCTTCCAGGTTTTCCCGCCGTCGAGTGATTTGAACACTCCGTCGCCCCAGGACGAGCTCTGCCGGTTGTTCGGCTCACCCGTTCCGACCCACACAACGGAAGGATCCGACGGAGCAATCGCGATGTCTCCGATGGTCGAAACACTTTCCTTGTCAAAAACCGGCTCCCAGGTCGTGCCGTTGTTGGTCGTTTTCCAAACTCCGCCGGAGGCCACGCCAACGTAAACAATGTTGGGATTGCTCTCCACCACGGCGAAATCATCGATGCGCCCGCCCATCACTGCAGGCCCAAGTTCACGAAACTCCAGGCTCTTAAATGGCTCGGTGGCTTTCGGTTGGTCAGCGGGTGCCGCCTGCAGGTGCGTCGAGCAAAAGCCAATCCAAACCGCAACGGCCAGAATGATCCGGAGAGCATTCGAAACATGCTTCATTTTCTTTCTCCTGTAAGCAAGGCCCGGCATGTTACTCCTCCTGGCCCATATCACGCATCATATGTTTCTGGAAGGGCAGACTGATCCCGTGCAAAGAAAGACGCGCCATCTTCTTGCGACGTTTCACGCCCACGAACTTTCCGCGCGCGATTTCTCCCCGCGCGCAGGTAGATCTCGAACGCTTCCTTCAATTCCCCTTGGCCCCGTGCTAGGCTATCCCACTGTTTTCATTGACTGCATGCTCCACGCGAAATCTCATTCCCGTGCCCGGATTCTCTCCGTACTGCCTTCTTTTCCCTTCCTGATTGCGCTACTCCTCGGACTTGTGGTTCCCTCGATACTCTCGGCCGCGGCGCAGCAAGTCCACCGCCCTTCTTCCAAAACCGGCGTTGCTGACCTGGAATCAAAAACGCAGAGCCGCCGCGGCGACGTCACCACCGCCGACGGCGATGTGGACATCCATTTCGGGGACACGCGTCTTCGCGCTGACCACGTCGAGTACAACGGCAAGACCTTCGAAGCCGTGGCCACCGGACACGTGCAGCTCGATTACAACAAAGAGCACCTCGACGCCGAGGAAGCCCATTACAACGTCAGCACCGGCCATGGCACTTTTCACAATGTTCGCGGCACCGTGAAAATCGAACGCGCTCCCAATCCCACGATCCTGATTTCTGAGAATCCTCTCTATTTCGAAGCAGGCGACGTCGAGCGCTTCGCCGGAGACGTCTACTTGGTCCACCGCGCCTGGATCACCATTTGCGATCCTGCACATCCCAAGTGGCAGTTCTACGCGCCCAACGCCCGCATACGCCTCAACAAGACCGTCGCGCTCGTCAACGCCAACTTCCGCCTGTTCCGTGTGCCATTGATCTGGCTTCCTTATGCCACCGCCCCCGCCGGAGAGAAAATCCGCCAGACCGGGTTTCTCATTCCTGATATCGGGCAAAGCTCGCGCAAAGGTTTCATTCTGGGCGACGCTTTCTATCTCGCGCCAACGCCTTGGATGGACGCCACTCTCGGCGCACAATTTATGAGCCGCCGCGGCGTCCTCGAGCGTGGCGAATTTCGCGCCAAGCCCTTCGAGAATACTTCGATCACCTACACTTATTTTGGCGTGGAGGACCGCGGCCTTCTCAATCCCGACGGCACTCGCAGTCCGCAAGGCGGCGAGCAGCAGCGCTTGGAAATCCAATCCCTGCTGCCCCATGGCTGGCGGTTCGTTACCGACTACAACCAGCTCTCCTCACTCACCTTCCGCCTGGCGTTTGCTGACACGTTCGGAGAAGCCGTCAACTCCGAAGTTCGCAGCGCCATCTTCCTGACAAATAATTTCCGGGGATTCAGCCTCAATTTCGCGGCGCTCAACGACAAGAGCTTTCTGACGCTTCCCACCACGACGACTTCTTCTACCGGCGTCGTCACTCCCGTGCCCGCCACCAGCGTCGCGCTCCGCAATGCGCCGGAAGCACGCTTCGGTTCCGTCGAGCAAGCTCCGTGGAGCAGCCTCCCCGTCTACTTCGCCTTTGACGCCTTCACCGGCGCGGTGAGCCGCAGCGATGCAGTCACTCAAACTCCCCGTTTCGTCGACCGCTCCGAATTCGCTCCGCGCGTTACCGTTCCCCTGCACTTCGGTTCCTGGCTCGGCATCACTACCTCCGCAACATTTCGCACCACTCGCTACGGCGATTCCTACAATTCTTCCGGCGTGCTCAGCGGCGCTTCCATCATCCGCAATACCGGCGAATTTGCTATCGATTTTCGGCCTCCTGTGTTCGAACGCTTCTTCGACCGTACTTCCTTGAAAAGGGACAAAACTCGCCGCCGCTACAAACACACCATCGAGCCTACTTTCACCTACCGCTACGTCACCGGCGTGAACAATTTCGCCGACTTTATTCGCTTCGATTCCAACGCCACCCTCACCGACACCAACGAGATCCAGTATGGAATTACCCAGCGCCTGTTCCTGAAGGAAGGCGATGGCCAGCCCAGCGAACTTCTCACCTGGAGCATCTACCAGAAGCATTATTTCGATCCCACGTTTGGCGGCGCCATCGTGGACGGCCAACGCAACGTTTTCCAGGCGCTCAACTCCATCACCCCATTCGCGTTTGCCTTCGGGCCGCGCCGCTGGTCGCCCATTGTCAGCGACTTCAAAATCACCCCCGGTGGTCCCTACGATCTGGAACAAATCCTCCAGTACGATCCGACGTCGCAACGGCTCGTGACCATCGGCTCGCTGCTGAAAGTAAAGCCGTACCGGGAATTCTTTGTGACCCTGGCGCACTTCCGCCTTGACGACAATCCCGTGCCAGGCGATCTGCCTAATCCTCAACCGCCTCAATTCGAGCCGTTCGAACAGCCGCTTTCGAATCAATTGCGCGCCCTCGTTGGCTACGGCAGCGAAACACGAAAAGGCTTCAACTTCCTGACTGGCATTGGCTACGATTTCACAAACAAGACGCTGCAAAATCAGATCGTGCAGGCCAGCTACAACGGCGGCTGCTGCGGCTTGGCCGTCGAGTACCGCCGCATCAACCTCGGCCAGGTGCGCACGGAAAATCAGTTTCGCATCGCCTTCATGATCGCCAATATCGGCACTTTCGGGAATCTCCGCCACCAGGAAAAGATCTTCTGAGCATGAGCGACACTGACCTGGCCTTCGCCTCTATCGAAGAAGTCGGAACACTTTTCCGAAAGCGCAAACTCTCTCCCGTCGAACTTACCAAGCTCATGCTCGCCCGAATCGAGCGGCTTGATCCAAAGCTAAATTCCTATATCAGTGTTACTTCAGAACTTGCGCTCGCCCAGGCCAAGAGGGCTGAAACTGAAATCTGCGTCCCGCGAGGTCGCAAAGGCCATCTCGACCGCGGCCCACTTCACGGCGTCCCGATTTCTCTGAAGGACAACATCTATACAGCCGGTATCCGCACGACGGCGGGCTCGAAAATCCTGCGTCACTTCATTCCTCTTCAAGACGCGCCACTGGTGACTCAACTTCAGCAAGCGGGCGCCGTTATTCTCGGCAAAACCAACATGCACGAGTTCGCGTATGGCGTGACTTCGAACAATCCGCACTATGGCCCAGTCCACAATCCGTGGGATCTCGCCCGCATCCCTGGCGGCTCAAGTGGCGGTTCCGCCTCAGCCGTAGCTGCCGGCCTTTGCTACGGCAGCATTGGCACGGACACCGGGGGCTCCATCCGCATCCCCGCCGCTCTCTGCGGCGTCGTCGGCCTGAAACCCACGATCGGTCGCGTGCCGACGGATGGCACGATTCCGCTTTCTCCTCGTCTGGATTGCGTGGGTCCATTGGCTCGCACCGTCCAGGACGCGGCGTTTCTGTTGGATCCGATTCTCGTTCGGGCAAAACGCGAACCGCTCATGAGCTCCGCCTGCAAATCTTTTTCTCGAACACACAAATTCAAGCTCGGTCTGCCAAGCGAGTTGTTCTTCGATGTGGTTTCCGATGATGTGCTTCGTATTTTTCAGACTGCGCTCCATGCGCTTTGTGAGGTTGGGGCTAAGATCGAAGATGTCTCCATGCCGCTGCTGGCGGAAACAGAGGACGCCGGAAACCAAATCGCCTGGCCGGAAGCAACTCATTACCACCAGCAAGCTGGATGGTTTCCCGCCCGCGCGTCGGACTACGGCGAAGACGTCCGTTCGCGTCTTGAGATGGGCGCAAAGGTTTCAGCAACGGGTTATTTGCAAGCTCTCGAATTGCGTGACAAATTTATCCAGCAACTCCATCTGGCGCTGGCAGACTCGAGCGTCGACGCTCTTGTCGTTCCCACTACTCCTATTGAGGCGCCTCTCATCAACGAAGAAACTACCCCCATCAAAGAAAAGGACTACCTCACTCGTGCACTTTTGCTTCGGAACAACCGCCCGGCCAATCTCTCCGGCGTTCCCGCCATCTCCATTCCTTGCAGCTTCACGGCCGCCGGATTGCCCGTTGGTCTTCAACTGATCGGCCCTGTGACGGATGAACATCTCTTACTGCGCATGGCCCATGTCTTTGAGCAGGTATGTCCGCAAAAACTACGTCCACCCTTGTAGGTGCGGACTTAGTCCGACAACATTTTCCGTCGCTGTTGCGCACTGGCGTATCACGCTCGCGCTGGCACCGCGCCTCGCGTCTTCATCAACCAACTGCCGATCACGTACCCTAGCGTCCCGGTCACCATTCCCCCGAACACATCCGCCACATAGTGATTTCGTACGTACACAGTCGACACGCACATGCACACGACGAATGGAAGGAATACCCAGAAAAGCCACCGGCGGTGCCTCCAGGCTCCCCAGAGCGACGCCACCGCTCCCGCCACATGCTGCGAAGGAAACGCCGCCCCATGTACGCGCCCGCACTTTTCGATAAAATTGATCAGCGCGGTGAATGGCCCTCCGGCCAATTCCCCGTGCCACATTCCCGCCATGCTGAACCACGGACTCTGCACCGGAAAAAACATCGCGATGACGTAGCCCATCCCGTAGCCAATCGCCGAGTACGTCATCACCGCCCAGTAGCTTTTCCACTCGCCCCGGTAGTAGAGAATCCCGCCGAGTACCAACAGAAAAACGAAGTAAGTGAAATATGCAAACTGCATGAATTCGTTCAGCGCTGGATGCGCAAATTGTTCTAGCCAAAGGGAAGGGTTCACACCCGTCAGCCAGCAATCGAAAGCCATCAGCTTCGCGTCTTCCCAGCGCTGCGAAAACAAATGCACCAACTTCGCCATCTCCTCAAAGCAAAATAGAAAAAACAGGTGCGGGTACCAGTGCCGCCAGAAATGCCAGAATCTTTGCCCAGCTGTAGGAACGCCGCTCCGTCCTGCCGTGAGCGCAGCTGGAGGGTCTCCCTTCTCTCGTGCTTCCACTTGGCACAGAATCAGAATCAGTGCGGCAACAAACGTCTGCACTCCAACCAGCTTCACCGGATGTGCCAGGTTCTCTGCAAACAGAATGATCAGTGCGCTCGATAACGCCAAATACGCCAGCGCCACCCATTCGAACGCTCCGCAGGCGGCCCACGTCGCTGCTGCTTCCCGCGCGATCCACTCCGCGATGCCTCGCCCATCCGTTTCGAAACTGCCTGCCCGCTCCGCACCCCTCGCCGCATTCATTCGCAGGGGCAACGCAATCGCGGCTTCGCTCGTTCGATCGTTCGCTCTCACCCTTGGGCTCATCCCAGATCTCCCGCCTTGGCCTGCGACTTCAATACGTCCTGCCGTAGCATCACAACTTCCGCGTCTCTAATCTTTCCTCTCCATTCTTTGTGCCTCTGCGCTTCGTTTCTTTCTTTCTTCCATCTCAAAACCGTCCAATTCCGGTTCCGGGCCAGCCGCGAAAGCTCTTCGTCGGGGTTCACTGCCACCGGCCGTCCCACAGCACCAAGCAACCATCGATCACTCGCGCTGTCCCCATACGCATAGCACAGCCCTAAATCGAGCTTGAGCTCCTCTGCAATTCGGCGAGCCGACCGCTCCTTCGCTTCTCCAAACATGGCCTCGCCCAAAACCTTTCCCGTCCACCGCCCGCCCTTTTCCTCGAGCCGTGTTGCGCAGATGCGAACCGCAGGATGAATTCCTCTTTCAGAGAGAACAATCTCCAAAGCTTGCCCCCCTTCCCGCGCCAGTGGCTCCAGCGTTCCGCTCATCAGCACAATCGTGTGCCCCTGTCTTTTGTGCCACGCCACTCTTTCCATCGCTTCGTCAAAAAAAACCGGGACAGGCAATCGTGGATTGCGCCGCGAAGGAGCCGACGCCTGTCCCAGGGCCTGGTGGCCGCCCTTGCGCCGGAAAGACAACGCCTCATCTCCCCGGCCACGCCCTTCAAAAATTTGCACGCCGCGCAAATACATTTTGTTTGTCTGCAAAATTGTGCCGATCCCGAACGGTGCCAATCGCACCGCTTCCCCCAACCACAAAAAATAATTCCTCAGAGGTATTTCGCCCCGGCTTCGCAAGCCCCCGAAAAATCTCTGCTCCAGCGACGGCAACGCCATCAGCGTCCCATCCAAATCAAAAAAAGCTGCGACTCCCCCGCCCTTCTCCTTTACCTCCCTCTGCTCTTTCACATCGCCCCCTGAGCAGCTCTCTTTACTCCTCGGACCGATCCCGCGTTTCCAGCAAAATACTTCCATCCTTCCACCAGCACAGGCAGCCCGCGTACCAGGCAAAATCCCGCCGTCATCCACGTCAGCACCTGCGCGCCCGCGCGAATCATCAC
>Ga0222749_10001740_pt1 | contig 10756 bp, 10 predicted proteins | sample IncBWH2Mmetat_FD_197234 | JGI IMG/M metagenome (GOLD analysis project Ga0222749, IMG submission 197234) | Metatranscriptome of lab incubated forest soil microbial communities from Barre Woods Harvard Forest LTER site, Petersham... | ecosystem: Environmental > Terrestrial > Soil > Temperate...
GCGGGGTGCCCGCGAGGATCCTCGAGCGCCGGAGGATGAGGCCCGCATAATCGTTCGTGCGGTTGGGGGGGGCTTCGCGGTCCCACTCGGCGATCGTCGGATGCTCCACCGGGACGCTCCCGGGGGCGCCCAGGATGAGCGCGCCCCCCTCCCCGAGCGGCGCGGAGGGGGCGACTCGGTCGAAGACCGCGATCCATCCCTCCCCCATCTTCGCCCTCATCCTCGCGTACGAGGCGGCGGGTGCGGTGAGGATCTCATGCTGCACCACCCCGACCGCGGCGAGCGACTCCAGGGAGCTCATCAGGAACTCGCCGGGTTTCCCCCCGTGGAAGACGACGACCTGCGGCGGGACGAGCGGCGGCAGCACGAACGAGGCGACGTCGTCCGCGGGGAACAGGTCGCGCGGCTCAAGAGCGACCTCCAGGAGCCCGCCCTCCTCGACCTTCTCGCCAGGGAATTTCGAGGGATCCAGCACCCACTCCCGTTCCGAGCGCGCCCCCGCCTCCAGCACCGCCGGGCGCCGCGCGATCTCCTTCCCGTTGAAGAACACCACCTCGCTCCGCTCGACCCTCCCGGCCGCGAAGCTGGCCAGCGAAAGCGACAGCGTGACCCGCTTCTCGCCGGGCCGGCGCACCGCGACGCCGGAGACCCAGCCCGTGTTGTCCAGGGGCTCCCCGACGCGCACGACCCGCAGCCGGCCCGAGGCCAGGAGATCGTCCACGCCCTGGGGCGCCCGGTCGGTGTAGAGCACCACGGTGACATCGCCGCCCGCGGCGAGCGCCGACTCCGAGCGTTCCCTCACGTCGGCGCGGTCGACCGGCGGGGGGACCGAGAGCCGCCGTGCGGCGCGCTCCAGATCGGCGGAGAACGGGGCCCGGGCCCCGGAGAGGTCGTGAAGCGCGACCTGGTCGCCGAAGGCGAGGGAGCGGACGAACTCGCGAGCTCGGTCGACCGCGCGGTCCAGCCGAGTCCGGCCCTCCGGGCCGGACGCCCCCATGGAGGGCCGGTTGTCCAGAAGGATCGCATACCGCGCCTTCGGGCGGGTGAGGCCCTTGACCTCCGGGAGCGAAACGGCGGAGGTGAGGATGAAGAGCGCCGCCAGATTCAGGAGGAGGGACGCCATGTGCCGAAGCTTCCGAAGCGCGGTCTTCCGCTCCTCCTCGATGATCACCTGTTCCCAGAACAGCAGCGTGGGCACCGCCCACCGCCGGACCCGACCCTTGTAGAAGTGCAGGGCGAGGATGGGGATCCCGAGGGCCAGGAGCCACAACCCCTGGGGATGCTCGAAGGTCATCGATGCTCCAGGATTCCCCCGGCCCGCAGCACGTCCACCACCCGCCGATCCAGGGGGTCGTCCGCCAGGACGCGCGCGTAGGGCATTTCGTGGGAGCGGCTGAACTCCTCGACCTCCGAGCAGAAGAGGTCGAAACGGCGGCGGTAGGCCTCGATCGTCCGCGGGAGGAGCGCCACGTCCCGGGCGCGGCCCGTCTCCAGGTCGAGCAGGCTCAGCCTTCCCCGGGCGGTCGGGGCCGCCTCCTCCTTCGCCACGAGGTGGACGAGGTGGACCTCGAAGCGCTGGGCAAGCAGCTCGCGCACGGCGGTGGCGTATCCGGCCAGATCGTAGAAGTCCGTGATCAACAAGACGAGCGAGCGGCCCCGGACCCGCGGGAGCGCCGCCTTGAAGGCGGCCCGCATGTTGGTCCCCCCCCCCGCCCGCAGAGCCTCGAGCGAGGAGAGCAGCTCGAAGATCCTCCCCTTCCCCCGGAGGAATTTCTTCACCATCCGGAGCTCCGATCCGAACGCATAGAGGCTCACGGTGTCGTAGTTCGCCAGGCCGATGTACCCGAGGGCCGCCGCGAGCTCCTTGGCGGCCTGGAACTTGTCGCCGAACTCCATCGAGCGCGAGGTGTCCAGGAGGACCGAGACATGGAGATTCTCCTCCGCGGAGAACTCCTTCACGAAGAGGCTACCGTGGCGAGCGTAGACGTTCCAATCGATGTAGCGGATCTCGTCGCCGGGGGTGTAGCGCCGATAGTCGGAGAACTCGATGGAGGCGCCCTTCCGCGGGGTGCGGCGGTCGGAATGCTCGTCTCCCGCAAGCGTCCGCCGCGCCAGGAGGTTCAGGGCCTCCAGGGTCTTCAGAAACTTGGCATCGAACGGCACGGATCGCATGATATCAGCCTGAAGGAAAATAGAAAAGACGAAGGTCGGTAATATAGGCATGCTGTGGATGCTCCTCTTGCTCCTCCAGGACGGACCCGTCGAGCGCTACCTCTCGGAAAGGGACGCCGGGGCGCGATCGAGGATCCTGGGCGAGATCAAGGGGACCGTGGCGGACGTCGAGGCCGAGCTGCGGAAGCCCGCGAAGCGCGGTCCGGCGGAGATCAGCGGTCAGATCGTCCGGAGGAAGATCAAGGCGAACCACGAAAAAGGGGCCGAATTCGAATACGTCCTGTGGGTCCCGACGGAGTACCGTCCGGACAAGCCCTGGCGGCTCATCGTCAGCCTCCACGGGCAGAACGGGAACGGGCCCGACTTCATGAAGAATTGGCTCCCGGACGTCCAGAAGGCGGGCGACACGTTCCTCCTGTGCCCGAGCGCCGGCCGCGGAGGCTGGGGCCACTCGCTGCTCGGATATCACTACGTCCTGGATTCGATGAGGGATGTGCTGGCGACCTACTCGGTCGACCCGGACCTGGTCTACATCGACGGGGCCTCGATGGGAGGGAACGGGTCGTTCCAGTTCGCCTGCGTGTACCCGGACCTGTTCGCCGGAGCGGCCCCGCGGTCGGGCGGCCCCGTCTTCCGGTACACGGGAGGGGACAAAAAGGAGAAGGTCCTGGTGGCGGAAGGGCTCGAGAACCTGCTCGGGACGCCGCTCTACTGGACGGTCGGCGCGAAGGACCCCGAGGTCGCCAACGCCTGGGTCCACCTCGCCAAGGAAAAGATCGACTCGCTCAGGCTCGACTGCGTCTTCCAGGAATACCCCAACGGCGGCCATGAGTGGTTCCCGCAGGAGAATGCCAAGATCCTGGCGTGGATGGGAACCAAGCGGCGGAGCGCCTACCCGCCGCGCGTGGGGATCGAGACGAACGAGCGGATCTTCAACCGGTCCTTCTGGCTCGAGGTGAGCGACTTCAAGGGGAAGGAGATCATCAAGCGGGGATACATGGACCTCGACAAGAAACCCATCGAGGAGCGGCTGGTGTTCCAGGAGGAGATCCGGGCGAGGGGCGACCTGTCGACCGAGACCAACGAGATCAAGCTCTTGGCGACGGGCGCGCGCGAACTCCGGGTATACTTGCATGAACGAATGGTGGATTTCACGAAGCCCGTGTCAATCACGATCAACGGATCGCGCGCGACCTACACGGCCAAGGCGTCCCTCGAAACGCTCCTGGAGTCGGCGCGCCGCGACCGCGGGCTCCTCTACACGGCCGCCGTGAAGGTGAAGGTGCCGTGAGCCCTCAGGCCATTCCCAGCTGGATCCAGGCCTTTGTCCTGGTCGGGATCGCGCTTGTCGTGCTCCTGGTCCCCATCAAGGTCCTCTTCGAGATGACGAAGGGGGCGCGCGACCGGATGACCCGGCTGCGCGACCTCGCCGGGCGCCTGAAGGAGCGATTCGGCGCCGTCCGCGTGGAGCGCGGCGTGCTCGGCCCCAGCCTCATCCGATTCACGCACGAGGGGAGGCCCGCGACGCTGTCGCGCCCCGAGGAGGACGAGGTCCTCCTGCGCCTCGAGCCCACGGTCCAGCCCGGCTCCTGCCTCGTCGTCGAGACCCGGGGGGCGGTCGACTGGAGGTTCGCGATCCTGTGGGACTCGTTCCGGGTCCTGGGGCGGATCCGGACGCATGATCCGCTGATCGACGAGTCGCTCGCGATCTACGCGACCGGCTCCTTCGGCGGCTACCTGAGGGAGCTCGCGCTGGACGGGATCCCCGCCGAGGGGAAGCCGACGGGGCTGGCGGAGAGCCTGGTCGTGCTGCGGCGGCTGCCGGGCGTGCACCGGATGAAGCTGATCATGTCGCCCCCGGGGGGGTTCCGGCTCGCGCTCCGCCTCCGGGCCGACGACCTCCTCTACCGCCCCGACGAGCTCGAGGCCCTGGTCCATCACGCCTACCGGCTGTACGACCTGCTGGTGCTGTCCTGATCCTCGCGGCTGCCGCCCTGGAAGGGAGAGCGTCCGCGTCCCCGCCGCGGGCCACCCCGCCTCGATAGCCCTCCCGCCCCACCTCGCACCCGCACCGCTCCCCCGTACACGATCTTGTGATTCCGGTGTAATCCCGGGGGACCTCACGCGACTCTCTTTTGAGCGAAGATGCCGGTGGAGACGAGACCGCAGAAGATCGAGCCTCGGACTTCCACCACTCCGGCGCTGCTGGTGGACCAATACTTCATGGACGTGTACGGCCTGTGCTTCCGGGTCCTGGGGCATCCGCACGATGCGGAAGACGCGACGCAGGAGACCTTCATGGCGCTCTTCCGGGAGCGGGACAAGATCGGCCGGGCGGAGTCGCCCCGCGCGTGGATCCTGACGATCGCCCGGAACACCGCCGTGTCCCTCTTCCGCGCCCGACGCCGGGCCAACCCGCTCGAGGAAGGACTGGCCGAGGCCCCTCCCATCGAGGAGCCCGCCGATCGCGGCCGTCTCGACGCCGCCCTCGCCGGCCTCGCCGAGGACGACCGCCACCTCCTCCAGATGAAATTCCTCGAGAGCAAGAGCGCGCAGGAAATGGCCGCCGCCACGGGTCGGAACCGGGGCTCACTGGCCACGGCGCTGTGTCGCGCCCTCCAGAGACTCCGCTCGCTGTATCAGGGGGGGCCGGGACGATGAGCCATCCCGACCTCGACCGCCTGACCGCCTGGGTCCACGAGCTCCTCGAGCCCGCCGACGCGGCCGGGATCGCAGGCCATGTGGCGGGATGCGCCGACTGCCGCGAGGAGGTGGACCGCCTCCGGGACGAGGCGCAGGCCGTCGCCTCGGCGATCGGATCCCGGGAGCGGCTGGACGCCCTGAAGGAGCGCCTGCGGTGCGCGGCCGGCGAGCCCCCCCGCCCGCGGAACCTGGGGCTTTTCTGGCAGGTGCCCCTCGCCGCCGCGGTGCTGATCGGCCTGGTCACCGTCTTCCTGGCTCCGCGCCCAAGCCACACCCTCACGGCGGGACGCCTTGCGCTTGAGGACGGACGCGAGGTGAGCGCCCCTCTGGATCTCGCGGCCTCGAAGCCCTGGCGCCTGCGCGCGATCGAAAAATCAAGCGTGCGGCTCTCGGACCGCTCGACGATTGAGCTCGGGGCGGGGACGCGGTTCGGGCTGGAGGGCAGCGGGGAGCGGGGGGTGCAGGCGGAGCTGGCGTCGGGGGAGGCCATGTTCGTCGTGGCAGCCGACCCTCGGCGCCTGGCCGTCCGCGCGCCCGCGGGGCGCATCGAGAGCGGAGATGGAACGTTTTCCGTGAAGATCGTTTTCGAAGAAGAAGGAGGATCTCCGATGAAGGGAATGATTGCAGGGGCGCTCGTGACGGTGCTCGCGGGATCGGCGTCGGTCTCGAACGCGCAGGGCCAGGCCTCGGTCGGGCCCGGACGCTCCATGGTGCTCGCCGCCGCGGAGGCGCCTCTCCTCGTGGCTTCCCCGCAGGATGCCGAGGCGCTTCTCAAGCGCCTGGAGCAGCTCGCGGCCCGCGTGGCCAAGCTCGAGGACGAGCTCACCCGCCTTGAAACCCGGAACAAGCAGCTCAGGGAGCAGCTCAAGTCCGGCGGCGGCGCGTTCGGGTGGTCCTCGAATCCCGCCGGCGGTGGAGTGCGGGTGATCCAGGGCGGGCCCGGCGCGGCGCCCGGCCAGCCGGTCATCATCGAACTGGAGGAGAAGTTGAACGACCTTCGCCTCGAGCAGAGGAAGGAGAAGTAGCCGTGCCGAAGTCGACGATCTTCCTCATCGCCGCCCTCGCGCTCGGGATCGGGATCCTGGTCTGCGCGGCGCGCGGCGAGCGCGGTCCCGAGCCGGCTCCCCGTCCGCGCCCGGCTCCGGTGGAGCGGATCGCGCGGGCTCCCGCACCGACGCCGGCGATGGAGGACCGGATCTCCGTCGCTCCGCCGCCCGTGGACCGTCCCGTCGCTCCTCCCTCCGGCCCGGTCTCCCCCGAGACCGCCGCCATCCAGGAGCGGCTGCGGAAGATGGAGGAGCGCCTCCGCGAGCTCGAGACGAAGCGCGACGAGCTGTCGGCTTCCAACAAGGAGCTCGAGAAACAGGTCACGGAGAAGTGGACCGAGGCGTCCGCGAAGTCGATGGCCGAGTGGCGCGTGAAATCCTGGGAGGCGCTCCTGGGACTCAGCGAGACGCAGAAGCAGTCGCTCCTGGAGCTCTGCACGCAATGGGGAAAGCAGGACGCGGGGCGCCCGGCGGACGCCGCGACGTGGCTCGCTCGCGAAGGGGACGTTCGTTCGCGCCTCACGGCGGAGCAGGCGGCGAAGCTCAACGATACCGCGACCGCGCAGGCGAACCGAATGTGGTCGACCATGGGCCGGTCGCTGGGCAGCATGGCGGGCGCCGGGAAGGAGGAGCAGACCCGGCTGCAGCAGTCACTCGGCGACTTCCGGGCCCCGGCGGACATGCTCCTGCCCGAGGCGCACGGGGCGGACTGGAACGGGCTCCTGCACGACGCCCTGGGGCGCGTCAAGTCGTCGCTCACGCCCGAACAGACGGCGCGGCTCGACAAGATGGGCTGGAAATAGGGAGGACGATCCATGCTGCCGATCATTCTCGCCGTGGCGTGGTCATGCTCGGCGATCCAGGACAAGCCCCCGGCCAAGACGGTCGAGGAGCGACTCAAGGAGCTTGAGGCCAAGCTGACGAACCTGGAGACTCGCAACAAGTCGCTCGAGGAGGAGAACCAGGCGCTCGAGAAGAGGATCGCCGACGGCAAGGCGGCCAAGGAGGCCTTCGTCCTGCAGGCGGCGGCCGGCTGGGTCCGCCGGTACGCGAAGCCGGTCGAGCTGACGGGGAAGCAGTCGGCCGAGCTAGAAGGGCTCTGGCTCGACTGGACCCGCGCGGACCTTGAAAAGCCCGCCGACGGGGCCGGCTGGAAGTCGCGCGAGGAAGCGATCAAGTCGAAGCTCGCGTCGGAACAGGTGCCGAAGCTCGCCCGCGCCGTGCGGGACGAGCAGGAAAGGATGGCCAAAATGTCCCTCGCGGGCCTCGTGCAGATGACAAAGATCGGACCCGAGCACGTCCCGGCGATCGAGAAGGCCGTGCTGGCCAGGATCGCGTTCGGCGAGGACACGCTCCTCCTCCAGGCCCATCCGGAAAGGCAGGTCGGATGGCTGAAGATCACCGGGACCGTGGAGGAGTGCCTGCCGGACCTGGCTTCCGTGCTGAGCGAGGCGGAGCAGGCCCGCCTGCGGGACGCGATCGCGAAGTGGAAGCCCCAAAAATGACTCGACCGAAACGAACGGTCTAACCATGGCGTATGAATAAATAGATCGACAGGCCCCGGCCGATAGAAAGGGTGCGGGGACGCGGCGGAGCGGGATACTGGAGCGGCGGACTCGCCAGTAAGGAGTAAGCGAATGCTCAAGATCCTCTCCAACGAGTCGTTCGAAGACTGCCAGGGCGTGCGGCGCCGCGACTTCCTCAAGGTCGGCGCGCTCGGTCTGGGCGGTCTCGCCCTCCCCGGCCTCCTCCAGGCCCGCGCCCACGCCGCCGGGACCTCCAAGGACACCTCCGTCGTCTGGCTCTGGCTGGGCGGCGGCGCCACCCACATCGAGACGTTCGACCCGAAGATGGACGCGCCCTCCGAGTACCGCAGCGTCACGGGCGAGGCGCGCACCCCGATCCCGGGCGTCACGATCGGCGGGACGTTCCCCAAAATGGCCCGCGTGATGGACAAGATGGCCATCGTGCGCTCCTTCTCCCACAAGAACAGCGGCCACGGCGGGGGCACCCACTGGCTGATGACCGGCTACGACAACCGGGTGGTCGACAACGGCGGCGCGGCCTCCCACCCGTCGCTTGGCGCGATCCTCTCCCGGGTTCGCGGCGCCAACCATCCCCGGACGGGGATGCCCTCCTACGTCCGCCAGGGCCGGATCGAATCCGACGGCCCCGCGTTCCTCGGGAACGCCTACGCGCCCTTCGACCCCTCGGGCGGCGCCAAGGACAACCTGACCCTCCGGATCTCCCGCGAGCGGTTTGAGGACCGGTGCCATCTGCTCGAGGACCTCGACACCCTCAACCGGCAGGTGGACCAGAGCGGCCAGATCCAGGGCATGGACAAATTCGAGCAGCAGGCGATGAACACCGTCCTGGGCTCCGTCTCCAAGGCGTTCGACGTGAAGAACGAGGACCCCAAGACGGCCGAGAAGTACGGGAACCGGCTGGGCCAGCAGCTCCTCACCGCCCGCCGCCTGTGCGAGGCCGGCTGCGGCTTCGTCACGGTCTCCTACGGCGGCTGGGACATGCACGGCGACATCAAGAAGGGCCTCGAGAGCCGGTCGCCGGAGCTCGACCATGCCGTCTCGACGTTCGTCGAGGACATCTACGCCCGGGGCCTCGACAAGAAGATCCTGCTGGTCATCACCGGCGAGTTCGGCCGGACGCCCAAGATCAACACCGGGGCCGGGCGCGACCACTGGGCGCCCCTCAGCACGCTGGCCCTGGCGGGCGGCGGCCTGAAGATGGGCCAGGTGATCGGCGAGTCGGCGTCCAAGGGGGATGTGCCCAAGTCCGCCCCCGTCTCGCCCCAGGACCTGATGGCCACGATCTTCCACGTGCTGGGGATCGATCCGGAGGTCCAGTTCGTGGACACCTTCGGCCGTCCCAAGTACATGATCGAGGGCGGCCACGTGATCCGCGAACTGGTCTAGGGACCGGGGCCGGGGCCCAAGACGCCGAACCGATTCTCCTCTGCGGCTCCGCCCTGAAGTCGTATCATCTCCGCCACATCGATGAGTGGCGGCAATCCCGTTTCGCAAAGCGTCTCGATCCTCCTGTGGATGACGCTCCCCGTCCTGGCCGGATACCTCCTGTGGAGGGCCCGGCTCCGGACGCATCCGGACGGGGATAATCTCGCCTCGTCGCTCGCCCGGGTCCTCAGCCAGGTCGCGATCCTCCTCCTGGCCTCCCCTCTGTCGTTCCTCCTGTTCTGGGTCGCACGGATACCGGCAGGCCGGGCGCTGGCGCTCCCGCTCGTCGGGCTCTTCGTGCATGCGTTCGGCGGGGTGGCGTGCTGGCTGATCGCCCGGGTGGGGCGGCGGGAACCGCAGGTCCAGGGCGCCTACTGGCTCTCCGGCGCGTCGAGCAACGTCCTCACCTTCGGCGGCATCGTCACGATCCTTCTCCTGCGGACCGCCCAGGACCCTCACGCCGAGAAGGCGCTGGCCGAACTCGCCCTCTACCGCATCTTCGAAGCGCCCTTCTACTTCCTCGTGGTTTGGCCGCTCGCCGCTTCCATCTCGGCCTCAGGCCGGAAGCCCTCGTTCCGGCAGGCGTTCCGGCCCGTGACGCTGGTCCCGCTCGCGGGCGTGGTCCGGGGCTGGGTCCTGAACCTCTCGGGCGTCCGCCGGCCGGCGCTCCTGGAGGGGGTGGCGGAGTTCCTGGTGAAGGCGAACGTCGTCGTCCTGGGGATCACGGTGGGACTCACGCTCCGCCGCGCGGCACCCCGGAGGCACGCGGCGAGCTGCCTGGGGATATCGGCCGTGAAGTTCGCGCTCGTCCCCGGGGTCTCGGCCTTCCTCGCGTGGATCCTGGGATTCCGCGGGGTCACGCTTCAGGTGGTCGCGGTCTGCGCCTCGATGCCCGTCGCCTTCATGGCGGTCGTGGCCTCCAACCTGCTCAAGCTCGACGAGGAGCTCGTGGGATCCCTCTGGCTCTTCACGACCGCGGGGATGGTCGCGGTCGTTCCCGCCCTCGCCTGGGCCGTGCCGGCCCTCGGAAGGATCTGAGCCCTAGTCCGTATCGGCGCGCCCCAGCTGGGAGGCGTCGGCTTCCGAGGTGTAGACCGCCATGTGGCGGTCGAAGATGACCCGGCCGACCTTCTTGAAGTACCAGACGTGGAACTCCATGTCGAACCAGACGTTTTCCACCCACCAGCCGTTCTCGCGGACCTGCGGGTGGCCGAGGGTCTTGATCACGTCGTCGGGGGTCTGCCCCGCCTGAACCCCGGGGATCGTCGCGTACTCGGGCGGATGATCCATGGGGGGGATCGTGCAGGAGGCGGAGGAGGCCAAGGCGGCCACCAGCATTCCCAGGACCAGCATCCGACTCGACATGACGCCCTCCTTCCAAGTCTCCCGACTATTGTACCCCGCGCGGCCCGCACGAGCGCACAATCTTAGAGACGGAGGAGGGGCCTCCCCGCCCTGCACTATTTCCGGATCCCCTCGAGCGCGGCTCTCGATTCGCAGGAGAGGCAGATGTTCCGGCGCGATTCCTCGCGGCTGTTGAGCGTGACCACCGGCTGGGTGCTCACCCGCTCGCCCAGTATATTCTCGAAGATCGTCCCGTAGATCCGCTCGATCTTCACCATCGAATAGGCCGCCATCACCTGGTGGACCCGGCCGAGGTTGCTGAGCACCCAGGGCTTGCCCGCCTTGTCGAGCAGGGCACCCCCCGCCAGCACCTGCGCCTCCCGGGCCGGCACCGCCCGCTGCCGGAACTCCACATCCGGCCCGTCGATCGGCGGCGGAGGGAGCGCCACCACCAGCGGGCGGCCCGTCGGGTCGCGATAGGTGAGCGGCCCGTCGTCCGAAGCCGCGGGCGCGTCGAAC
>Ga0222749_10001742_pt1 | contig 10744 bp, 7 predicted proteins | sample IncBWH2Mmetat_FD_197234 | JGI IMG/M metagenome (GOLD analysis project Ga0222749, IMG submission 197234) | Metatranscriptome of lab incubated forest soil microbial communities from Barre Woods Harvard Forest LTER site, Petersham... | ecosystem: Environmental > Terrestrial > Soil > Temperate...
CTTGAATCGCGGATCCTCATGAAGAGCATCGAACTCCGGCGCGCTGGCAAGAAACACCAAGTCAGCGGAATGCTCCCGAACAGCCTGGGTCAGCATTGCGAGCGCCTGCTCCTTATCGCCCAGACCGATGTAGACGTCTGCGAGTCCGAACGGTGAAACATAGGTCTTGCCTGCGCGCAGTTTCAATTCTCCCAGGATTCTCTTGGCCTCTTCCTTCTTGCCTTCCAAACCATAGGTCATGGCCAATGCGGTGAGAAAATAACTTGCATTGCCTGACAGGTCCAGTGCTCGCTTCAATTCGGCCTCAGCTTCCTCGAAGCGTCTGGTGAACAGGTGGGAGTCTGCAAGCCAGTAGTGCGCAGGAATGAACTGCGCATCCAGCTCCAGTTCCTTCTTGCATTCCTTGACGGCGTTGTCGTATTGGCGGGCGTGCATATACACGAAGCAAACAGACGCATTCATCACGAGGGAAGCAGGGTCCAACTGCTGTGCCTTGCGGATCTCCGCGAGCGCTTCCTGATATCGGCCGGCGTGGGTCAGAAATTCCGCGTAGAGCTTATGTCCGAGAACGGAGCTTGGATTAAGTGCCAGGGCCCGCAGGTACACCCTTTCAGCTCCGGACCAGTCCCAATCGTACTCATGGAGAACCTGTGCATTGGCAAGTTGAGAGTCGGCGAGTGTGTCGTCCATCTTCAGTGCCATTTGGGCGGCCGCCTTGGCTCTCGGATATGCTTCTGAGGGACTGAGATAGGTCCAGCCGGCGGCCAAATCGTAGGAGTAAGCCAGAGCCGCGTAGGCAGGAGCAAAGTTAGGGTCCTTTTTGGACGCCAGCTCAAAGTAGACGACGCTTCTTTCCAAGTCTGCGGGTGTTGTCTTGTTCAATTCGAAGAGCCCCTTCAAGTAGGCATCGTAAGCCTCAGGACTAACTGGTCTTTTGGCCGTAGCGGAGTGCTCGACTGGAGCCAGGAGTTCGATCGAGAGGGATTCGGCGATTCGATCAGCGACCTCGCGCTCGATGGCGAACAGGTTGCGGGCGTCGCGTTCATAGGCGCCTGTCCACAAGCTACCGTGGTCGCGCCCGGTGAAAAGTTGAGCCGTAATTCGCACCTGGTTGTCCTGTCGCAGAAAGCTACCCTCCAGGATGTAATCCACGTGCTCTTCGCGTGCGATCTCTTCAATCGTCTTGCGTGTGTTCTTGTATTGCATCGCCGTGCTGCGGGCGATCACATTCAGATGCTGGGGAGAAACCTCTCCCAACCGCGTGATCATTTCATCCGTCAGACCATCGCTCAAGTAGTCCTGATTCGGATCCCCACTCAAGTTTTGAAAGGGGGTGATCAGAATTGTGCCTTTATGATCGCCGTATTTGGCTCGGGCCGAATGGTCCAGGCGTCGAAAGTATGGGAGTCCGCTCAAGGTCGCAGCCAGCAGAGCAGCGCATGCAAGGACGATTCGCAGTCGTCGAGGGAATACCCAGGCACTGCGCTTCGGCGGCAGGGGAGGGTTCACACTTTCAACCGGGATTCCAAACGGAGCGTGCTCGGTAGCAGCGGGCGTCTCTACATCACCCGCGACCTCCGTCACCCGGGCGACGAAACGATAGCCCTGGCGCGGAATTGTCCTGATCAATTCCGGCTCGTTGGCATTGTCCCCCAGAACTTGTCGCAGGCGGTTTAGACAGGTATTCAGATTGTGTCGGGCATCGACGAAGGTGGCGGACGGCCAGAATCGCTGCGATAGTTCTTCTCGGGTGACAATCTCCCCGGCTCGCTCCAATAACAGACAGAGGATTTGAAGCGGCTTCTCCTGCAACTTGACTCTAAATCCCTGCTTTCGCAGGTCGCCCGTTTGCAGGTCGACCTCGAAATCTCTGAATCGAAACCTCTTCGCAGAAGCGGCCGAATCTTTCATGCGCCTGGATGTTTCACCTGTGGCGGCCCTGTGGCTGATCGCCTGCCGCATCCCTGAATCTGTACTCACCGGCACTACTCGGACCGGCGCCTGGATGGGCACAGACGGGACTCATGACGGCCGGGCGCCAGTCAGGTTTCGGTGCTGGGTCGAAGTTGGATTTTGAAGCGACAGTGACGTCGCCGGTTGCCGCAATCGAATCCACATTTAACGTCCCGTGTAAATTGTCCTGAGCCGCGAAGGAGCTCCAAGGACCCCGAGAAACCGATACGCTTACGCTCGACGCCGGGAAAAACGAAAAAGAACAGCATTCAGTATTTTCTTGCTGGCCAGGTTTTGAGCCTCGGGAAATTCTGCGCTATAGACCTCGGCGGCCGCTCCGAGTCGAACCACAGGAACTAGCAACGCGAGGGTGTCTCTCGCCATCCCGCTCCGCCATCGGTGTGGTGTTTCAAACGCCACCCTGTGAGACGAAGCGAGTCGGAAAAGGCAGAGTGTCTCGGGATATCTAGCGGCAAACGAACGATGACCAGCTAGGAATTGGGGATGAACGCATTCACCTTGCGACTGTCGATTCTCGTGCGCTCGGAAATTGCGGGAGTGGACTAGTAGCACCGATGCGTGCCAGTGCCGGGATACAACACACTCCCGCTCGATAGTGGGAATGGCGATGCGGGCCGAAGCGTTGACAGGGTTGGTTGATTTCGATTTCTTCCTCAATCCAAGTGGGGAGATTGTCAAGCTTGCGAGGGCGTATTCCGAACTTCGTAATCTTCTACAGTAATCGGAAGCCACGAGCATAGAGAAAGACACCTAAAGAAACACACTGTCTCCTGTTCTATCGCACTTTCACATTCAAATTTGGAAGCCGATTCCGTCCGGCGAATTACACGGTGACTCGAAATTCACCTTGATTCCATGAGTGAACCTTCACTGTGCGCATGAAATTGCACTAAGGGCCCGCCATGAGCCGTGTCAGCGTTCTTCCTCGGTCGAAGAGTTGTTCGGAGGAAGTCAGTCTGGAAAGCACGGACATTCCCAACATTTGAAGCTAGGAGTGTTCTAGATGAACATGAAAAGAAGGTTGCTCTCTCGGATTCTGTTGTTCACCGTGTTGGTGGCCTTTGCACCGAATGTCTTGGCGCAGGAGTCGGCAGCCAAAGGCTCACTGAACGGCACCGTAGTTGATTCGACCGGCGGCGCGATCGTCGGCGCACAGACAACTCTAACCGGTCCGCAAGGCAGTCAATCTCAAGTGACCAACGGCTCGGGCACCTTTATTTACCAGGACCTGATCCCCGGCAGCTACAGCTTGGCGGTGGAGATGAAGGGCTTCCGGCGCGCGCAAGCTCCCGATGTAATCATCAACGTGGGGCGCGTGTCAGCCGTCCGAATACAGTTGGAGCCGGGCAGCATCAGCTCGTCAGTCGAAGTTATTTCTTCGGCGCTCTCGGTAGACACCACGACCAGTGCAGTCGCTACCAACTTGAGCGACGACTTCTATCAGAAGCTTCCAGTCGGGCGCGGCGTCGCGGGCCTTTTCTACTTGGCTCCGGGCGTGGTGAGCGGCGGAGGCACCGGCGCATCGAATCCTTCGATCGGCGGGGCTTCAGGCCTGGAAAACCTATATGTCGCCGATGGCGTGAGCATCACGGACACGGCGTTCGGCGGTCTGGGAATTTACTCACGCGTTTACGGCTCGGTCGGCACGGGAATCAACCTTGCCTTCATCAAGGAAGTCCAGGTGAAGACAGGTGCCTTCCAACCGCAATACGGCGGCGCGACAGGCGGTGTAGTCCAAATCGTGACTAAGTCCGGCGGGCACGACTACCATGGCGCGGTCGCGGGCTACTGGCAACCGCAACAATTTGAAGCAAACCGCGTCAACCCGGACGATTTCGGACTTGCGAATCCGTTCGGCAAATTGCTTCACAACGCCAGCGCGGATGTCTCTGGGGAAATCGGGGGTTCGGTTCCTGGTTTGCGGGACAAACTGTTCTTCTTCGGTTCCTTTGACCCGACGCTGAACTCGACCTATCAGCTCGCGGATCCCCGCACGGGACTGTTTTCCTTGGGGGAACAAACCGGCAAGACCTGGGTTTACAATTACGCCGCAAAGCTCACCTACAAACTCAACGATCGGCACTCGCTTGAAGGATCCGTTTTCGGAGACCCCGCGTCCTCGAATACGTTTCCCTGGATTGCATTGAATTGGGGTGTGGTGGGCTTTCCAAACAACTCCAATTTCAGCAAGCTGACCTACGGGAACCGCGATGCTGTGGCACGCTACAATGGCACACTGTCGCCTACTTGGGTGATCAACTCATCTGTCGCCTGGCAGCACAATAAGTTTACGGAAAGCAACTTCGACGGTTCCATATCGAACGTTCGTGACCAGACGCAAATTGCCGGCTTGCCCGGTCAGGAGGGCCAGTTCAATTCAGAGGGCCATGGCTTTCTTGAGAACACTCGCGATGAAAGCTATGCCGCCAACTTCAACACCACCAAGATTTTCAACTTCTGGGGTCAGCATTCCTTAGACGTCGGCTACGCTTACGTTCGCGGCTACTACGACGGCTCGCGCACCTATACGGGTCCTGCAGGACCGGCTCCTGTCGTCAACGCTGAAGGCGACTCGCTGTGCGCCGGGCCATGCCCCTGGGCAAACCTGACCGCCAATTATGCATGGTACCTGCGGCTGGCACCCACCTGCACAATCTGCCCGGTGATGAATGTTCCGGGATTCGCAACACCACAACCAGTGTACCTGCGGATGAACCGAAGCGAATTCAATGTGGCACCCGACGGATTCGAGCACTTCGGCACTCATTCGAGGGGACACGCCGCCTACGCCAATGACAGCTGGACCATCAACAAGTATGTGACCGTGAATGCCGGCATTCGCTGGCAGCAGGAGCGCATGGTTGGTGAACAGGCACAGTACACGTTCACAGGTGACTGGTCTCCGCGCATCGGTGTGGATATCGACCCCCTGGGCGACCGAAAAAATAAGATCTTCTTCAATTTCGGGCGCTACAGCTACAACCTACCGCTCGACCTTGCAGAAAGGTCTCTCACAAACGAGCTGGACCTGTCCGGGTTCCGGTTGATTCCGGATTTCTCGGTCGTGGGTGGACAGAGAGTCGTCAACATCAATCAATTTGGCTCCGTGACCCCGGTCGTTGACGCAGCTCACGTCATAAACCGCATGCCAGGTGGGTTCCCAAACAATGTTCCCGCTTCGTCTGCCGGGGGAAACCTCGAGTTCATTCACTCAGGCACGAAGTTGAGTTACGAGGATGAATACGTATTCGGCGCCGAGCACGAGTTCTCGCGCGGCGTTATCCTGACCGCGAGATATACACGCCGGAGTTTGAGAAGAATCGTCGAGGATACTGGCGGTATCGCGCCGGAAGCGAACCAGGCCGGCGTCACTCAGTTCTTCTCCATCACCAACCCCAGCAAGAACCTGGACATATTCACGAACCCAATTCAGCACGACTTCGTGGCAACCACGAACGCTGCTGGGATTGTCAACAATGTCCCGGCGGCCTGTGCTCCGGGGGACTTTGTCGCCTTCCCGATCACCAACAGCTTCGGCAGTCCGATCACCGATCCCCAGGGAAACACCGCCGCTTGCTTTTCCGAAGGTCGGGACGCCATTAGCGGCAATTTCGTCCCTGTCGGAGTCAAAGGGTGTCCTGCCACCGGAGCGTGCACTCCAGCCGGGTCACCTGTCCCTGATGGCATCCCGGACGGCTTCACCGACCCGATTCACAGATACTGGTCCTTCGAGCTGGAAGTCAACAAGTCGTTCTCACACAACTGGCAGTTGCGCGCAAACTATCGAGTCTCGAGGGTCTTCGGGAACTTCGAAGGGGCATTTCGCAATGACAACGGACAATCTGACCCGGGAATCAGCTCGCTGTTTGATTTCACCCCCGGTCAGTTCGGCCAGTTGGGCGCCCAGTTCGCCCCCGGCGTGCTGAACCAGGATCGTCAGCAAGTCGCGAACGGTTATTTCAGCTACGTGTTTGATCATGGCATGCTGAAAAACCTCACCGTGGGAACCGGCATTCGCGTTCAGACGGGCACACCGGTCAGTGAGTTGGCTGCGCACCCGGTCTATCTAAACCCGGGTGAGGTGCCTATCGGCGGTCGCGGCAGCGAGGGCCGTACACCTACGAGCGGCTCTGTTGACTTCCACGGGGACTATGTCGTGAACGTCACCGAAAGAGCCCATTTGCGCTTCGGCGTTGACCTATTCAATGTGGCCAACACCAAGCGCGTCCTCTACATCAACCAGAATGTGGATCTCGGGTTCGGAACCACGAACCTCGACTTCCTAAAGCCCGCGAATATCACGGGCGCACCCATCAGTGCATCGAGCGGAATTCAGTCTCCGTTCGACGCCCGCGTGTTCTTCCGACTGGAGTTCTAACCAGACCGTCCACTCCAAGGGGGGAGCGCTTTCAGCTCCCCCTTTTTTTTTCTGGTGCAAAATAGCCATCCACGACGAAATCCGCTCCCCTCTGAGCTCGCCAGTGTCCGCCCTCTCCACCAGGGCGATTCCTGCCCCACTCTCCTCACATCAGCGGGGTAGAGTGTAGACGATCTAATCCAGGTTCAGGTTTGATTGCCGGCGGTTCTGTCACCCGACTTGCGAGCTTCGACTCTCACGATTCCGCCGTTCGATCGTCCAATCCGGGAGAACAGAAGTCCCGATTTCCATTGCCGACCGGACTTGAGGGTGCCGCTCAATTAAAAAGGCGCGATTGTTCCCAGCGGATTTGGCCGGTTCGCTGCGTCGAATGTGAATGGGGACTGAGGGAGAAATGATACTTCGACTACTGACGGTGTTGATTGCTGTGGGGACAGTTGGCTGCGGTGGTTCAGGAAGAGAAAATCCGGAACCGACACCAACGAGCAAATCGACGAAACTCTCCGGAGGGAAGTGGTTCGACGGAGAGGAGTTTGTATCGAAGACTTTCTACTCTGTCGCCGGGGTACTGACAGCCGCCCAGCCAAATAGGCTAGATGCCGTATTGGACCTCAGCGGCAAGTTTGTGGTCCCTCCCTATGCAGATGCTCATGTCCACAATCTAAACGAGGAAGATTCCATTGCCGAAGACGTGAGAGGCGCGCAGCTAGATGGAGTGTTCTATGCCATGGAACAAGACCCTGCGATCGAATTATCTCCTGGAGTCCTCAGCCGAGTGAATACGCCAGAAAGTGTGGACGTTGTGTATACGCAAGGGCTGGTTACTCCGTCGTGGGGAGTTATGGCGGACATGTACACCATGCTGGCAGCAATGGGGCGCTTTGGGGATAGAAAGAAGTTGGCACAACTCGACACTAGGGAGATTTTTCTGATCGACGATGAAGCCGACTTGGAGAAGAAATGGCCGGCCCTGTCGGTGAAGAATCGCGACTTCATAAAGGTCATCGTCGCCTTCTCGGAGGAGCAGAGCAAACGGAAACGAAACCCCCGATACGGTGCCAAACCGGCGGAGTATTCAGCCAAAGCGGGCATCGATCCCGAGGTTTTAGCCGACCTGGTGAGACGCGCTCACGCGCTCGGACTGCGAGTGTCTGCTCATATAGAAACGGCCGCGGACTTCCATCTAGCCATGAAGTCTGGTGTGGATATTATCGCCCACCTGCCTGCGTCCTGGCAGATCGGACCGAAGACCGGCTTCACAGATGGCCGCCTGGATCACTGGAAACTCTCGGAGGAGGATGCCCAAACGGCTTCCGAAAAGAAAGTGGTCGTGATTACGACGACGCTTAAAGAACCGGCTGATCGGGATGCGGCAAACTATCGTGAGGTGTACCGTCACAACCTGAGTTTATTGGCGAAGCACGGGGCAAGAATCGCCATTGGAACTGATTCACGCGGCTCAGCTCAGGCCGAGGCACTGTACTTGAGTTCTTTGGGTGTCTTCGACAATCGAACCATTCTCCGGATGCTTACCGAAACCACCCAGCAATCGATTTTCCCCCAGCGAAAGATTGGTGAGCTGCGCGAGGGATACGAGGCAAGCTTCCTGGCATGCGACAGAAATCCGCTCGAGGACATAAAAAATATAGGGAGCATCTCAATTCGTTTCAAGCAGGGTCACCTCATTGGAGGCGCCGCAAGTCCAGAGGGGAAGAGCTTTCCAAGGAAGTAAAAAGGGCCGAGCCAGGGGCGGTAGCCTCGCCGAACCTTCGCGTGGCAGCGTCCCGAACGCCTATCTAAGCTGAACAGTGCCTATGCGAGTGTTCTCGTCGCCGAAATGGCCACTCGACACAGTTCGAGGCTTGTGGGCCAGCTCGAGACGCGCCATCGGATGATTTCTCTCTAGGGCAACTCAGGCGGCGTAGAACTCCTCTAGCGGTTGGGTTACGGCTGTGTCTACTTTCCTCTCCAGTACAGATGCCATCACCAGTCAGCACGTGGAACCCAAAACGGAAGCCCAGATCGTTGTCTGATCAGCGTCCAGCCCAATTTACTTAGTGTCATTCCTGAGGGTGCTCTCTTGCTGTAGGCCTTGACGCGAACGATCAAAACTACCGGAGAGGGGCGCGGTATTATTCTGCGTTCACGGGGAATTAGCCAGGGAGCCGATCAGGAGCCGGCGCGGGAGCTAGAACTGGGGTCATCACGTCGGGGCGCGACAACCCCAGCCAATTGCTCTTGAAGGATCCAGTCAGACGGACACTCGGAGGCCGTCCTAACAGGAAGAGTCGCTGCCCTCAAGGACACATTTGTCTACGTCTCCAGGTGGATTTAAGTCAATTCGTAGTTTCCGCAATTTCGCTTCAGTATTTTTCGGATCCTCAAAGGTGAAGGCAGTAAGAATTAGTCGGTCCTTCGTCCGAGCGGGCCTGGAACACTTTTTGCGCACCCACGTGCGGGCAGTACGGATTGGCTGGGCCCTCGGCTCTGGTGAATGGCCGTCATATCGAAGAGATTTCCTAGGACACCAAAGAAGGTAACCAGACGACTCCGCGGGTCTGGGGCGGAACTGGGGCTGCTGCCGTCCTTCTCCGGCGGCCCCGGCTAGATCTTCCCTTCCTCGAGCGCTGTCCCCCGAGGTGATTGACTAAGCCCCGATGGAGTCGAGCGTGAGAACGCATGGAGCACTCATGATTCACATTTGGAAGAAAGCTGTTCGCTTCTGCGCGCGACGTAGGTGCACGGAGCTCCCGACGCAAGGATACCATGGTCTCGAGTTTGTATAGGACAGAGGGGTCCTTCGAAGACTTACCCTCCCGCCTGAACCGAGCTTAGGTCGGTACGTTCGGAGACTACGGCCCCGAACGGCTGAGTACTGAGTCCCACAGCTGCACTGCCGTATATATAACACTAAGCTACTTGTATTGTTGCGAATAGACAGCTAGCTGCTTTTCAAGTAAATAACATATCGGCGGATACGCGTCTTCACTCAGGCGGAGGGACGCATGGCAGACGCCGCGGTATGTCTTGACAGAACGTGCACCCATGTACGGGCAACGGAAGAGGTCAAGAGGATGCGCGGAGGGACGCAGGCGCATTTAATCCGCTGTGGCGAGCGAGAATACTATGTAGTGAAATTCCTGAATAACCCCCAGGGAGCGCGGGTGCTAGCGAATGAGTTGCTTGGAACCGGGCTTGCAGCGGCGCTTGGGCTCCCAACCCCCTTGGCGGCGGTAGTCAACGTGGGTGATCAACTGATCGCATGCACGGACGACCTTGTCATTCAGCGCGGCAGAGGGAGAGTACCGTGTCAGGCAGGTCCTCAATTCGGGTCACGCTACCCTGGTCCCCCCGCGGAAACCCCCGTATATGATTTCCTGCCCAATGAATTGTTAAGCGGGGTCTCCAATCTCGCAGATTTCTGTGGAATGTTTGTGTTCGATAAGTGGACCTGCAACACAGATGGTCGACAGGCGATCTTCTTTCGCAACCAGGGAGACACGCGCTACCAAACGCAGATGATTGATCAGGGCTACTGCTTCAACGCTTGCGAATGGAATTTTCCCGATGCGCCCCTCCACGCCCTCTACTCGCATGGGCGGGTCTACCAATCGGTTCAAGGGATCGATTCGTTCGAGCCTTGGCTTTCACGCTTGGAATCGACCATGACCAGGGCGTTGCTGGACGATGCTGCGAATGAAATTCCTCCGGAATGGTATGAGTTTGACGAAAAGTCGCTTGCCAAGCTGTTAGAAATTCTTTTGCGGCGGCGCGGAATGGTTCGGGAGTTGATCAACTCCGCTCACGATTCCTCCGCGCACCCATTTCCGAACTGGAAGTGAGTCAATGGGGTTCCGACCAGAGCTGCCATAGTGGCCGGAGGCGCGGCTTGCGCGTCGTTATCGTTCGTACAGTGCACGGTTGATTCAAACCACCCGCGACCGCCAGAAACAGCTCGCAGCAATCGCTGCGGCCTTGCAATTCTCACCGGGTACTGCTCCCCAGCGGCACTCAGGCAAAATCCAGCTCCAACTGGTCCTTATAGCACCAGCCCCAATTCTCGCCGGGCTCGAGTGACTTCATGATGGGATGGTTTGTGCTGTGAAAGTGCTTCGTCGCATGTTTGTTCTTCGACGAGTCGCAGCAACCCACATGGCCGCATTCCAGGCACAAACGCAAATGCACCCAGGTATCGCCCATTTTCAAGCATTCCTCGCAGCCCTTCGTCTGTGGAGTGACCTTGCGGATTTGATTCAGGTGCGTGCAAGTTGCCATTTTTCCTCCCTCATTGATGAGACAAATAGCCGTGCGCAAATGTGACCGCCATCGCGCCCTCACCCACAGCCGATACGCAGCGTTTCCCGGAGCCGTGCCGGACATCGCCATCCACAA
>Ga0222749_10001745_pt1 | contig 10732 bp, 12 predicted proteins | sample IncBWH2Mmetat_FD_197234 | JGI IMG/M metagenome (GOLD analysis project Ga0222749, IMG submission 197234) | Metatranscriptome of lab incubated forest soil microbial communities from Barre Woods Harvard Forest LTER site, Petersham... | ecosystem: Environmental > Terrestrial > Soil > Temperate...
CCCGACTTCGGGACAGCCCATCAGACGCATGCTTCCGTGGAGTACCTGCGGACACACGCAGGGCTTGGTCAGGATTACTCCGCCAAGCAGTACCGAATGCAACTTCATGTCACAACTAACGTTCGAGCATCACTGGCGCGGTGAAAGTGATCTTCGAAAGACAAACAAGCGTTCGCGCCGCGTCCAGTGCAGGCGCAAAGTTAGGCCGGCTAGCGCGACAACTCCAAATTAGAAAGCTCATGGTGGTCCGACTTTCGAAGTATACACAGCCGCTTGGGACAAAAGTTGGTCACATCCGAATCCGCCCATCCCATCATATGGAGCTGGTTAATGGTATTATCCGCATAATAGAATATGAAGTAAATACGGCCAGAAGCACAATGCTGGGTGATCCATGCGGTAAGATGAACGATTTGACCCGATTCAGTGATGCATTGCGCATCGACCCCGCTGAGGTCTTCATTCGCTAATGTCTCCTCGCAAAGCAACTCGATCGCATGGATTGGCACGCCCCGGGAGAATGGTCTCAATCTTCGAGAGCCTCTCAGATGTATACCGAAACGATCCAACGCCTGTCGCCCCCATTCTGCGATCGGATTATCGATAGAGAACGATAAATCTGCCCCGTGAACGTATCGTGCCCTGATAACTCTAAAACGCGCTTTGTCCGTCTGAAGATCCCGATTGGCTGCGCCATCAATCTTGTCCGCCAATCGAGTGCAAAAAGCAACTGCAAGACCACAAAACACAATCCCGGCCGACGCAACCACGAAGTGCTGGGTCTTAACCATCGGTCTCGAAGCCTAACTGTGATTCAGAAACCGCCAGTCGCTGAGTAAGTTCATGGGACCTCCAGTTGTGAGGGTCTGATTCTTAGAGGGAAAGCCCGGCACAAGCGTGGCACTGGTTCGTTTATTGGCGGCCGGATTATGTCACCCTTATTTGTTCGTAAGCTGTTCATTATCAGCCCCGCATCGCTAGAATTTAGCACTTCTGGTTAGGTGATCAAAGCACAAAAGTGTCTTGTCTTTCGGGCCTTTCACCACCTCTTGGACAGTATTTGTCCAAGTCCTCTGGTTATAGTGCCCGTAATCATGAATACCGAACAAGCCATCAATCGGATCCGCGGTGTAATCCGCCGACAACACAAAGCCTTGTCCACAGAAGATACCTACATCTTTTGGCTGCGCCGTTACATGGCGGCGTTGCCGAAAATGCCCAAAGAACTTTAGAGTGAACAGAAGATCGAACGATTCCTCACCGTGCTCCTGGCGGCAGAGCAGCCGAAGTCTTGACAGGAGGATTCGCCGACGGCTAAACCAGAGCACGCCATGATTTCGAAACCGGCATCACATTCTGCGGCCTGGCCATTTTCCCGGTAAACAACCCGCGCAACCCATGAGCACGCTGAAAGCGATGGCCGGGTCCGCCGCTGCGAGTGACGCTTCCGAGCACCTGGACCGGGCTTTTATCGGACACCCGAAAGGCCTGGGGTATCTCGCATTTACAGAGGCCTGGGAACGCTTCTCTTATTATGGGATGCAGACCCTGCTCGTCCTTTACATGGTGAAGGAGCTGCTCTTGCCGGGGCATATTGAACACGTCTGGTTTTTTGCATCCATTAAGCGCCTGTACGGGCTGCAAGGACAGCCGCTGGCCTCGGCGATTTTCGGCACTTATACCGCGCTGGTCTATCTGACGCCCATCCTGGGCGGGTTTTTGGCGGACCGCGTTCTCGGGAAGCGGCGAACAGTGCTCGTGGGCGCCGCGACGATGGCCTTGGGACATTTCCTGATGGCGTTCGAGCAGACGTTTTTGTTTGCCCTGCTCTGCCTGGTAGCCGGCTGCGGCATGTTCAAGGGGAATCTCGCCAGTCAAGTGGGAGCTCTCTATAAGCCGGAAGACCTGCGACGCGCGGATGCGTTCCAGATTTATTACCTGGCCGTCAATGCGGGCGTGATTACCACACCACTGATCGTCGGCACCCTCGGGGAGACCGTGGGCTGGCATTGGGGTTTTGCTGCCGCAGGTATTGGCATGCTCATCGGGCTTTCGATTTACGTTGCGGGCCGGAAGTACTTGCCGAAGGAAGATTTCGTCAGCCGCAGCGCTTCCGCCCGCGCGCAGCGTCCACCACTCAGCCGGAGAGAGCGTCTGATTACAGCTGCCCTGATTCCCCTGATTCCCGTGCTGGCGGTGGCCATTGTTCCCAATAACCAGATCTTTAACGCGTACCTGGTCTGGGCCAACGAGCAGTTTGACCTCGTCTTCTTCGGCAAACAGCTGCCGACCACCTGGCTGATCACACTCGATTCGATCACCAGCGTAGCGTTCCTTGCTGGAGTGGCGCTCTTCTATCGCTGGTACGGAAAGCGCCGGCGAGAGCCTGATGAAATCACTAAACTCATTATCGGCTCGGCGTTTTCGATCCTTGGCATGTTATGCCTGTTTATGGCGGCGGTTTCGAAACCCGCCGGGGGGAAGATCGGCCTGCTGTGGCCGGTCGCTTTCCATCTCACCAACAGCATCGCCTTCGCGCACATCCTGCCGGTGAGCCTCGCCTTTTTTGCGAAACTCGCGCCAGCGACAATTAATTCCACTGTCCTGGGCCTTTATTACCTTGCCTTTTTTGCGTGCAACACGCTCGTAGGTTGGGTCGGTGGTCTGTATGAAAAGTGGCCCACACCCAGGTTCTGGTTGCTTCACGCCGCGTTCGCCTTGGGCTCCGGAACGGTCTTTGTGCTCTTCAAGGTCCTCATTGCTCCATCCCTCCTGAATAGACCAAGCGAAAAGGCAAAAGAGGCATGTCGCGCGGCGAGCAAAGCAACACAGAATCTGTAGTTAGCAAACTAGAACAGTGGACAATTGAGGTGTAGGGCCAAATTATTCGGCCGAAGCGGCTTTGGGCAACCACCTACGGTCGAGAAGCCCTTGCAGTGCCCCTCAGTGAGGACGACGGCACAGCGCGCTTTTTCGCCAGCAGATCGATGTACCAGCGGTAATCCCCCTCGTCCGAGAAGAAGAGGTACTGCTTGTTCTCCGAAAACCACTTCGACCAATCACCGGCAGACTTTAAACTCCTCGTTTCCGCCGGAGCATACTGCGTGAGCAACTTCGACGCACTTGCATCGTTCTTCTCCAGGGCTGCGATGCAGCGTTCGAAAAAGACTGGCTCATCGATGTGTGCGCCAATTGCGCGCGCTTCCTCGTCCACCTCCAACCGCGGTTCAGGTGAAGAACTTGGGTGCAGATAATGTCGATATTCATCATACCATGACCGAAGCTCTAGAAGCGCCATGCCAGACAATTTCTTGAACAGTTCTGGCGTCACCATCCATTCCAACTCCTTCCGGTCCGCGGTTCCGCGAATTCGCCTGTCCGGATAGCCGCGCGGGAGCGCAACCGGGCCGGCAAAAATCGACGGCGTAACCGCAATGGGACGATCCTCCGTAAACCGGCTGATATAGGCGATCGCGTTCAGGAGCAATCGTCGCCCATTCTCACTCATTTCTGCCGGATCCTGCTCGAAGCCGAAGTGCAGCAAGTTTCCCTGGCGCCAACACGCAGCCGCCGAGGCCGCCTTTTCGTTCTCGCCACCGCAGAACACCTCAATGTCGGGATTATTGTCGAAACCGTCGCTGTAAGTGACCCAGCCGGACGGCCATTGCTGCGCTCGATCAGGCACCAGCGGCAGGAGAAAGACTTCCTGGGCGCTCACAGTCGTGCGGAATGCCTGCGGAGTCGGCACTTGGATCGTTTCGTTCGTGCGGATCTCGAACGGTTCCCTAAAAATGCTGTGCTCGCGTAACCCGTACGCGAATGGCGCGAGGCACGTTCAGCCTGAACCGCCGCGAACCTTCCAGACCACCGCCAGGTTCAACCCGGCACTGCCGAGCAGAACGGTCGGCTTGGACCATTCCTCCCGTTTTCCCAAGGGCGAAGTGAAACGAGCATCTCTGAATTGATTGCCTTGTTGGGGCCAATCGAGCACCACCACGTCAAAAGGGGAAGCGGCGGAAGGTTTGAACTCGTCGCGCGAAGCTGTTTCCAATTTCGCCACATTCGTCCGTAGAAATGAACTAAAGTGTTGAAATCGAGCCGACCCGCCGGTGCCGACATAAAGCACCGACATTTTGCCCAGCTCCGCTGCATGCAACTGTGCAGCCCCTAAAATTCCGGCAACAAACAGCGATTTCATTTTCCTCCCTTTCCAAAAACAGCTTCCCGGGTCAGCTTTTCCGGCGGCCAGCATGCCAGCTCATTGCACACCTGGAAAGATACCGTGATTTCCACCTTTTCCGCCTTCGGCGTGCCTTTGAGAACGTTCGTGAAAACAGCTTCGTTCTCGTACACCCGCGATCCATCGGAGAGTTTCTTCGGCTCCGGTCCGCGCCACGGTCCATCCAGGCGAAGTCCCGCTGGCAGCTTGGCTTCAATCTCCGTGGCTTGGTTGCGTGAGTTGGTCTTTTCCAGCGCGTAAACGTGATACCCCGGAGCCAGACGCACCTTGACGAACACTGGAATCTCTTTGTTCTCGCTGCTTCGGCCAACAGCGACTGCCATATTGATCCGTTGGGCTGCCGACGGCGCTTCCAACTTGAGCTCCGGCACAGTGGGCGCGGAAATGACCAAAGAAACCGCGCCGCACATCAACAAAAACAAAAATGGCAGTTTAACCATACCCGACTACTGATAGACTTTGACCTGAAGGAGCGCAGCTTCGTTCAAACCGCCTCGGCAATATCCTCGCTCACCCACCTTTTCCCGCACTCCAAACCGATTACAAACTCGAACCAAACGAGGCGGCCATCGTGCTCGGGACCAGCATTCATTACAACAAGGCCGAAGTGGTCGATCCGCTTGTGCATGTCGTAGCGAAGGTGTCGAAGGATGCCCTGGCCGCGTTGAAGTGAGCGAAGGTTTTGTACCCTGTCATTCCCCCGTCGAGCGGGCACCTGACTCGAAAGTTTATAGCGGTTCCTTTCATCGTTGCTTTGCACCCAGAGTCAGGAGTACGATAGGACTCGGTCGGCCGGGTTGCAGGACTGGGACAGGGCTTATTGTGTAGCAGGGCCGAACGCGTTGCCAGGACAGTTATTCTATAGGTCGCTTGCCCATTGATGGCGAAGGCAAATGCCTACAACCGATCGAACACCGAGTGAAAGCCTCATACGCCCGCCGGGTGAGAGGCTCGGTTCAGCTGAGGAGCATCCGGAGTTGTTGATGCGCGGGACGGGGCCGGCCTTCTTGACGTATTTATTAAGGACGACTCATGATTGCGTGATCTCCTGCGATAAGGAGGGCGGTGTAACGTTCTGGAATCGCGCGTCCGAACTTCTCTATGGCTGGACCATGTCCGAGGCTCGAGGGACAAGGCCGGAAACACTACTCAAAACCGGGTTCCCCCGGCCAATGGCTGAGATAGAATCGGAGTTGTATGCGAAGGGGCAATGGGAAGGAGAACTGGTTCAGATAGCGCGTGATGGCAGGGCCATCACGGTCGCGAGTCGCTGGTCATTGCAGGCCGATGCCGATGGGATGTACCAGGGAATCCTGCGCCTGGAACGGGACCTCACCGAGCAGCGGCATTTGGCAGTGGCTTTGAGCCAGGCACGCGAGGAATTGGCGCAAACCCGGGAGCAACGGTTAATTGAGCTTGGGGCTGCCAACGAGGCGCTACTGGAAAGCCAGACGCGGTTCCAACAAATAGCCGAGGCCATTCGCGATGTCGTCTGGTTGACCAACCGCTCGCGAACCGCGACGATTTATGTCAATCCCGCTTATGAAGAGCTTTGGGGCCAATCCTGCCAATCCCTGTACGCGGCTCCGCATTCTTGGATGGCCGCAGTTCATCCGGAAGATCGGTCGCGGCTTCGAAAGTTTTTCGCGACGCGTACTCGTGACGAAGCTCACGAACAGTCCTACCGGGTAGTACGGCCGGATTGCTCAGTTCGATGGGTGTTGGACCGCGGGTTCCCCGTGCGCGATAACGCGGGCACCTGCAGCAGGTTCATTGGAGTTCTCTGCGACGTCACCGAGCGCAAAGAGTTGGAGAAAGAAATCCTGGCGATCAGCGAGCAGGAACAACAGCGAATTGGGCAGGACCTGCACGATGACTTATGCCAGCAACTGGCCGGCATTGAATTTCTCAGCAGGGCCTTGCAAGAACAGCTCCGCACGCACCCGCAGGCCGGCAAAGCGGAGGAAATTTCCAAGCTCATTCGGGAAGCCATCAATTACACGCGCCAATTGGCCAGGGGATTGGCGCCGGTAGAGCTAGCGGCCGAAGGCTTGGTGCGCGGCCTCCGGGCGTTAGCCGAGCGCACCTCGCAGCTTTTCAAGGTCCGGTGCAGCTTTCAGTGCTCGGCGGCTTTTGTGGTTCAAGATCCGACCGTCAGCACCCACCTTTACCGGATCGCCCAGGAAGCCGTCGCCAACGGCCTCAAACACGCCCACGCCTCTCATATAAAAATTATGCTGGCGGACAGCGCTGAAGGAGGAGAGCTGTCTATCCAGGATAACGGAAAGGGCCTACCGAACGAAGCGCACGTCTCCACCGGCATGGGCCTACGGATTATGCGGTGTCGAGCGGATATGATTGGCGCCAATTTTGTGGTCGAGAGTTCCCCCCCGGGAGGAACGACGATCGTTTGCACCTTTCCCCTAACAACCTGGTAACCTCGCCCGCGGCCCATGGCAAAACGACGCGTCACAGAAGGTAAACGGAGAGTTTTGCTGGTAGACGATCATCCGCTCACGCGCCACGGCATGGCGCAGCTGATCGGCCAGCAGCCCGATTTGGTGGTGTGCGGGCAGGCGGGCAACGCCGAACAAGCTTTTGAGAGCGTGCGGGCTTTGCGGCCGCACCTGGTTTTGGTGGATGTCACCTTGCCCGGTAAGCCCGGGCTGGAACTCATCAAGGATATCACTGCCCTATACGCCGATGTGTTGGTGCTCGTGGTTTCCATGCATGACGAAAGCCTTTACGCCGAGCGCGCCTTGCGCGCCGGGGCTCGCGGGTACTTAATGAAATCAAGCGGCGGGGAGGAACTGGTTAAAGCCATTCGCCAGGTCCTTTCCGGAGGGGTCTACGCAAGCCGGGAGCTTTCCGCAAGAATCCTCGATAATCTTTCAGGAGGACCGCGCCGGGGCCCCGGGTCTCTCAGCGCCCTGAGCGACAGGGAATTTGAAGTCTTTCAGTTGGTCGGCGAAGGTCTGACCACCCATGAAATCGGCTCCCGCCTCCATATCAGCGGCAAAACTGTCGAGACCCACCGACTGCATATCCGGGAAAAGCTTGCTCTGAGGACCCCGCAGCAGCTCACGAAATATGCGGTACGCTGGGCTGGTTCCCAGGAACTTCTGTGACCGGTGCGTCCTGGCGTTGGCCCTGCCCGGCAACTCCTTGCTCTATGTCATTCCGCTCAGGCAGCCACTGCCAGCCGTCCAAAGACGCTCACGCCAGGAACGCACCTCAAAAACGGCTCATTCGTTGATGCCCCAAAAACGCTGTTGAAACCTTTCCGACCGTTTCAGCGCCTCTTCCATTATCGTCGTTTTTGCCTCATTCCGTCGCCGGATTTCCTCGAACACCGCCTCGAAGGGCGTCACCGGGATGACAACTTCAGGTCTCCGCGATTCCCCGCGGAGATCCGACGACTCTCTGACGGTCGCAGCGGTGGCAGTTTCTGGGAAGAAGGCAGGGGGATCGGAACTTCGCAGCGGCGCCCAGGGTACCCTGAAATTGTGAATTTTTGCCATCGAGTTGAGCCAATCGGCTTCGTTCTGGGTTTGGTGAAGTGCCGGAGTAGCCTCCACCCTATTGTCAGTCACCTCGGAGTTTTTTTTGGTGTGAGATTTCATAATGGTCCGACGAGCTTAAGGATCGAATGAGCTTGCCTGAGACTCTTTTATCGAAACAGGCGAGAGGGAGCTATCCGGTGGCTTGCTCATCTTCCCTCAGCAAAATGCTGGGTCTCTTTAAGGATCAGAGGAGCGACGATCTCCCCTGCGTCGCGGAACGGCGCCAAGCAATGCCATTATGCCTTGGCCTCGGCGGGGGACCGAGTCAACTCAGTCCCGCCGGAAGTTCAAGCCCCCTTCCTCAGCGCGGCGAGGCAGCGTGGACCCCGCACACGAACGCCAGAAAAAGACGTCACGTGCTCATTGGGACGTGCTGTATCCGTTCCTGCCGCCTGTGTGGTAACTTGCTGCTGAGAAAACAATTACTGCCCCATTCAAAAAGCCCCTATTGACCATCTGACACGTCAGATGTCAGGCTTGTTTCTATGAACACCAGGTTACCTGCGGCTCTTCTTCTTTGTCTCCTCAGTCTGCTGTGGCGTCATCTTCTCGCCATCAATGCGGCAGCCAATCCGCAAACGATTTATTTTAGCGTCGGCGACGCGCAGGATCTGCTGTACACACCGCTGGAATCCAAAGCGAGCATTGAGTCGGTTTTCGATGTGCTGCACGAGAATTACAAATTCCATCGGGTGTGGTGGCGCGGGGGTCAGGACGAAATATGGGGCAACCAGTTCGTGCTGCGCGAGCAAAACCGGTATTATTGGCGGGTGTGGGAATGGTGGCGTGACCTGCAATATAGAGTCGTCAAGTGCAACGAGCTGGCGGTCAAGGCCGCGCATCAGCGCGGCATGGAAATCTGGATGGCGTATGGGCTCCTGGACAACGGCTCGCCGGCGGATGTGGGCTTCGTCGGCTTCCCCTAGGCGGCGGAGGATAAGATTCGAGTCGAGCACCCGGAATGGGCGCCGGAGAACAAGTATGGGACCTGGCGCCAGGGCGGCCCAATCGAGTTTTGCTATGAGGGAGCCCGCAAAGCGATGGTGGAGTATCTGACAAAGTACGTCGTGCAAGGAAACTACGATGGGATAGCCTTTCTGACGTATGCGGAGAATTACAGCCAGCGCTATGAGGATGAATTTGGGTATAACCAGCCGATCGTCGATGAGTTCAAAAAGCGTTACGGCGTGGACATTCGGACCGAAGCCTTCGACAAGGTGGCCTGGGCAAAGTTGCGCGGGGAGTATTTGACGCAATTCTTCCGGGAATTGCATGCGTCGCTCGCCAAGAGCGGCAAGAAGATCGCGATGTCAGTGGATGGGAAGTATCCGTATTGGCCGTGCCGCTGGGGTGGGGAGAAGGGAGTGCGCACGGCGGGGAAGCTGTGGATGGATGTGGAGACCTGGGTCAGGGAAGGCATTATCGATGAATTAAACCTCTTTCATCCGGTGAACGATGCGACGATTCAGCAGTGTTACGAAATTTGCAAGGGCACATCGACCAAGCTGTCAGCGTGGGGGGGCGGCACATTGCCATCCGAAGCCGATCAGCTGCTGACGCTGAACTTCGATATCGAGAGCGGTCTGGATCATTGGCAGGACTTTTACGCCGATCGAATCCCAGCACAACCGTTGGAATCCCTCAAAAGCCAGGATGTGTATGCCCGGCGCCGAATCCTTTGCGCAATTGAAAAGGGTAAACAGACTTTGCCCGCTGCGGCCGTGGTTTCTTTGACAAAGGATCCCGACGTGCTGGTGCGCCGTGCCGCGTTGCGCGCCTTGGGCGTGCTGAAGGAGCCGGCCACAATTCCTGCGATCGAAGCGGCGCTGCTCGATTCCGAGAATTCAGTTCGTTGGCAGGCAGCCTTGGTGCTTGGACAACTGAATGCGCCCCAATGCATCGAGCACATCTTTGAGGCCGTGGCCAGGACTAATAGCAGCTTCCAGTTTAACTTTCGTGCTGTGCCTGTTGCGTTGGGCTATCTGAAGGAGAAAAACCTGCTCACACAGGAACAAATCGGTTTTGTCATCGGCTTGACCTCAGCGCCGGAGGCGAAGGTGCGGGAGGCGGCGTGGAATGCTTTGCGCCAACTGGACCCACCCAGGACAGACGCGTTGGGGAAGGCCGTTTTGAAAACTCTGGCTTCAGAACCAGACCCTTATGCCCGAGAACTGGCACTGGCCATATTGCGAAATTTTCCGCCCACGCAAATTTATATCGAAGCCATTTCACGTTCCATGAAGGAGGATAGTGACGTAGTGGTTCAGGTGCGCGCCTGTAGGTCGCTGGCCACCATTGTGCGGCAGGATGCCGGCCAGCCCTTCCGGGAGAAGGCCTTACAATCTATCGTCTCCTTCTTCCGGCAATATGGCGAGGGCTGCCAGCGGGCCGATAAGGATTGGGGCTGGCGTGATGTGGGCAATTCGGTGCGGAGTTTCGGCGAAGCTGGAAACCGGGCCTTGGACCAAATCATGCACCAAACGGATAACAAGACTCTTGCTGACCTCGCCTGGCGAGTCGTGTATCTCAAACAGGAAGATCAATTCTTTCATATTACTGAAGAGCAGGAGCGTCAAGACCACCTCAAGCACCCGTTTCTTAAATTCGGGAAAGGGCCCTAGATTTTTGGTGCCTTGAACATGAAAAACCATCCTGTGGGTGGCGAATTCCTAATTCGCAACGTCTAACACCACGGACCTGGGGGAGATCAACTTCTGCTTGAGGCCCATGCCCGCAACCCGCTGCACGAAGACCGAGCCGTAGATTGTGTCTCCAAGCCGCGCTCGGATTGGGCGGCGATTCCTCGCCCAATGCAATCGCGGTACGGTTCTTACGCTCCCTCAAGACCGTTTTCGTGCAGTCTTGAGATCCCTAAGCGTCACGGGCTCTGGGTCAGCGTTAGAGTGCTGTTGACCTGCTCCCAATAAAC
>Ga0222749_10001746_pt1 | contig 10729 bp, 9 predicted proteins | sample IncBWH2Mmetat_FD_197234 | JGI IMG/M metagenome (GOLD analysis project Ga0222749, IMG submission 197234) | Metatranscriptome of lab incubated forest soil microbial communities from Barre Woods Harvard Forest LTER site, Petersham... | ecosystem: Environmental > Terrestrial > Soil > Temperate...
CCGCAAGGTCAGCGCGCAGCGCTGCCCGCAGGGTTGCCTTGCGGCCGGCGCAGGCCGTGCGACGCTGTGCGCGCTGACGGCGACGCCGCCGCCGGGAGGCGGGACCGAGTCAGGAAGGACAGAAAGGTTCAGCCGGTCGAGGCGAAGCCTCGACGAACGATGGGGCATCGAGTAGGGGTGCGTGGTCGCGCCGAGGTCCGGCGGCGGCTAGAAACCGCCCCGTTCCTGGAGCGACACGAAGCGGGGCCATTCGCCAACGATGATGTGGTCGAGGAGCTTGACGCCGAGGATCTCGCAGGCGTCGGACATTCTCCGGGTAAAGACGATGTCCTCGGCGCTCGGGGTGGGATCGCCGCTCGGATGGTTGTGAAACAGGATGATCCCGGCGGCGTTGGCGAGCAGAGCGGCGGAGAGAATGCCTCGCGGTTCGACGGCGGCCCGGCTCAAGGTACCGATGTAGGCGAGCTGGTGCCCGATGGCGCGGTTGCGGATGTCGAGAAGGATCGCGCCCATCACCTCGCGGTCCCAGGACGAGAGCAGCTGATGGAGGAATCGTGCTGCGGCGCGGGGCTCGCTGCAGAGCTGCGGGACATCGTAGGGTGTGGACTCCTCGCGGACCAGGGCGACGCGGTAGCGGGCGATCGTCTTCGGCTCGAAGGACGGCGTCGCAGGGCTCAGGCAGAGCTTCATCTGGAGCTGCACGTTTCGGTTCTCGGGGCTGGGTGTCGTTTGGCGCATGCCCACCCGAGATGGAGCCGCGGAGCGGCGCGACAAGGCTGGCCGCAGGCCACCCGCAGGGCTTGGCCTTGCGCGCGGCGAGCAGCGGAATCGAATGGGCAGGCGCTGCAAAACGACACCGGACGCGGGACCGACGTGAGACTCAGAGCTCGGTGGAGCGGGGCTGTAGCTCGCGAACTTGCGAAACCGCAGGCATGCCGTAGGTCCTCGCGGCGCTGGCTAGAGGCTGTTCGTAGGCAGCGCCGGCGTTGGCCTGGACCTCGAGGTGTGCTCGGATGCGCCGGACCGCCCGGTCAGCGGACTCAATGGATCGTCGGGATATCGGGTGCAGCGAGAAAGGCGCGGGCGAGGGCTCCGGCCTCGTCTTCGGTGGCGAGGACGGGGATGCACTGGAGGCAAAGCGGAAGCATCCGGTCGGCGATCTCCATCCGGCAGACGGTCCTTGCCCCGCAGAGAGCGCACGTCTCGGCCCTGGAACTTGGAAAACCCATGTCACTGGCAAGCCTAACCCAAACCGTGAACTCGACGGCGCTGGGAGCGGAGGAGCCGCGCCCAGCGCCGGGGTCGAGGGACCGAAGCGATCAGGGTCGGCTCAGTCCCAGCCTTCGTAGGGCTTCCGCACGATGACCCGCCACGAGGCCGCGGCGTCGCGCCGCAGCATCACGACGGACATGGGAATCGAGGGCTTCAAGCGAGCGGTGGCCAAGAGGATGGCGGCTTGCTCGATTTGCGCCAACGGCAGGTACCAGGGCGCGCCGCCGGCGGCGGCGAAGTCGAGCTGCGCTTCCCAGGTTGTGTCGGCAAAGGGACGACTTTGTCCGGCCTGGATGAGGTTGACGCGGATGCTGTAGCCGTCGTAGACCCTGGCATCGCCCGACTCCGCATGTCTGACGGCAACCACGCAGTCGCCGACCTGGATTTGCGACGGCCGCCTCGGGCACTGCTGCTGCCGCTCCATCTCGACCGACTCTGGCTCGACGTCCTTGCTGATGTGAGACATGTTTCTCTCCTCTCAGGTGGCAGAGAAGGGCCGCCCCGCTGCGGGGGCGGCCCCTAGTGGTTGGCTACTCGGCGGTGCGATGGGCCTTGAGACGCTCGACCTTCAGGTCCTCGACGACGAAGGTGCGGGCGGTCTTCGTCACGCCGTCCTTCTCGTAGCGGCGGAACTTGAAGTAGCCCTTGACCCTGACGCGGTCGCCCGTGGCGACGAGCTTCGAGAGGCCCTTCCAGTCGTCGCAGCGGATCCAGCGCGTGACGGCCTCGCTGTCTTCGTCCTTCTTGGCGCTGACGGCGATCGAGAAGGTCCTGACCTGGCGGTCGAGGGTCGTGAACTCGCGCTCCACGACGTCGTCGATGATCGGGTCATAGACCTCCTTCCTGACCTGCTTGCCGGGGATGGTGTGGGTCTCCGGGTCCGCGCCGACGTTGCCGTAGAGGGTGATCGTGGTCTTGCTGGTCATCTTTCTCTCTCCTTTCGTGTCGGTTCCGTCCGACACGGCCCGGTGGAGCCCGAGGGGAACAAGCCCGGCCGTCAAGGCCGCGCGCAGCGCGCCGGAGGCTTGGCCTTGCGGCCGGGCGCACCTCGGGCAGGTTTGCCGGGACGTTGGACGGGACCCGCGAAAGGAGAGAGAAAGATGACCAGCAAGACCGCGATCGCATGCGGACGTCGGTCGGGAGCCGGGACCCGGTGGAAGAGGCGTGGGCCGCTCCTGGACGGGCGGCCAGGCGAGCACGACGCCCCGGAGGAGACGAGGGGCTCGCGCGGAGCCTGGGTGGGGGCATCCATGGAGCGAAGGGCGAGAGACGTGACAGCGGCCGTTGGCTGGCGCGGCGCTCGCTCGCCCAAGCCTCGGAGGCGGAGAAGGCTGATTCCCGGTCAGCAGGTCACGAAGGAGGTCTATGACCCCATCATCGATGACCGCCCGCGAGCGAGGTCGCGATCCCCGACCGCCAGGTCAGGACCTTCTCGATCGCCGTCAGCGCCAAGAAGGACGAAGACAGCGAGGCCGTCACGCGCTGGATCCGCTGCGACGACTGGAAGGGCCTCTCGAAGCTCGTCTCCACGGGCGACCGCGTCAGGGTCAAGGGCTACTTCAAGTTCCGCCGCTACGAGCAGGACGGCGTGACGAAGACCGCCCGCACCTTCGTCGTCGAGGACCTGAAGGTCGAGCGTCTCCAAGGTCCATCGCAGCGCCGAGTAGCCAACCACTAGGGGCCGCCCCCGCGGCGGGGCGGCCCCGTCTCTGGCACCTGAGAGGAGAGAAACATGTCTCACATCAGCAAGGACGTCGAGCCAGAGTCGGCCGAGATGGAGCGGCAGCAGCAGTGCCCGAGGCGGCCGACGCAAATCCAGATCGGCGACTGCGTGGTTGCCGTCAGACATGCGGAGTTGGCGATGCCAGGATCTTCGGCCGCGACAGCACCCACGTCAAGCTCATCCAGGCCGGCCAGAGTCGTCCCCTGCCGACACCACCTGGGAAGCACAGCTGGACTTCTCCACCGCCGGCGGCGGGGCCTGGTACCTGCCGTTGGCGGAGAGCAAGCAGGCCGCCCTCCTCTTGGCCAGTGCTTCCTCGAAGCCGTCGATTCCCATGGTCCTGCTTCGCCGCGACGCCGCCGCCTCGTGGCGGGTCATCGTGCGGAAGCCCTGCGACGGCTGGGGACTGAGAGGATGGCTCCAGGCTCCGGTGGCTCTTGTGGACCGAGAGGGTAAGGGGTTACACCCGCAATACGCAGTCTACGGGCTATTAAGCCCTGAATTGGCCAGGAGTGCCGCCCAGTTGATGCTGGCCTTGAGGATCTGATTCGCCCGCGTAGGGGTGACACTCAAGTAGGGCGCGCCATGAAAGGCCTGCGGACCTTCTCGGCCGTGTCCCGGATAGATTGGCGGCAACAAGAAGATCCCCATCGGCACGACCCAGTTCGGCAACACGGTGACCTCTCCAGTTGTGAGGTGCCCCATGTTGTCCCAGTTCACCTGAAACTCGAGCGCGACCCCGAAGCCCGTCGAGAAGCATCCAAACGGGGGGTCACAGAGGTACTGTTCGACGTCGATATTGGCGCGGTACTCATGAGGGTCGGTGCCACGGAAGAGGGTGATGTTATAGCCCTCGATACCGCAGCCCTGGGCGCCTGAGGATTCCGGCGGGCCCAGGAGGTAGCAGGCCGATGGCGCAAGGGTTCGCGCCAGGATCTCGAACACATGGAGATCGAAGGCGGTCAGTGTCCCCCCACACGATGCGTCGAGCGCATCGGCGCTAATGCCCGGACCGCTCCCAGACGAGGCAGGAAGAAACTGCGCCGCCAGGCCGCTGAACGCTGGGACTGCAGCGGCGGCGTTGTTGATCACCAGTGGCATGAGCGGCTTTACGGAATCTCCCGGCACGGCAGAGAGGTCGAAGTTTAGAATCATTGGACAGGTGATATCAAACGCGCAGAATTCCGGGTCGACGCCCATGCAACAGCCGCTCTCGCTGCTGTTCGTAGGCTCGGCGTGGTCCAGCACGAGATTCGTACCGGGATCTCTGCGCACGAGTGTGCCCTGAGGCGAGGGTGCGGAATGGGGGTCGAGCAGTCCGCCGCGGGTGAAGAAGAGATCGAACGCCATATCCCGTTCACGAAAGTGCTCGGTGCCAGCCAGAAAGTCGCCCAGGGGATCGACTCCCGCGTCAGGGAGGCGGACGAGACCGGAATAAGAACCTGCGGCACCTTGAGACCAGAGGGCTAGCTTCCCGAAGCTACCCACGATCTCACCGCTGCCGACCGCGGTCATTCGGCGCTGCAGGCGTTCGAGTTGCTGCTCCGTGCAGGTTACCTCCTTCTCGGAGAGGGGAAACGTGAGAGCGAGAGGCGCCGCGCGAGAGACACTCGAGACAAAGAACAGAAGGAGGGTTGCGTTACGGATCGCGGGCATTTTCGCGGGCTCCTCGGCTGGACGTGATCGCTCTACGGCGAGATGAACAGGGCGATATCGTAGGGGTACGGAGGTGACGGGTTAAGCGCCTTTGAGCCGCTGCCTCCAGGCTTGCAGCTCGTGGTTCCCGTCCAGTTGATAGTTTGTTGGACTGGTTGGTTGTTGACCATAATCGGCTTGGGTAGGCCTGCCGTCGTGATGGGGTCTGCGGGGTTGATCCAGTAAGCCGTGTACGTGCCGCTCACTGACCCCAGGCATACCGAAAGAGTCTCCCCTGGGTGCGGGGGCAGAGGGGGCGCTCCGGGTGTGCTGACGGGCATGCGGTAGCCGTCTTGCACCAATCCGCGATCTTGGCTCTGGTGGATGTACAAGAGCCAACGCTTTGTTGCGGCAGATGCGATGGGCTCGACCGCAGCCCAAAACTTCGCGGCGGTGTTTGTTGGAAGCGGCTCGGTAGGATATGCCGCGATGGAGACCCAGTCGGGTGACCCATTGGGTTGGACGCCGCTTGTTGAGGTCACCATGTTTCGGCCGATATTGAGCGGCCCCGAAAGGAACTTCCGTAGCGCGCCCATCTGGCGCCGCGTCTCGCAATAGTCCGAACCGGCGGGCACGGTCGTCGCTGGCGGGCACGGCGGGGGAGCGCATCCATAGCCAAACTGGTTATAGACCCCGCCTTGGTTGATCATGAACTCCCAGGCTTCCGCCCTGCCTTCGGGGACGCCTTCAAAGAAGCTGGCGGCACCTTTGGAGATGGGGCAGCCGCCAGCAACGATCTTCGTTTCGTTGAACCCGAATATCTTCGCCTGCGAGTAGTAGGCGCGGGAGAGACGGATCGCGCCAAGCCCATCCGGAATGGACTTCCCGGTAACCGGGTCAATGGCGTTCGAATGAGGGCTAAGTCTTGTGTAGTGGCTATTGATGATGCTGGCGTCGGAGGTATACGGGCCCGCGCCGCTTGCCCCAGGGGGGCAGCTCACCCCAGGGCGACTGGTCGAGCGAAATTGGTCGGCATCACAGAATGTAGACGCTTCGACCGCGATGAGCTGGGTCACGCCCTTCGCCGCCATTTCGGCCTTGAGCTCTTGCGCGATGGCGTCCTGCCAGGCCGCGACTGTGGCACCATGGGTCGTGGATTGCGTGGTCCAGCCCGGGCACGAAGGCGTTGTGGACTTGCGGATCCACTCTGGCTCATTCGCCACCTCGTAATAGACGTTTGGAAACGAGGACAGAGCGTCGACGGTCCAGGTGACAACGTTCTTGACGTAAGGGCTCATGTTGGCGTAGTGAGGGTCGCTACTATTGACAAACTGTGAGGTGTCCGTGAAGCCGGCGGGTGCGCTATTTCCGGGCGGCGGCGGATTCTTCAGGGAGGCGTGAGCCGGTGACCACGGGCTCAGGTACAGCTGACCCTGCTGAGGGGCAAAAAGTGTGACTTCCACATGCATGGGCGGGTTCAGGGACGATGCGTACTGGATGACCTGTTGGAGGTGTTGAAAGTAGGTGCTGTTCTGCACATCTAGCTGCCAGCGACCCAGACCGTCGTTACCGCGATTACTGCTGTCGTAGTTAAAGGGTTGGTCGTTCGGATCAGCGTTCATGCTGTCGTAGGCGCATCCAGACGCCGGTAAGCCTCCAACGCTGACCCAGAGCCGGATCACGTTCAACCCGTAGTTCGCCGCATCCGAAATCACCTGTTGATAGTTGCTGAGGTTGCATTGCCCGGCACCGGTCTTCGCGAGATGACAGCCATTGTCCGCCGACACACCGATCAGCGGAACCGGTTGGCCGTTGGACACGAAATAGTGTGCGCCGGCGCCGCCTTGTCCGGCCACCAAGGGACCCACAGGTGAAGACCCGGAAGCCGCCGAGCCCTGACCGAGGGTGTCGGTGTAGGCGACCGCAGGATTGTCGGTGGGTCCAGGATCGTCATCAAAGGATGGACCGGGCCAACCGACCATGGGAGAGTCTGCGAGAAAGTAGCCCGTTACGTCGAACAAGACGTCGGTAAACCCGCTCGACCCAGAGTTTGGCAGGAAGGCGACACTTCCTTGGCCATCGTTGGAGAGCGTCATGACCGAGAATCCGGCGATCGCAGAGCTGCTCGGGTTCGCAGACACCACGTTGGTGCTCGTCGGAAAGGACAGGTCGCCGGGATACTCGCCAAGGTCAACGGAGATGCCACCTTGCGGCAGGAGAGTGGAGTTGCAAGCGACCGCCGTAGCCTCCACCGGGACGCCGCAACTTCCTCCAATGGCGAAGGTGCTGGCGATGTTGGTCGATAAAGGGCTGCTCGTGCCACGGGTATCAAAGACGCGACAGGGCGTCACCGTGTAGAAGCTGTCGGCAAGGAGCGGCGTGGCCGCGCATGCCAGCAAGACGGTCAAGGACACCAGACGGCGACTGGTCGCTCTTCGGCTCATGATACTCCTGACTGTTGGGCCTCCGGTGGCGCTTTCACGGACTTCACCGCAGCCCTCCTTCGATCACAGTACTAGCTCAACTATCATCCGTGTCGGCAGACCCCCCAGACGGGACGCGGGCGTGGTGAGGTTGGTCCCCATAGACCAGAAATGGCTCTGGGAGCTACCGGGAAGTCATTGGAGGAACTACACGAGGAAGGGAATGATGGCGGGGCGCTGGCTTGCGGCTCACGATCCCGCTTCCCCGCAGGCCAAGCGTCGGAGCGCGTCGACGAGCAGTGGGTCGGCGAGCGACTGTACGCTGCGGATGAGATCCGGCCGGCATTGGTCGGGCGGCAGCCGGGCGAAGGTGCTGCGCGTCGACCAGAGGTTCGCCTCGAGGCGCGGCGAGCCCCTGGCGGGAGGAGTGGCGGCCCGCGGACGACGGCCAAGCAGCGGGTCAACTGGATCACGGCAGCATCGGCAGCTGGTCGAAGAAGGGTTCCAGGTCGGCAAGTACTTCCGAGCGGCGCGTCCAGTCGGCTCGAACGGCAGATCCGGCCGGTAGCGCGAGCGCCCCTTCCCATCCGCAGAGCGTCGATTCATCGACGCCAAGCTCCCGGGCCGCAGCAGCACGGCGCTACGGAATCGCGAACTCGGCCGCCGGCACGTGCCAGTACCGGCGGTAGTACCGACGTAGGTTGTCAAAGAGCGGGGCAAGCGCCGCGGCACCGAGGGCGCGGCGTTCTTCAAGCGTCTTCTGGAAGGTGAGCCAGGCGGCCAGGGCATTCCGGTGGAGGTTCCAGCCCGCCATGATCGGCGTCGTCTCGGTGAGGAAGCCGAGCGCCGTCGCCATCTCGCCGGCGGCGACGTTGGCCTCCGCCAGGTCGATCGAAACCATGAGGAAGTCGCGGTGGAGGTTCCGGATGCAGAACTCCTCCCGCACTTGGCGCAGGATCGCCGCCGCCTCGCCGAACTGCCCGAGGGCCTGAGCTACCCGTCCTTGGAGCCAGTGGAGCCGGAGCTGTACCCAGTCATCCGGGAACTCTTCGTAGAGGGGCCGGGCGCGGTCGAGCACGCCGAGCGCATCCCGCGGCCGGCCGGCGGCAGAGAGGAACCAGGCGAGGTAGTGCTGCGCGCAGAGTCCGAGCCGGGGCTCGCGCACGGGGTTTACGAGTTCCAGGGCGCGCCCGATGTGGACGAGGCCCTGCTCCGGGTCGAGGTCGCCCACGGTCTTTGCCATCTGGATCAGGGTCCGGCCTTGGAGGTGAGCTTCACCCAGGGCCAGGTAGAGCGCGAGGGCTTTCTCGAGGATCGCCTCCGCGGTCTCGAACTCGCCGATGGTCGCCGCGTAGGCGGCATCAGAGCGGTAGATCTCGGCCTTGTCCAGGGGATCGCCGGTGCCCTCCTCGTTCCACTTCCAAGCCTCGGCGATGGCTTCGCGGGCGCCGCCGAGGTCCGCGGCGAGCCGGCGGCAGTCGGCGAGGATCGAGAACGCCTTGGCGCGCATGTCGTTGGCCGCCGTCTCGCCGCCCGCTTCCTTGGGATCCAAGAGTTCCACGACGTCGAGCGCGAGCTGCGCGATGTCCGCCGCTTCCTGGGGATCGCGGGAGCGGTACGCGCGGGCGGCGTCGAGCAGCACCCGGAAGAGCCCCCAATGGTGCCAGTCCTTCTGCATCACGACGGCCGGCAGCCGCTCGTTCGGGAGCAGCGGGTCCAGGTCCGACCAGTGCCCCCACCCGCGCAGGCGCTCGAAGGCCAGCCGGCCGGCCGCGCGATCGGCGAAGGCGGCGACAGCTTCAAAGGAGGCGAGGAAGCGGTCGCCCTCGGCCAGGCCTGCGACGACTTCCTTCCCAAACCAGTAGCCGCCCTCGGCGACGATACGGCCGACGAGCCCGAGGCACTCGGGGCATTGGGCGATGAGGTGGCGGATGACCGCCCGCCGCTCGGAGCGCGAGACCTGCTGATCGAGGAAGCGCCGGAAGAGTTCCGCCGAGAGATGCCAGGGCTCCGCCATGTCCCTACTCGGCGCGGAGAGCCTGGGTGAGATCGATCCGCAGCGCGCGCCTTGCCGGGAAGTAACCCGCCAGCACCGCGACGGCGAGAAAGCAGGTAGCGAGCCCGGCTGGCACGAGCGGGCCAAGCGCCGAGAACCCGGGCAGGACGCTCCTCAGAAGTCCGCCCAGACCGACCCCGGCCGCGGTGGCCAGCACGCCGCCGGCCGCCGGCAGGTGGGCGAGCGCCTCGAGCGTCCGCGCCTGGCGGCGCCGCTGGAGCTCGACCCGCGGGGCGCTCAAGGCGAGGTCCAGAGGCGAGGACGCCGGCACCGCCGCCGCGGTCAAGTTCGGCCTTCCTGTGCCGTGAACTCGATCCGCACGCACCGCAACACCTCGTAGCGCCACGAGATGAAATCTCGGAGGTCGGACTCGAGATCCTTGCCCGGGCGCCGGCCGATCTCTTCCTCAGCCCCCACCTCGGCGCAGATGCCGGCCCGGAAACACAGCTCGAGGTCGTCCCATTCGAGATGCACAAGCGGCCTCCCGTGAGTCGGCTCGAACGGCAGATCCGGCCGGTAGCGCGAGCGAGCCAGGTAGCGGCTGGCCCTGGGCACCACTTCGGCCGCACGGCGTCGACCCGGGTCGTGCAGCACGTAGGCGAGCAACCCGATCACCGCCCGCGCGCGTGGATGAAGCTGGGTCGACTCGAACAACACGTCGAGCGCCACTTGCACCCCCCTCATCTTGAACACCCGCTGCCATCGACGCTCAAGGCTAAGCGCCAGCAGTTCGAGGAGCGCGCGAGCCGCTGCGTGATCCTCTCCCCGTGTCAAGAGCTCGGCCACGACTCGGCGCAAGCGGCGCAGGGCCCTGCCATGGCGGCCACAACGCCGCGCGGCCTGGGCGCCGAGCCAGTGCAACCGCAAGCGGATGCCCGGTTCGAGCACCTGGGCGGTGAGCCGGTCGGCCGCGGCGAGGAGCCCTCCGACGCTTTCAGAACCGCCGAGCTCGCAGCCCGCGCCGCGCTCGCCACGTTCAATGCCCTCGCATCCTTCGCCGCTCTCCGTCCTGGCGACGGCGAGGCCTAGCCGGGCAATGATCTCCGAGCGCGGCGCTCCCGCGACGAGTGGCAGCGCCGTCTCGAGCAACTGCTCGGCCTCCTCCGGATCGCCCGTTTCGATCAGCGCCCAGGCCTGCTCGAGCTGGGCCTGGCCGGTCTCGAGGGTGGTGCCGTAAGCCTCGAGCAGCTGCACGGCTCGGTCGGCGACGGCCACCGCCTCCTCCCATTGCCCCTGCTCGCGCCGCAGCCTTGCGAGCGCGAGGCAGTAGAGTGCCCGACCGTAGGGAAGGTCGGGAGCCAGCTGGGATGCGGCCCGCCGGAGCTCTCGCGCCGCGGCGCTCCGATCCGACAAGTCGAGCAGCCGGTGGGCTCGGGCGCAGCGCACCTCGACCAGGAGCTGCCGGTTCAGCGAGCCTGCCGGATCGCGCGCCACGAGCGAGGTGGCGAGCTCCCCGGCGACGTCGACGAGGCGCAGCGCCGGCATCGGCTCCTCCTCGGCGGCCACGCCGAGGAGCTGCCAGGCGACCTCGAGCGAGACGTAGCGCGGCTCGGTCGCCGCCGTGCCCCAGAGGCCGGGGCATGCGAGAAGCTCGCGAACCCGCTCCGCGGCCTCGCGGCG
>Ga0222749_10001754_pt1 | contig 10691 bp, 8 predicted proteins | sample IncBWH2Mmetat_FD_197234 | JGI IMG/M metagenome (GOLD analysis project Ga0222749, IMG submission 197234) | Metatranscriptome of lab incubated forest soil microbial communities from Barre Woods Harvard Forest LTER site, Petersham... | ecosystem: Environmental > Terrestrial > Soil > Temperate...
CGGATAACACGATGGAGCCGGTCAAAATTTCTCTGGGCATTACCGACCACGCTTTCACGGAGGTTACGGGTGTTCTCAAAGGCGAACTGAAAGAAGGGGACGACCTGATCATTCGGTCGGTGGTAGCGAAAGGTCAGACGTTGGGTGGAATTCGTCGGTAAGGATTTGTATCTAGCAAGAGATTCCATGGACTCGATGTCGGCACCCAACCAAATCGAAGTGGCACCGGGACCCGCGGGCGGAGGCGCGGTCATCGCCGTCGAGGACGTGCACAAATACTACGACCTCGGGGAAACGCGGGTGCACGCCTTGCGGGGTGTGAGCGTCGAGGTTGGGCGCGGTGAATTCGTGGCGATCATGGGGGCGAGCGGGAGCGGCAAATCGACGTTTATGAACATGCTAGGGTGTCTGGACCGCCCAAGTTCCGGCCGCTATCTGCTAGAAGGAATCGACGTCTCGCAGCACGACAAAAAAGCGCTGGCGTTGATTCGCAATCAGAAGATTGGATTTGTTTTTCAGGGATTCAATCTGCTGGCTCGCACGACGGCGCTTGAAAATACAGAACTCCCTACTCTGTACACCAAGATTGACAAGGCGGAGCGAGGCAAGCGCGCAGCGGACGCATTGGCGATGGTCGGCTTGGCCGACCGTGCGCAGCACTTTCCGTCGCAAATGTCGGGCGGACAGCAGCAACGCGTCGCGGTTGCGCGCGCTTTGGTGAACCGTCCGTCGATTCTTCTGGCTGACGAACCTACGGGCAATCTCGACAGCCGCACGTCCGTCGAAATCATGGAGATTTTGCAAAACTTGAATGACAAGGGATTGACGATTGTTCTGGTGACTCACGAGCAGGACATCGCGCAGTTCGCCAAGCGTGTGCTGGTGTTCCGCGACGGCAAAATTCGGAAAGACGATCGTGTGGTCGGCAGGCCGCGGGCCAGCGAAGTCTTGAAGGGGCTGCCAACACTCGAGGACTAAATGAACTCTGCGTGGGGGCGCAGGGACACGTGAAAAACGCAGGCCAGTATTTGCGCCGGTTTGCCTGCGCCTATTTCGTTTTCGCGTGGTTCTCACAGTGTGAGAGCGATGCCCGACCTCGTTCCCGTGGATCGCCTCCGCTTCCCCAGGCAGAAGCACGGGTGGCCGAGGCCGTGCCGGTTGGGCATGCACCAAAGCTGGACGGCACTATGAACGATCCCCTTTGGCTCAATGCCAAACCGATCACCGATTTTCGGCAACGAGAACCGCGCGAAGGGGAGCCTGCCACGGAGAAGACGGAGGTTCGTATCCTCTACACCAGGCACGCCGTCTATTTTGGGATTCATTGCTACGATTCCGCACCGACTCGAATCGTAGCGACGGAACTGCGACGCGATGTGAGCCAAGACCTGGACGACCACTTCGAGATTCTGATCAATTCAAACCACGACCGGCGTGGCGGCTATGTTTTCGAAATCAACCCTCTGGGAACACAGAGCGACGGCTTGGTTGTCGAGGAACAGAGCGGATCGGAGGGTACCGATTTCCAAACGGTCTGTATCACTTCGCTCGCCATCAGTTGACGTATAGGTCGGGGCAAGATCGGCGATTTACGTACAACTTTTTTGAAAGGTTTGGCGGCTACTACGGAGGCACTCTGAATGAATTTCGTGTCAGGGCAAACTATCGCCCCACAGCGAAGTTCTCAATTTCGGCTTCGGAGACCTGGGATCGATTTCGACTGCCTCTGCCCAATGGCAATTTCTCCGTTGTGCTGGCGAGCTTGCAGGGAAATTATTCCTTTACTCGTTTCTTGACGTTCACGAGCCTCTTTCAAGTGGACACGTCGAATACGCAAGCTGTAAGCGCCAATGTTCGCCTGAGATATAACTATCGGCCGGACAGCGATCTCTACGTCATCTATAACGTCGGCACGCAATTTGCCAGCATCGCTCCAGCAAACCCGCCGCAGGTGCGCGAGACTCGATTTGCGGTGAAGTGGACTTATTCTTTCGCGCCATGAATCTGGTCGGTCGCATCGAGCAAGGGCACGTCGTCGCGAGTCGCTGACCGCGCAAGCGCGTTCGAAAAAAGGGAATCGAGGAACGAGGAGCATACACCGACGGGACTTCTCCGCGAGATCTTGAAGCGGATGGGAATGCGCGAAGCGATTCGCGCCTCTTGCTATGCCTGAACGTCAACTGAGGAAATCGATCGACTCATCACGGCACTGTGACTTCCAGCCTAACGTAAAACCCAACGCCATCGGCAGGAATTAAAGCCGCGATAGGTCGACTCGGACAACTGCTATCGTGATGACTCCAATCAAGCCATTCTGGACTATTTTGGACCCAATCGAAACATATATCCCCCAATGAATCAGCACCTTAGCGAGTTGTAGACGGGGGTTCGATCCCCACCGCCCCAACCAACTTATTCCTCTTTCAAGAGGACTAGCGATGCCGATGGAAGGGCTGGCACCGCGGCGCGTTTACTTGACGTATGCCACTCTCATGTTAGAGTTACTTACATAATCTAGAGGCCACGCGAAGAGCGGGGAGCTTATTCAAAGGCCGAGGAGAAGAATCAGGCATGGGACGCGTGAAGACGGCAAGAATTCATCCTATAGGGGGGCGACCGCCGGCGGCACGGAGGCGGCTTGGAACAGGGTTTGACGGAACGCTGCCAAGGGGTGATCGGGCGGTGGGCCGAGAAACACTGGGACTGCGTGAGCGGAAGAAGGCGCGGCTGCGTCAGGAGATCATTGATACGGCGCTGCGATTGTTCCGCAAGCGAGGCTACGAAAAGACGCGTATAGACGACATCGTGCAGTCTCTGGAAATCAGCCAGCCCACGTTCTTCCGGTATTTTCCGAGCAAGGACGCAGTATTGGGGGAAGTGGGGAGGCGGGGTTTTGCGTGCATCACGGACCATTTAAGGAACGAGCTTTCCAGCGAGGCGACGACGGCGGAACATTTGCGCCGAATGTATCAGGAGCTGGCGCGTCACGCGGAATCGGACCGCCCGTTGTGGCAGGCGGTGGTGCTCTCAGGGGCGATGGACCCGGTACGGTCTCCGAATGTGCGGGAGCGCAAGGAATGCGCGCTGGGCTTGCTGCGGGAGATTCTGGCGCAGGGGCAGAATCGCGGAGAAATCTCCCGGGATTTTCCGGTCGAGCATCTTGCGGAGTTCATGGAAGGGCTGTACAACACCATCGTCCGTCAGTGGGCCGTGGATCTTACGGGGCCGCATAAGTTATCCGACCGGGTCAGCAGTGCGGTGGAGTTTTTCCTGCGCGGTGTCCGCCCGTGATGAGCACGGGCGCGTTTACGTCCGTGAGCCAGAGGCCCTCCATTCAAAATAGTATTGAATACGCAGTGATCCTCCTAGGCAGTTTCACCAATCACACACTCTCGTTAGGGGCATAGAAATGAAGGCCGCGGTCTTGAATGAATTCAAGCAGCCGTTGGAATTCCAGGAAGTTGCGCGGCCGGAGCTGGGTCCTGGCGATGTCTTGATCAAAGTAGAAGCTTGCGGGGTGTGTCATTCGGACTTGCATCTCGCGGATGGAGATTGGAGCCAACTGGCGGCGATCGTGAAGAGACCACTGATCCTGGGCCACGAAATTGCGGGGCGGGTGATCGAAACGGGCGGGGAAGTACACGATTTGCGAATCGGGGACCGAGTGGGAGTGCCATGGGTGCACTGGACGTGCGGGGAGTGTGAGTTTTGCCGGGAAGGGAATGAGAATCTCTGCTCCAAACAAAAGATAACGGGAGTGACGGTGGATGGCGGGTATGCGGAGATGATGAAAGCGCCGGCAAGCCATGCGATGAAAATACCGGAAGGACTTTCGTCGATCGAGGCTGCGCCATTGTTCTGCGCCGGGGTGACTGTGTATCGCGCGCTGAAGCAGGCAAGAGTTTTGCGGGGGCAGCGATTGGCGGTATTCGGCGTGGGTGGACTGGGACATCTTGCCGTGCAGATTGGGCGCGAGATGGGCGCGGACGTGACAGCGATCGATATTTCAGAGGAAAAGCTGGAGCATGCAAAATCACTTGGTGCGTCAAGTGTGTTCAACGCAGGGTCGAAGAGTACGGTCAAGGAATTGCGCGGTAAGGGTGGCGTGCATGTCGCGCTGGTAGCTTCGGCTGCGAAAGCCGCGTACGACATGGCATTTTCTTGCGTGCGGCCGACGGGGACACTCCTAGTGGTGGGTTTGCCTGCGGAGAATATCTGCTTCCCTCCGATTTTGATGGCTTCACTGGAAGTGCGCATCCAGGCGAGCGCGGTAGGCACGCGACAGGATGTGCGCGAAGTACTTGCGCTGGCTGCCTCGGGAAAAATTCATTGCAGGGTGGGCACGCGGCCGCTATCGGAAGCCAACGAAGCACTCGAGCAGTTGCGCAGCGGGCAAGTTTCCGGACGGATCGTTCTCGCAATTCCATAAATCGCAAGTTAACAAAATCCCAGCAAAAGCCAAGGCAAACGTGTTGAATCACGCGTGTGATTCCCTCGGAAAGTGCGTCGAGCGAAGAAGCGCGTTTGGGGCGCGCCAGGGGGAGGAGCCTGGGTGCGCCTGTGGTGGGGTATTGACGTTAGTTGCTAATATGTGATACGGACTATCACAATATTTGATAGTTCTGGCGGTGGAGCGGGGCTCAGCGCTGTTACGAAGACTGAAATCCGCAGCCAGGCTGGTGCTGCTATCTTTTGGTCGAGTTGCAGTAGTGACGTAACAAGATTAGTTGTCCGTCGCAGACTCATCTGAAGGGGAGCACGCAGACTTGAATCCGAATAAAACCCAAAAACAAGATGCCTTCGAGGAACCAGGAGGAGCTATGAAGTCGATCATGCTGGCAGTTCTGTTCATGTTGGTAATCGGGCTGTTGCCGGGCGGCCCAGTGGCCTCTGCGCAAGGAGTTGGGGCTTCCGCGGATCTGACGGGAACGGTAACGGATCCTTCGGGCGCGGCCGTACCGAAGGCAAAGGTAACTGCAATCGACGCGGCGAAGGGAGCACAGCGCAGCGTGATGACCGACGAACAGGGGTTTTATCGGCTGTCCGGGCTGGCGCCCGCGAGCTACAAGGTGAGCGTGGAGCACGCCGGTTTTCAAACCGAGGTGGTCACTTCGCTGAGCTTGACGGTCGGGCAGAACGTGGTGTTTGACTTCAAACTAAAGTTGTCAGGGATTTCCGGAGAGGTGGAGGTGACATCCGAGCTTCCGGTGGTGGAGACGGAGAGAGGGAGCCAGGCGAATACGCTCACGCAGAACGAGATCGCCAACCTGCCGATTGACCGGCGCGACTATCTTACATTCACGTTACTGGTACCGGGCGTTTCGAATTCAACCCGACTGGCATCGGACCAGGATTTTCGAGTAAAGCAGACGCCGCAGAGTGGGCTCTCGTTTTATGGCAGCAATGGGCGAGGGAACAGCGTCACGGTAGACGGCGGAGAAGCGAACGACGACGCGGGCGGAGTGCGCTTGACGCTGAGCCAGGACGCGGTGCAGGAGTTTCAAGTCAATCGCAGCAATTATTCAGCGGAGCTCGGGGGAGCGAGTGGAGCCGCGATTAACATCGTTTCGAAATCCGGGACGAACGATTTGCATGGAAGCCTGTACGGGTTTTTCCGGAATGACGGGCTGGATGCAGCCGACCCGTTTGCCCGGAAGCAGGCGCTGCAGAACGGAGCGATCTTCGATCCGACCCAGCCGGATAGTGTGGGAGGGCCAACGAAGAATTCCTTGACGCGGTACCAGTTTGGTGGAACGGCAGGATTTCCGATCAAGAAAGACAAATCGTTTCTGTTCGTGGCGTTCGAGGGATTGCAGCAGGATGCAGAGAATTCTGTCCCAATTCTGACGAATACAGCAGTTTTCCGGGCGACGGCGGCGCAACAGGCAATCATCAATGCGCTTGGAAACCCATCAAACACTTCGACGGTAACCTGCTTCCCCGGTGTGACTATTAGCGCAAACCAGTGCGCGGGTGCACTTTTCGAAGGTTTGAACGTCAGTCAAACAACGGGTCTTTCGCTGGGCCAAAATGCGCTGAACACCTTCCTAGTGAACGCGCTGGAGACTAACGGCGGGCTGTTCAATTACAAAACCCGAGAGTACCTGGCCTCAGGGCGGTTCGATCATCGTTTCAGCGATTCGAACCAGATCAGCGTCACGTACAGATTTGGACACGACCTGGAAGAGAATCCCGACGTGCAATCGTTGACGGGATTTTCGGCAGGAAGCTCGATTCATGATTACGACAACAACGTTTTAGCCGCCTGGTACCATCAATTCAGTCCTACCGCGCAGAATGAACTCCGATTGCAATTTGACTATGCGACGCTAAACGTCATCCCAAACGAACCGGGAGAAGTGGGACTGCAGATTCCCGGCGTGGTGAATAACCTGGGAACGAGCATCTTCATCCCCAACTTCACCATCACGCGCAGGTACGAAATTGCAGACAACTTCACGCTGATCCGCGGCCATCACACGATGAAATTCGGAGGCTCGGAACTATTGCGTGGCAATCACACGGAATCGCATACCTTTTTCCCCGGACGGTTTATCTTCGGCTCGCTTCCTGGCTTCCTTCTAAGCCCCTGCTTAGCCCCCTCGGCCAGTCCGACAACTCGAAATCCGTGCGGACTCCTCACCCCAGGAGCGAGCTTAGGACCGATTCAAACTGCCTCTCTCGGACTACCTCAGGTTTTCCAGCAAGGATTCGGCAATCCCGTCTATCCGTATTACACCAGACCATGGACGGCGGCTTACTGGCAGGACGCCTGGCGGATACGGCCCAATTTCACGCTGACCTATGGTTTGCGCTACGAGCTGGACACGCAATATGCGCCACTGAACACGTATAAAAAGAATTTTGGCCCTCGGGTGTCGTTCGCCTGGGATCCATTTAACGATCACAAGACAGTCATTCGTGGAGGATACGGGATCTTTTACGCGCCCATTTACGACCAGATTCCCGCGGTGGACTTGTCCCTGGGCGTCTTGAACGCGAACAAGAGTTCCGTCGGCAATTCGTCGAAGGCTGGTCAAGTAAATAATCTGGACGCCATTTGCGGCATGGCCGGAGCTTTCGGACTTTTCCCCCCGCCAACCAGCCCCACCAGCCCCTGCAACCGTGAAATCTCGATCTACATCATTCCGCTGACCGGAGTGCCCGGCGGCAACCCGGCGTTAAACGCGGCCACGGTTTTCCAGACCTTGTTCGCGCAGCAAGCGATCACCTGCACAAAGCCGGCACCGGGAAGCTATGCTTGCATTACGCCCAATGGGGGCGCAGGCGGAGTCGGCGGACTATCGCAGTTTGGACTGAATGTGACCAATAGCGGCCCGCTGGCGGCGTTGCAAGTGGTGTTCGTTGACCAGCCAAACTTTAGAAATCCGTATTCGCAGCAAGCGGAGTTTGGAATTGAGCGCGAGATTGCTCCGGGGTTCTCCGTTTCCGGGAGCTACATCTACTCGCATACGATCGGCTTACCCGTCGCCATCGATACCAACCTGCTTCCGGCTCCCAAGAGCACCATTACGTTGGCGAATGGCAAGAGCGTTTCCTACCGGAACTGGAACACGACGGCTGCCTCGGCCGATCCGCTCGGCGGAATTGAAGGCCTGCCCTGTGACCCAAGCGCGGCCAATCCTGCTGGTCCCTTCGCTTGCTTTGTTAATCCGTTTATTGTGCAAAACAATCAGTACAGCTCCGCCGGTTCCGCTGTGTACCAGGCGGGAATCCTGGAAGTGAAGAAACGCTTCGGCAATAACTTCTCCTTGTTTGGGAATTACACTTACAGCAAGGGATTCGACACCGGCACGGACTTCAACAGCGACTACGGGCCGCAGGATCCGACGGACCTGGGCGCCGATCGTGGGCTCTCGGAATTCGATCAGCGCCATAAGGTGGTGATTGCCGGGGTGTTTGACAGCCCCTGGAAGAATCCGTTCCTTTCCGGCTTTCAGCTGGCGCCGATTTTTGCATACAACAGCGGACATCCGTTCAACCTTTTGGCGGGAGGAGAGGTGAACGGCAACAACCACACCACCAACGAACGTCCGATCGGGGCGGGCCGCGACACGGGACTTGGGCCGGACTACACCAATGTGGATATGCGGCTGAGTTGGCGGCACAAAGTGAGCGAGAAGGCAAAGGTGCAATTTACGGCCGAGTTCTTCAACATCGCCAACCATACCAACTATGCGAGCGTGAACAACGAGGTGAGCCCGCTGTTCGGTCTGACACCGGGATTCACCACGTTCGACGTGCATGGGAGCGCAGCACTCTCTCCGAGCCAGCCGCTGGGTTTCACTTCTGCTTTCCCCAAGCGGCAAATCCAGCTTGGGGTGCGGTTGACGTTCTAATCGGAAAGCGATGATTCGCGGCGCCCGAATGGGTGCAGCCGGCGAATTCGCGTAGCCGAATCAATCAGTCGATGCTTGCAGAATCATGGAGTTTTGCAGGAGCAGTTACAGCATTTCAGGTCCGGGAGGATCCTTCCATGTGGCGAATGAGCAAGCGCGTGATTATCGTCTTAGTGTCAGGGGCAGTGGTATTCCTCTCGTGTGCAGGCAACTCGCGGGCACAGTCACCACCGGGCGTTGTCACTCACGCGGGAACTCTGGCCGACGGCGCAACTTATTTGATTGAAGTTCCGGCAAATTGGAATGGAACTTTGTTTCTGTACAGCCATGGCTACGTGATCCCGGGTACCGCCAACCCCGCACTCGACGTGGGACAGGGAGACCTAGCCACTCGCTTCTTCATGCTTTCGAGCGGTTTTGCTCTTGCGGGGTCCTCGTATGCCACGACCGGATGGGCGATTCATGAAGCAATTCCGGACCAGATCGCGGTTCTCGACCTGTTCAAGCTGATGGTCGGTCAACCAAAACGAACCATCGCCTGGGGACATTCCTTGGGGGGAATGGTAACCGCTGCGCTCATCCAAAGGCACCACGACCGCTTCGACGCGGCGTTGCCCATGTGCGGCGTGCTCTCGGGTGGGGTGGCTACCTGGAACACGGCGCTCGACTCCGAGTTTGCTTTCAAGACGCTACTTGCGCCGGGAAGCGGGTTGCAAGTCGTCAATATCGCCAACCCTCTTGCCAATCTCCAACTCGCTGAACAGTTTCTCGTCATCGCCCAGTCCACCGCCCAAGGGAGGGCGCGGTTGGCACTGGTGTCCGCCTTAGCAGACGGACCGGGATGGTTCGTCCCTACCTCACCGGAGCCGGCGCCAACCGATTTCACTACTCAGGAAATGAATCAGTTTCTTTGGGATCAAAACGTTGACTTCCCATTTGTCTTTGCGTTTCGGGCTGAACTTGAAGCGCGGGCGCGGGGCAATGTCTCCTGGAACACCGGCGTCAACTACAGAGAGCAGTTGGCGCACTCCATCGACAGAGATGAAGTGCGGGCGCTCTATAAGCAGGCCGGTCTCAGCTTGGATGCCGACCTGGAAACTTTAGAAGATGCCGTAAGAATCAGCGCCGATCCAGAAGCCCTTCACTATCTCGAAACAAATATCATTTTTGACGGTGAGATTCATATCCCAGTGCTGACTCTGCATACCAAGGGAGATGGGCTGGTGGTGGTACAAAACGAATCGGCCTACAAACAGGTCGTCGAAGAGGCGGGCAATGAAAAATTCCTGCGCCGGGCATTTGTCTCCCGAGCGGGACACTGCGCGTTTACCCCAGCGGAAACCATTGCCTCCGTGCAAAAGCTGATTAATCGACTTGATACCGGGGAATGGCGTGAGGTGGAGGCCGACGATCTAAATGGCGCTGCTGCAGCGCTGGGGCCCGGTTTCAATATTTTCCCTACGCCGAATGGCATAGTTCCTGTTCCGCCGGCCTTCATTGACTTTAGACCGGCGCGCTATCTACGGCCGTTCGACGCGTCGAAAGAAAAGTGAGAATCCGCGGCCCTTTGCAAAGAATTCATGATCTATGCTGAGGACGCGTATCAGTTTAACTGCTATGGATGCGGGAGACTGCCAATTGGCGGTCACGAAATTGGAGGTTGGATTCTTTTCCAGAAGACGTGAGCATATTCCAAGAGAACCGCAGAGGACTATCTCGGATATAGCGGATTTGGAAAGAGTTGATCCCACGGCCAGGCATTCGAAATGAACACGAAAGACCTTTTTGATCTTACAGGGCGTGTTGCGATTATCACCGGGGGCTCCGTTGGACTAGGACGCCAGATGGCCGAGGGCCTCGCGGAGATGGGCGCCAGCTTGGTGCTTTGCGCTCGCAAGAAAGAACGGTGCGAGCAAGCAGCAGAAGAATTGAAGCATCTCGGCGTGAAAACCTTGGCTTTAGGCTGTGACGTCAAGAACCCCGAGCAGGTTCAGGCGGTCGTGAATTAGACGGTCTCGCAATTCGGGCGGATCGATATCTTGATCAATAATGCCGGGACGTCATGGGGCGCGCCGGTCGAAGAGATGAAGCTGGAGCAGTGGAACAAAGTGATCGAGACGAATCTGACGGGGACGTTTCTTTTTTCGCAAGCCGCCGGAAAAGTCATGGTGCCTCAACGCCGCGGAAAAATTCTCAATATTGCTTCGGTAGCCGGGCTGCGCGGGGCGCCTCCGGAGTTTCAAGCCATCGGCTATCATGCGAGTAAAGGTGGAGTGATCGCGTTTACGAAGGACCTGGCTTGTAAATGGGGAATTCACAATATACAGGTGA
>Ga0222749_10001755_pt1 | contig 10686 bp, 8 predicted proteins | sample IncBWH2Mmetat_FD_197234 | JGI IMG/M metagenome (GOLD analysis project Ga0222749, IMG submission 197234) | Metatranscriptome of lab incubated forest soil microbial communities from Barre Woods Harvard Forest LTER site, Petersham... | ecosystem: Environmental > Terrestrial > Soil > Temperate...
GACGTCGTCCTCAAGCTCGGGGCGGGCGGGCTCCGGGAGTGCCTCGAGAAGCCGCGGGAGATCTTCGACTTCCTCATGGAGTCGCTCGTGCGGAAGCACGGGGTCGAGACCCCCGCCGCGAAGGCGCGGATCGTGGACGACATGATGGACCGGGTGGGGCAGATCCCCGATGCCGTAAAACAGCAGCTGCTCGTCCAGCAGCTCGCCCTGCGGTTCAACCTGGAGGAGCGGACCCTCCGCTCGCGCCTGGCGCGCGGAGAGGAGCCCGCCCCCCGGCCCGCGTCCCGCCCGACGCTTCCGGCTCCTCCGGCGGCTCTTGAGACGGCCGCCCGGGAGCTCCTGGCCTGCGCGCTCGCGAGCGCGGAGGTGGCCGCCCAGATCAAGCTCGAGGTGCCGGCCCCCCGTTTCCCGACCGACCCCCTCCGGAAGATCGCGGAGCTTGCCTACTCCCTCCACGATCGGGCGGGGGAGATCTCCAGCCGGGACCTTCTCGCGCTCCTCCGGGACGATCTCCTGATCCAGGTGGCCGCGGAGGTCGTGGATCTGGAGGTCGGGGCGGGGGACGCCCCCGGGCGGGCCCGGGCCTGCATCGAAACGATGGTCCGGGAGGAATCCAAGGCTGGATTGCAGGATCGTCGTGAACGTTTAAAGAATGCGTCGCCGGAGGAGGAGAAGAACGTCCTCCGGCAGGTCATGGAGGCCAAAAAGAAGCGCCCCCGTGACCACGGGCTGCTTCCGGGAAGGTGAGGACCATCCCCGAAGGAGGGAGGCCGCGGGCGTAGATCCCTGGAGGGGGGCGACCCGCAGGGTGTCTTTGAGGAGAAGGACGATTCGCGAACGCGACAAAATCCGTCCGGACATTCCGCCCGAGGAGTCGCCGGAGGCCGACCCCTCGGAGCGTCGCGGCGGGGGTGTGCCCCGGGAGGTGACCGACAAGCTCGGCCCCGAGGTCCGCGCCCTGGTTGAAGAGGGCAGGAAGAGGGGCTTCGTCACCTACGACGAGCTCAACAAGGTCCTCCCCGACGACCTGGTCTCGCCCGACAAGCTCGACACGATGCTCCAGATGATGGATGACCTGGGGATCGAGATGGTCGAGACCGCCCAGGAGGCCGCCGGAGGGGAGAAGGAGGCCGCGGCGCCCGCCGAGCCCGAGGACGAGGAGCGCGAGTTCGAGGAGCCGCAGGAACCGATCGACACCAAGCGGGCCCGGGTCGGGGAGAAGATCGACGACCCGGTCCGGATGTACCTCACCCAGATGGGGGAGATCCCGCTCCTCTCGCGCGAGGACGAGCTCCGCCTCGCCAAGCGGATCGAGATCACCCGGAAGCGGTTCCGGACCAAGGTCCTCGAGTCCCCCCTGGCCGTCATCGAGGCGATCCAGATCCTGGAGGACGTCAAGAACGGCGAGCTCGCCTTCGACCGCACGCTCAAGGCCGACAGCGCGATCGACGTCTCGAAATTCCGCGTCCTCGACCGGCTGCCGCAGGTGATCGACCGCATCCGGCAGACCGTCTTCGCCTCCCACGAGGCGTTCGAGAAGCTCCACAACGGGGCGCGGCTGTCGGCCCAGCGGCGGTGGCGCCTGCAGCGCCGGTTGCGCGAGAACCAGCGGCGGTGCGTCGTCTGGCTGGAGGAGATGAACCTCCAGTCCAAGAAGATCCGCCCCATGATGGATAAGCTCGAAACGCTCTCCCGGAAGCTCGACGAGGTCTCCTATGAATTGGGGGAGATCAAGGTCGGGCGGGGGAACTCGATGCGGCTGCCGCAGCTCAAGAAGGAGCTCGACCAGGCCGTCTCGCAGACGCTCGAGGATCCCGACGAGCTCCGCGCGCGGGTCCGCGAGATCCGGGAGCGGTTCGAGGACTACGAGAGGACCAAGCGCAAGCTCTCCAGCGGGAACCTGCGGCTGGTCGTCTCGATCGGGAAGAAATACAGGAACCGCGGGCTCTCGTTCCTCGACCTGATCCAGGAGGGGAACACCGGCCTCATGAAGGCGGTGGAGAAGTACGAGTACCGCCGCGGCTACAAGTTCTCGACCTACGCGACCTGGTGGATCCGGCAGGCGATCACCCGTGCGATTGCCGACCAGGCGCGGACGATCCGCATCCCGGTTCACATGATCGAGACGATGACGAAGCTGCGGAACGTCTCCAAGAAGCTGGCTCAACGAAACGGCCGCGAGCCTTCGCTCGAGGAGATCGCCGGCGAGAGCCGGATCTCGCTGGAGGAGACCAAGCGCGTCCTGAAGATCGCGAAGCACCCGATCTCGCTCGACCGGCCGATCGGCGAGGGGGACGACTCCTATTTCGGGGACTTCATCGAGGACGGGAGCGCGGAGAATCCCGTCGCCGCCGCGACGCACGAGATGCTCAAGGAGAAGATCGAGACGGTGCTCCATACGCTGTCCTTCCGCGAACGGGAGATCATCAAGCTTCGGTACGGGATCGGCACGGGTTACACGTACACGCTGGAGGAGGTCGGCCGCATCTTCAAGGTGACGCGCGAGCGGGTCCGTCAGATCGAGGCCAAGGCGATCCGGAAGCTCCAGCATCCCATCCGGTCCCGGAAGCTCGAGGGATTCCTCGAGGGGCTGCTTCAAAGCCGGCCCGACGGGGAGGCCGAAGAGGAGATCCCGGAGGAATGAGCTCGCGGCTAGTCCTTGATTCGAGGCGGGCGGATTGTATCATGGGGGGGCTTTGAGACGCTCACCACTTGGGACCGGATGGCTCCGCGAAAGACCGACTCCCTAATTCCGCTGCAGGAGCTGGACCTCCAGATCCATCTTCTCCGGGTCCAGGCCTCCGAAAAACCCCGCCAGCTGGCCGACGTCGAAGGCAAGCTCGCCCACGCCCGGAAGAACCTTGAGGCGGTCCAGGCCGAGATCAAGGCCCTCAAACTGGAGGGCGCCAAGCGGGAGCTCACCGTCAAGGAGTTCGACGACAAGGTCGCCAAGATCACGACGCAGTCGATGACGGCGCGCAAGAACGACGAATACCAGGCGTTCCAGAAGGAGATTTCGGGCCTCATGGCGGACAAGACCCGGGTCGAGGACGGCCTGCTGGACATCATGATGCAGGTCGAGGAGAAGATGAAGCTCGAGAAGCTCCGGCAGGAGGAACAGAAGCAGGCCGAGGCCGGCCACGCGGCCGAGAAGAAGCGGATCGAGGCGGAGGTCGCCACCGTGAACCGCGAGATCGAAGGCGTCCTCTCGACACGGGCGGCGCTCCAGGCCGGAATCGAAAAGGAGATCCTCCGCGTCTACGAGCGCGTCCTCGTTGCGAAGGATGATGGGCTCGCCCTCTCGCCGGTGGCGAAATACGAAATGATCGAGGACGTCGGGAAGGTCATCTACTGGCAGTGCGGCGGCTGCGGCGTCGGGCTCAACATGCAGGACGTGAACCTCCTGATGATGGGCAAGGAGATCCAATTCTGTCGCACGTGCTCGCGGATCATGTATCTGAAGCAGGAACCCCTGGTCCCCAAGGACGTGCCGAAGCCCCTCTGACGCTCCTTGGCCCGCTTCCTCCACCGTTCCCCCGCCGGAGTCCCCCCTTGCTGGAACCCTGAGGATCCCGGGGTCGCCCGGTTCAGGCTCACCCGGGTCCCTGGTTCGAGCCCGCGGGGCCGCCCTCCCGGTTTGCCGGGAGGGGTCCGACCGCTCCGGAACCCGGGACGGGGATATACTCATTCCGGAGGACCGGACTTGGCCTCGGACCGTCATGAGGGAAAGGGCTATGCGCACACTGATCGCTCTGGCACTGCTGGCCGCGGGGGGCTGTTCCGCCACCTGCAAGGACGGGTGGAGGAAGAACACCGCGGTCGGCGATTCCAGCTTCGTGACGTGCGGTTTCGAGTGCTGTCGGGGCGAGAAGGATTGCAGCTGCTCCAAGACGTGCCCCTGTTGGAACCAGTCGACCCACCCGAAGCCCTGAGGCTCCGGATCCCGGGGGATCCGGTCCAGCGGGCGGGGGGGGGAGGATCCGCCCGCCGGTGGCCGGCGCAGTCCCGCCGCACCCCCCCGCGAGGATCCTTTCTCCGGAAGGATCGCCCGTCCTCACTTGATCTTGAGCGTCCCCCGCTTCCAGCCCCGCCACAGGAGGAGAAGAGGGACCGACGGAAGCGCCACGAAAAACGTCCCGAATACGACTTGGAACCAGGGGAACTCCACCTCGTCGCGCACCACGGCCTGGGAGGGGTTCGAGGGATCGATCCGCACCGGTAGGGTCATCCCGACCGTGTACAGCACCCCCTCCGGGAGGTTGTTCCCCTGGTAGGCGCTGTACTGGTCCGAGACGTGACGGATCCCCCGGTAGTCGTACGAGTAGGAGATCGTGTCCCGTCCGGGATCCTTCCGGCTCGATCCGGCGTGATGATCCCGCGCGACGAGGGTCGCGCTCACGGTCTCCCCGTGGTCGTGGAATCGAACCGCCTTCGCGTGGCGCCGGAGCGCATCCCCGGCGAAGGCGCCGCCGAGGCCGAGGAACGGAAGGCAGAAGAGGGTGATCAGGATTGGCTTGTCGAGCGAGGCATATCTCTGGACGGCGGGGATGTACCCGATTCGTCCGGGTGCATAGGCGTCCAGGAGGCCCGGGGAATCGTAGACCAGCCCCCCCAGGCCCCCCATCGCCGCGAAGGCCGCGAGCGCGAGTTTCGAGAGGAGGGACACGGTATCGCGGTCCATCCAAAGCGCAAAGAGGAAGGCCACGAGGCAGACGCGGCCGATGAGCTTGGCCTCAAGGACGAGCACCACTGGCGCCCAGACGATGCGGAAGAAGAAAGCCGCCGCCGGCGGGGCGGCGAGGAGCCCTGCGGCGAGCAGCCCCGCGCGCCCGTACCCGAACCCTTTGCGAGCCAGTGACAGGGTGGAGAAGATGAGGAGGGCGATCGAAACCGCCAGCTGGATCGCGGCGAGCGCGGTCGCGACCCTGACGGCGGATCTTGTCCGGAGCGATTCATGGGAACCCGGCGGCCGGGCCGACGGGGTTTGGAGACTGCGGAGGGGTGAGTCGACGTGCTCTTCGGTCGTGCGAATGGAGGGGTTGATCCTGGCCAGTTCCAGGTGAAGCTGGTTCCAGTGGCCCACGCAATCCTTGGGAATCGGGACGGCCGACCCGTCCTGGAGGATCAAGGAGACGTCGGGGCCGGGCATCCGGCTCCCCCGCAGGAACTCGACCCGGACCTCCCGGATCGTCGCGATTGGGATGCACCCCGTGTCCCCTCCGGCCGAGAAGAGGCGACCGCGGGTCCAGCGGATAACGCCCTCCGCAATCCGAAGCTCCACCCGCGGATTTTTGATGAACATCCAGATCCAAAAGAGCTCCAACACCCCGCAGAAGAGGCCGGCGATGAGGTAGACGGACTCTCCGATGCGGAAGCAGATGCAGGCGAACGCCCCGAAGACGAGGAAATTGATTGCGGCCACAATCCGGGCGTTCTTCCGGAACCTCATGATCGGAGACCACTCCAGGGCGCCACGGGTGAGGAGATCCACTCCTGTCCCGACGACCCCGCGGGGCGGGGCGTTACCGCTTGGGAGCGGCGCCCGCCGCGAAGTAGGCCAGGCGGGTCGCCCCGACCTTCACGACGTCGCCCGAGCGGAGCGATTCGTCGCTCACTTTCCTCAACCCCATCCAGGTCCCGTGGCGCGTCCCCAGGTCCTTCACGAAGCAGACGTCGCCGGTGCGGTAGATCTCGGCATGGCGAAGCTCGACGTCCGAGTGCTTGATCAGGATGGTCGACTTCGGGTCGGCGCCGATTCGGATGGCGTTCCCGACGATCGGGAACTCGACGCCCTCCTCGGGGCCGTCCAGGGGGATGACGCGGGGGGAGTGGACGACCCTCTCGGAAAGCCCGCGAAGGTAGGCGCGGGCCGTTTCGTCGCTCGACTCGAAGCGGAAGTAGTTCTGCATCCCGAGGTTGTTGAAGATGACCTTGATCTTGGGCTGCACCTCGACCAGGCAGACCGCGCCCCCGCGGCGTTCGAGCATCGTCGCGAGGTCCATGAGGTACCCGAAGCCCGAGCTGTTCACGTAGCTCACGTTCTTCATGAGGATGGAGATGTAGGTGGTCCGCCGGTCGAGCGCGCGGTCGATCTTCTCCTTGAGAAGCGCGGCGTTGGAGGCGTTGACTCCCCCCTCGATCACGATCTCCGCCGAGCGGGGGAGGTCGAGGATCGGCGCGGCGCGGATCACCAGATCGGGCATGCCTGGTGAATTCTAGCAGCCCGGGGCGGTTAGGCAAGGACCGCGGCGCTACTTCAGGATCTTCAGGGGATCGGCCTTCGGGATCAGCTTGATGCCCAGCCCCAGACAGGAGCGGCAGGGGACGAACGCCTCGCGGAACGCCGTGCCGCGGCCGTCGCACGCCTCGCACGTTTTCGTGTCGCAGATATCGCCCATTTCCGGAGGCGACTTCTTCTTGGCTCCGCACTGCTTGCAGTCGAAGTAGCCGTCCTTGCACTTCTCGCACTTGATGATCGCGGAGAAGCCGGTGGACCGGCAGGCGACGCAGAGGAGCTGCGCTCCGAGCGAGCTGATCGTGTGGCCCTTTCCTTTGCACTTGGCGCAGATGATCTTGGTCACCTTCTGACCGTGGCAGTTGGTGCAGCGCAGGCGCCCCTCGCCCCCGCAGGTGTTGCAGACCGCGACGGCCTTGATCGATTTCTCGAGCGCGTCGAGGTGGTCGCGGACGGGCGCCTCCGAGACCTTCACCGATTCGAGGGCCCCGACGGGCCTCTCGAAGCCGTGCTTTTTTGCCTGTACCGTCCGCAGGAGCGCGTAGGCCCAGACGAACCGGACCGCGGGGGTGTCGACGCTCCGGTATTCCTGTACGAAGGAGAGGACCGCGAGGTCGAAGTCGCCGTGGGCGATCCAGCCGTCGAGGTCGTGCACGGCGTGGCCCTCGGCCGTGCCGACCCGGCCGCCCTGGACGATGAACCCGAGCGACCGGGCGATCTTCTCGGAGTCGGGGCCCGGGGGCGCGTGGGAGGCATGGACGGTGGCGAAAAGCTGGAGGACATCGGCGGCCGCGGCCGTCTCGCCCTTGGCGCGGAGCGAGGGGATCTGCGTGGAGAGCCACCCGGCGGCCTCCTGGTGGACCTGCGGGGTGAGCTTCTGCGGGTCCCGGAGCCAGCCCTTGTCGAAGTAGGTCTGAACGGCCTTGAGCGCCGGGCCTTCGAGCTTGAGGTCGGCGTCGAGCCGGGAGAGGAACATCATGGCCGCCGTCGCGAGATCGTAGCTGTCGGCATTGTTCGAACGCTGGGACCGGAAGGCGCTGATCGCGGAAGACCGGCTCGACGGGTCCGAGCGCTTGGCCGGATCCAGGAGGATGAGGAGCGAATCGTCCACGCGGAGGCCCCCCGCGGGCTCGGTGGGGGAGACGATCCGGGGACGGGAGGAGACCTGTCCGGAGGCGATCTCCGAGTGGAGACGTTCCCGGCAGAGCCTCATGAGCTGCATGATAAGGACCAGCTTGCGCCCCACGGAGTCGTCCTCAGGGAAGAGCTCGACCGCGGTCGCGTAGGCTTCGCGCGCCCGGGCGATCTTGGAGATCGCCTCCTTGAACTTGTCCTGCTGGTCGTTCTCCGGCAGGCCGAGCGCCGTCTCGTAGTCCTTCTTCGCGGCGTCATAGGCCCCGTCGGCGTCCCCCAGGAGTTCCTTGGCGCCGGTCAGGACCTTCTCCACCTCCTCCTTCAGGTAGGTTCGGAGGACCCCGTCGGTCGTGATCTCGTAGTGGGTCTGCTTGTCGACGACCCTGCCGCCCACCCGGGTGCCGCCCTTCAGCACGAGGACGTCGGCGGCGAGCGCGCCCGAAAGGAAGAGAAGGAAGGCGAAGGTTTTCATCGAGGCTCCCTCTCCCTATAACACCGGTGGGACCCCGGTTGACACCGGAAAATGCGGCCCGGGGGTCATCTCCGCGACCGGGTCAGGGGAGGATCTTGGCGGGGTCCGTCTTCGGGGCAATCTTCTGGCCCACGCCCATGCACGATCTGCAGGCCCAGAGGATCCGGCGGAAGACGAAGCCCCGGCCGTCGCACTGCTCGCACGGGGTGAGGGTGCAGATGTCCTCGAGCTCCGGCGGCGCGTGCTGCTTCCGGTCGCACTGGCGGCACTCGTTGTAGCCCTCCTTGCACTTCTCGCACTTGATGAGCTTGTCGTACCCGCGGCCCCGGCAGGGGAAGCAGGGGATGAGCGGCGCAGATCCGCCCAGGGTGGCGTACCCGGCGTCGGGGACCTTGCCGGCGCCCTTGCACTTCTGGCACACCCAGCGGATCTCCTTCTTGCCGTAGCAGTTCGTGCAGCGAAGCTTCCCCTCGCCGGCGCAGGTGTTGCAGATCGCGACCGCCTTGATCGATTTCACGATCGCCGCCAGGTGGTCGCGAAGGGCGGGGGTCGCGGCCGAAACGGCGTTGAAGCCGGCGATCGGCCGCTCGAACCCCTTCTTCCGGGCCTGGACCGACCGGAGGAGCGCATAGGACCACACGAAGCGCGTGATGGGAGTGTCGGTCCCGCGGAACTCCTTCACCCACGCCATGACGGCGAGGTCGTATTCCCCCGCGCCGATCCAGCCGTTGAGATCCCGGACGACGTGCCCCTCGGGCGTTCCGGCAATGCCGTTGACCACCTGGAGCCCCAGGAGCCGCGCGACCTTGTCCGATTCCGCACCCAGCGGGGCGTGTCCGACGTGGCCGATGCCGAACAGCGTGATGGGCTCCACCTGGGCGCCGGGATCGGACTTCTTGAGCAGGGCGGACTGGTCGGCGAGGTACTGGGCGGCCTCCTGGTGCATGACCGCGGTCATCTTGAGCGGATCCCGGAGCCAGGGGCGGGCGAAGTACTCCTGGAGGACCTTGAGCGCGGGTCCCTGAAGGTTCCATTCGGCTTCGCTCCGAGCGAGGAAGAGCATGGCCGCGGTGGCGATCTCATAGATCTCCGGCGAGCTTGCCCGCTGGATCCGGAACGCGTCCCGGGCGGCCGCGCGCTGTCCGACATTCGACCGTTTTGCCGGATCCAGGAGGATCGAGAAGGCTTCGGTCAGCTGCATGCCGCTCGGCGGGGCCGGACGGCTGGGCGAGAGGCCCGAGCTCGCGAACGCCTCGGAGTGGAGCCGGTCGCGGCAGAGCCGCATGAGCTGCATGACCTGCATGAGTTTCTGGTCGAGGTCCGCGTACTTGTCCTCGGGGAAGAGCTCCCGGGCCGCGGAGAAGGCTTCGCGGGCGGTCTTGAGCCGCAGGATGGCCGCCTTGATGCGCTCCTGCTGTTCGGAGGGGTTGTCCAGGGCGAGCGTCGCCTGATACGCCTGCTTCACCTCCTCGAGCGCCTTGTCGGCGTCCCCCAGGAACTCCTTGGGCTGCGTGATGATGCGGTCGACCTCCTCCTTCAAGAAGGTGCGGAGGCCGGCCTCGGTGGTTACCTCGACGTGGTCGGCCTTGTCGGTGACCCTTCCGCTGATCTTGGATCCGTCCTTCAGGAGGACGACATCCGCGGCCAGCGTGGAGCCGAGAAGGAGCAGGAATGACAGGATTCTCATCGCGCTCGCCCTCACCAAGTCTCCTATTACAACGCGCCGGAGGGCGCGCCAGTTGCATATATTATGGACGAATTTTACCGCCGCCGGCCGCCAACAATCGACCCTTCGACGCATGGCCGGTCCCCGGGTTCCATGAATACGTCGGGCGGGGGGGACGGGGATTACATCGGAATCCGGACGAGCGCGGGGGCGGCGGTCGTATGATGCCAGGATGGACCCCTGGGCTCTATTCCTCTCGCTCGTGATCGGCAGCGTGGGAATGGCGTTCTTCATCTACGGGAAGAAGCAGACCCGGATTCCGCAGCTGGTCCTGGGCGTCCTTCTGATGGCCTATCCGTATTTCATCTCGAACCTATGGCTGATGTCGGGCATCGCTGTGGGCCTGACGGGACTCTTCTGGGTCGCGCTCCGGATGGGATGGTAGCCGGATCGCGGGGGGGCTCGGAGCGGAGTGCGGGGCCGCCCCGGAAGAGAGCGACGACCATGGTGGAGGGGGTGGGATTCGAACCCACGAGGCCCTTGCGAGCCTACCGGTTTTCAAAACCGGCGCATTCGACCGCTCTGCCACCCCTCCGAAGAAGCCGCGTCCGCCGACAGGAACCCGGAAAGAAGACGAATGGGGATTGGCGCCTACTTCGAGAGGGAGCGCCTTGATCGCGCGGGGGTCACGGTCCTCACGCTACCGAAGTAGCCCCGCCGGGTCAAGCGTCCGGGGCAGGGGAGGGGAGGCCGGGTGAGCGGTCGCCCGCGGGGCCCGACATCCCGCCGGCGTCACTTCTGGGCCGAGCGCCTTGACCGGAAGAAATTCTTCAGGAGATCCGAAGAACGATCCGCCATCACCCCCTTGACCACGGGAATCCGGTGGTTGAGGCGCTTCTCCGAGACAATATTGAAGACACTTCCGCACGCACCGGCGACCGGGTCGTCGGTGCCGTAGACGATCCGGGCGACTCGCGAGAGCACCATGGCGCCCGAGCACATCGCGCAGGGTTCGAGGGTCACGTACACTTCCGCGCCCTCGAGGCGCCAGTTCTCCAGCGCCTCCGCCGCCTGCGTGAGGGCAATCATCTCGGCGTGCGCCGTCGCGTCGCGGAGGGTCTCGACCTGGTTGTGCGCACGGGCGATCACCCGGCCGCCGTGGACGATCACGGCGCCGAC
>Ga0222749_10001756_pt1 | contig 10682 bp, 11 predicted proteins | sample IncBWH2Mmetat_FD_197234 | JGI IMG/M metagenome (GOLD analysis project Ga0222749, IMG submission 197234) | Metatranscriptome of lab incubated forest soil microbial communities from Barre Woods Harvard Forest LTER site, Petersham... | ecosystem: Environmental > Terrestrial > Soil > Temperate...
CACTTTTCAGGAAGTCAGCCGTTTTGGGATGTCGGGCATAGCTGTAGAACACACTGGTCAAACCGGTGGTAACCAGCTTGACGGCGGAATCCGCGGGCGCTTTCCTCAAGTCATGATTGATGAACGCTGCCAGCATGGAAACGATACGCCAATTGTTGCGTTGGCGAGGTTGCACGATTCACAAGCGGGTGCAGGAAGGCACAAATGCCCAAACTGTGCATATCAGCAGGGCTTTCAATGGGGGCTGACGCATGATGATTTTCCGACAGCTGATTTGGAAACATGCCAAATTGGATTGACCGCACCTCGCAGTGTCCTTTCCACGCTTCCCGTCTCGCAAGGCGGAACAGGTCGGCACAAATGCACTGTCTGTGCTTTTAACTTCGGATTTGAGGCAGCACAAACCAAATCCAACCCGGCACCAAAAAAAACGGCTCCAAGCAAAGAACCTGTTCTGGTTATTGGCACACTTAAACAACGAGAGCCTCCAAAATTCGGCAAAATGGCTGTTCACAAGAAACAAACCTTTCGTGGACGCAAAGGAGTCAACTATCGGGCACAGGCCAAAGAGAACGAAGCAATCGGCGAGGCAGGTGAAGCATTGGTGGCAAAAAGGGAAAGGGAACTGTTGTTAAAGGCTGGTAAACCAGACCTCGCCAAAAAAGTTGAAGTCGTTGCCAACACTCAAGGCGATGGCCTCGGCTACGATGTTCTGTCATTCACGCCGACGGGAGAGGAAAAATTTATCGAAGTGAAGGCCACCACCGGCCCGGCAGAATCCCCGTTTTTCTTGACCGCAAACGAACTGTCTTTCTCACAGCAAAACCCGACGCAGTTTCATCTGTTCCGCGTCTATAATTACGACCGGGCAAAAGGCTCCGCTGAGTTCTATTCAGTGTCAGGCGACATTGACGCCGCCTTCAACCTGGTTCCTGTTGAGTATCGGGTAATGCGGTGTTAACCCCTGTTCACGCAAACAGGTTCGTGATCATGAGGGTGTTCAGGGTCGGGCAGCGAAACCAAAACCCTTGATCGCCCAGAATCATGAGCGGTGGCCCTCTGGGGAGTTCCTCCGCTAACTGTTTTGAACCCTCCAAATATGGAGTTTGTTTTTGAAACCGCTTTCGAGGAGCCAGATTTCATCCTCCCCATTCACGATTTCCACGATGCTCTGAACGAAGAGAATGTAAAAGAACCACCGGATTCGAGCAGCTTCGTCCTTTGTTTCTGGCTCTCCGTCTCCAGCCAATTTTTCAAAATAAGCTGCTGTTGAATGGAACTGGTTTTGGGCCGGTTTTCCGCAAGGGAAGATAAAGCGCACAATGGCCGTGGTTTCATCAATAAGGTAACGGCCAGAAACTGTAGAGGCTGCCTCTGCTGCCTCTTTCATTGTTTTTAAGTCACTCGCTCGATACCGACCATTCACATGGCTAATGGAATACCCAACGAACTTTTTTGAAATCCAATCGCATACTCGTTCGAGATAAGAGTCTTCGGCTTCATCCGGTTCGGCCTTGAAATGGGTCTTAACTTTATCAACCCCGGCATTTTTGAGGCGTGACATTATTGAGTCCTTAAAAAAAAGAGCGTCCAAAGCCGTTCTCAAATAACCTTCGTTCGTCAACGGCATGAAGAACTCAAACAACAAAACTGTATCAAAGGTTTGGGTTGTATAGTCTGCCAGAACGTGACGCTTTTGCGTCACGTATTTTCGAAAACTTTCCCAGGTGACGAAGCGTCGAAAAGCTTCGCTGACACGGAACGAGATGGTGCCCTCAATTGGAACTACAAGAGTTTCGTAATGCTTTGACCAATGTGTATCAAACGTGCTGTCTTTCAACCAATCCGTCGCCGTTTGAAATTCCTCTTTGGTGAAGGGTTCATGTTTGGTGAACCTATCAAGCAAGAAATGGAACGCCTTTCGCTGACGAAGTGTTTTCTTGTCAGAGATCATTTCAGTTTTTCCCGGACCAACGTGCCGTTTCCCTAACAGGTGGAAAGGTTTCATTCCTGTTTCGGCACAAAGCTCCTGGGGTCACATCCCAGCCCTTACGCAGCCTGGCGGCCCTCAGCACCGGGAATTTTACGCCTTTGACCACTGCCGGATCTCCCTTCTTATCGCCCGCAAGAGTATCCCACCAGTTCCGGCGTGTTCGAACGCCTTCCTTTTCGTATTTTGCTACCACCTTGTCGATCAGGTCGGCCACGTCCTCATAGTGATTTGCGAGGAGCCAGTGCCGGGTGGTGTTTTTCAACGTCCTCATACCGTCGGACCCCAGATTCCAAGATGAGATTGTGCCTGAATTCAAGGGAATTGACAAGGCAGTTCCTTGGGTGCTCGCTTTGTGCTCTGGCCTAAAAACAGCGATGATCTCTTTGGCTTTCCCTCGATTACTTCCGTCACAACTGATTGTGCGAGAAACCAGGACTGAACGAATTTCCGCTGCGGCGGCGTAAAGCCGTCTTGTCACTGTTGTATCGTGGTTGGAAATGACCACGAACGCCCCCCTTCGGGCTGCTTCCATGGCGGACGCCGCCAAATCTTGCTGGTCTTCAATGGAAAACCCGCCGGAAGCGTAATCCGTGAAATTTGAAGTTGTGCTCAACGGAATATAAGGCGGATCACAGTAAACCACATCGCCCTCGCCCGATTCCCATAAGCACACCCGGAAATCCTGAGTTTTGATTGTTGCTGATTTTAACCTCGCGGCGAAAGCCAGCATTTCCTCACGCGGAAAATATGGGTTATCGTAACGTCCAAAGGGAACGTTGAATTGGCCATCCTGGTTATACCGGCACAGCCCATTGTAGCAGTGGCGGTTTAAATAAAGGAACAAGGCGGCGTGGCGCTCAGCGTCACCGCCGAAATTGAACTCATTTCGCAATTCGTAAAATTTGTCCTCCTGATTGTTTTCGAGGATGAACAACCTTTCACACTCCTTGACGAATTTGGCCCCATGCTCGTGAAGCACCTGATAAAGACAGATAAGGTCTGTGTTTGAGTCGCAAAGGAGATTGCGGCGGTATTCCGTGTTTACGAAAACCGCACCAGCGGCGACAAATGGCTCAACGAGTCGAAATTCCCCCAGGGGCAAAAGGGGCTTAATCGATCCCACCAGCTTCGTTTTGGAACCTGCCCATTTAAGGAAGGGTCTTTTTCGAGGAAGTTCGTCAGCCATTTCAGGTTTCTGTTTCTCTGAAAAGGGGTAAGCAGTCGAGAAAGAATTGACGTTCTTGCGTCAAAAAAATCTTTAGACTTGGACGGCTTTTGACCAAGTGGACCTGGGATACTGAGGGTTTAATGAAAAGAATTTCGAAACCGAGTGGGAAGGGAAAAGGCGCTGGTGCTTACTTTATTCACATGGCCGGTGAACAGGTTGTGAAGAACTCACACGGGCGTTTCATTGACGGGAGAAGGCTTCTTGAGTCAGACTCCGCCCGAAACATGGCGAATAAAAAACGCAGCCTTGTCATTCCCCCTAATCCGGCGGACCCAAAAAGCGGTCGCGACGAACCGGATATTTCAGAACCTGCAATTCCTGACTTGCGCAGGTCACGTGACGTAAGTAACGTTACAAGGATGTCGCACCATGGTGAATCGGGCCGAATCGTGATCGACGTGGAACCAGAGCTCAAGCGAGAGCTCTACTCTACCCTTTCATTGTCGGGAAAAACGCTGAAGGACTGGTTCCTGAAGGCGGCAAAAAGTTACGTTCAGGATAGCTCCCAACCGACTCTTTTTCAGGCGAAAGCTCCAATTCCACCTCTTAACGGCAAAAGGAAAATCACAAAACCACTGAAAGTCATATCGATGTTCAGCGGTTGCGGTGGAATGGATTTGGGATTCACGGGCGGTTTCGAATTTCTCGGAAGAACCTATGAATCACTTCCCATTAAAATTGTTTGGGCGAACGACATCAACCCATCAGCCTGCAAAACGTATAAGCATAACATCGGAGCTGAAATCACGCTGGGCGACGTTTGGAAATTGATGGATTCGATGCCCAAGGACGCTGACGTGATTATTGGCGGATTTCCTTGTCAGGACATCAGCGTCAATGGCCACGGAAATGGAGTCATCAACGGGGCCAGAAGCGGACTTTATCGGGCCATTGTCGAAGCGATTAAGAGGATTCAACCAAAGGTTTTTGTAGCAGAAAACGTGGCGAGCCTTCTGAATGAGAACCAGGAGGAATCGTATCGGCAAGTTCTGCGGGATTTCCTTGATCTGGGATACAATGTCCATCATCAGGTTTACGTGGCTGCCGATTTTGGTGTTCCGCAAACCCGAGAGCGAGTCTTGTTTGTGGGAACGATGACAAATGCCTCGGTTAAATCATTTGTTCCTCCGCAAGAGGAGAGGGACGAAGACACGTGGATTACCGCTCAGCAAGCGATCGGCGATCTGGAAGACAAAGATGAATCGAAGGAGCTCAACCATATTTGGAGCAGAGCGAACGTTAGCCCGGAACAAGGGAACAGAAAACTGAAGGCGAATCGTCCCGGCTACACAATCCGAGCTGAGTGCCACGGAAATATCCAATGGCATTACCGGCTGCAAAGGCGAATATCCATGAGGGAGGCCGCTCGGATTCAATCCTTCCCCGATAAATTTGTCTTCCAAGCTGGATTGCGTGAAACCGAGCGAATGGTTGGCAATGCGGTGCCACCTGTTTTGGCATGGCACATCGCGAGGGCCGTCTTAGCGTGCTTCGGGTAAACTCTTAAAAAGGTAATCTGACGGCTTCCAAGGTTTGCGGCCGACGTTCGCCAGAGCATCAGCCCTCACCAGCCATTCCTTTATCCGTTTATTCGGAGGAACATCCACTCCCCAATAGGTGACGAATAACTCAGATGGAAGATAATGAGCCGCTTCGACCATGTATTCCTCAATGACCTGCAACGCCCTTCTTACGTGGTTCCCTCCGCGTTTCTTCGCGTCTGGGCTGCCTCTCCTGGCGGTAGCACTCCCTGCCGAGAAAATATCGCGTGCAGCCAGAATACCGTGATACGAAAGGAGGAAAGTCAACGGTGCGACGTATTTAGTCCGATTGTGGCTTGAACCTACAATTTGCGGGAAGAGAAGCGAGGCTTCAGCTCGCAGCTTCAGCTTTTCTTCCTCGTCCAGCTCCAGGAACGGCCTGACCTGCAGCTCAAGAGCCTTTTCCGGTCTGCTTTCGAGCCACCACAAACCTCCCCCTGGCTTTAGGCGATCACGAGCGTAATTGCGAATGTATGTCATCCGCTCGTCCTCCGATAGGGATGAGAACTGGTCGTATGTGATTCCGAATTTCCGGAACAACGGCTCCGAAGTGCCGATTTCCACCTCGAACCTTGGGACATGCGAGGTCCTTACGTGCATCACGGAATCCTCATATCGGCCCCACTTTACCTCAGGCTGACCTCCCATTTTCAGCATTACGACGTAGATGTATTTAACACCTTTTTCTCGGTGCCGCTCAAACACGCTGTTGGCGATTGTTCGCCAGTTGGTGCCCTCGGTGAATTTGACCTCGATACCAAATTCCCCCAGCGCAACGTCTGGAAACCCATATGGATGCGGGTCGGGTTCTACCTTTATGTTGAATTCGATGAGCAGCTCCTTAACAACCTCCCTCACCCGGACCTCGAACTGCTTGGAGTCTTGATACGTGCGGCCTGCTCTACATTCGGCTGTTAGCCGACCGCAGAGTTCGGTGAGAAGTTGCTCGAACTTATCCCGTTCCAGCGACGCCATGAACCGCATTTAAGCAGTGCTGTGACGAAGCGCAAGAATCCGTTTCAGATGTATCGAAACCCGAACAGGGTTTTTCAGTGCGTGTTCCCAAATACGCACGACACGCCAGCCCTTCTCTTTAAGGACCGCTCGAACTTTCAGGTCGCGTGATTTATTTCGGTCAATTTTTGGTTGCCAATATTCCTGGCGACTCTTTGGCATCCGGCAATGCGACCGGCAACCATGCCAAAAGCATCCGTCCACAAAAACAACCACACGCTCACGCCGAAATACGAAATCTGGACGACCTGTAAGCGGTTGTCGCCGGCGCCAACCCTTAATTCCGGTTGAATGGAATATGGAAACTAACTTGAGCTCAGTGGCCTTGTTTCCGGTGGAGCGGATTGCGGCCATTACCTGAGAACGCTTCGCCTTTGTGAAAACGTCCGGCACGTCCCCGATCATAACCTTGGTCAGAAATGGAAGTAAAGGCGGGGAGGAAGGCGGAAAGGCTCAATCCAAAAAAACCGATTACGCGGCTTGGATTTCGTTCCGCGGTTGGCCACAATCAAATCGAAGAACAGACCGGGCCAATGAAAAGCGAAATAACGTTCAGACGAAGATTGAAACAAAAAGGGTTGATTTTAAAGAGGCGCAGACCCGGTTCGATCCCGACTGATACCAGGACTTTTGTAATCTACGACAAACAGGGTTATTTGGTTGTTGGGGATGATTCGCCGGAGGGGCTTGGGGCAACGCTTGAAGAGATTGAAGGGTTGCTTGATGACCCAAACAGCGTTCTGAACAAAAAACTGTAGCGATGGGCAGCTCTGTTCCCTTTCTTGATTTCGGCTCTCTTCATCGTTGGATTTCATCCCAAATCCATGAACCAGCACCAATCGCGTAAACCTTGACTATTTTCTCGCCGAGAGTCGGAACTTGTTTCCCTTCCCAGGTTTCATCTTCCCCGTCCGTATTTCTGATCGAGAAGCAATCTCGCTCAGAATCAAAAGCCCCTTTTCCCTGGGTTAAAACTTGAAAAACCCTCTCCGCTTCGGAAAACTCAAAGAAAGGCATTGCCCATCCGTTCCAACGCCTACCATCCGTCCAGCCACTAAACCTTTCGTCCACGCCTTCAATTTCAAACGTTGATCGCCGCCAGGGGATCGATTCCTGTTCCTCCGCCGAAACAACTCGAAACTCCCGCTCCCCACTCGGCTTGAAACGAAGCTGAAAACCACCGCCAACCGGATGGGCCAGGAGCGTTCCATCCTTTTCGTAACCATCAACGGCCAAGGCTCCAGTGGGGTAAACCGCCTCGGTTGGAACGACAATTTCGCCTTTCGTAAATCTCATTCGTATTCTCCAATATCGTTTCCGTGGTGATCCAACACGGCTTGACGGATGGCGGCGTAGGCACGGCGGTGCGGTTCGGAACCAAAGGGGTTTCGCTTTTGAACGCCTTGGCTGTCAGCAATAATCCTGTCGAATTGCCGCTTATCTATTTTGGGAACGAACGTCTTCTTTTTCATCAGTCCGACGCCGCCTTCCATTCTTGTTCCTCCAGTTTTTCAATGAGCGATTGGAGTCCAACCTCGTCGGTTCGATACGAGAACCAGCACGACAGGAACATGCCCGCCCGATTGGTGCTCAGAAAAGTTGAGTCCGCCGATAGGGTAAGGCCCAATTTTGCCAGTTCCCGACCGGCCTCGTCCACCACGGCTTTGAATTCCGAAAGCTTGGTCTCACCGAAGTAGAAGTTGATTTTGACGGACCGGTTTCGCACGGAATACGTCCGTGACCAAAAGGATGATTGGGTGTTCGTATTCATCGCTTTTCTCTGGACCATACAAGCGGTGTCAAGCCGTCCGTCAAACCGGCTCCTTGGAGTTCGCGGACCGCGTCCTCGTGCTGAATAACGTCATTTTTGTGAGCGTTACCGGTCGGCATAACTGGGTTTGAATTTTCGAAACCCACAGAAAATGTTGGGTGGATCCAGTCAGATTTGTTCTTGAGGTGCCGACTCGATTGATTCAGTTTTAGCTATTATGGCGAATCTCCAATGAAAACAGTCTTGGATTACAGCCATTATGTTGAATTGATTGATCAAGAGGAGGATTGCTGTCGTTCAGGGTTCCCAACGGATGTGTGGCGTCCAGTTGACAGCCACGGGGTTACTAACAAGGGATGCTGGCGCTTTTATCACACTTGGGATGCGGTGATGCAGTCAAACGCCTATTTTTATGAGCGCCTGCGAGTTTTTGGAGATGACCGACTCTATTTCGAGCATTGCCCCTATTGCAAGACGAGTCTCCACAAGCCGTTTTACCATCATCGCACCACACAAAATTCTGATTTTGGCGAGGTCTGTGTCCGCGAGTGTCCAACATGCGGTTGGTGGGAGCACTCCGATCAATACGAGTTGAATATCGAAGGAGAGCACTACCGCTCCCGCGAGGTTCGACGCCACGGACTCCTTCGAGAATTTTCAGTTGGCGGGAGTGAGGTGCCGGTTGAGGCCCTACGGAAGCACGTCGTAAATCATCCTGATTCGATTTACTACATAAGCCCCTCTAAGATGGAATGTCTTGTGGCCGACGTATGGAAAGACTTTATGGATTGCGAAGCAATTCATGTTGGAGGTCCGAACGACCAAGGTATCGATGTGATATTGGTTGATGGCGACTATCGTTATGCAATTCAAGTGAAACGTCGTTCATCCTCCACCAAGGCAGAATCTGTAAAGACGATTCGTGAATTCATTGGCGCCATGATTCTTGCAGGAGAAGTTCGTGGTATCGCTCTCACTACAGCTCCGCACTTCAGTCACGCCGCCCTAAAGGCTGCCGCAAGTATTGCGGATGTTTCAACGATTGAGCAAATTGACTTAGTGGACGGCAAACGCTTTGTAGACGTTTGCAAAGCGACTGCGGCCTCGCATGTCCGACCGTGGGAGCAATTTACCAATGACCTTCGCGTGGTGCCCATCATCAAAACAAGTTTCTTTGCTATCCCTATGCGAATGGGGCTGAGGAGTTAACCACGTCAGCTCTCAAACAAAAGGCCACTCAAATTATCCAAAATCCACGCCATGCCTTCCGTGTCCTGGCCGCAGTAAATGTCAAGGGCTCGCCGCACTCGTTCCCGTTCGGATTCGCTCACATTTCCGAACGTGACCCGAATAAACTCCCTGCCAGCCGTGTTGCCCTCCTGAATCTCCAAATCGGCGTAATCCTTCCCAGTCAGTGCCGGTAACACAGATTTCATTGAAGCACTTCCACCTTGGTCCGGATGGTAAAAGTTGAATGCCCGAAACGGAATCAGCAGGTCAACCATACGGCCCGTCACCGCTTCAACCCAATCTTCGTATTGCGGAATCACTTCGGCCAATTCCCTCAACCGACCTTTTTCAAACGCTGCGTTGAAAACCAAGATCGAGCCGACCGACTCGATTGCCGATTTCAATTGCCGCATGAAGTCCGAGCGAGGGTCATGCCGGCCTTCAACAAGAAATCTAGCGTGTTCCGGTTGGGCTCCCACTTCACGGACCAGATGAAGTGAGAATTGAAACGGGATTTGTTGATAAGGCCAGGTGCCATCAAAGATCGGAATCGCCGTCGTAAAAGTTTCAAAATCCAGAAAGTGAAGAGGGTATTCCAAGGTGCTCAGAAATTTTTCAATTTGCGTTCGTTTCACATGCGGTTTGCCGGATATCGCCACCGCCCGTTGACTCTGCTGCTTGGCCGATAGTGGATAATCGTCCGGAATGTCAGCGATACGCAGCACGCCATGTTGCAGCAAATCAAAGCCTCGGCCCTTTCTGTCGGCGTAAAGTTCCAGAACATTGTGAAGTGGCAAAAATGACCAGCAATGTTCATGCAGTGGACAGGTGTATGGGCTGTCACACTGTTTGCCGATTTGGATTTCAGGAGAATTGGGCAAACTAATCGTCTTTCCCATTTGGCTCATTCGTTCGTCAATATCGCGGGACAACTCAGCGACTTCGCTCGTCACGTTACGAAGAGTAAAAAATCGCTTCGGTTCAATTTCACCCTGGCGAACAAACCGATTGTTGATGTGGCAAAGAAAACACCGACGGATTTTGATTCCAGCCGCCGTGAAAACCCATTTCTGAAAAGCCAGGTCGGGAATGTGGACATCCTTCAATCGGGTGGCTGACTTCACCTCGATCAAATCCCACTCGTCTTCGCCGACCGGATTCAGAATGTCGGCACGGGCATACCCACCATTGGCCGAAAACGTGGCCTCGAAAATCGGGCAACGTAATAGAAGTGCTTTTTCAGTCAGCTGGATGGCCTTCTGAAAATCGGTGGGATCGGCGACGATATCAATTCCGTTGGGGAACATCCGCTTGGCAAACGCACCGACCTCATGGCCTTGGTCGAAGACCGCTTGAGCGGCGGCGGGAATTTGAGGAAACAAGTGTCGGGCGTTGTAAATCGACCACAGCAACTTTGGACATTGGAGCCCTTGGAGGAATGTTGATTTTGAAATGTATGGGCTGCGGCTCCGTGGCTCAGAGGATGATCTTGCGTTCGTGTTCACCGCTTTCTCTGGAGATTACGAGCGGTGTCAAGCCGTAGCCGTTTTTGGCACAAGGAAAACTGCCGGAACGTCACCACCCACTTTACCTTGACAGAATCCGAGTGCGGCTGCTTCATACAAATGTGCTGTACGAAGGCGACCATGAAGAGAGGGGTGACGCTCAGGAGATCAGTTTTTAATCCTCATGCCAACTGGTCAGAAAACAATAATATTTGTTGATGACGAACCGTTCTATGTTCGTCCCTACATTTCCAGACTGAATGATGCGGGGTTCAAGGTGGAAGCTTACGAAACCGTCAACGCGGCATTAGAACGTTTAACCTCTAACGGCGGAGCAGACGTAGATGCCCTCGTGATCGACATGACGTTTTCTGCGCCCGATGAATCGCGGCGACCAGAG
>Ga0222749_10001758_pt1 | contig 10676 bp, 10 predicted proteins | sample IncBWH2Mmetat_FD_197234 | JGI IMG/M metagenome (GOLD analysis project Ga0222749, IMG submission 197234) | Metatranscriptome of lab incubated forest soil microbial communities from Barre Woods Harvard Forest LTER site, Petersham... | ecosystem: Environmental > Terrestrial > Soil > Temperate...
ACTCCGAGAACAGCGAAGGCCGACTGGCCGTGGCGAATCAGGCCGCGGGCGTAGATGGGGCCAAAGGATTTCTCCAGGTCGACGGCGGTGGTGAGACGGGTGATGGTGAAGCCGGGAAAATGGCGATCGAGGGCGCGGCGCAGCTTTTGCTCGTAACTGATGCGGGCCGCTTTTTTGGCGGAGGGCGAGCGGCGGTCGTGCTCGCGGCAAATTTCGAGACGGGTGGGACGCGACTGGCCGAGCCGCTGCACGAATAGTTTCAGGGTGCCGTTCTTCACCTCGGCATCGAGCACGCGGCGCACGGTGTTGCGCTCGGCCGACCAGAGGTGCAGCAGACATTTGTTGTACTCGCCGGAAATCGAGTACTTAGAGTGGCCGAGGTCGAAGGCTACGGCGCCGTCCTCGAGCACGACTGCGCCGGAGGCCTCGCTGAGAAAATCCTGCAGGGTGCGGGTAAGGGCGTCTGGGGTCACATGGGAATTGTGCATATTGGGCAAGGCGGTGTCTGTGACGAGTGACCATGGTTGTGGGGGGAGAGTGTGGAAGACTTGGCCTGGCCGGGGTGTATGGGGTGGGGTGGGGTGTGGGATAATGAGGGAACTGGTCAGGAATGGCTTTTGGGCGTGCGTGGTGCCTCGGGGGCTATAAGGCCCTCTACAGGAACGTTCTATCGCATCGCTAAAGCGCTGCGCCACCCAAAACCATGCTTTTCTCATCAGTGCTTTCGCATCAGCGCCTTCGCGTAACTGCGAACCGGAGTAGATTGCCGGCGAGTCGAGTCTTGGCTCGGTGGCATCTAAAATCAGGTGGATAAACAAATTCTGGATAAGCATCTTTTGGATAAGCAGCGGTTCTTCTTCGAACACTACGGGCTGACCGAGAACGATCTCGAGCGCTATCTCGGGGCTGCGCTTTCGGCGGGCGGCGATTATGCCGACCTCTACTTTGAATATCTTTCGTCGACTTCACTGATGGTGGACGAGTCGATGGTGAAGTCGGCGTCGCAGGGGATCTCGGCGGGCTGCGGGGTGCGAGTGGTTTCCGGGGAGCGCACTGGCTACGCATATACAGACGATCTTTCTTCCGAGCGCATTTTGCACGCGGCGAAGACGGCGGCTTTGATTGCGAGCGCTCCAGCGAAAACGACTGTTGCGGGATTTCGGAAAGCGGCGGCGCGAAGTCTGTATCCGGTGACGCTGCCGTCGGTGGATGCGGAGATCAGCGCGAAGGTTGAACTGGTCATGCGAGCCGATAAGGCGGCACGGGCGTACGATCCGCGGATTCAGGAAGTGCGGGCGAGCTATGGCGACGAACTGCGGAACATTCTGGTGGTCGGGTCGGATGGAACGTTTGCGGAAGATTCGCAGCCGCTGGCGCGCATGAATGTTTCGTGCATCGCGAAGACAGAGGGGAACTCGGCTCGCGGGACGTCGGGCGGCGGGGGACGAGTGGCGCTGGACTTTTTCTTTGGCGAGAAAACCCCGGAATTTTTTGCGAAGGAGTCGGCGCGGCAGGCGATTCTGCAACTGGATGCCCGCGAGGCTCCGGCGGGAGAGATGGAAGTGGTGCTGGGGCCGGGATGGCCGGGAGTTCTGCTGCATGAGGCGGTAGGACATGGGCTGGAAGCGGACTTCAACCGCAAGAAAACTTCAGCTTTCGCCGGCTTGGTGGGCAAGCGCGTGGCGAGCGAGAAGTGCACGGTGGTCGACAACGGGACAATGCCGTGGCGGCGCGGGTCGCTGAATGTGGACGATGAGGGCGAGCCTACGCAGGAAACGGTGCTCATCGAGAATGGAATTCTGAAGGGATATTTGAGCGACAAGCTTTCGTCGCGGCTGATGGGGATTTCCGATACCGGCAATGGGCGGCGCGAAAGTTATGAGCACATTCCGATGCCGCGCATGACCAATACTTACATGCTGGCGGGTCAGGATGATCCGGGAGACATTATTCGCTCGGTGAAGCACGGGATTTATGCGGTCAATTTTGGCGGCGGGCAGGTGGACATTACGAACGGGAAGTTCGTGTTCTCGGCCTCTGAGGCGTACATGATTGAGGACGGGCAGATCACGGCGCCTATCAAAGGCGCAACGCTGATTGGCAACGGGCCCGATGTGCTGACTCGCGTGTCGATGGTGGGCAACGATTTGAAGCTCGACGAGGGTGTGGGGACCTGCGGCAAGGATGGGCAGGCCGTGCCGGTGGGCGTGGGGATACCGACGCTGAAGATCGATCGGCTCACGGTGGGCGGGACCGCGCGGAAGGATCCGGGCGGGTTCATGCAGTAAGGTTTCGTGCCGGATCCGATGAACCCGAGGTCCCTCCACTGCGTTCGGCTTAGCCTCACTTCGGTCGGGATGACAGATTTCGAATCATCGTGGCAGTTCCTCATTCCGGCTGAGAACTAAAGCAATCGCGCGGGCACTCCCTGCGCCGCAAGCGTGTCCACAGCTTTTCGGTCGAACGAGACGAACGTCTCGGCGCCGAGCCACCTTCCCTCATGCGCAATCACGCCATCCGCAAAATCGCCACCACCATCGAGCACAGCTAGCCCAGCCTCAACTGCCGGTCGGTTGGTTTCCACATTCTCCGCGGCGAGCAACGTGCGGATCGCCTTCGCTATGTCGGATGGGCGAAAGCGATAGACGCTGCGAAGGACCCAAACAAACTCGCACAGGCACGGGACGGCAATCGCGACCATTTCGGCACGGGCCATCAGCCTGGTCGCGGCGTCAGCCTGCTCGGCATCGTCGCGTACGGCTGCCCGCACCAGGACGTTCGTATCCACCGCGATTTTCATTTTCTGCCAGCTCGGGTCTTTCTTGCCGAGCCGCCGGCCCAGCCGCGTGCTGCCGCCTCATTCATTTCTTCAATCGTTGCCACCTTCTTAGTCTTGCCCGCCAGCACGCCAAAAAATTCCTCAATTTTGCCGCGAGGCCGGGCCGCCCGCAGCACACCGCGTCCGTCGGGAAGCAAATCCAGCTCAATCTGCTCCCCCGGCCTGATGCCAAGATGCTGCAACACCTTTTTCCGAAAGGTAACTTGTCCACGGGCAGTGACGGTCAATGTGGCCATGGCTTGTCCTCTGAAACCATTATAATGCAAAACTGCATTACACACAACAAAGGTGAAGCATGCTGCCCATTCGTCCAAGAACCGGACCAACCTTCTAGGAAATCAAGGCATTTGTTGGGATAATAAGAGTTCATGCCCTCAACCGAATTAGAAACCCCGAAGCTCGAAACTGATCTCCGCGAGATTGCCCAGGATACCGTCCGCCGCGCCATGGCCGGTGGGGCCACTGCTGCCGAATGCGTTGTGCGCGAGGGCGATGAATTCTCTACGCTCGTCCGGCTTGGCCAAGTCGAGACTCTGAAAGAGTCGGGGTCGAAGTCGATTGGGGTGCGCGTGTTTTTCGGGCAGCGCGCGGCCAGCACTTACTCAAGTGATTTCTCGCGGGCGGGGCTCGACCGGATGGTGAAGTCTGCGCTGGAGCTGGCGAGGATTACCTCGGAAGATCCGTTTGGTGGAATTCCGGAGGCCTCGCAACTCGGGGCGCTTTCTGGCGAGCTGGATCTTTATCACGAGGACGTTTATTCGCTGCCCGGAGCCGAGCGCATCGACTACGCGCGTCGCGCGGAAAAAGCGGCGCTCGATTTTGATCCGCGGATCAAGAATTCCGAAGGCGGATCGTTCGACGCGGCGACCGGCCACAAGGTGCTGGCGAACTCGCATGGATTTGTGGGGGAGTATCGCCGGTCTTACTGTTCGGTGTCGGCGGTGCCGATCGCGCAGACTCCGGAGGGCGCCATGCAGCGCGATTTTTGGTACTCGGTCGCGCGTACATTGACGAAGCTCGATGCGCCTGAGAAAGTGGGCAAAGTCGCGGCGGAACGCACGTTGCGGCGGCTGGGGGCGTGCAAGGCGAAGACTGCGCAGGTGCCGATTGTGTTCGATCCCATGGTTTCGACTTCGATTCTGGAGCACATTTTTGAAGGGGTGAACGGAGACTCGGTGTACCGGGGGGCGTCGTTTCTGGCGGGCAAGCTGGGACAGAAAATTGCCGGGGGCAACGTCAACATCATCGACGATGGGACGATTGTGGGCGGGTTTGGGACGAGTCCGTTCGATGGTGAAGGTGTTCCGACGCGGCGCACTGTGGTGGTCGAGAACGGAGTGCTGAAGTCTTATTTACTCAACACCTACACCGCTAAGAAACTTGGCATGCAGACTACGGGGAACGCTGCCCGCGGGCTGGCGGGGACGCCTGGTATCGGGCCGGGGAATTATTTTCTGCAGCCTGGGACGAGGACTCCGAAGGAGCTGATCGCGGGAATTAAGGAAGGGCTTTACGTTACGGAGTTTCTGGGGCAGGGCGTGAATCTGGTGACGGGCGATTATTCGCGCGGGGCTTCGGGGATGTGGATTTCGGGGGGAGAGTTCGCGTATCCGGTGGAAGAGATTACGGTCGCGGGGAATTTGAAGGAATTGTTCTTTAACATTTCGGAGATCGCGAATGATCTGGAGTTTCGGGGATCGGTGGCGGCGCCGACGCTTCGCGTGGATGGGCTGATGGTGGGCGGGGAGTAGCGGGAGGACCCGCATCACTTATCTCAGGGGCTAAACAGTTTGCTGAAAAACTCGGGCTTGTCGGTGCTGCCGTGGAAGAGCGGCCCTTTAGGGCCGCGTAAGCCGTTGAAAATTAATCTGGGCCTTAGCCCTCGTCGCCGTTCTTCTTCGACCAGCTGAGTTTTTCAGCATACTGTAAAGCCCGGTGAGAGGCAGGGTCCTGATCCCGGCGCCGAAAGCGCGGCGCCACCCCCAAAGAAGTGACGGCATTTCCATAGTGGTGGCTCCGGCCCGAGGTAGCGAAAATGAAATTCACCAAGGTGGTTTTCTGGATTGCCGGGATTTGGGGCGTGTTGATTCTCACACCTCTTTACTTCATGTTCGATGCGATCTCGCGCAATGACCCTCCACCCATCACCCATCCCGGCTTCTATTACGGGTTCGTCAGCGTGGGGCTGGCGTGGCAGTTTGCGTTTTTCGTCATTGCGCGGGATCCGGTGCGCTTCCGGATGATGATAATTCCTTCCATGATTGAGAAATTCGGGTATGGGGCTTCCTTGCTCGTGTTGTATTTCCAGCAGCGCATTCATCCGTCGGACCTCGTTTTTGCGGGCGTGGATATGCTGCTCGGCGTGCTGTTTCTGCTTGCGTTCTTTCGAACTTAGGCTTACTACTCTTCTTCGGAAATTTTCTTCGCTGTGGGCAAAAGCTTTTATCGCAGAGTGCGCTGAGGGCTCGCGGAGAACGCAGAGAAAATCGTGACGAAGTCCAAAATCTTGGGAGGCTCCATGAATCGAAGCTCATTGACTCGAAGATCATTGAATCGAAGGTCATTCTTGAAGTGGGCCAATTTGGCGGGACTGGCTGTCGGTCTGCCTTCCGTGCCTGCGTTTGGGGAAGTTGGGGATGAAACGAAACCTCTGGCGAAATCTCAGGCGGCATCTCAGGGCACCACGGGTGCAGCAACAACTACGCCGCTCGCGTCGCCCGAGACCATTCTGCTTAAGGACTACCGGCCGCAGTCGATCTACAAAATTCCGGTCACGGAGATTCCGAAAGCCAAATTCCCGGTCATCGACATGCACACTCATCCGTATGCCAAGACGGAGCCGGAGATTGAGGCGTGGGTTCGGAACATGGACGAGGTGGGAATTGAGAAGGGGATGATCCTGACCATGACGACCGGGGCGGAGTTTGACGAGATTCATCGGAAGTATGCGAAGTATCCAGAGCGGTTTGAGACGTGGTGCGGTTTCGATTTCACGGGCTATGACAAGCCGGGGTTCGGGGCGTCTGCGATCAAGGAACTGGAACGCTGCAAGCAGGCGGGGGCGCGGGGCGTGGGGGAGATCCATGATAAGGGCCAGGGGTTGAGGTCGGGAAAGTCGAAGGCTCCGGGGATGCATCCGGATGATCCTCGCATGGATGCGGTGTGGGACAAGTGTGGCGAGTTGGGGATGCCGGTCAGCCTGCACGTGGCGGACCCGATCTGGATGTACGAGAAGATGGACAGGCATAACGACGGGTTGATGAACGCGTACCAGTGGCGGCTGGATAATCAGCCGAATATTGTGGGGCTCTCGGGGATGGTCGATATTTTTGAACGTACGCTGGCGCGGCATCGGAAGACGACGTTCATCGCCTGCCACTTCATGAATCTCGATTACGATCTGGGGCGGCTGGGCGAGGTGCTGGACAGGAATCCGAATCTGTATGCGGACATTTCCGCGCGGTACGCGGAGACAGCGCCGATTCCGCGGTTCGCGGGCCAGTTTTACGAGAAGCATGCCGACCGGCTGGTTTACGGGACGGATATGGGCGTCGACAAGCCGATGTACCGGATTACTTTCCGAATCCTGGAGTCGTTGGACGAACATTTTTATGAGGCTGATCAGTTCTCGTATCACTGGAGTTTGAATGGGTTCGGGCTGTGTGATGGGATCTTGAGGCAGGTTTATCACGAGAATGCGGCTCGGGTGCTGGCTGGGCGAAGAGCTTAAGAGATTAGCAAAGCACGGTATTCAACACAGTTGTCATCCTGAGCGCGCTCTTTGCGCGAAGGATCTGTGCAAGTCGCCGGAAGAGTGAATGCCGCTGAAACAGTTCCATAGGTCCTTCGGCTTGCAAACAGCGCGGGCCTCAGGATGACAAAGAACCTGTAAATCGACAATCCCAGAGTCACAGCCTACAATTCCTTTCATGAGTAGCTTGGGACAGCCAACTCCGGTCGCTGAGGAACGCGACTCCAGCCGTTTGATTATTGGGATCGCGGTGGCGGTGGTGATCGGGGGAACGCTGGCGGCTGCGTTTTTGCTGCGCGAACCGCCGAAAGTGGCGAAGCCGGCGTCGCCGTATATCGCCAGCCTGAAGCTTTCCGATTTCAAGATGAGCGCGGCGGAGAATTTTGTTGGGCACACGGTCAGCTACATCGACGGGACGATCACGAATGCGAGTGACAAGACGGTGACGCACGTCGTGGTCGAAGTTGTGTTCCAGGATTCGATGGGGCAACTGGCTCAGCGGGAAGAAGTGCCGCTGCAGGTGGTCCGGACCAATGGAGCTTATCTCGAACCGGTTGACCTTAGCGTTTCTCCGCTAGCTCCGGGACAGGCTCAACCGTTTCGTCTGACGTTCGATAGTATTTCGGCGCAGTGGAACCGAAATTATCCGGAGATTCGGGTTACGGATGTGACGGTGAAGTAGGAGTGCCAAACCCGACATGCGGGTAGCGTGCTCGCGGAACCTTGCAAGGTCCAATTACGTATACACCGGCATGCGAGCGACTCGATTTGCTATAGGTGCGATTGCTTTATCAACCGGCTTGTTCGTTGGGCAGACCACTAGCAATTTCAGCCACATCATCGTTGTCGACGGCCGTCAGGTGCATGTTTCGGTCGCCGGGCGAGGTCGGCCAGCGGTGATCTTCGAAGCCGGTTTCGTGAACGATCTCCGAAGCTGGGCCAAGGTGCAGCCCGAGATCGCGAAATCTTGTGCGACGATCTCCTACGACCGCGCCGGCATCGGCGAATCCCAGGAAACTCCGTTGCCCCGCACCGGCGAGCAGATCGCCAAAGATTTGCACTCGACGTTACGCCAGCTGGGCGTGACGCCTCCCTACGTCCTTGTAGGTCACTCCGCAGGTGGACTCTACATTCGCTCGTTCGCTCGCCAGTATCCAAACGAAGTCGGGGGTATGGTTTTCGTAGACGCGGTGTTACCGGAATATTTGAGATGGTTGCGAGCCAACGACGTTGAACACTGGCAGGAATTGGAGAAGATTGGAACTGAATCCGGCGATGTGGTGCGCGCACAGTGGCTTGGACTGGAGCCCACGCTAAAAGAGATCGAGCGAAGCGATGCCCTACCGCGTGTGCCGATGGCGGTGTTGGTAAGCGATCAATCCGATCTTCCGTTTAAGCCACACACTGCAATGGAGGCGTTTCTTCGAACGCAGCGCGAATTCGCGACGCAGTTGTCGGGAGCGAAAATCGAGGTCATTGCAGCGGGACACGAGCTGCCCTCGCTTACTCCTGACAAAGTAAGCTCGGCTATTTTGGAAGTGGTGAAAAAAGTGAAACTGGCGCCACAATAATCGCCATCCTATAATCCTCCGGCTACAATTGCGTCGTGGCAGATGGCAAACCATTTCGGCTGACGGAGTCGGTGAAGGCTGCGGGTTGAGCGTCTAAGCTGAGTCCGGCGGCGCTGGACACGGTGCTTGGGAAATTAGCCCGGCAACATGACCCGAATGTTCTAGTCGGCTTCGATCATGCCGACGACGCCGGGGTTTATCTTATCGGGCCGGACCAGGCCCTGGTGCAGACGGTGGATTTTTTCACGCCGGTGGTCGACGATCCTTTTACGTTCGGGCAGATCGCGGCGACGAATTCTCTGAGCGATGTGTATGCGATGGGCGGGAAGCCGCTGACCTCGCTGGCGCTGGTGTGTTTTCCCGAGAAGGCCGACCTGGCAATTCTGGAGCGGATTCTCGCTGGCGGATTGTCGAAGATGATGGAGGCGGGATGCACGGTGATTGGCGGACACAGTATTCGGGATGAAGAGACGAAGTTTGGATATTCCGTTACGGGGATGGTTCATCCGAAGAAGATTCTGGCCAATGGTGGCGCCAAGGCGGGAGACGCGTTGCTGTTCACCAAAGGGATTGGGACGGGAGTTATTTCTACCGCGATCAAGAAAGGCAAGGCTGAGGCGGGATGGATTGAGGTGGCGGTGCGGTCGATGACGACGCTGAACAAACGGGCTGCCGAGCTGATCGTCGAGGGTGATTTTCGTGTGAACGCCATGACCGACGTGACTGGATTCGGGTTGATTGGGCACGCGCGCGAGATGGTGCTAGCGTCGGATGTGTCGATCCGCATTTCTGCCGGGAAAGTTCCGCTGCTGGAGGGGGCGCTGGAGTGCGTGCGCGCGGGCTACATCCCGGGTGGATTGAAGAATAATCGGGACTTTGCGGAGTGTCTGGTGGAATATGACGACGGCGTTACGGAGGACGTGCGGGCGCTGATGTTTGATCCGCAGACTGCGGGAGGGTTGCTGATTGCGACGCCGGAGGGGCAGCGGTTGATGAAGGCTCTCACGGATGAGGGAGTTGCCGCGGTGGAGATTGGCGAGGCGACGGCGAACATGAAACCTCGCATTCGCGTGTCGCTTTAGGCTTTCGCGGACGGGGGCGCCCGCGCCACATCGATCAATTCAGCGCACCCCGGAAACATTTTGGACATCTAATCGTCATCACCTTCGTATTGATAATAAGGCGGGTGTCGTATGCAGATTCGCGAGCTTGGTCGCAGTGGCCTCAAGGTCTCGGCCCAGGGGCTGGGGTGCATGGGGATGTCGGAGTTTTACAGCGGATTCGATGACGTCGAATCGATTGCGACGATTCATCGGGCGCTGGAACTTGGGATCACGTTTCTCGACACGGCGGATGTTTACGGGCCGTACAAGAATGAAGTGTTGGTCGGTCGTGCGATTAAAGGCAAGCGCGACCAGATCGTGCTGGCCACGAAGTTTGGAATCGTGCGGGATCCTAGCAATCCGAATGTCCGCGGGGTGAGTGGGAAGGCCGACTACGTTCGCAAGTCTTGCGAGGCCAGTTTGCGGCGGCTTGGGGTCGAGACGATCGATCTCTACTATCAACACCGCGTCGATCCCGTGACGCCGATCGAGGAAACGGTTGGCGCGATGGCCGAGTTGGTAAAGGCCGGGAAGGTGCGGTATCTGGGGCTTTCGGAGGCTTCGGTCCCGACCCTGCGCCGTGCGGCGAAGGTGCATCCGATTGCAGCGCTGCAGACGGAATATTCTTTATGGACGCGCGATCCGGAGGGCGGGATTCTGGCGGCGTGCCGCGAGTTGGGGATTGGCTTTGTGGCCTACAGCCCGCTGGGGCGCGGATTCTTGACCGGACAATTCAAGAAGTTCGAGGACTTGCCGGCGGACGACTATCGCCGGAACAGTCCGCGGTTCCAAGGCGAGAATTTTCAGAAGAATCTGGATCTCGTCCGGCGTGTGGAGGAAATTGCCCGCGAGAAGGGATGCACGGCGTCTCAGCTCGCCCTGGCCTGGGTTCTGGCGCAGGGTTCGGATATCGCTCCCATTCCGGGGACAAAGCGGCGGAAATACTTAGAAGAGAATGTCGCGGCTCAGGCAGTTGCGTTGACGAAGGAAGACTTGCAACGGATCGATGCGGCGTTTCCGGCGCACTCCGCGTCAGGGGCGCGGTATCCGGAACAGATTATGACGCTGGTGGAGAGGTGAGTAGCGGAAAGAACTGTCCTTCAACCTTCTCCCCGGGCGGGATCACCGGCACACCCTGCAGCAGCGGTTCATTGCTCGCGGAGCGCACGCCATCCTTCATGACGTTGATGACGGTCGCACGCCGCGAGCGCTCAGAATGGTTGGCAAACGATCCATGCACCAGCCGGGGATGATGGAATGAAGCCTCACCTTTCTTCAACTCCACCGTCACCGGATGCTCGAACTCGCGGCGCTGTTCAGTGTCCAGAACTGCGCTGATGGCATCCATGTCGCCCGCGAGTCCCGTGACCGGCAGATCTGGCCAGCGATGGCTTCCTGCAATGTACTGCAAG
>Ga0222749_10001761_pt1 | contig 10669 bp, 7 predicted proteins | sample IncBWH2Mmetat_FD_197234 | JGI IMG/M metagenome (GOLD analysis project Ga0222749, IMG submission 197234) | Metatranscriptome of lab incubated forest soil microbial communities from Barre Woods Harvard Forest LTER site, Petersham... | ecosystem: Environmental > Terrestrial > Soil > Temperate...
AAACGCGCGACGGTTGCCAGATTCCGCTTCTGGAGCAGATGGGAAGGATCCAGGTAGCGCTCGAGGTTCGCCCCCAGGTGCTTCGTCGCGGACACCATCCCCGAGTGCTTCCCCGAGCAATTGTTGTGGAGCACGGTAGGCTCCTTCCTGGACCGGTAGAGCGCCTTCAGGGCCCTCGGGGACGACGGGGGATGGATGCCGCACCGGAGCACCTCGGATTTCAGCCCCGCCTTCCTGAGAATCGATTGGACGGCGGCCACCTGTTCGGGCTCCCCCCCATGGGAGCCCGACATGACCGCGATCTCGGGGGCCGTGAACCCGAAGGCATCCGCCGCCCCCGTCTCAAGCACGGTCACGCTCTGGAAGGGCTTGGCACACGAACGCATGAAGACCGGACGCCGGATGTCCCCGCGCGCCAGGAGCACCCGCCGGCCCTCGACCAGCACGAGCGACACCTCGTGGACCGATTCCGTCCGCCCGCCGCGCGTGAACTCCACCCGGATCCCGTCCACCCCGATCCTCCCGTCTCAAGCCAGTTTCTTGAACCCCGCCACCGAAAGTGCCGCCGGAATGAGAAGCGCGGCAATTCCCGCGGCCGGAATGAACATCCCCGACGCCGCCAGCTGGGTCGCATCGAGCAGGATGAATCCCGCCACCCCGTCCCGGACGAGGAGCATGACCCCCTTCCGATCCGTCGCCCGGGACGCCCGGCAAAGCGTCCATCCGATGAGAAGCCCCGCCGGCACCAGGCCCCACAGGGCGCGATGAAAATACCAGGCGGAACGCACCCCCATCGGCACCAGGGCCCCCAACGCCATGAAGAGGACCCCCAGGACGACGACGCGCCGTCTTACCTGGCTTTCTTCGAGGGTCGAGATGAAGGTGAGTGCAGATCCGTAGACCAGCGGCGCCAGCGCCGTCTCAAAGAGGGGCACGTAATCGAAAGAAGCTCTCATAACCGTCGCCATGGGCAGCTCCCGGGACGGATCGGCGCAGAAGGCGCCCAAAAGGAAATTCCCCGCGCGGACCAGTCCCATGACGGGAGGGACCTTCAGGAAAAAGTCATAGGTGAGGATGGAGATGAGAACCCCGGCCCACACGACGATTCTCGCGGGCGACCCCTGGGCGACCGTCAGGATCGCCAGGGCGGAGACGAGCGCCGTGACATTGCTCGCCACGATCGCCCCGCGGAGCGAAATACGGCCGGAGGGGAGGACCCGGTTGGGTGCAATTTCCCGATCGCGATCGCGGTCGGCGATATCGTTCATCGCCATTCCGAAGAAGTAAAGACCCGAGGACGCGACCGCGAGAAGCGCGAGGATCGGTAGGTCCACCGACCTCTGGACCCAAAGATACCCCGCGGCGCTGTCGGCGATGGCGGTGAAGACCAGGGGAAAGCGGAAGAGCTTGAGATAGGAGATCACTCGGGGCTCAGTACGTGACGACGTCGGCGAGCCTGGAGACGCTCACGACGACCGCCTTCCGCACGGACACCTCCTTCCGGTTGGCCTTCACGCCGAACCGCTTCGTGTCCATGATGTACTGCTCCTTGGTCGAGGGCCCCTCCTTCCGGTCGTGGGCATCGACGTCCTTCAGGACGAGGAAGTGGTCGTCTACCCCGGCCAGGGTGCCCAGGTAGACGAACGACGAGTCCGTGTCGACGACGACCACCTGCCCCACGAGGGGGGCCCAGGAATCCTTATCCATGGCTCCACATGCGCGTGATGTCGTTGAACGTCACGAACAGGAACAGGGCGAGGATGAAGAAGAGTCCCGCATACTGGAAGTTGGCCACGAACCGATCGCTCGGAGGCGGCTTGCCCAGTTTCTTCCGCACCACCTCGATCAGGAGGAGGACGTTGTGCCCCCCGTCCAGCACCGGGATCGGCAGCAGGTTGAAGATCCCGAGGTTCACCGTGATCAGGCAGAGCAGCCACACGAAGTTCCCGAACGACTTCTTCGCGAACTGGTAGGACGCGCTGAAGATCCCGATCGGCCCCGAGAGGCCCTTGGTCGACTCCTCGTGCGTGACGAGCTTCCGCAGGACGTCGAAGGTCATCACCCCCAGATCGTAGGGCTCCCAGAGGCCCGCCTTTACGGCGTCGACGAACGGCCGCTTCCGGTAAGGATTGGACTCGGTCAGAACGGCATACCCCGCCCCGTTCGTCTTGAAGCCGGCGGCGGCGAGGTCTCCTTCGATCTTCTTCTCAGGCTCAAGCTTGATCTCGACGGGCATGCTCTCCCCAACGCGTTTGACCTGGAGCGACACCGTCGGGGGCTTCAGCGTCACGAGCGCGCGGTCCAGCTCAACCGAGTCGCCTTCCTTGCAGAGGACCGCCTGCACCTCGCCGTCGCGGGGAGCCAGGAGGCGGAATTCCGTCTTTGCCTCCTCCACGATCCCCTCCACGACCGCCACCACCTCCTCCGCCTTGACGGTCGCGCCGGCCGCGACATTCACCTTCACGACCTTCCCGGCGCCGGGACTCCGCAGCGAGACCCTCTCCCGCCTGAAGATGGAGCCCACTTTGAGCTCACCCGTCCGGCCGCCGAGCGAGTAGAGCACGTCGCCGCTCTTGAGGCCGGCCTTGTCGTAATAGGATCCCGGCCTCACCTGGGCGAAGACCTCCGACGCTTTGGGGGCAATCCCGATGCCGCCGAGGCCGCTCTGGCTTTGGTTGTACGCCGGGACGATGGTCACCCGGATGGGCTTGGGCTCCTTTTCCCGGAGGACCTCCAGCACGAGGGGCTTGTTGCAAGACGGCTCGACCGCGTCCTTCAGATCCTGCCAGCACTTGATCTCGCGTTCGCCGATCCCCTCGCCGATCACCTTCTTGATCACATCCTCCGGCTCCAGAACGTCGCCCGCCGGCATTCCGAGGACCACCGTCCCGACCCGGCACTCCAGGAGGCTGTCGTCCTGCGGGACGGACCACCACTCGGTCGGCGGGAGCGTCAGCGTCGCCGAGATCCCCTCCAAGTCCTTGAAATCAGGCTGGCGCCGACGGAATCCAAGGGTGACCTCCCTCCCCGGGCTCTCCCGGAGAAGGGAATCCACCTTCTGGCCGGAGGTGACGCTCTGGTCGCCGATCCGCACGAGCTCATCGCCCTCCTTGATTCCTTGGATCGCGAGCGGTGACCCGGCGCGGATTTCCGTCAGCATATCGGTCGCCGGGAGCGTCTGGTGGTACGGCGACTTCTTGGTGACGATCTTTAGGGTCACCTCCTGGCCGGCCCTCAGGACCTTGACCGGAACCCCGACTCCGGTCGGCCGGCGGATCATTTCGATCCGGAACTTGTCGAGGCTGTCGATCTTCCGTCCGTCCACCTCCACCACGACGTCGCCGGGCCGCATCCCGCCCAAGGTCTCCGCCACGCCCGGGACGCCCACCTCGTTCGAGTGCTCGTACTTTCCGACCATGTAGCACAGAAGTCCTATCGGGAAGGCGATCAGCAGGTTCATCGTGGCGCCCGCCACGAAGATCTGAAAGCGCTGCCAGGGCGTCTTTGAGGTCAACTCCCACGGCTCGCCCCGGCGCTCGTCCCCGAGCGTCTCGCCCGCCATCTTCACGTAGCCCCCCAGGGGGAACCAGGAGATGCGGTACTCCGTCTCTCCGCGGCGGACCTTCCAGATCGCCGGGCCGAAGCCGAGGGAGAAGATCTCCACCTTCACCTTGTTCTTCTTGGCCATCAGGAAGTGGCCCAGCTCGTGGATGAAGATGATGAGGCCCAGCCCCAGGAGCACGAGGACGACCGCCCAACCGTTCACCAGCCATTCCCTGATCAGCTGCACCGGGCCTCCTGTCTCGCCCAGGCATCGGCCTGGAGCACATCGTTGAGCGCCGGCTTCGCGACCACCGCGTGCCGGTCCATGACCCCGCGGACGATCTCGAAGATCTCGACGAACGAGATCTCGCGGGCAACGAACCGGTCGACGGCGACCTCGTTGGCGGCGTTAAGCACTGCTCCCATCGTCCCCCCCGCTCGGGCCGCGCGGTACCCCAGTCCAAGAGACGGGAATTTGTCCATGTCGGGCGACTCGAACGTCAGCGTCTTGACGTCCGCGAGGCTGAGCCGCTTCACGTTGCCCTCGGCTCGGCCGGGATACGTGAAGGCGAACTGGATCGGCGTCCTCATGTCCGGCAGCCCCAGCTGCGCGATCACGGAGCCGTCCACGAACTCGACCATCGAGTGAATGATCGACTGGGGATGGATGAGGACTTCAATCTGTTCGGGCGCAAGATCGAAGAGCCACTTGGCCTCCACGATCTCGAGGGCCTTGTTGAACATCGTGGCCGAGTCGATCGTGATCTTCCCGCCCATGTTCCAGGTCGGGTGCTTCATGGCCTGCTCGGGGGTGATGCGGTCAAATTCCGAGCGCGGAGTCTGGCGGAAGGGCCCCCCCGAGGCGGTGAGGACCACCTTCCTCACCTCGCTCCGGGCCCCGCTCCTCATGGCCTGGAAGATCGCGCTGTGCTCGCTGTCGACGGGCACGATCGTCGCGCCCGAGCTCCGGGCGAGATCCCAGAGAATGGGCCCGGCCATCACCATCGACTCCTTGTTCGCGAGCGCGAGGGTCTTCCCGAGCCGGGCGGCCTCGAGCACGGGCGGGAGACAGGCGGCACCCGAGATGGCGCAGACGATGACCTCCGCCTCCTTCGAGGCGGCGATGGCGCGAAGTCCATCCACGCCCTGGTGGAGGATGGTTCCCGCCCCGTTCATCGATCTTTGGAGCTCGCCGTGGGCGGCCGGATCGCTGACCGCGGCCTGTGCGGGCCGCCATCGGGCGATCTGCTCCCCCAGCAGCTTCCAGTTCGTGCGGGCGGCCAGGCCGTCGACCCGGAACCCCAGGTGCTCCGCCACATTCAGGGCATTTGTCCCGATGGATCCCGTGGACCCCAGAATGGCGACGGTTTTCATACTTGGATCTCATAGGCACGGAGTGTCTTCTCCTTGCCTTTCAAAAGCGTTTCGCCCAGGTCCCGGGCCTTGAAGAGGTGCTTGACGAGTTCATAGGTTTTCTCGCCGACCACGATCGAGTTTGTCTGCGGAAACTTGGTGAGCCGAGCGGCGACGTTCACGGTGTCGCCGAGCACGGTGTACTTGATGTGGGTCGGCGTCCCCACGTTTCCAGCCACAGCGGTGCCGCTGTTGACGGCGCACCGGACGTTGAACTTCCGGGCCGGGTTTGCCGCGCAGAAGCGCTCGAGGTCCTTGAGGAAGGTGACGCACGCCTTGACGGCATTCACGGCGTGGTCGGCCATATCGAGCGGGGCGTTGAAGATCGCCATCACTTCGTCCCCGATGAAGTTGTTCACATGGCCATTGTGCTGGAAGATCGCGTTCGTGGCCATCAAGAAGAACTCGTTCAGGAGGCGAGCCACCTCGGAGGCGTTGCCCGTCTCGGCCATCCGGGTCGAGCCCTCGACATCGATGAAGACGACGCTCACCTCCCGCTCGGCGACCTCAAGGCCGACATCCCCGCCGCGCTCCATGAGGAGCTTCACGTGATCGGGAGAATGGTATTTCGAGAGGTTGGCGCGAAGCGTCTCCTCGCGCCGGAGCCGCGCCTGGACCTCTTCCTGGCGGATCCGGATGCCGATCAGGTTCGCGATCGCGGTCACGAGCTCGAGATCGTCCTTCGTGAAGGCGTATGACTTCGCGAGATTGTCCAGGTAGAGGGCGCCGTAGACCCGCTTGTCGTCCCACAAGGGGACGCAGAGGGCGGATCGGATGTTGTACTGGACGATCGAAAGCCCCTGCATGAACCGCGGATCTTGGAGGGCGTCCGAGGTGATGATGGAGACCTTGTCGTTCACCACCTGGTTGAGGATCGTCTTGGAGACGTGGATGTCCTTGCCCTCGATGATGCCGCGACTGCGGTGGTAGACCAGGTGGGGGGCGGGCTCGGCTTCCTCGGTGGGCCGGAGAAGGATGACGCCGCGTTCGGCGTTGATGACCTCGAAGACGAGCTTGGTGGCGATGATGAGCATTTCGTCCAGGGTGGCGGCCGTGGACAGGGCCTTTCCCACCTGGAAGAGGATGAAGAACATCTTGGATTCCTTGGCGGCCTTCTCGCCCGAGGCTTCCTTGCGGATGTCCTTGAGGGAAAGCCCGTGGGAGAGGGCGTCGGAAATGTTGAGGCTGTAGCTTTCAGCCAGCTGGTCGACCCGCTCGACGATCTGCTGGGAGCCGGCGAAGTCGGTGAATTTCTTCTCCTCGACCCTCGCCGGGGGGAACGGGGCGGCGGCCTTCGCGCGATCGTCCTCCAGGAAGAAGAGCTCGGTGTCCCCCACGCGGATGACGTCCCCGTTCTCCAGAGGCCTCGACTCGATTCGCTCCCGGTTGACGTAGGTGCCGTTCGAGGAGCCCAGGTCGTAGACGACGAACTTCTCGCCCTTCTTGACGATGCTCGTGTGCCGACGGGAGATGAGGGAGTCCTTCAATTCGATGTCGTTTTCCGGGGTGCGACCGATGCAGAGGTTGTCCTTCACGATGGGGAAATCGCGGGACTGGCCCGCCTGCTTGATGATGAGTTTCGGCACGAGGACCTCGAACGCACTCCGCGGAAAAACGCCAATAAGTCATTGAATCATAAGGAGAAATGGGCGTCAAGGCCGCGCTCCCGGCGCCCCCTCGGGCGTCGTACTACATACGTGGGGAAAAACGTTGACTCCCCGGGCCTGCGGCTTACGATGAAGCGACCGACCCTTCAACCTAGGAGGTGCCGATGAAGCCCTTCTCGAGCTGTTTCGCCCTTCTTCTCATGGCGGCCTCCCTCCTTCCCGCCGACGACACCACCAAGGGTGGCGTCAAGCCGGGGGCGGACACGCTCATGCTTTACTACGCCAACGATCCGAACACCATCAATCCCGTCCTCGCCAACGACACCGTCAGCGAGGCCTTCATGCGATACGTGGTCGACTCGCTGGCCGATCGCAAGATGGAGAACCCCGACGAATTCGAGCCCCAGCTCGCCGAGAAGTGGGAGTTTGACGAGAAGACCCTCGAGTACACGATACACCTCCGGAAGGGGGTCAAGTGGCATGCCACGAAGTTTCCCGACGGCACCCCCATCACCGCCCGGGAGTTCACCTCGGCGGACGTCAAGTTCACCTTCGACGCGATCGTGAACAAGAACGTCGACTCCGCTTCGCTCCGAAGCTACTACGAGGACTCGGACGCCAAGGAGGAATCGGAGAAGATCAAGATCAAGGTCACAGCCGTAGACAAGTACACCGTGAAGGTGAAGTGGACGAAGCCCTACTTCCTCTCCACGGAGTTCACGCTCGGAATCCAAATGATCCCCAAGCACGTCTACTCCGTCGACGCGAAAGGGGAGCCCATCTCGCTCGACATACTGAGTGAGGAGTTCGCCAAGGGCTTCAACGACCACTGGGCGAACTCGATGCTCGTGGGCACAGGCCCGCTCATGTTCACCAAGTGGACGAAGAACGACCGGCTGGAACTCGCGCGCAATCCCGACTATTGGGGGAAGCCCTTCTACTTCAACAAGCTGGTCTACCGGAACATCCCCAACCCCAACACCTCGCTAAAAATGATGCTCAACGGAGAGCTCGACTGGGCCTCCATCAGCGACAAGAACCTATATGTGCAGACCAAGGACGATCCGGCGGTGAAGAGCGGGAAGGCCAAGCTTGTGGAGTACGACTATCCGGGGTATCGCTACATCGGCTGGAATCTTCGGCGTGAAATCTTCAAGGAGAAGGCGGTCCGTACGGCCCTTGCCCACGCGATCCCGGTCCAGAAAATCATCGACAAGGTGCTCTATGGCCTGGGAAGGCCGCTCTCGGGACCGTTCCTTCCCTCGAGTAGTTCTTCGGACCCGGGCCTCAAACCTCTCGAGTACGACATCGAGAAGGCCAAGAAGATTCTCGATGACGCCGGATGGAAGGACACGAATGGAAACGGCACCCGGGACAAGACGATCAACGGAAAGCTCTTCGAGCTCAAGTTCGATTTCATGATTTACGCCGACGCACCCATGTACAAGACGATTGCGGAGATCGTCAAGGAGGAATACCGGAAAATCGGGGTGGATGTCCAGATCTCGCCCGCCAAATGGGCCCTCATGCTCGAGAAACTGCACAAGAAGGAGTTCGACGTTTGCATGCTCGGGTGGGCGATGTCCTGGAAGCAGGACCTCTATCAGATTTGGCATTCCAGCCAAGCTGAGGTCCCCGAAAGCTCAAACGCCATCGGGTATAAGAGCCCGGAACTCGACAAATTGATCGAAGAGATGCGGGTGACGTTCGATACGGGTAAGCAGAAGGAGCTGTACCACAGGATGCACAAGATCATCTACGACGACCAACCGTACGCGTTCCTCTTCGTCGACAAGGCCACCAGCGGCCATCAGACGCGGATCAACAACGTGAAGTTCTACCCGATCCGGCCCTGCCTGGACGAGGCCGAGTGGTACGCGCCGGTGGGGGACGCCCGCAAGTAGCTCCGGAAACGCTGAGGGGACCGAGCCGCGAACCGTGCGCGCCTACATCATACGCCGTCTCCTGCTCATGATCCCCACCCTCTTCGGCGTGACGCTAGTCACCTTTTCCGTGATGAAGCTGGCGCCTGGGGATCCGCTCAAGGACCAGCTCAGCCAGTCGGGTTCCCAGAACGAATCGGGATCGACCCATGAAGCCTACATCCATCAACGGCACCAGTGGAAGCTGGACAAACCCGCGTTCCTCAACACGCGCTGGTTCCGGGACTACTCCTTCCAGGCACGGCAGAGCGCCCTCCTCTACGCCCTTTCAGACGCCGAGCTAGAAGCTCGGCTGAACGAGATGGCGGAAGAGATCGGTCGTGGAGCCACATCCGAGGGTCTGCAGTTCGTCCGCGGTCTCGAAATCGAGGCCTTTGACCAGCGGCTGACGGATCCGGAACAACGCAAGGGCCTGGTCAAGATCGTTCGGATCGGCATCCAGGTCCAGATCGAAGACTCCATCGCCGAACACGGCGTCCGCTTCCTGGGGGCGGTCCTGGAGGAGAAGGACCTCAAGATCCGGATTGGGGCGATCCGCTGCCTTCTCCTCTGCACCCTCGGCGATCCCTTCCACTACACCTATTCAAAGGAGCCAAAGGCGGAGGAGACGAGCAGCATTGTCGCCACCTGGAAGATCTGGTGGGATCGAGATTCGGGCAAGTTCAAGCCCGTCCCGCCGGAGCGAATCCAGGCGCTCCAGGCCCTGCTCCGCACCCTGGTGGGAGAGGGTTCCCGCACCAAGATCATGGAGGCGATGGATTCGCTCGGACCGGAGGACGTCCCCTTCTTCGCGGATCTCCTCTTCAGCTCCCCCGCGCTCAAGGAGAAGGTCGTCGCCTCGACGGCCCTGTTCTACAAGGTGGGTCGGGTCCTGAAGGCCGACGTCAAGGTGACCGAAAACGACCCGGGCGTCGCCACGGTCGCGGCCAACTGGAAGGCCTTCATCGGGACCCACGCTTCGGACTATGACCCCTCCATCCTGGCCAAGTCGGTCTATTTCTTCACGGACACCCAGTACGCCAACTCCCTGGTCAAGCTCCTGTCCTTCGACTTCGGACGGTCGATGGTGAAACCCTACGATCCGGTCGGTCCGAAGATCTACCAGGCGGCGCTCGTCTCGGCACCCATCATGCTGCTCTCGGAGGCGATGGTCTACCTCTTCGCGGTCCCCTTCGGGGTGCTCTGCGCCGTCAAGAGAGCGAAATGGCAGGACCGGTCGATCTCGCTGACCCTCTTCATCTTCAATTCCTTCCCCTCGGTCGTACTGGGGATGGTTCTCCTGACCTTTTTTTGCTTTGGAACCTTCCTGAAGATCTTCCCGATGTACCAGCTTCACTCCGAAGGGTACGAATCTCTCAACTTCGCGCGGCAGGTTCTCGATTACATCCACCATGTCTTCCTTCCGCTGGTGTGTTACTCGCTTTCGAGCCTGGCCGGACTCGCCATGTTTGCCCGGTCGAGCATGCTCGACGTCGTAAACCAGGATTACATCCGAACCGCACGGGCCAAGGGCTTGCACGAAGGCCAGGTCATCCTCAAGCACGCGCTCCGGAATGCGCTCATCCCGGTCCTCACCCTCTTCTCCAGCTTCATCCCCGCCTTGCTGGGCGGCAGCGTCATCATCGAATACCTCTTCGGGATTCCAGGCATGGGCCGCCTCTCGTACGACTCCATCCAAGCCAAGGACTACAACATGGTGATGGCCATCACCTACCTCGACGCCATCATCGTCATGTTGAGCATCCTTCTGACGGACCTCCTCTACGTCCTCGTCGACCCCCGCATCTCCTTCGCGAAATCGGAGGGCGGTGCATGACGGCCAGCGGCGAAACCTACTTCGAGGTCGTTTGGAAGCAGTACCGAAAGAACCAGATCGCGGTGACGATGCTCGCGCTGGTCGCCGTGTTCTTCGGGGTCGCCATCTTCGCCCCGGTGCTCGCGTCGAACCAGCCCTACTGGTTTTCCAGTCCGGCCGGAACCTCCTTCCCATGGTTCGTTGCCCTGGTCAATCCGGACTCTGGGATCGACTTCGCCTTCAACGCCGTCCTGATCGTGATCGTGCCTTGGGTGATCGCCGCCTTGCTGATCAATCGGGACGCGCTCGCCGCGTCCGTCCCGGGGCACCGCCGCATCGGCCTGGCGCTCCTCGTCCTGGCGATCCTG